>Ga0316204_10012223_pt1 | contig 10534 bp, 8 predicted proteins | sample 6monrhotite_MG_2_FD_205661 | JGI IMG/M metagenome (GOLD analysis project Ga0316204, IMG submission 205661) | Microbial mat bacterial communities from mineral coupon in-situ incubated in ocean water Damariscotta River, Maine, United States -... | ecosystem: Environmental > Aquatic > Marine >... | reverse complement strand
TTTAACAAATTTCGCAACACGCCAGCTAAATAATAAATCTTTCATTTCTTCATCAGTAGGTTGACGCCTGGTAACAACTTTAAGTTCGTTATAAAGTTCTAAGTCAGCATCCTGAACAAGTAATCCACCATTGACGCGTTTAAAGTCTAAACGCTGGCCTTGTTCTTCACTCCATTCGCCACATTCAAGTAAACGAACGTTCTTTTTCTTGGCAACGGCTTTAATTGCATCATCACTAATTTTAGGTGCAATGATGACTTCTACGAATTGACGTTCAACAATTGTTGTTGCGGTCTCACCATCCAGCTCCTGGTTAAAGGCAATGATGCCACCAAAGGCTGATTCTGGATCAGTTGCATAGGCAAGTTCATAGGCTTCTAAAATATTATGGCTTGTTGCAACACCACAAGGATTTGCATGTTTAACTATGACGCAACTTGGGCCATCATTAAATTGTTTTACACATTCCAATGCAGCATCTGTATCACCAATGTTGTTGTAAGAAAGTTCTTTACCTTGAAGTTGTTTTGCAGTTGCAATGCTTGCTTCTGCAGGATTTTTTTCAATATAAAATGCTGCTGCCTGATGTGGATTTTCACCATAACGCATTTCCTGAATTTTTTGATATTGGCTATTGAAGGTGCGAGGGAAGGTTGCTTTATTCCCGTCAGCTTCAATGCAACCTAAGTAGTTAGCAATGGCACCATCATAGTGTGAAGTATGTTCAAATGTTTTAACTGCCAGGTCAAAACGCGTTGCATCAGTTACTGCGCCCTTATTGTCTTTAATTTCATTTAAAACTCTATTGTAGTCAGCCGCATCAACAACAACAGTAACAGAAGCATGATTTTTTGCAGCTGAGCGCAACATAGTCGGACCACCAATATCGATGTTCTCAATCGCAAGATCAAGACTACAGTTTTCTTTTGATATTGTTTCTTCGAATGGATAAAGGTTAACAACCACCATATCAATCGGTGGAATGTCATGTTCATGCATTACTGCTTCATCAGTACCACGCCGCCCCAATAAACCACCATGTATTTTTGGATGTAAGGTTTTAACTCGACCATCCATCATTTCAGGAAAACCAGTGTAATCTGACACCTCTATAACCGGTACGCCATTTTCAGCTAACAGTTTTGCGGTACCGCCAGTCGAAAGAATTTCTATGCCGTGATAGGTGTAAAGACTTTTTGCAAATTCAACAATACCGGATTTATCCGAAACACTGATTAATGCGCGGGTGATTTTTGACATGATGTTTTCCGTAATTTTAAAGTAAGTAGGATATTAACCACGAAGGTCACGAAGCACACAAAAGATAAAAATTAATATTTTTACTTTATTGAGATGTGCTTCGTGACCTTCGGTAGTTATTTATCAGGGAACTAATAATTTAATCGTTCAAGCCATACATTTTTAATTTTTTACGTAAGGTACCGCGGTTAATTCCCAATAACTCTGACGCTTTACTTTGATTACCCTTGGTGTATTGCAAAACACTGCGGAACAAAGGTTCTTCTATTTCATTTAAAACCATTTGATAAAGATCATTTGTTTCATGACCTTCTAATTGTTTAAAGTAACCTTGCATTGCATCTTCGACGCAAGCTTTTAAAGGTTTTCTGGTTTCTTGTTGTTGTGGATGTAATTGTGTAATAGCAGGGTCCACTAAAGCGGCTTCTGTCATGCTGCTAATTCCTCCTTCTCTAATAATTGTTCAAAAAATTCGTGAGTCATTTTAAGCTGCTCATCGATTGTGTTGACCCGACATACTGCCTGACGGAAAGCGCCACCATGCGACTGACCTTTGCTGTACCAACTGATGTGCTTGCGGGCCACACGCACACCGGTAAATTCCCCATAAAATGCATAAAGATTATCTAAGTGCCCAAGCATAATGTCGCGAATTTCCGCCACAGTCGGTTCAGGCAAATGTTCCCCTGTATTTAGATAATGTTCAATTTCACGAAAAATCCAGGGACGGCCTTGTGCAGCCCGGCCAATCATTACTGCATCGGCTTTGGTGTAGTCGAGTACAAACTTGGCTTTTTCGGGGGTTTTAATATCACCATTGGCAATGACTGGAATGGCTATGCGGCTTTTGACATCTGCGATGGTGTCATATTCTGCGTCACCACGATATTGATCCGCACGTGTGCGGCCGTGTATCGCCAATGATTGAATGCCTACATCTTCAGCAATGCGGGCAATGTTTACTGCATTTCGAGATTCGTGATCCCAGCCGGTACGAATTTTTAGTGTGACAGGGGTATCAACTGCTTCAACGACTGCAGAAAGAATCTTGCCCACTAATTTTTCGTCACGTAGTAATGCTGAACCCGCTAATACATTGCAGACTTTTTTGGCCGGGCAGCCCATATTAATATCAATAATTTGTGCACCGGTATCTGCATTGTATTTTGCAGCTTCGGCCATCATTGCGGGCTCAGTCCCCATTATCTGAACTGATTTCGGATCTGTTTCACCGTCATGAGAAGCGCGACGTTTAGTTTTGTCACTTCCCCATAACAACGAATTAGATGAAACCATCTCAGACACAGCCATACCTGCACCTAGACTGCGGCACAGTTTGCGAAAGGGCAAATCTGTAACGCCTGCCATCGGGGCAAGAATGAGTTTGTTACTTAACTGGTAAGGACCAATATGCATAAATGACCAATGTTCGAAATATTTAAAAATATGATGCTTTTGAGGGAGAGCAATGATACCTGTAGTAACCTGAAAATTTAAGTGATGAAGTTCAAATATGTTGCTTGATCATCAATTATTTATACGGTAGGCGATTGCTGTATTCGCAGTTACTAATTTCCTAAAGTACTTTAATTTGACGGCAATTTGAGGAGCTTAGAGAAAAGTAAATTCAAAATTTACGGCATCTTTACCTGGATCGACAACTTCGAAGTTTATATGAACAGGTGTTTTAGATTTCATGAGTAAAAAGGGATTACTTAATTTTCCCATATAAGTTTTTGCATTAAAAATACGTTCAGCAACCACGTTTCCTGAAATATCAGATAAACGAATATGAATATCCGGGTAAGGTTGATCAAAATAAGCATTGTTAATCATGGCTGCACTGATTAGTAAGGCCCTTTTTTCTTTTGGGTGTAAGCGAACATCGCGACTAAGCAGTTCAATTTGTTTTATGTCATGCGGACCAGAGTAATGACAGCCAATAGTTTCACAAAATGCTTCTAACAATGGACGACTTGATGGTATTTGTTTGACTAAATCATGTGCACGGAAGAAAGCAAGCTGTGAAAATGAAACAATAAGCAAAATAATAAAAAGTGAAGGTGCTAATAATGGATGCCAGCTTCGTAACGAAGAGGTTTGCAAGTGACTAATGTCATTGCGTAACTGAATAGGGACCTCACGTTCATCAGCATGTTTGCCAATATTTTGAAATTCACTATTTTCAAAAACTAGATCCTCTAAAACAATATTTTCTTCAACGTCACTGTCTTTAAAATCACTTAAATCGATTTGATCAAATAGCTCATCTTCATCAATATGGTTTTCATCTACTGCAATATCAATATATTTTTCTTCAACGGGCTCATCATGAAAATCATCAAGTTCATCATCATCTTCTTCGTCAAAGCCAATAAAATTAAATTCATCAACTTTATTTTCTTCGTTACTTTCTTTTTTCGTCTCGTCTTCTAAACCACTATCGGACTCATCATCTAATTTTAAAAAATCGAATTCATTATTAGCATCGTATTCATCTTCGCCCTCTTCTTTGTCAGGTTCAGGAATGTCTAATGACAGCTGACCTTCCATTTCATTGAGTATGTCAGCAACACTTGTAGCACTGGTCGCATCGTATGCATCTGTTGTGAAGATATCTTCTGCATTGTCATTTTTTGGCAGGTTTTCTTTAGCTTTTTCTTTTACTGGAACAGGAGCTTCTTTTTCGATAACACCAATATCATCTTGTTTATCTTCAGTGGCTTGAGTCAGTTCATCAATAGCGGCATTCATATCAAATCTGTCATCAAACAAATCATCATCGTCTTCGTTGATTGCGCTTTGGGAGACAGAGGGTGTGTCCAGATTAATATTCTCAATTTCATTTTCATCTAGAGCAGATATATCCGCAATCATGGTGGAATCTGAATCAAAAACAGGAGTATTTGCGACTAAGGATTCTGTTGATTTAGTTACTTTAGCTTCTATTTTTTCTTTTGCTGTCGGGGCGACTGGAGCAGGTGTAACTTTTTTTACTGGTTCAGGTACGATTGGTTTTTTAATTTCAGTTTTAGTTGCCTGAGTAACGGGCGTTACAGGTTTATTGCCTATCGGATTGTCAGGTAAATCATCAATGGCATGTTCAAGTGCATTAAAAACAAGTTGGCATTGCCCACAACGCACTTTGCCTTTAGCGATGGCTAAGTGGCGGTCGGTGACTCTAAAACAAGTCGAACATGTAGGACAACGGGTATACATGGGGTGATTATACGCACAACTCTTTATATATATGAAATCATGACTTATTATTTTAAATCGTATTTTATTTTCGAACTCCGGCTAAACAAACCCAGTCGTCTTGTTGTTTCCAAAGCTGAATATCAAAATGTGTTTTATAAGCGGCTAAAACTTCTTCGGCTTGTTCCGCAAGAATGCCAGACAAAACAATTTGCCCGTTTATTTTGGTTAAGTCAGCAAAATAAGAGGAAAGTTCAATTAAGGGTGAAGCGAGAATATTGGCAAGCAATAAGGTCGTAGTTTTATTTTCAAACTGATTAGGTAAATACGTTTTAATACTGTGTGAAACAGTGTTTTTTTCGGCATTATCAATGGTCGCAAGTAAAGCTTGAGGATCAAGATCGACTGCATCAGCATGTTTTGCACCGAGCAAAATGGCACCAATGGCTAATATGCCTGAGCCACAACCAAAGTCGATAATGTCTTTTCCTATTGGAGGGTTAGCATCGAGCCATTCTAAACACATAGATGTGGTTGGATGCGTACCTGTCCCAAATGCCAGGCCGGGGTCGAGTAAAATATTGACAGCATCAGTTTGAGGTGGCTCAAAATTACTCGGCACTACCCAGAGTCTTTCACCAAACTGCATGGGTTTAAAGTTATCCATCCATGCTCGTGTCCAATCCTTGTCTTCGAGTTGTTCGCCTTTCCAGTCAGGTATTTTTTGTCTGAGTTGTTGTTCGACATTTTTAATGACTTGCTTTAAATCTTGATTGGCATCAAATAATCCAACTGCACGAGTTTGCGACCACATTGGTGTGGTACCGATCGCAGGTTCTAACATGGGTTGGTCTTGCATGTCCTGCAAAGTAACAGATACCGCACCATGTTCCATTAAAGCATCAGAAAGTTGATCAGCTTGAGTATCATTGGTAGGAATTATTAGTTGTAGCCATGCCATGTTTCATTAGCCTGAAGTTTGTATAAATAGTTGTTAGTTTAAATTCGATCTATTCCATATCCTTGCAATGCAATAATCGAGAAGCAAAAAAAAAGCGAGTTACTTTTTAATCTGTAACTCGCTTTTATTGGTGGGTGAAAAATTACTTACCTTTCTCTTCCAGTTTCTTTTCTAAGTAATGGATATTTACACTACCTGCCTGGAAACCAGCATCATTGAACAAATCTTGTTGTAAAGGAATATTACATTTAATACCCTCAATGACCATTTCACTTAACGCGGTACGCATACGTGCCATAGCGACTTCGCGAGTTTCACCATGAGTGATGAGTTTACCAATCATTGAGTCATAGTAAGGGGGTACTTTGTAACCATTATAGATATGTGTATCAACACGAACACCTGGACCACCGGGAGCATGGTATGCAGTGATAGTTCCGGGTGAAGGCATGAAGTTATCTGGATCTTCCGCATTAATACGACATTCCATTGAATGGCCGTTAATCACAATATCATCTTGTGTATAAGCAAGAGGTAAACCGCTTGCTACGCGCAGTTGCTCACGAACAATATCAACACCTGTAATCATTTCAGTTACAGGATGTTCAACCTGAACACGTGTATTCATTTCAATGAAGTAGAATTCACCGTCTTCATACAAAAATTCAAATGTACCTGCACCTCGGTAGCCGATATCGATACATGCTTGTGAACAACGTTCACCAATGAATTTGCGTTGCTCAGGTGTAATACCTGGACCTGGAGCCTCTTCGATCACTTTTTGATGGCGACGTTGCATAGAACAATCACGCTCACCTAAATGAATCGCATGACCATGTTCATCAGCAAGTACCTGAATTTCAATGTGGCGAGGATTGCCAAGGAATTTTTCCATGTACACCATGCCATTATTAAAGGTGGCAAGGGCTTCTGCTTTTGTCATAGCAATAGCATTGGGTAATGCAGCATCACTATGTACAACACGCATACCACGACCACCACCACCACCAGAGGCTTTTAGAATGATTGGGTAACCAATACGGTTGGCATGTGCGAGATTTTTTGCATCGTTATCATCGAGTGCACCATCTGAACCAGGAACAGTTGGAACGCCGGCAGCTTTCATGGCTTTAATTGCTTGAACTTTATCACCCATGATACGGATAGTTTCAGCTTTAGGACCAATGAAAACAAAACCGCTTTCTTCTACTCGTTCAGCAAAGTCAGCATTTTCTGATAAGAAACCGTATCCCGGGTGAATACCAACAGAGTCGGTAACTTCAGCTGCGCTGATAACAGCAGGAATACTTAAATAACTTTCTAATGATGAAGCAGGGCCAATACAAACAGATTCATCAGCAAGGCGGACATGTTTTAAATCACGATCGGCTTCTGAGTGAAGGGCGACTGAGCGAATACCTAACTCTTTACAGGCGCGTAATATGCGTAATGCAATTTCGCCACGGTTAGCAATAAGTACTTTATCTAACATAATAAACTCGTTTCTTTAGCGGCCTAATTAAAATTAGGCGGAATCAAATTAAGACCAGTGAATAGCAACTTACTCAATTACAAATAAGGGTTGGTTGTATTCTACTGGTTGGCCATTCTCAACTAAGATAGCTTTAATGGTGCCGCCCTTATCTGCTTCGATCTGATTAAGTAATTTCATCGCTTCAATTATACAAAGCGTATCACCAACGCTGACTTTAGAACCTACATCAACAAAAGATGCTGCGCCTGGTGAAGGAGCACGGTAAAAACTACCTACCATTGGTGAGTTTAGTACATGACCTTCAATTTTTTCTTCAGCAGGGGCTGCATCAGTTGTTGGTGCAGCGGCAGGCGCTGCAATTGCAACGGGAGCGGCAGCAACTTGGCCAGGAGCACCATTACGACTGATGCGAACAGATTCTTCACCTTCGTGAATTTCAATTTCAGCAATACCAGATTCTTCCAGTAGCTCGATGAGTTTTTTTACTTTTCTTATATCCATAATATTTTCACCTTTAAGGGGTTAATAAGTGATTCAGCTTTATGCAAGAGATTCAATCGCTGAGGTTAAAGCCAGCGAATAACCTGTTGCGCCCAGCCCGCTTATAACACCCTGCGCCAAATCCGAAAAATAGGAGTGGCGACGGAAGTCTTCACGTGCATGGACATTTGATAAATGAACTTCGATAAAAGGAATATTTACCGCAGCCAGGGCGTCGCGCATTGCCACACTAGTGTGAGTAAACGCGGCGGGGTTAATAATGATGTAACTAACCTTATTATTCGCATCTTGAATGGCAGTTACTAACTCATGTTCAGCATTACTTTGTAGCGCAGAAAGGTTGTGTCCAGCCACTTTAGCTTGATCGACGAGAGAAGCATCAATATCAGATAACGTCGTGGCACCATAAATTTCCGGCTCGCGAGTACCGAGCAGGTTTAGGTTGGGGCCATGTAATACCAATATGTTTGCCATTGTCACGATGCCAAATAAAATATTTAATTATATTATGCAATATCCATGCAAATGTACGCACAATCACAACATGATTGATGCATTTTAGGCTCATCCTAAGCGGCGAAAGTGAGGCCATTGTGCCTCAAGAGGGAAAGATTGTCCAATTTATGGGAATTCCCCGAAATTCGCAGCAAATAATAGCAACAAAGCAGAAATTAGCATGCCAACCGGTTCACAGAATAAAAATATGAGATATGGGAGGTTTGGTAGAGTTTTTTACAGCAGCGGCTTTATCATATCTTCGACCTGCTCATAAGTTAGCTCACTACGCTGACGGTGAATGATATTGCCCTTACGATCAACGATGACGGTATAGGGTAATACACCAAGGTTATTACCATAGGCTTTTGAAATAACAACACCTTCTTGTTCTGCCATTAATATTGGATAGTTCATACCCATCGGATCCGTGAAATCAATGACGGCTTGTTTCTCATCTAAGGCAATACCGATGATGGTAAAGCCTTTGTCTTGATACTTTTCTTGCAGTTCAATAAAAGCCGGCATCTCTCTTCGGCAAGGCGGGCACCACGTCGCCCAGAAGTTGATCATAAGTACTTTGCCATCCCATTCTTTAACATCACGGGTTTTGTTTTCAGTATCTTTAAGTTTAAATAATGGACGAATATTTGAAATGACTGTTTTACTGCCTGGAGCAACTTTTGTTTCAGCCAGTTTTTGATCATGTTGCCAGTTATTGAAAACATAACCAGAAGCCAGACCTGCTACGGCCAGGCCGACCATTAATAATGTTGATGTTGTTTTTGACATAATTTAATTATTTTATGATTTGTTTTACATGTTTGATGAATGTTTCAGCATTCATATTGCCAACGATACGATAATTACGGATTTCTTTTCCATCTTTACCAAAGAATAAGATTGCCGGTGGTGCTTGAACAGAAGTGTATTTATTCAATGCTTGATCTCCGGCATCATTTGCAGTCACATCAGCTTGTAATAATACAAAATCTTTTAGTAATGCCTGGACTTCTTTATTTGTGAAAACATAGTCTTCAAATTGTTTACAGTAAGTACACCAGTCAGCATAAAAGTCGAGCATGATGTATTTCCCTGCTGCTTTGGCTGCAGCAACTTCATTTTTTAGATCCTGATCTGTTTTAATTCGTTTGAACTTCAGATGTTTTTTCTCAACAGCACCGCCGTTGCCTGCTGTTAAACTAGAGCCATGCAAAGGGTCGTTGAAGTTACGTGCGCCGGTTACACCACCTAACATCACGATGACACCATAAATGATAAAAACAACACCAATACCTTTCCATAATTTAAACCAACCTGAAGCGCCATCTTTAATAGCATCTAACGCACCTAAGTAAACACCGACAATAATAAAGTAAGTTGCCCATAACAACATGATGGTAGTTGATGAAATAAAGCTAATACGTTCAAGGAATAATATAGCGATCGCAAGTAAGACAACACCAGCACCTGCTTTTACGGTATCCATCCATGTGCCGGCTTTAGGTAATACATGTCCACCTAATGTGCCAACTGCAAGTAACGGTAAACCTAAACCGTTACCTAAAATAAACATAGCAAGGAAGCCGATAACAGGATCACTTTCAGCCGCAACATAAGCCAGCGCACCAATGATAACGGGGCCAGCACATGGTCCTATAATCAAAGCAGAAGCAGCACCCATAAAGATAGCACCATGTAAAGAACCGCCTTCTTGTTTGTTACTAAAATTGCTTAACCAGCTTTGTACTGATGCAGGCATTTGAATTGCGTAAAAACCAAACATTGAAAAAGCTAAACCAACAAATAAAATAGAGAAGGGAATTAAAATCCAGGGACTTTGGAAATAGGCTTGTAAGTTAACGCCACCGGCAAATAAAGCAACTGCTGCACCCAGGATACCAAAGGTCACAGCCATGCTTTGAACGTAAGCCATGGATATTGCAAAGGCTTTTCGGCGAGTAATTGTTTCACCATGACCAACAATGATGGAAGACAAAATAGGAATCATCGGGTACATGCAAGCGGTAAAAGCAAGCGCTAATCCACCAAGGAAAAAATATAAAAATATTTTCAGTGCATTACCTGTTTTTAAGACCTGTGTAGACAAGTCTTGCTCTGAAACAAATTCTTGCTTTGAGACAGGAGCTTGTGTAGTAGTACTGTAGTTAGCTGCTGCAGAAGCAACACCTCCTGCAGGTAAATCAAAGCTCACCGTTTTACGAATCGGCGGATAACAAATTCCTGTTTCTTCTGCGCAACCCTGATAAGTAAATTGAATTTTTACAGTGATCGCTTTATTGCTGGTACGAGTGATAGGGATAATGGCTTCAGCACCATGATGGAAAACCTGTATCTTGCCAAAAAATTCATCATTCTTGGTTTCGCCGGCAGGTAAAACTGCATTTCCTAATTGAACGCCTTCACCTTCTATTAATTTAAATTTAAACTTGTTGCGATAAAGGTAATGTTTGTCTGCAATTTGCCAATTAGCTACTACGTTATTTGCATCTTTAACATCTGTGGTGAGTTTGAATGCAACATCAGGTTCAAGTATTTCATCTTCATTGTTACCGAGCCCAAGATCATTGCTCAAATTATTAATGGCCGCAACGCCACCCGCA
>Ga0316204_10012221_pt1 | contig 10534 bp, 8 predicted proteins | sample 6monrhotite_MG_2_FD_205661 | JGI IMG/M metagenome (GOLD analysis project Ga0316204, IMG submission 205661) | Microbial mat bacterial communities from mineral coupon in-situ incubated in ocean water Damariscotta River, Maine, United States -... | ecosystem: Environmental > Aquatic > Marine >... | reverse complement strand
GCTGGACATGTCATGCTTGCTGGGGGTAATTCCACCACGGTTTAATTTTAGAAACAACGAAGTCGATACTTCTACCTACTTTGCTATGGCTCGTGGAAGACAGGAAAATGGCGAGTCAATTGATGCTTGTGAAATGACCAAATGGTTTGATACCAATTACCATTATCTGGTGCCTGAAATTCATAAAGAGCAAAAATTTAAACTGAGCTTTAATAAACTGTTTGATGAAATCCTTGAAGCGCAAAGCTCTGGATTTAATACCAAAGCAGTTATTATTGGGCCGCTTACCTGGTTATGGCTAGCCAAAGTCAAAGGTGAAGACTTCGATAAACTTAGATTAGTGACGCCTCTAATTGATGCTTATAAAGAAATATTAACCCGCCTGAAACAACAGGGTGTTGAGTGGGTGCAAATTGACGAACCCATACTTTCATTAGATTTACCTGTTATATGGAAGAGTACCCTTGAGTTTGTTTATAGAAAACTAAGAGTGAATAATTTAAATATTATTCTAGCCACTTATTTTGGTGATCTGGAAGATAATCTCACACTCGCCTGTAATCTTTCTGTGGATGTTATACACATAGATATTGTGCGTGGCAAACAACAACTAGAACGGGCTTTAAAAGAGTTACCTGAAAATAAAATACTGTCTTTAGGCATTATCGATGGGCGAAATATATGGCGAACTGACTTAGATAGTGCATTACACACACTAACATTAGCAAAAAACAAACTGGGAAATCGATTATGGATCGCACCATCGTGTTCACTATTACATGTGCCTGTTGATCTAAACCGGGAAGATAAACTCGATGACGAATTAAAAAACTGGTTAGCCTTTGCAACGCAAAAACTAGAGGAATTAAACACCCTAAAAATTGCTATTAATGAAGGTGAAAATAAAGTCGTTAAACAATTACATTTATCCCGCGAGGCGGTCCAGTCACGCAAACAATCATCGCGCATTCATCACGCAAAAATAAAGCAGCGTGTTAATTCTATTAAAGACCAGCAGTTAATACGCAATAAACCGTTCAATGAACGTAGTGTTTTACAAAGGTCATGGCTTAATCTTCCCCGCTACCCCACCACAACCATTGGCTCATTTCCACAAACAAAAGAAATTCGAGAAATAAGACGCGAATTCAAACAGGGAAAGATAAACCAGCAATATTACACACAGAAAATGCAGCAGCAAATTTCACATGTGATTAAAGAGCAGGAAAAGCTTGGACTTGATGTGTTAGTGCATGGTGAGCCTGAACGTAATGACATGGTTGAGTACTTTGGTGAACTACTCAGTGGTTTTGCTTTTACAGAATATGCCTGGGTGCAATCCTATGGTTCACGCTGTGTTAAACCACCGATAATTTACGGTGATATTTACCGCCCTAAACCCATGACCGTAGATTGGAGTCGGTTCGCACAATCTTGCACAGATAAACCCTTAAAAGGCATGCTCACCGGCCCGGTGACTATTTTAAACTGGTCATTTGTACGCGATGATCAACCACGCTCAAACACGGCAGATCAATTAGCACTGGCACTGCGAGATGAAGTGAACGATTTGCAGCAGGCAGGTATTAAAATCATTCAAATTGATGAAGCAGCTTTACGAGAAGGTTTGCCTTTACGCAAAAAACATTGGGAAAAATATTTACAATGGACAGTACGTGCATTTCGATTAACCGCCAGTATCGCCAAAGATGATACGCAAATTCATACTCATATGTGTTATTCAGAATTTAATGACATTATTCAGGCTATTGCTAAAATGGATGCGGATGTAATTACTATTGAAACCTCTCGCTCTGATATGGCCTTACTGGATGCATTTGAAAATTTTAATTATCCAAATGATATTGGCCCAGGTGTATATGATATTCATTCACCTAATATCCCGAACACACAACACATTGTTGATTTAATGCGTAAAGCCACAAAACGTATACCGGTTGAACGCTTATGGATAAACCCCGACTGTGGTTTAAAAACCAGAGAATGGCCAGAAGTGAGAGAAGCATTACGTTGCATGGTGGCATCTGCTCAACAATTAAGACAGGAGCTTAAAAATGAAACGGCATTAATCTAGAAAGTCGTTATTCAAGCAGCAATCAGAATATCCACCTCAATAGTGAAAGCATCACGATTGAGGTGGCTTCAAATGAGCTAATTAAAACAATCAATTAAATATAATTAACTACCTGGATGACTATAGTTTTAGCACAGGATCATACTCTTAAAAAACCGAATCTAGCACCTGTTACGCCAACGCCTTATTAATTAAAGGCACTAGTGGCTCAGGCAGTTTAATTGCGCCGGACAAGGCATATAACTGGCCTTTCTCAGACATTTTTTTCCAGGTCTTCTGAATAATTTCAATCCATTTTTCTTCACTGTAGTCTGGGTGTTTTTGCGCAAACGCTAACAGGTAGAATTCAATAAACACCAGATCAACAACATCTTCCAGTAACTGTGTGTCCGGATTGCTCTTGATGCCGACTTTACCGACCATCTTCTTTGCACGCTCAATATCATCTGGCCCATAACCTGCCTGAGCCATTAACTCACCCATAGTATCAGCATGGAACTTATACAAATCTTTACGCCATTTTAAATAGCCTATACGGTCCATAGGGTAAGCATTGCGGGGTGATTTCCAGCGCTGAATGTGTTGCGAGCGTATCGCAAGTTTACAGATATCATCTGCTTCTGGTGCGTAACGCTGCAAAATTTCTGACATACGAAAAGAATACAGCAGCTCTTTCGGCCACTCTTTACCGTGTTCATCAAAGACCCGATTCGGATCTTCGCTATTCGCAGCATCAATCAGCTTTATGGCTTCTTCGAATAACGCCTGTGACATATTATATCTCCAATAGCTGCTAAGTCGGCGTACGCAACATGCAGAAAAATGTGTGTGAAATGAGATGTTATTTATACATGAAACAAACACGAAGTGAATACCCGATTAGGGGTATGATTAACCAATCACCCATCATTGATTGAGGAGGATTCAATCTAATTTTTTGAGTAGCCGATAACTGGAGAAAATCCAGCCTATCACCATATTCGTGTTTACATTTATCATCTGTTTTTCGAATATTGCATATTGTTCACTATGCTGGTCAGAAATATACCAGAAGAAAAAAATGATTAATTCACCTATAAAAATATTTCTGAACATTAACTCAGAAGTGAGATTGGCTTTGAGGAGGGTTTAATGCATCGCGTAATTGAAGGCACTATGGATGTGGCGATGATGTATACACCTCAGCACAGCCCTGGCATTCATGTGCAGCATCTTTTTGATGAAAAACTCGTATTACTGACGACTAATCCGAAAAAACCCTGGCCGGATGAAAATTATATTTACGTAGACTGGGGCCCGGCCTTTTATGCTCAGCACAGCAGCAGTTACCCTGACCTGGAACGCCCTGCGCAGGTCGTTAATATCGGCTGGCTCGGTGTACAGATAATTATCAGTAATGGTGGTTCATGTTTTATTCCGCTGTGTATGGCGGAGCCGCTGATACGCAGCGGTCAATTATTCCACATGCCTGACAGCCCAGAGTTTAAACTGCCCACTTATATGGTGTATTCACTTAACAGTAATTCAATTGTACTGGAACAGGTGTTGGAAGCCTGCGAGCTCAGGCCGTCATTGAACAGCAAAAATATTAACGTGCTAGTGCAGTAATGAAACACAGATCGACTATCTCTGGCGCAAATAAATATTATCTTTTTTAATAATACATACAATTAATTAACACCCTGTCAAACATAAAACAATTATCCATTGCATTTTATACTCTTACATTCGAGAATGGCGAAAATCATAGTTTAACCGGACAGCAGTCCTTAACTTATTATTGATATTAATCAAACACAGAAAGAGAAGGTAACGTTATTATTATATCGCATTCCATTGTAGATCATGAATCACCCTGCTCTGAGCACAACAATAATTATGAGTCAATTATATAAAATCGACACTTCTCCTCAACTACCCTATCTACTGGCTATTCCATTTAGGCTTTTACCTGTAATAATTCACTCTAAAATCTTAGCAGCCACACTAAACAAAGTATTATCACAACAAATAAAAGATGGTGACATTGATTTTCTTAATAAACTAAGTCTTTGTATAAACGTCAAGGATGCGGGTATACGCTTCATTATCAGTTTCTCTGACCGCAGGCTTGTTGCAATGAATTCAGAAACAGTACCCGATATAACTATTCAGGCTAGTACCTACGATTTTCTTAGCATAGCCGCACGACAGGAAGACCCTGATACTCTTATGTTTCAACGTCGTTTAATTATGCAGGGAAATACCGAGCTCGGTCTTGAATTAAAAAACTTTCTTGATGGCCTGGAAATAGAAACTTCTAGTAGTTTATCGATCATAGATTCTTTACTACAGAAAAGTTTTCCGGCATACCGTAAATTATTCAGTTAGAGCGCATGGTTAGTATGCCGATGCATCTCGACTAGCAGAAATCCAGTCCATTCCATTACGGTCATTCCAGTAACCATTACAACTCCCTCCAGGCGGCATTATAGATTGTAATTCGGTGTTTGCCATATCAACTGAATACTCAAAATGCAAACACTGATAAAATATATCGATAATTTTCTCACAATGTGTCGATGGTGGGCTAATTCGTAACACATCGACTTGCAGAGTTAATAATTCTTTAAGATCAGAAATTAAATTGTTAGTTTTTACTGACTGTGTCTGTATACCATTTAATATAAGAAACTTTTCTTTTTCCTGAGTCGCCAACATTAAGCCATCTGGATAATCAAGGCAGCGATATTGACAGTCATCTTTAGGTAGATTGTGAGCTCGTGCAGTAAAACATCTTGCAGAATATGCCAGAGGTAATCGCCCATATACAAGTACTTCAGTTTGTATATGGACGGGTTTTTCTTTTTGCATCTCTGCTAGCGTAAACTTTGATAGCTCTACAGGTAAAACCCAACGTTTCAATCCTTTTTTCGCCAGCAGCTGTAAGCTTCGTGAATTATAAATATTAACAGATGGCCCCGTAATAAAAGAACGACCAGATAGTTGTTGCACAGCAGCCATATCATTGGCTTCAATCATAAAGCTATTATCATTGCATAAAGTTTTCAATGCAGAGAGATCAGAGCTTGCTTCGATTAGTGTCATACTTGATAGCACAACCTCCTTACCTGCTTGCTGCAACTGGTTAGCAATATCTATCCAGTCATCACGCCTTAGCAGTCTACGCTTTGAACAAACCGTTTCACCTAAATACACTATATCGATTTTACTGTTTGCTATGCGTTTGTAAAACGCTATAACGGTCTTCCGATCCCAGTAATATTGAATTGGACCAAGAGATAGCTTAGGAATGCTACTGAGTTTATCTGGCTTCATATTGAATTACTGCCATGGTCGATGATATGCACCCAATGTTGTGCTTCTGCCTTCAGATACCGAGTGTAATGTTTGTAACCACTCTTTTTTTGGTTGAAAATTTTTAGAATCGTCATGGCATACATCCAGGGCCGCACGCCAAACCTGGGTTACCTGTTTAACATACGCTGGGCTACGCTGCCTGCCTTCAATTTTAATTGCCGCAATACCCATGGCTTGCAGCTCAGGAAGCAAAGCAATGGTGTTTAAACTAGTTGGCTCTTCAATAGCATAAAATGTATTATGCTCTACCTCGAATCGCCCTTTACACAAGGTTGGATACGCTGCAGGTTCATTTGCCTTATATTTATCAATTAATACAGTATTTAATCGTGTTTGTAATCCAGTATTCGTGTCCTGCCATTTAACAGCACTTGCGGGCGAACAGGCCCCATATGTATTTGGCGATTGCCCTGTCACATAGGATGATAACAAACAACGACCTTCAACCATCACGCATAAACTTCCGAAACCAAATACTTCCAGAGGAACAGGGCTGGATTCGCTTACCTGCTTAACCTGTTTTAAAGAAAGCACTCGGGGCAGCACAACTCTTTGAATAGAAAAATTTTCATAATAAAAGCGAATGGATTCCGCATTAGTAGCAGAGCCCTGAACCGACAGATGCAAGCGCAAGTCTGGCCATCTGGTAGCAGCATAATCGAGCACTCCAATATCTGCAGCAATAAGGGCATCGATATTTAGTTTCGCGGCAAGATCAACTGCATGCTGCCATCGGCTCCATCCTGAATCCTGGGGATAGGTATTTATTGCAAGAAAAACCCTGGCACCTTTACTGTGCGCGTAGTTTATACCTTCCCGGGTGCGTTTCTCATTAAAATTTAATCCGGCAAAGTGGCGTGCATTGGTGTCATCCTTAAAACCTATATATACCGCATCCGCTCCATTATCAACAGCAATCTTTAAGGCAGGTAGATTTCCTGCCGGACAAACCAGTTGCATTTTTTTATCTATATTTTGTTTACTTACATAATTCATGTTTAATCAACCTTATAGTTAACCTTATGTTGATTAACTGCCTGACTGAATAGTGCTCTACTGTCATGGAGTTTTTTTGTTATTAAATTAATAACCTGCCATTTTTTAGAACACCATTCTGGAGCTAGTAAAATATCTTTCGATGCTGTGCCAGTTACTCGATGGTAAACAACGCTCTTCGGTGTCATTTCAATTAAATTTACGGCTGCCGTTGTGTATTCTTCCATACTTAATGGAGTGTATTCATTACTTATCCACTGACGCGCTAATTGGGTGCCTTTTACTACATGGAGCGGATGTAACTTTAAGCCTGCTACACCATCATCCAGCACTTTTGCTAAAGTAGTTTTATAATGATTAATATTTTCTTCGGGCAAGCCCAATATCAGATGAGTGCATACTTTAATATTAAACGTATGCGCAAGTTGAACAGTGTTGTGATATTCAGAGTAACCATGACCGCGATTAACTTTAGCCAGGGTATCATCAAAAGCGGATTGCAACCCCAGTTCTAACCATATTTCAAATCCCTGTTGTTGATATTGCGCTAACAGTTCAAGTACAGATACTGGAACGCAATCTGGTCTCGTACCTATTGAGAGGCCGATAATATCAGGCTCACTCAAAGCCTGATCATAAAGACTTTTTAATTGTTTTATATCACCATAGGTATTGGTATAGGCCTGAAAATAAGCCAGGTATTTTCTGGCACCAGTGCGCTTACGAATTACGCGACGACCCGAATCCAGTTGCTGACTTATTGTGGCAGGACTACGTGCATTTGGATTAAAGGATGCATTATTGCAAAAGCTACATCCACCCACTCCCTTACTACCATCTCTATTTGGGCAACTAAGGTTTACATTAAGAGAAATTTTATGAATCCGCTCTCCGTATTTATGCAGCATACTTTGACCAAATGTATTCACGTAATTTGAAAGTCTCATATGCAACCTGTGATTAAAATAATTCTGATGCCAGATACTGAACAGCAGATTTAAAATTGATTAGCGAATTTATCACTGTACTGTTGAGCTGCCTTGACTAAGGTCAATACACGTGTTTTTCTGAATCCCATTGATTTTTAAATTTAATAGCTTCAATATGTAAGAAATCAGTTAAACCATTAGACACAAACCTCAATACAAACGGGTATGAATGTAAGCTTGAATATAAAACTACCCGTTAAAGATTTGGCTTAAAACAACGCTGTTACTTTGCATAACTTTGAATACAGAAATTTTGCAGTCAACAACGAGCACTGGACTCTTCGCCAGAAGCTAACATTTTATCGACAAACATAATTCAAATGTATTTAGCTTTAACTATTTTCTTTTCATCTGTTATCACCTTAGCGGATATGCTGAGGTTCATCTTTCTCCAGATAAGCCTCTTCTTTCATTAACTCCACCTTGTATCCACATATAATCTCCTCCGAAAAACATCCATCCACCATGATCAGTCATAAGTATCACCTGCTAAAAAATTAAAGTTTTTTACTGCGTAGTCGTAATGCATTGGCAATAACTGATACGGAACTGAAGCTCATCGCGAGTGCAGCAATCATCGGTGACAATAATAGCCCAAATACAGGATAAAGAATTCCGGCAGCAACTGGCACCCCCGCAGAGTTATAAACAAATGCAAAAAACAGATTCTGACGTATATTACTCATCGTTGCACGAGACAGCTTCCTGGCCCGAACAATCCCCATCAAATCTCCTTTTACAAGGGTAACACTAGCACTTTCCATTGCGACATCTGTACCAGTACCCATTGCGATACCAACCTGAGCCTGAGCAAGAGCTGGTGCATCGTTAATACCATCACCTGCCATTGCGACTATACGACCTTGTGCCTGGAGCAGCTTAACAACACTGACTTTTTGATCAGGCAATACTTCAGCTTGCACCTCATCAATATCCAGTTTTGCCGCAACAGCTTCTGCGGTTGTCTGGTTATCACCAGTCAGCATAACAATACGCATTCTTTCTGCATGTAGAGCACTTATCGCCTGCGCAGTGGTTTTTTTAATCGGGTCTGCCACTCCAATTAAACCAGCGGCTTTACCATTGATAGCAACAAAAACAACTGTCTGCCCTTCTGCACGTGCCTTTTCTGCCTGTATCGACAGTTCAGGTATTTCAATATTGATTTCTTTTAAAAAATTCGCAGTACCCAGAGTAATTTTTTGGTCACCAATGTTACCCATGACACCTTTACCCGTAATTGACTGAAAATCATTAACTTTACTTAACTCTAAATTTCTTGATTTTGCGCCGTGTACAATCGCCGCTGCTAATGGGTGCTCACTGTTACGCTCTACACTGGCAGCAGTAGATACTAGCTCTTCTTCACTAAAGCCATCACAGACAAATACACTAACCATCTCGGGGTGGCCCTGCGTTAATGTACCCGTTTTATCAATAACGAGAGTATCTACTTTACGCATAATTTCCAGCGCCTCAGCATTTTTAAATAAAACCCCCAACATGGCACCACGGCCTGTGCCAACCATAATTGACATAGGTGTTGCCAGACCAAGTGCACAGGGACATGCAATAATTAATACAGCAACAGCATTTATAATGGCAAATGCCAAAGCAGGCTCAGGCCCCAGTATGTACCAGAAAATAAATGTGAAAATGGCTACAATTACTACCATTGGTACAAAGTAACTGGAAACGACATCGACCAGTTTTTGAATGGGAGCACGAGAGCGTTGAGCGTCAGCAACCATTTCAACGATTTGTGAAAGCAAAGTATCTGCACCAACTCTCTGTGCTTGCATTAATATACTGCCTGTACCATTGACGGTTGCACCTATGAGTTTTTCACCTGCTGTTTTCACGACGGGTAATGATTCGCCTGTCACCATAGATTCGTCAACACTGCTTTCTCCCTCAAGAACATCACCATCAACCGGAACTTTCTCACCAGGGCGTATAAGCAACTTGTTACCTACCTTAACATGCTCAATTGGAATATCCTCTTCTGTTCCGTCATCATAAATAATACGTGCGGTTTTGGGTGACAAGCCCAATAATAATTTTATAGCTGTATTGGTCTGGCTGCGTGCACGAAGTTCTAACACCTGCCCTAACAACACTAAAGCAGTGATTACTACAGCGGCCTCAAAATATACCGGAACTACACCATGCTGATTAAATACTTCCGGCGGGAAAATACCAGGAAATAAGACCGCCACCAGGCTATAAATCAACGCAACACCAACACCTAAACCGATTAACGTAAACATATTAAGACTACGATTAACAATCGATTGGTATGCACGTACAAAAAATACCCAACCACCCCAGATTACAGCCGGTGTAGCAAGTACAAGCTCAAATCGCTGGCGCATAACAGGATCAATAAATTTGACAAAAAAATCAGGCCAGAACTCTGCTCCCATTGCACTGATAAAAACGGGAATCGCCAACAAGCTGCATACCCAGAAACGAAGTGTCATATAACGTAACTCGCTGTCATCCTCTTGTGCTTCAATCGTGCGAGCTTCCAGAGCCATACCGCACTTTGGACAACTTCCCGGGTGATCCTGAATAATTTCAGGATGCATTGGACAGGTATATTCAGTATGCGTTGAAACCAGAGGTATACCCATAGGTTCCAGAGCCATGCCACATTTAGGGCAACTACCAGAATGATCCTGTACTACCTCAGGGTGCATGGGACAGGTAAATTCCTGGTATTTAATTTCACAGCTATTGTCCACACAGCCCGCTTTTTCTGATTGTGTCACGGCCCCAGCTTCAGTAACATTACAGTATTTTTCAGGTGAAGAAATAAATTTATCCAGACAAAACTCACTACAGAAGTGAATGACCTCGCCCTGATAATCTAAGTGAAATTCTGAGTCTGCATTAACCTGCATACCACATACGGGGTCTTTTAACATAGCGTGCTTCCTTTAATAAATCATATTTGACTATTAAACCGATAATTACGTTTTATTAACTATATATCTTCAGCTACACTTCTCTTTTATATAATATTCTCGAATATTTATATAATTATAAGTTGATCATGGGGGATACGACTTTTAATACATTGCTGTCGTCG
>Ga0316204_10012220_pt1 | contig 10536 bp, 5 predicted proteins | sample 6monrhotite_MG_2_FD_205661 | JGI IMG/M metagenome (GOLD analysis project Ga0316204, IMG submission 205661) | Microbial mat bacterial communities from mineral coupon in-situ incubated in ocean water Damariscotta River, Maine, United States -... | ecosystem: Environmental > Aquatic > Marine >... | reverse complement strand
AGGTATGCGAAACTTTCAGGCCATCATTGATCAGGTCGTCCTGCCGGCTGTTAGCGCCGGACAAATATCTGATGATCTGGCCGGGCAGATCGCTGCCGCGCGGCAGGCAGCACTGGCTGATCCGGATGGCAAGACCCTGGCCAATGCGCTGGGGAAAGCGGCCTGATGACCAGGACGGTAAAGTCAGCCTCAGCCACGCAGTTTCTTCAGGCGGGAGAATTGCGGGAGAATTATGCCAGTGGTGATCTGTCGCCGGTTACGGTTGTCGAGGAACTGTTTGACAATATCGCAGATCAGGAACCTGTGCTGAATGCCTTTCAGGTGCTGGACAGGGATGCCGCACTTGCGCAGGCAAAAGACAGTGAAGCACGTTGGCAGCGTGGCAGGCCGCTGGGTGATCTGGACGGGGTACCGGTCAGCATCAAGGAACTGGTTTTGACCAGAGGCTGGCCAACCCGCGCCGGTTCGTTGACGACAGAAGCAGACCAGGTCCAGGACACAGATGCGCCTGCCGTCGCCCGTTTGCGCGAAGCGGGAGCCGTTTTATTTGGCAAGACAACTTCTCCGGAATTCGGCTGGAAGGGAATTACTGACAGCCCGCTCAGCGGCACGACCCACAACCCGTGGAACCCGGACCACTCTCCCGGGGGCTCAAGTGGTGGCGCGGGGGCAGCGGTGGCCGCCGGTCTCGGGCCTTTGGCATTGGGCACTGACGGCGGAGGATCAGTTCGCATTCCCGCCAGTTACTGTGGCTTGTATGGCATCAAACCGACTTTCGGGCGCGTACCTTCGTGGCCGCAGGACAGTGCCTACAGCACCCTGGTCAGCAGCGGTCCTTTGGCACGTTCAGTTGCCGATGCCGCCCGGATGCTGAATGCCATCACCCGGCCGGATCACCGGGACTGGTACGCTTTGCCACCCGAGAATGTGAACTATCTGGATACCCTGTCGCGCCGGGTAAAGGGATTGCGTATCGCCTACAGCCCGACTTTTGCAGGTGCCACCGTAACCTCTGAAGTGGCGGATATCGTTGCCAGGTCGGTGGCCGTGTTTGAGGGGCTGGGTGCCCATGTGGAAGTTGTCGACGATGTTCTGGCCCCTTTGCGGCCAGACTTTGAAGACTACTGGACCGCCGGTTTTGCCGCCATATTGCGCAACGTTCCAAAAGACCGCCACGACCTGTTGGACCCCGGTTTCCGGGCTCTGGCGGAACGTGGTTTGTCTGTCGGCCTTGAAGGATATTACAAAGGACTGGCAGCCCGGGTTCAACTGGGCGAAAAAATGAGCCGGTTTTTTGACAACCATGACCTGCTGCTGACGCCGACCATGCCATCAACAGCCCCCAAAGCCGACGTCGTCTATCATTCCGAAGAATTTGACCGCTGGCGTGACGCGGTGCCATTTACTGTGCCGTTTAATCTGACCGGCCAACCTGCGGCGTCAATTCCGGCAGGTCTGGATTCTTTAAATCTGCCCGTCGGGCTCCAGATCATCGGGCCAAAATACGCCGAATTCAGAATCCTCGCCGTTTCAGCCGCTTTTGAAGCTGAAAGGCCTTTCCCGGTGATCGGCGTTTAACGCAGTCAGCGTCTGTCTTACAGCCGGATTAAACCGTCGCCGTCATCCGTTTCCCGTTGATTCCATAGACTGATATGTCGCGCATAGGCTTCCGGGACCGAATTCTGTCCGGTGTTACATTTTGACATACAAGGGACATTAGCGGGTAACGTGGAACTGATATTAGTTGTAGCTGTTGATGGTAGATCAATTGTCTCTTTGCAGACAGGTAGTTGCGTGGTTGAGTTTAATTTGAACTTGTCCAGTTCAGATTTGTCGGCGTGTTTAGCTTGCGAAGATAATAGCTTAGCGAGCAAGCTTTGCACGCCGGTGAGTTTTATATCGTTCCGGATCAGCCGGTTCCGGAGTTTATGACCCTGTACTGGAGGCGCGCTTGCCTTGCTGACGGTGTCATTGGAGACAGCAAGAGGAAATTTTGGGTGACCCCACGCGAACCAAGAATTCTCTATATTGAAGATTACCAGTACCTTGGAATATTGTTCCAGAAGGTAATGGCCCAGCTGGATTACCAGATTGACCTTGCGACTTCGGGACAGGAAGGGCTGGGCAAGTTTTTTGATAATCCCTATGACGTTGTTGTGCTGGATTACCATTTGCCGGACATGACCGGCATCGACATTGCCCGTAAGCTTCTGGAGAGCGAAAGCGAAGTTGCTGTGGTTCTGGTAACGGGCCATGGGGATGAGGATATTGCCAGTAAGGCACTTAACCTCGGTGTGTCTGATTACCTGGTCAAGGATGATCAGAATGTCTTTCTGACAAAACTCCCCGACGCCGTCATTGGCTTGCTGAAAGAACAGGAAAAGCAACGACAGAAAGAAGAACAGCGCCAGGCTTTGCGGGAAAGTGAAGCCCGCTACCGTGCGCTGGTAGAAAGCTCGCTGCAGGGCATCATGGTCCATATGGATTTTCATCCGGTATTCGCCAACCAGGCTTATGCCCGGATGCATGGCTATGAAACTGCGGCAGAAATTTGCGAGTTGGACAGCATATTGAACCTGCTGCCTGCGGAAGAACACAAGGCCTGGCTGGCCGCATCTGCGACAATTTCTGACAGCGAAACAGAAACCTACGATTACAGTCATCGTGGTGTGCGCAAAGATGGCACGCCGGTCTGGCTGGACATACGCGGCCAGCAAATCCAGTGGGAAGGCAGTCCGGCGATCCAGATTGTGGCAGTTGATACAACTGCCCGACGGGAAGCCCAACTGGAACTGGAGAAGCGGGAAGCCCGGTTCCGGGCTTTGGCCAATATGAGTTCAGACTGGTTTTGGGAGTGTGATGCGGACTTCCAGGTCACCACTGTTGATGGCAGTCAGGATACGGAAACCCTGCGCCAGGGGCTGGATCTTCTATTGTCGCCCATTGGTGATGCACCGAACGGGCATGATGCGGATGTTCTTGTGCAGATGCGCGACTTGCTGGCCAGTCACAAGCCGATACGGAATATGGAACTGAGGACACCGTTTTCGCCATTTTTCTGGATCAGTGTGTCAGCTGATCCTTTGATTTCCGAAGATGGGGCATTTGTCGGGTATGATGGCACGGCCCAGAATATTGAAGGCCGTAAACAGGCTGAACAAAATCTGCGGGACAACGAAGAACAGCTTCAGGCAATTCAGGAAAACCTGCCGGCAGCCCTGATCATCAAGGATGAGCACGGACGTTTTACCTATGTGAACCGAAATTTCCGCACGCGCCATAATTTTCCTGAGTCCGGTTTGATCGGTAAGACATCGGCTGATCTGTTTGATGCTGAAACGGCTGACAAACTGAACAAGCATGATCAGACCTTGCTACAGAGCGGTGAGGTGTCCAGTGAAGAAATAGAAATGACCCGGCCTGATGGCGGCTCGCTTCATGTCAACAATATCAAGTTCCCTGTCGGGCTGGGTGAGAAAAGACTCATCGGCACGATCAGTCTGGATATCACCGAACAGAAACAGGCTTTCCTGGATTTGCAGCGTAGTGAAAAACTACTTCAGGAATCTGAAAATTATTTACGGGAACTGGTGCAGTCAGCAAACGCTCCGATCATCTCTCTGGATCATGAATTCAATATTGTAGATTGGAACCGGGCTGCAGAAGAGATTACCGGTTTCAGCAAGGACGAAGTGCTGTCCAGCAATTTTGTTGATCGTGTTGTTACCGGGCATATGCGCGATCAGGTAAGGACAATGTTGGAGGACAGTGGAGAAAACAGGCAGAACCGCAACGCCAAGATTTCGCTTCAGACCAGAACCGGCAAGGCTGCCACAGTCTTGTTCAGTACCACCGCACGCCGGGGTGAGGACGGACTGGTCAGTGATATCGTTTGTATCGGACAGGATATTACCCAGCTCATTCAGGCACAGGATGAACTGACCCAGTCCCAGAAAATGGAGGCTATCGGACAACTGACCGGGGGCATTGCCCATGATTTCAACAATCTTCTGCAGATTGTCTCCGGTGCCACGACAATGCTGGATGAACTTCAGAGTAAGGAAAATGATCTGACAAGGTGGATAACCCAGATTGACGAGGCCGTGGAACGCGGTGCCAGCCTGACGACCCAGTTGCTGGCTTTCTCCCGGCAACAAAACCTCAGTCCATCTGTGGTGCGGCCCAACAAGGTGGTCTCCGAAATCGAAATGCTGCTGCAGCGAACCCTTGGCGAGGATATCCAGTGGAATATTCTGGTCTCCGGGGTTACGCCACCGGTACTGGTGGATGATCATGCCTTGCAGAACGCAATAATAAATCTGTGCGTCAATTCCCGTGCGGCCATGCGCGACGGTGGGGAACTGACCATCAGGGTTGCCGAAGTTGAGATCACAGCAGAAGAAGTTGCGGAAGATGATGTCGTCAAGCCAGGTGCCTTTGTCGAGGTTTCGGTTTCTGATAATGGCGAAGGTATGACGCCGGAAATTCTGGAAAATGCGATTAACCCGTTCTTCTCTACCAAGTCGGTAGGTGAAGGGACCGGACTTGGTCTGAGCATGGTCTATGGTTTCAGCCGCCAGTCCGGTGGCCTGACCCGCATCGAAAGCGAACTGGGTGTCGGCACAAAAGTCAGCATCCTGTTGCCCGTTACCGACCTGCCGCTGGAAGGAGTAGAAGCGCCGGAAATGACCCTTGAGGATCAACCCGAAACACCCGTACCCCCGCGGGGTGCCGGCGCAGTTACAGGCCCCATTCTGGTTGTCGAGGATAACGAGGATGTCAGGGATTCAACCTGCGCCATGTTGCAGGTATCCGGCTATGATTATGTTGAGGCTGATAACGGCAAGAATGCCCTGAAGATCCTGGCCCTGCGGCCTGATATCAACACGATCTTCAGTGACGTTGTCATGCCCGGTGGCATGAGTGGTTTTGATCTCGCCCGCGAACTTGGCGAGTCGGGTCGCAAATACAATGTGCTGTTGACGTCGGGTTATCCCGACAAGCTGAATCAAGGTAGTTCAATTGTCGATCATTCCATCCAGATGATTGCCAAACCCTTTACCATCAAGGAACTGGAAACGGCCCTGGGCAACCTGTTGGGCAACTGACAGCTCCGCGAAGGCACGCCTGATACAACCCCCGCGAAAGTTCTGAAACGTCTGCACGATGATTTGCCGGAAATGGCCATTGTTTTTACAGGTGAAACCATGTGAAAACATTGGTCGAATTATTTCGGAAGGATCTGAAAGACATGTTGATCAACGGCACCTGGACCGACGCCCGCGCAGGGTCTTCATTTGATGTCATTAATCCGGCGACCGGCGAGGTTGCCGGTCAGGTCGCAGATGGTGGTGCCGCTGCGGCGCGTCAGGCCATTGAAGCTGCGGCGGAAGCCTTCGGATCGTGGTCAAAAACCACGGCTCATGCGCGGTCAGCCATTCTTTACAAAGCCTGGCAACTGATGCTGGAGCGCACGGAAGACCTCGCGCAAACCATGACCCTGGAGCAAGGCAAGCCTCTGCGCGCAGCACGGACCGAAGTGCAGTACGCCGCAGATTTCCTGCTCTGGTTTGCTGAAGAAGCCAAGCGCACCTACGGCGAGACAATTCCGTCCGCCCGCGCCGACCAGCGTTTTATCGTATCGCACAGTCCGGTCGGGGTTGTTGCTGCGATCACGCCGTGGAACTACCCGGTCTCCATGATCACCCGCAAGGTCGGACCGGCCCTGGCGGCGGGTTGTACCGTTGTGCTGAAGCCCGCCGAGGCAACACCTTTGTGCGCCATCAAGGTTTTTGAAATTCTGATCGAAGCAGGCGTGCCGGACGGGGTGATCAACCTTGTTACCGCGCAGGACCCGGCGCCTGTTGGCGACGAGTTTGTCTCCAACCCGCTGGTGCGCAAACTGACTTTTACCGGCTCCACTGCGGTCGGCAAGATGCTGGCCGGCAAGGCCGCCGCCAACATGAAACGCGTATCCTGTGAACTGGGTGGCCATGCGCCGTTCCTGGTTTTTGATGATGCCGATCCTGTTCACGCTGCCAAGGGTGTGCAACTGGTGAAGTTTTTAAACACTGGTCAGGCCTGCATCAGTCCCAACCGGATATTTGTGCATCAGTCAAAGATTGACGCCTTTGTCGATACCCTTCAGTCACGGGTCGGCAAAATGCAGGCAGGACCGGGCACGCAGGAAGGTGTGACCATTGGTCCACTGGTGGACGAACGCGCGGTCGCCAAGGTGTCAGCCCAGGTTGAAGATGCCGTTGCCAAAGGGGCAGAGGTTGTCTGCGGTGGCAAACGTCTGGTTGAAAACGGCCTCGACAAAGGCTTTTTCTATGCGCCGACCGTGCTGCGTGGTGTGACGCCTGAGATGCTGATTTACCGGGAAGAAACCTTCGGACCCGTGGCGCCGATCATTGCATTTGAAGATGATCAGGAAGCGCTGAAGATGGCCAACGACACGCACTATGGTCTGGCGGCTTACGTCTATACACAAAATTTCTCCCGGGCCATGCGCATGTTCGAGGATCTGGAGTTTGGCATCATCGGGGTGAATGATATCAACCCAAGCGCTGCCTCAGCGCCTTTTGGTGGTATGAAGGACAGCGGCCTTGGTCGGGAAGGCAGTCGCGAAGGAATTGCTGAATATCTGGAAACCAAACTGGGCGGATTTGCTATTTAGTGCGGGTCCGTTTTCAGGTCGTAAAAGCGGGACATTTTGTCTCATTTGCGGACTAAACGGGCACAATCCCGGTCTGTTCAGGAGTTAAATCGTTTGCGGTGCCAGCCCCAGGCGTCGGCTACAATAGTCTGTATATCACTGCGGTGTGCCCGCCATGACAAAGCCTTTTCTGCTGCCGCCGGATTGGCAACCAGCCGTGGCGGATCACCGGCACGACGAGGGGCTTCTTCGGTCCGGATCGTTGTACCTGTGACGCGACTGATCGTATCGACGACTTCCCGGACACTGGCCCCCTGGCCGCGACCAAGATTAAGCGCGAGAGACTGCCCGCCTTCTTCAAGATAACGCAGGGCGGCGACATGGGCATCGGCCAGATCGGTCACATGAACATAATCCCGCACGGCGGTGCCATCGGCGGTTGGATAGTCGGTACCAAAAATACTGAGACCATCACGACGGCCAAGAGCCGCATCCAGAGCCAGCGGGATGAGGTGGGTTTCCGGGTTATGGTCTTCGCCGATCTCTGCTTCCGGATCGGCACCAGCGGCATTAAAATAGCGCAGACAGGCTGATCGAATGCCGGCCCCGGTCTGGATCAGTTTTTCACATTGAAGCTTGGTTTCGCCATACGGATTGCCCGGATTTTTTGCCGTGTCTTCATCAATCAGATCAACTTCGGGCTCGCCATAGATCGCCGCCGTGGAAGAAAATACCAGGGTTTGCACATCTGCGTCGGCCATGGCGGAAACCAGGTTTTGAGTGCCGCCACAATTAACCTGCGCGTACAGGTCAGGCTGTTCGACAGACTGGCCGACCAGGGACAGGGCGGCAAAATGCATCACGGCGACAGGGCGGGTCTCAGCCAGGGCTGAGCGCAAGGCTTCCGCGTCGCGCACATCTCCTTCAATAACCGCACCCTGGCGCACAAAATCACGGTGGCCGGTGCTGAAATTGTCAAACACCACCGGCGCATAGCCCGCCTGCCTCAGGGCCTTGACGCAATGGCTGCCAACATAGCCTGCACCGCCGGTTACCAGAACATTTTTCATGGTTTTGTCATCTTCATATCGACCTGATCATAGGTGTTGGACCTTGACCTGACGAGGGCCGGGACAATTTTCTTGACCTCTCGCAATACCGTTTGCATACTAATGAAAATGGCCGACCTGAAGTGACCAGGTTCGGCCAGAGGGGGAGGCGACGCTTTTATGAGATATTTCCTGCCGGGCACGGTTGCTGAGGCCACCGCCGGACTGACAGAAACCAGCTACCGGATCATTGCCGGGGGCACGGATTTTTATCCGGGCCAGGCAGAGCGGCCGGTGCGTGATGATGTCATGGATATCTCTGCCCTGATGGAACTGCGCGGGATCAGCAAACAAACCGGTCATACGCGCATTGGTGCGCTGGCGACCTGGACCGATATCGTCAAAGCCGATTTATCCGGCAAGTTTCGCGGCCTGCAACTGGCGGCCCGTGAAGTGGGGGCGCTGCAAATCCAGAATGCGGCCACGGTTGTTGGCAATATCTGCAATGCTTCACCGGCAGCTGATGGCGTGCCACCACTGTTGACGCTGAATGCCAGCGTGGAAATCTCATCGACGAACGAACAACGGCACTTGGCGCTGGATCAGTTTATTCTTGGCAATCGCCGCACGGCGCTGGGGCCGGGTGAAATGGTCACGGCGATCGTCATTCCGGATGACGCGCCTTTGGCCAACAGTCATTTTCTCAAACTGGGTTCCCGGCAGTATCTGGTGATCTCCTTTGTTATGGTCGCGACCCTTCTGGAGACGGACGAGGACAATCGTATCCGTCAGGCGCGGGTCTCTGTTGGCGCCTGTTCCGAAGTTGCCTGCCGCCTGGCCGGTCTGGAAGCTGACCTGATCGGACAGCCGCTGGACCAGGCCGGTGTCATGCCGATTGAAGATCACCTGAAAACACTTTCGCCCATTTCAGATATCCGGGCGACGGCGGACTATCGCCGTGTTGCGGCTCTGGAATATGTGCGACGCAGCCTGAAAGCTTGCGCAGGGGGGATGGCATGACGTCCGCCATTACCTTCACGCTTAACGATAAACCTGTTGAAGTGGTTGTTGATCCACTACGCCGCCTCAGCGATGTGCTGCGTGAGGATCTGGGCCAGAAAGGCACCAAGGTCGGCTGCAACGCCGGGGACTGCGGCGCCTGTTCTGTGCTGGCCGATGGCCTGGCGGTTTGCGCCTGTATGGTGCCGGTTGGACGCCTTGAAGGGGCTGATATCCGCACCGTGGAAGGTTTGGCGGAAGACGGTTTGCCCAACCGTTTGCAAAAAGCCTTTTTACATTTTGGTGCCGCCCAGTGCGGGATTTGTACGCCGGGTATGCTGGTCGCAGCCACAGGGTTGCTGGCATCAAACGCCCGACCGACAGAGGACGACGTCAAGGACGCCCTGGGTGGTGTGCTTTGCCGCTGTACCGGCTACGCCAAGATCATCACCGCTGTCATGGCCGCCCATGAATTTGATGCAGAACCGCTGGTGGTTGAACCCGGGCAGGCCGTGGGAGCCCGGTTGAACCGTCTGGATGGTGAAGAAAAAGTCCTCGGTACCGACCTGTTCGGTGATGACGTCGCCCCCGCCGATACTGCCGTTCTGATTGTTATCCGTTCGCCGCACCATCGCGCCTCATTTAAATTTGGCGATCTGGATGGTTTTATTGCTGGCACACCGGGGTTGCTGAAAGTTTTGACCGCCGACGATATCCCGGGGCGCAATCTGCATGGCGTAATCCCGCCCGAAGCCGATCAACCGGTCTTTGCCGCATCAGAGACCCGCTTCAAGGGAGAGGCTGTGGCCGCCGTGGTGGGCGAGCCCGGGACCATGCGGGACTTTGATGTCGCTGACTTCCCCGTCACCTGGTCAGAATTGCCCGCCTGTCTGACACCGGATGAGGCTGTGGCGGAAACCGCCCCGCAAATGCACGATCATCGGCCGGGCAATATTCTTATGAACGGCATTGTTCAGCGCGGCGATCTTGATGGCGGATTTACGGCCCCGGGTGCCGTGACGGTTGAGGGCGATTTTTCCACCGGCTTTGTCGAACACGGTTATATCGAACCCGAAGCCGGACTGGCCCGCCGGGTGGGCAACCGCATCGAACTTGAGGTCTGCACACAGTCGCCTTACATGGACCGCGACGACACGGCAGCCATTCTGGGCATTGCCAATGAAGACGTGCGGGTTATTCCGACGGCGGTGGGCGGCGGCTTTGGCAGCAAGCTTGATCTGTCCGTACAGCCTTACATTGCTCTGGCGGCATGGTTGCTGGATCGCCCGGTGCGCCTGACTTACAGCCGCCAGGAGACCATGACGTCGACAACCAAGCGGCATCCCTCGGCGATCAACGCGCGCATTGCCGCCGACAAACAGGGCAAGCTGTTGGCCATGGATTTTCAGGGTGTCTTTAACACGGGGGCGTATGCCTCGTGGGGGCCGACGGTGGGTAACCGGGTCCCTGTCCATGCCTCCGGGCCATACGTCTACGCCGCCTATCGTGCACGCAGTCAGGCGGTGCACACCCATTGTGCACCCGCCGGGGCCTTCCGGGGTTTTGGCGTGCCACAATCCGCTATCGTTCAGGAAAGCCTGTTTGATGAACTGGCGGACAAACTGAACATCGACCGGCTGGAATTTCGGTTACAAAATGCCCTGACCAATGGCCAGCCGACTGTTTGCGGTCAGATCTTTGACAAAGGCGTTGGTATCCAGGCCTGCCTGGAAAGCCTGAAACCACATTGGGACCGGGCGCTGAAGGATGCCGAAGAATTTAATGCCGGGTCTGATGGCCTGGTGCGGCGCGGTGTTGGCGTCGCCGGCA
>Ga0316204_10012219_pt1 | contig 10536 bp, 8 predicted proteins | sample 6monrhotite_MG_2_FD_205661 | JGI IMG/M metagenome (GOLD analysis project Ga0316204, IMG submission 205661) | Microbial mat bacterial communities from mineral coupon in-situ incubated in ocean water Damariscotta River, Maine, United States -... | ecosystem: Environmental > Aquatic > Marine >... | reverse complement strand
GAATGGCCTGCTGAAGCCGTGTCGGAAATGCGGCGACTGACCAATAGCGGTGGGGCGCTCACACCTTCTTTAGTCAGTGAACTGCGAACTATCTTTGGCTCCAAAACCGACATTTATGCCATGTATGGACTGACGGAAGCATTTCGTTCGACATTTCTTGATCCGGCGAAGATTGACGCAAATCCAACCAGTATGGGTACGGCGATTCCTTTTGCTGAAATCATGGTCGTGGATGAAAGTGGCAATATTGCTGGACCTTCGGAGGAAGGTGAACTGGTTCACGCAGGGCCCCTTGTCGCAAAGGGGTATTGGCGGGATCCGGAACGGACGGCAAAACGTTTTAAACCCGCGCCAGATGAATCGGACTATGGAGGACTGGCTGTTTGGTCTGGAGATACCGTTCGCAGGGAAGTCGATGGACTGCTGTATTTTGTCGGTCGTGATGATGCGATGATAAAGAGCTCCGGCAACAGGATAAGTCCAAACGAAATTGAAGAAGTGGCGATTGAGTCTCAATGGGTTGCCGAAGCGGTCGCTATTGGTGTTCCCGACGAAAGGCTGGGACACGCCATCCGTCTATTCGTAAGGCTGCTGGATGGATTGGAGGATTCGGACTTTGATGCGTCACTAAGGAAATATTTGAAACAAAATTTACCGAATTTTATGCAGCCGCAGGATATTGTCATCCTTGAAGAATTTCCGAAAAATCCAAACGGGAAACTGGACCGGAACGCACTGGTAAAGGCTGCAATTTGATGACCAAAGTAAAACCCACGGGACCCATCCCAAAAGGCTATGCAGTCGAAGACGGTGAACTGGTCGTTGGCGGAGAGAAGGCCAGCCATCTGGTCAAACAACATGGATCGCCACTTTTTGTGTATTCTAAGGCACAAATGGATCGAAAGTTTGCAGAACTGCGTTCTGCTATGCCGGACCAATTACATATTCACTACGCGATGAAGGCAAATCCCTTTGCTCCGCTCCTCTCGCATATGATCGGGCATGCTGACGGCATTGACATTGCCTCTGGTGGCGAGTTGGCGATCGCGCTTGGTGCGGGAGCCAAGCCCGAACATATTAGTTTTGCCGGGCCTGGGAAGCGTGATGAAGAGTTATTAAATGCAATCAAGGCAGGCGTAACGATCAACATCGAATCGCCGACGGAATGCGACCGCGCTATACAAATTGGTGAGAAAGAAGGAGTTAAGGCGAGATTGGCGGTCCGCGTAAATCCTGATTTTGATCTGAAAGGATCCGGTATGAAAATGGGCGGCGGTGCAAAGCCGTTTGGGATGGACGCTGATCTTGTCGCTTCTACTGTGCGCCGAATTGTTGACTCTGGTGCACATTGGCGAGGGTTTCACATCTTTGCTGGTTCTCAAGCGCTAAAGGCGGATGCAATTGTTGAAACACAACATCAAACTATCAAGCTTGCTGCAAGGTTAGCAGAGGAAATCGGTCAACCACCAGAACATGTCAATCTTGGTGGTGGATTCGGAATTCCCTATTTTCCGGGTGACGAGCCGCTTGAAGTTGAACAGATTGGAAGCGCATTAAAATCAGAGCTTTCCGATCTTCCTGAAATTCTGTCGAACACCCAGTTTGCCATAGAACTGGGTCGATATCTTGTGGGCGAAGCCGGTGTATATTTAACCCAGATTGTCGATCGAAAAGTGAGCCAAGGGCAAACTTTCCTCGTCACGGATGGCGGTCTCCATCATCAACTCGCAGCAAGTGGCAATTTTGGGACGGTTGTGCGCAGGAATTACCCTGCCGCGATCGCCACGCAATATGAACAACGACCCATTGAAACAGTGTCAATCGTGGGATGTTTGTGCACGCCTCTGGACCGGCTGAATGACAATGTCGAAATGCCAAAAGCCGAAGTTGGTGATATTGTCGTGATATTCTGTGCCGGTGCTTATGGTGCATCCGCTAGTCCAGCTAATTTTCTTGGGCAGGGTCCGGCAAAAGAGATTCTGGTCGACTGATCAAAATCAGATGCAACGCCTTAAGAGATAGCGGTTATTAATCTGAAATTCAGGTAATCCTAACGCTATCTTCACTATTTTCTAGCATAGCTATCTCGTGACTTTGCGCGATTTGCCGGTTTTCTGCGGAAGACGGCTCATTTGCAACGGGGGCAATACGAGGTAGTGAATATGAGTTTAAAGCTTAAAAACAGTAAGTTACCAAAGCGTCTGATCGGGATCGGATTGGTTTCATTGATGGTTTCGGGGTGTGTGGGAAGCGCATCTGGACCGCAATTGCCTCCGGCTTCCTTTGTCTCGTCACAGGAAGGCCCTGGCGAAGAATATGTAATTGGACCGCTCGATGAGCTGACGATCTTTGTCTGGCGAAACCCAGAGCTAGGTGCAAAAGTTCAAGTGCGTCCAGATGGCCGGATTACCACACCGCTGATCACCGATATGCCGGCAGTCGGTAAAACCCCTGCGATGCTTGCGGAAGATTTGAAACTGCAGCTTTCTCAATACATTAACGAGCCCATTGTTTCGGTAATTGTAAACAACTTCTCGGGTACTTTTTCACAGCAAATTCGAATCGTTGGAGCGACTGAGAAACCTGCCTCAATCCCATTTCGTGCGAATATGACATTGCTCGACGCAATGATCTCAGTTGGCGGTCTTTCCGAATTTGCATCTGGCAATAAGGCGCGATTGGTTCGTGCAAATCGCGGCACAGGCCAGCAGCAGGAATATCGAGTGCGTCTCGGTGACTTGCTGAAGCGTGGAGACACAAGTGCCAATGTAATGCTGCGCCCCGGTGATGTGATCATCATACCCGAAAGCATGTTTTAAGTCTGCTGTGCGAACTCAATAGGAAACGAAAAGCCACATGAACGGTCTTTATGACGAAATTAGAATAGCAGTGCACAGCGTCTGGAACAGGCGTTGGCTAGCTTTGGGTGTCGCCTGGGGATTATGCCTATTGGGCTGGCTTGTAGTTGCTCTTATTCCTAACACCTATGAATCGCAGGCGCGAGTTTTCGTTCAGATGCAATCGATCTTGTCCAACAAGGTTAACATCGATTCAAGAGAACGAAAGAAGAGTATTCAACGCGTACAGGAAACACTGGTTTCTTCGGTAAATCTCGAAAAAGTAATTCGTGGAACTGACTTGAACCTCTCCATCGCGAGTGACCGCGAATTGGCAAACAAGGTCGAGACGCTCCGCAAGAATATCGAGATTAAAACCGACAAAGACAATCTTTTTGAAATCACTGCAACATCCTCTGCCAGCAATTTCTCCGATGCCGAAAACGCAAAACTGGCCCGTGAGATTGTTCAAAAAATGATCGACATCTTCGTGGAAGAAAACCTATCGGGTGATCGCGGTGAAACAACGGAAACTATAAAATTCCTCAACGAACAACTCGCTAAGCGCGAAAAAGAGTTACAGGAAGCAGAGCAAAAGCGGGTTCAGTTTGAAACCGACAATATGGGTATGCTTCCCGGTATTGGTTCCGTTAGCCAGCGTGTCGAGGGCGCGCGCCTGGAATTGCAGACAATTGATTCGCAGCTCATTCAGTCTCAAAGTTCCCTGGCTGCATTGAACGGACAGTTGGCTGGTACGCCGCCGACGATCTCTACTCCCGTTTTCGGGGGCGGGTCAGGAGCGGGTGCTTCGCCTCTTGCTCAGGCGCAAGGCCAATTGGCTTCGGCACGAGCTGCCGGGAAAACAGATGCCCATCCTGACATAATTGCCATTAAGCGGCAGATTGCAGCTATTCGATCTTCTAGTGGCGGTGCCGCTCGCGGCGGTGGTTCCCGTTCATTTGCCACACCCAATCCAGCCTATAGCTCGCTTCAAAGTATGCGGGCTGAAAAGCAAGCGTCAGTGGCTGCGTTGCAGGCAAGGAAAAGCGCATTGCAAGCTGACATGGCTCAGCTGGCGTCCAAGCAAGCCATGGAACCTGGCGTCCAGGCGGAATACGACCGGATCAACCGGGATTATGATGTTTTGAAAGCACAATATGATAAAATCCTGGGTGATCGCGAGCAAATTAAACTGCGTGATCAGGTTGAATCTGAAACGGATTCCGTAAAATTTCGGGTCATTGATCCGCCCTCTAGTCCTCGCTCTCCAGCCGCACCCAATCGTCCGCTGCTGCTGGCGATGGTACTGTTTGCGGGCATCGGTGGCGGTGTCGGTGGAGCTTTTGCTCTCGGGCAATTGCAGACGAGTTATCCAACAGCAAATAAGCTGGAAAAAGCCAGCGGTCTTCCCGTGATTGGGTCAGTCTCGCAGGTTTTAACCAGTGTGCAGCGGGATGCTCGCAAGAAGAAAATGCGCATGTTCTACAGCGGTAGCGGCGCTCTTGTCGGCGTGTTTGCGCTCTTGATGGTGGTGGAATTCATCCAACGCGGAATGGTGGTTTGAGGATAGGATTATGAACAAACATACGCCTCTGAATAAATCTGGATCGCTGTTGGAACGCGCCGCCCAAGTCTATGACTATGTGCCGGCACTGCGTGGTGACCACGAAAACCAGGCGCCCGTAGAAATTTTGCCGCCCGAGGCGCCATCTCCAGCACCGCCCGTTGTGAAACAGTCAAAACCGTACGATGGACCGCGGGTAATAGTTAATCGTGATAAACTGCGCGAATCTGGTTTCATTGTCCCGGATGGACCCGTGACCGGAATCTCGGAAGAGTTTCGAATCATCAAGCGCCAATTACTTATCGCAGCTAAAGGTAGCGCAAAAAATCCTCCACTTCCCAATGGTGAACGGATTCTGATTTGCTCCGCCCATCCAAATGAGGGCAAAACCTTTTGTGCATTGAATCTGGCACTTTCGATTGCGGCTGAAAAAGACAACGAAGTTCTTTTGGTTGATGCTGATTTTGCGAAGCCAAGCATACTTTCCAGCTTGGGTTTGGAAGGCAGCAAAGGGTTTATGGATGCACTTGCCGATCCGGAAGTATCGGTAGAGGATTGCATTATTCACACCGACATTACAGGTTTTACCGTTCTGCCTGCTGGTGATCAGACAAATAACGATACTGAGTATCTAGCTTCGGCCAGAACAGAGCAGGTTTTGAACCAGCTCACCCAAAATAACCCCACCAGGATTGTCATCTTTGACTCTCCTCCTGCGCTTTCCGCCTCGCCCGCATCCGTTCTGGCATCTCATGTCGGGCAAGTTGTGATGGTTGTGAAAGCTGACGAAACGACTGAAACCGCCTTGCGTGATGCGCTGAGTTTGATGGCGGCCTGTGAACATATCCAACTGCTTCTTAATAGTACAAAATTCTCGCCCACCGGCAGAAGCTTTGGATCTTATTACGGATATGGAGAGTAACCATGACCACTGTTAATTTCAAAGCGATGCTGAAAGCAGCGGCTCTAGTTTCGCCGTTCGCGATGATTGCGATCCAGCCTGCTAATGCACGTGATCGCAACGTCGATGTTGCACCTTATTTGGAAGTGCAGCAGGTACTAGTTGCTGATCTGAAAGATGGCACGGATGTTTTGACCTATACGAGTGTTGCTGCCGGTATTGAAGCTGCGTTGCAAACACGACAAGCAGAAGCATCTGTGAACCTTCGCTATGAACGTCGTTTTTTCTATTCGGACGGTTTGAGCGATGATGATGTCATCAGCGGTCTTGCGCGTGGTAGTGTTCAGGTTGTTCCGAACGTGTTGGCTTTAGAAGCTGGCGGTATCGCAACCAGAAGCCGGATAGATGTTCGCGGTCAGTCGCCTTCGAATATCGTCGGTGCAGCAGATAACGTGACACAGGTATATTCTGTCTATGCCGGGCCATCATTGTCCACAAATGTTGGCGCGCTGGGCGTAAACGCCAATTACCGTGTTGGCTACACCAAGATTGAAGCCGACGATGTGGGCATTCTCCCGCCCGGACAGCAACCCGTCGACATTTTTGATGACAGCGTTAGCCATTCCGCGAGCGCAAGTGTTGGTATGCAACCCGGTGATCTGCCCTTTGGCTGGACCATCGGCGGTGGCTGGGAGCGCGAAGACTCTAGTCAGTTGGATCAGCGTTATGAAGGTAAATATGCGCGTGCTGATGTAACTGTTCCGGTTACGCCAACATTGGCTGTTGTCGGCGGCATCGGGTATGAGGACATAGAAATTTCGGAACGCGATGCGGTTCGGGATGCAAATGGAGATCCGGTTGTTGACGCAAGTGGGCGATTGGTAACTGACGGAACTTCACCGCGACTTCTTTCTTATGATCAGGATGGTATTATCTGGGATGCAGGTGTGCTGTGGCGACCCAGTCGTCGGACCACTTTCGAAGCCCGGGTTGGACAAAGATATGGTAGTGAAACCTACTATGGCAGTCTGGGATATCAGCCGAACGAAAATACTTCGTTGAATATTTCTGTTTACGATACCGTATCTGGGTTCGGCAATTTGCTGAACGATAATCTGGCGCTGTTGGGTACCGATTTTACCAGCAGCCGCAATCCATTGAGCGGAGAGCTAAATGGTTGTGCCTTTGGGCAAACCAGTAGCCTTTGCTTTAATGATGCTTTGCAATCCGCATCGTCATCCGCATTCCGGGCACGAGGCGTAAATGGGCAACTCGCTTATTCCCATGGCAATTGGAACACGGCGTTGGCTGTTGGTTATTCACGTCGCCGCTTCTTCGCATCTCAGCTTGGAGCAATACCTGCGACGGATGGCTTGGTTGACGAAAACTATTATGCCAATTTCTCAATTGGAACGAACATAGATGCCCGTTCGAGCTTTGATGCGAACGTATATGCAAATCTACTGGATAGTGGCGTACCTGGCGCACCGAATGTGTTGGGACTTGGCGCAAATGCGGCATATTATCGCCAAATTCTGCCAGGCTTACAGGGTACGGCTGCGGTTGGTCTGGATAGCTTCAAACAGGATGGTTTCGACAGCGAACTTACTGCATCGGCCTTATTGGGCTTGCGATATGACTTTTAACCTAAACAGCACGTCACTTGGCGGGAGCAACGATTATGTATGAAGCTTTTTATGGATTGAAAAGTCGGCCATTTCAGCTGACGCCTGATCCACATTACTATTTTGAAAGCCTGACGCATAGAAAAGCACTATCCTATCTCGGATATGGTCTGGCCCAAGGCGAAGGCTTTATTGTCATAACCGGTGATGTTGGAGCAGGTAAAACGACGCTGGTCAGCCACCTAATGGCAACGATCGACAAAGCACGTCTGACAGCGGCAAATATTGTTACCACAAAATTGGATGGCGATGATGTTGTCCGTGTCGCCGCCAACCATTTTGGTTTCGATACTGACGGTATGGATAAAGCTCAATTATTGGGCGCCTTTGAAACTTTTCTCAACAGCGAAGCGCGGGCAGGCCGACGGTGTTTGCTGATTGTTGATGAGTCTCAAAATCTAGAGCCGAGCGCTTTGGAAGAACTTAGAATGCTCTCCAATTTCCAGCTTGGTGGTCAAGCTCTGTTGCAAATATTTTTGCTTGGACAACCGGAATTTCGCGACATGCTGCAAAATTCCGATCGACTGGAACAGCTTCGCCAGCGGGTAATTGCACACCATCATCTGGAACCGATGGAAGCTGCCGAGATTGAGCCTTATATAACACATCGTTTGTCAAAAAGTGGTTGGTCGGGCCGACCCAAATTAACGTCGGACGTTTTCGGCCTTATTTATTCCGAAACTCAGGGTGTACCGCGTAAGATCAATAGCTTGATGAGTCGTGTTTTGTTGATGGGCTCGGTTGAGCAGGCAGAACTGATCGATCAGCCGCTAATTGGTCGAGTATTGGCAGATCTCAATGGTGATCAGGTTGAAATTTCTGAACCCGAACAACTTGATGAAGAGCAACTCGCTGCAAAAAGCCCATTGTGGAAAAAACCAGTCAAGTCCGCCGTAGCAGATCCGGTTACTAGTTCTAGGCCAGAAGTCCCTATTGAAGAAGATCATGAAGTGGTTTCATTGAGGGCTTCGGAATCTAATCTAGTCAGCGAAAAGGTGGAAGAACCGACTCAACCATCGTCGACTGAAACTAGGTCTGATTCTTTGGACCCACTCGACAGAGGCGTGTCATCACGTATCGACATAGTTTCAAAGCGCCTTTCTCTGCTGGAAAGCCGCATGAACGAACAGGAAGAAAATATGCATCATATCTTGACGATGCTGGTGAATTGGGTCGAAAGCGATATCCGGAGCAAAGAAAGCTATGTCAATGCAGGACGTGCGGCCTGAGCCATTTCAGCAAGCGGGAAAAGCGGATGCTTTGCTCAATGCGATGTCTGTCGATATCGAGGATTGGTTTCAGGTAGGGGCCTTTGAATCGGTCATTGACCGCGTTGATTGGGATAGCCTTGAACACCGCGTAGAGCGAAATACCGACGCCGTATTGTCGCTATTCGCTGAAGCCGGGATTACAGCGACATTTTTTACGTTGGGATGGGTTGCGGAGCGTTATCCCGCATTGATGCTGCGCATAACCAGCGCTGGACATGAAATTGCCAGTCATGGCTATGATCACGCGCGCGTGTTTTCAATGACACCTGATCAATTCCGGAACGATTTGGAACGCAGTAGAAAGCTGTTGGAGGATAGCTCTGGACAAGCCGTTACCGGTTATCGAGCACCAAGTTTTTCTATTGATCAACGCACCCCATGGGCACATGAGATCTTGGCGGAACAGGGGTACAAATATTCATCCAGTGTCGCTCCGATCAATCATGATCATTATGGTTGGGCTGGATCCCCCCGCTTTTCCTGGAAGCCGGTTAACGGTGCGGACCTGATTGAACTTCCGGTCACCACTGTGAAAGTCGGAAACCGGATACTGGCTGCCGGTGGCGGTGGTTTTTTCCGGCTTTTGCCTTATGCTCTCTATGATTGGGCAATCACTAAAATGCAGAGGGAAGAAGGCCGCAGTGCTATTTTCTATTTTCACCCTTGGGAAATTGACCCTGATCAACCACGAGTTGGGAATGCACCGCTGAAATCGAAGTTGCGACACTATCCCCGACTTTCGGTTATGGAAGCGAAGCTGAGGAGAGCCGCCAAGGACCGCGCCTGGGGTAGGGTAGATGAATTGGCTGCTATCGAAGCGGAGATGCTCAAATGAACATGCCGTTTAGTCCCAAATTACTGCATGTGAAGACGGTTGATCGGGAAGATACCAATGATCTGGCGAGTATAGATCGCTACGTTGCGAACCATAAAAATGGAACGCCATTTCATCGCACCGCATGGGTTGAGTCGGTTGCAAATGCCTGTGACCATGATTGGCGCTATATTGTTGCTGAGGATCAAAACGGCGAGTTACAAGCTGTGCTTCCTTTGCATTTAATTCATTCCCCTCTGTTTGGCCGAGCACTGGTATCATCCGGATTTGCTGTCGGTGGCGGAATATTGAGTGATTCCGAACTGGGGACGGAGCTGTTGGCAGATGCCGCTTGGCAATTTGCGCAGCGGCATAGTTTTCCATCAGTCGAATTGCGTGGAGGCCCTGTACCAGGCGGCGATTGGCAGCATAAGACCGGAACCTATGCTGGTTTTGTAAAAGACTTAGCTGACAATGACGAAGATCAGCTACTCGCTATTCCGCGCAAACAGCGAGCAGAAGTGCGCAAAGGCCTGAAGAACAATCTCGAAATCCGTGTGGGAAGTGGCTCTCAGGATCGATCTGATCACTATGCGGTATATTCCGAAAGTGTCCGCAATTTGGGGACACCGGTTTTTCCATCAAATTTATTCTCTGCGGTGTTGGATGCCTTTGGCGATGATGCAGATATATTGACCGTGCTAGAAGACGGAAATCCCGTCGCCAGTGTCCTTAGTCTTTATCACAACGGTGTTGTCATGCCTTATTGGGGGGGAGGGACATGGGATGCCCGTCGCCTTAGAGCCAACGATATCATGTATTATGCGTTGATGAATCATGCCCGCAATCGCGGCTGCAACCGGTTTGATTTTGGACGTTCGAAAACACGCACCGGGGCTTTTTCATTCAAGAAAAATTGGGGATTTGAACCCGAACCGCTTTCGTACGCGATCCGCACCGCTAATGGCGAAGAAGCGCGAGACGTAAATCCGATGAGTCCCAAATATCGATTGCAGGTCGCTATTTGGCAGCGTTTACCGTTGCTGGTTGCCAATAGACTGGGGCCTTTGATCGCCAAAGGATTGGGCTGATGGGGGACATTTTATTTTTAGCCCACAGAGTGCCGTGGCCACCAAATCGCGGCGACAAAATCCGTTCATATAATTTTCTAAAGAAATTGATGGAAGTGGCGCCGGTACACCTGGCCTGCTTTGCCGACGATCAACCGGAGGCTTTGGCATCCGATCCAATCAGAGATAGACTTGCTTCTTGCAAAATTGTTGTTCGTGACAAGCCACAATGGAAGGCTGGTATAGAGTCCTTACTCTCCGGTAATCCAGTGTCATTATCTTCATTTGAAAGCAGCAAGTTAACCGCCTCGGTAGCGCAGATTATCAAGAGAAACCGGATTGATTGCATATTCATATTCTCCGGACAGATGGCACAATATATTCCGGCTGACTT
>Ga0316204_10012218_pt1 | contig 10536 bp, 6 predicted proteins | sample 6monrhotite_MG_2_FD_205661 | JGI IMG/M metagenome (GOLD analysis project Ga0316204, IMG submission 205661) | Microbial mat bacterial communities from mineral coupon in-situ incubated in ocean water Damariscotta River, Maine, United States -... | ecosystem: Environmental > Aquatic > Marine >... | reverse complement strand
TGCGCCAATTCAGAAGGTGGCCGACATTCAGTCATTGACGCGCCTTGAATTGAAGCGCCCCAGTCGTTCTGAAACGCGCATTTTGAGGTGGTTTGGGTATATGTGACAATAGAAAGTGATGGTGAAAAACAGCAAATCAAGTTCGTGTTTAAGCGGATTTCTTAATAAACCAAAACAAGCCTTTGTTTCTAAAGTGAAATATCCATGTATTTAAGGTTTATTTACTAGACAATCAGCCCCGTCAATAATAAATTAGATGCTGGATATGGATCGATGATTTATATAACGAAGAACAAAGGAATGAGTACTTGATCAAAATACCCGCACAAAAACCTAATTCCGACATAGAAGTACTGATAATAGATGGTCAATCTTTAGTACACACAGTAGTTAGAAGTGCGCTGCTTGATGCGGGCATTGAAAAAGTACAAAGTGCCCACAACGCTTACTCAGCATTGAGGTTGTGCCAAGCAACACGTTTCGACATGGTATTGATTGCCTTTGACGTAAAAAGTGACAAAGATGGTTTCAATCTACTAGAAGAAATGAAGTTTAAGGGGTATATCACTAAAACGACTTGTTTAGTGTTCCTAAGTGCTGACACCTCGAAAGGTTTAGTTAATTGTGTAGTAGAAATGGAACCCACAGACTTTTGGGTCAAACCACTGGATCGCTCCAAAGTCGAGAAACGTGTTCAGCAAATTATTACCATCCAGAAGAAACTTTATGCGTTGCGTTATTGTTATGACCATGAAGAATACACAACGACCATATACTACGCAGAGCGCCAGTTAAAAGACCCTACGTTAGCTTTGTATTATCCACACATTAATCGATTAATTGGCAGAAGCTTATATCAATTAAAAGAGTATCAAGCAGCACAAGAATTCTATGGAAAACTGGCTGAAAGCTACCCATACGCATGGGTTCAGGTTGGATTAGCTGGGACGTTACTCAAACAAGATAAGATAGATGAAGCCACCGAATTGACCGCAGAGCTGCTACTGCGAGAAGACACAAAATTTGCTACATACGACCTCCTTGCGGAATATCATATTGATAAAGAAGATTACCAGCAAGGTTACGAAATTATTCAAGAAGCCACTAAATTGGCACCACGTAGTATTGAACGTAATAAAAAATCTTGGAACTTAGCTAGATTGAACCATGACAGAATGGGTCAATACCTAGCCACTAGAAATATGGCCAAATACGCTAAAAATTCCATTCATGACTCACCCGCTTTACAACTAAACGTTATACGCTCTGGTTTAGATCTCTCGGCAACCTTATCTGAAACCGAATCAAATAAGTTGTTAATCAATACACAGAAAACACTCGATAGGTTAAAGGAAGACTTTGGTGCGGCTTCAGAACTGGGTAATCAGATCACCATTATTGAAGTGAGACTTCTTAATTTACGCAAAAATAAAAAGCAGGCAGAACAAGTGATGCTGACCCACTCGCGGGCTAATGCGCTTAAAAATTTCGAAGATAATCTGGATAAAGTCAAAGCATTTCATGAAGTTGGTTTATGGGAGCAATCGATGCGTTTGCTTGATCAGATGAAAAGTGAAGTAGGACATGACTCTTTTACAGGTAAAGTACTGGCTGAATATCTAGAACAGGAATCCAAAGAACGCCAAGACATTCGCTATAGTCCAAAAGAATTGGGTGAGATGGCGTCCTCGCACTATAAAAACAAACGATATAAACCTGCTTACAACCTACTCTGCCAAGCTTCACAGTTGTCACCTAATAATGCCAACATCACTATTAGCTTATTGAAAGTACTTGCTATTTTAGCTGAAGTAGAAGGGTTAAGCGATGAAGAAACTCAGAGCGTGGCAAGCTGCTTAGAGGCTTTAGAAGGGATCAAATTGTCTGAAGGTCAACAAAGTAAACTAGATGGATACAATGAACGGATTGATAAGGCGCTTGAAGCTGAGAAATAGCACCACTCTTAGATTTAGTGATATACCCGTCTCCCTTGAAGCTGCAGCGTTGTTGGCTGCTCTCACTCACCCCAATCACTTAGTAAGTCTAAGCTCATGGGGCTGAGTTCCTTTGCCGCCTAGCTGCAACTCCAATGGCTTTGGGTATAGATGCTACGGAGTATTTTCTAAGGTAATAGTGATCTGTGAGTCTTTGTTGCTAAGTACTGTACTTCTTTGTGACTGATGCCAGCGCCCGTCCATTAATAAAGCCAAGACTTCTTCGTTCTGTATTACAAATACAGCAGATTTTCGTAACCACGGTGCTATTTTCCACTGTTTAAACCATTGTTTAACTGGTTTTGAATGGTCACTATCTACAGGCTTAAATTTAGCCGCATACCCCCCCAAACGAACCACAACCGAGCCTAATGTCGGGTCAACCTTAACTTGTAACTTAACCTCAGCAGAGGTATTTGCTGTTTCTAAAAACGTTAGACTACCCAAGTCATTGGGTAATTTAATGTTTTTTTCACCCTGCCAAACCTTACTGAAAGAGATAGGTTTTGTAGCAACACCAATTACAAATAACTGTTGGTCAAATCGCCTAAACTGCCAACCTTGCCACTGCAAAATAGGTGTCGCATCCTCTGCAGCATCAAGTACTTCTGGCTTAAGTTGATTTAACACCGCCATAGATGGACTTTGAATATCTAACTCAGACAACCAAAAACGCACTAACTGATGTAACCATGGCTGACTTAATTGTTTAAGCGCGGGCAGATGCAAACTATTGGCAGAGGCCTGTACCTGCTTGAGCTTTTCTGCACAGGTTTCATCTAGTAAACTTTGTTGTTCGGCACAAAGTGACGCACTTCGAGCTACTGAGCGTGCAATTTCAGGCCAACGATTTTGTAAAATGGGCAACACATTAAGACGCAAGAAGTTACGCTCAAAATCCGTATTTTGATTAGACTCATCTTCACACCATTGCAATTTATACTGGCGTGCATAATCCAAAATGTCTTGTTGTGTAATATCTAATAGTGGCCGGGAAAATCCTACTTGTTTGTCCGCTTGTAATGGGCAATTTAAAACCCAGTAGCGATTCATTGCAGACAGACCTTTAGGCCCGGCACCTCGCTTTAACTGTAATAAAAATGTTTCGAGTTGGTCGTCTTGATGCTGCCCAAGCATCACTTGGCTATTAGCCGGTGCCAATTCAACTAACTTATTGTAACGCGCATCTCTGGCTTGTGCTTCAAGGCTTTGTCTTGGGACAGCCTGTACGTTCACATTAGCGGTTTTAAATTCAATACCTAAAGTCGTACACACCTGCTGACAATGAGCTTGCCATTTATCTGCATGTTGACTTAAACCATGATGAATATGAATAGCACTGAGCTTAAAATCGAGTAGAGCTTGGTGCCTGACATTATGAAGAGCGTGTAATAAAACATGGGAGTCTACGCCACCACTATAGGCAACAACAATATGTGTCGCCGACAAAAGTGGCTCACAATTTAATTGTTCTTTCAGTGTATTTAATATCGACATAAATTGTCCCACACGCCAATAAAAAAGCCATCTTTTCAGATGGCTCTATATATCCAACGTTAATTATTTAACAATAACCAAAAGACATCAATCGTTCATAACGTTGGGCTAACAATTCTTCGCTAGATAAACTAGCAAGCTGTGACAATTGTTGTTTAAGGGTTGCCTTTAAATTAGCTGCCATGCTGTCATAATCTCGGTGCGCACCACCTAAGGGTTCATTCACAATTTGATTGATCAACCCTAACTCTTTAATTTTCCCAGCACTAACCCCCATAGCTTCGGCAGCAAGAGACGCTTTTTCAGCACTTTTCCACAAAATAGAGGCACAACCTTCGGGTGAGATAACCGAGTAAGTGCTGTATTGCAGCATGTTCACTCTGTCGCCTACACCTATGGCCAATGCACCACCTGAGCCACCTTCGCCAATCACAGTACATATGATTGGCACCTTTAAGCCCGACATCACTTTAAGGTTACGGGCGATAGCTTCACTTTGACCACGCTCTTCTGCGCCTACGCCAGGATAGGCTCCAGGGGTATCAATAAAAGTAATAATAGGTAAATTGAAACGTTCAGCCAATTCCATTAGACGCAAGGCTTTGCGATAACCTTCTGGTTTAGGCATGCCAAAATTACGCTTGATTTTTTCTTTAGTATCGCGGCCCTTTTGATGACCAATAATCATCACTGGCTGCCCATCAATTTTAGCTAAACCGCCCACTATGGCTTTATCGTCTGCGAAAGCACGATCACCTGCTAGCTCATCAAATTCAGTACAAATATGCTCTATGTAATCATAGGTATAAGGCCGCATAGGATGACGAGCTATTTGACAAACTTGCCAAGCGCCTAAATCTGCAAAAATTTTACGGCTTAATTCGGCACTTTTTTCTCGAAGTTTGGTGATTTCTTCTTCGATATTGACATCGAATTCTCCCCCTTGATTGACTAGCCTTAACTCTTCAATCTTCGCTTCTAATTCAGCGATAGGTTTTTCGAATTCTAAAAAATTTACACTCATTGAACACCTAATAATAATTGTTTACAGCTTTCCATTCATTCGCTTTGTAAACGCGTTAGTGAAATTCTAAGTCAACCTGAGGTTTCCCTAACAACTGTTGTAAGTCATATAGTAACTCATCTTGGGGAGTAACATACCACTGTGCGCCCAAGGTTAAATCTACTTTTGCGTCTGGATGTACATAATGTATCTGAACCGGACAACTTCCACCTTGATAAGGTTGCAAAATTGTTTGCAGTTTAGCCACAGTTGAGGGATTACACCAGCTTGATTCTAAATGCAGTTGCAATCCCTTGGCATTTTTTTCACGGGCTTGGACTAAGTCCATAGCATCACGGGCCGACATTGTATTGCCACCAGAGAATTCATCAAAGCTGACCTGTCCACTTATCACCAATATTTTGTCTTCTTGCAGCAACTCTTCGTATTGCTCAAGCATATCAGGAAAAAACCTGACATCCACTCTGGCACTTTTATCGTCTAATGTCACCAGCGCCCAACGACGACCACGCTTATTGGTCATCACCCTTACACTTAATACCAAACCTACAGCAAAAGCGGTTTGATCTCTATTAGTGGGATTAAGATCAACTAAACGGCAAGGCGCATAATGTTTGATTTCACTAAGGTACTGATCAATCGGATGACCTGTTAGATAAAGGCCTAAAGTGGTTTTCTCGCCATCTAACCAAACTTTCTCTGGCCAAGGCGATACTTCCGCAAAGGCTTGTTGCACCAGCTCTGGCTCTGTGGTCAACAAACCAAACATATCCGATTGTCCCGACGTTTTATCTTTAGCGTGTTGACCTGCGGCGGCCATAGCGTCAGGTAATGAAGCCATCAAAGACGCACGATGTGGACCTAAATTATCTAACGCACCAGCCAACACTAATTTTTCTAATATGCGCTTATTAATACGTTTGAGGTCAATTTTGGCACAAAAATCGAATAAGTCACTGAACTTGCCAGTTTCTTCCCGCGCTTCAATTATCGTTTCGATTGGGCCTTCACCCACACCTTTGACTGCACCTATTCCGTAGACGATGCACCCTTCTTCATCGACAGTAAACTTATGACTACCGGCATTCACATCAGGTGGCAAGATAGTTAATCCCATGCGGTTACATTCATCAACCAAAGTCACAATTTTGTCTGAATTATCCATATCCGCCGACATAACAGCGGCCATAAATTCGGCTGGGTAATGGGTTTTAAGCCATAAAGTTTGATAAGACACCAAAGCGTAAGCTGCTGAGTGTGATTTGTTAAAACCATAACCTGCAAACTTTTCGACAAGATCAAAAATTTTGATGGCAAGAGTGGGATCGATACCGTTTTCTTTGGCACCTGTCTCGAATGATTCCCGTTGTTTCTCCATTTCTTCTAGGTTTTTTTTACCCATAGCACGGCGTAATAAATCCGCGCCACCTAGGCTATAACCTGACATCACCTGAGCAATCTGCATAACCTGCTCTTGATATAAAATAATGCCATAGGTGGGTTCTAAAATTTCTTTTAGACATTCGTGTTGATATTCAGCGTCAGGATATGAAACCGCTTCACGACCATGCTTGCGGTCGATAAAGTTATCTACCATGCCTGATTGCAGTGGCCCGGGTCTGAAAAGTGCCACCAGTGCAATAATATCTTCAAAGCTGTCTGGTTTGAGGCGTTTAATCAACTCTTTCATACCACGGGATTCAAGCTGGAACACCGCAGTGGTCTCTGCATTTTGCAGTACCCTAAAACATTTTGCGTCAATCAGAGGGATTGCAGCAATGTCGACATCAATGCCTTTACCCGATTTGATCATATCAGTGGCCCACTGAATTATGGTCAGTGTGCGTAACCCCAAGAAATCAAACTTGACTAGTCCCGCCGTCTCAACATCATTTTTATCGAATTGGGTAACTGGATTTTTACCTTCGTCATCACAATAAAGGGGTGCAAAATCAGTAATTTGTGTCGGAGCAATCACCACACCACCGGCATGTTTACCGGCGTTACGGGTGCAACCTTCCAAAATACGACACATGTCGATAAGCTCTTTGACATCTTCGTCTTGGTCGTATAACTCGGGTAAGCGAGGTTCTTCAACAAAAGCCTTTTCTAGGGTCATGCCCGGAGTAGGTGGAATAAGTTTGGAGATCCTGTCAACAAAACCATAGGGATGACCCAAAACGCGACCCACATCTCGCACCACGGCTTTTGCCGCCATAGTACCAAAGGTGATTATTTGCGATACGGCATTACGGCCATACATTTGTGCAACGTGGTCAATCACCTCATCTCGCCTGTCCATACAAAAATCGACATCGAAATCAGGCATGGATACCCGTTCAGGGTTCAAAAATCGTTCGAATAATAAGTCATATTCAAGTGGGTCTAGATCAGTGATATCCAGAGCATAGGCTACCAACGAACCCGCACCTGACCCACGACCTGGACCGACAGGAATATTATTGTCCTTACTCCACTGAATAAACTCCATGACGATAAGAAAATAGCCGGGGAAGCCCATTTGGTTAATAACTTTAAGCTCAATTTCTAAGCGTTCATCATACTCAGGACGTTTCTCGATGCGTACCTGTTCATCAGGAAACAAAAAGGCCAAACGTCTTTCTAAGCCTTCCTCAGATACCTTGACCAAAAAATCTTTGATATCCATGCCGTCAGTGGGGAAGTCAGGCAAAAAGTAAGTGCCGAGTTGCACAGTAACATTACAGCGTTTGGCAATTTCCACGGTGTTTTGAATGGCTTCGGGGATATCGGAGAATAACGCCGCCATTTCTTCAGCGGAACGTAAATATTGCTGCTCGGAGTATTCTTTAGGCCTACGAGGATCGTTTAATGTATAACCATCATGAATAGCCACACGAATTTCATGAGCATCAAAGTATTGTCTATCCACAAAACACACTTCGTTTGTGGCTACCACTGGTAAATCGAATTGCTGCGCCCAGTCCACTGCCCTATGGATATAGTCTTCTTCTCCAACTCTACCAGTGCGAGTCAATTCCAGATAAAAACGGTTAGCAAAGTGTTGCTGATAAAACTGGGTAACATTATGGGCAATATCCATATTACCCTTAGTCAACAACATGCCTAAATCGCCGGATTTACCTCCTGATAATATAATCACGCCTTGGTTATGTTCGACTAACCAATCCTTGTCGATCACTGCTCTGTCTTTAATACTGCCCCGTAAATACGCTTTGGAGATCAACAAAGTAATATTTTTATAGCCTTTATTATCCATAGCTAACAAAGTGAGGCGAAACAAAGCGCCTTCTAATTCCTCACTTTGCACCCAAAAATCCACACCGATAATTGGCTTGATACCGTTATCGTGAGCTTGTCTGTAAAACTTAACCAGACCACACATATTCATTTGATCAGTGATGGCCACCGCAGGCATACCCAATTTTTTAACATGGGCGATAAGAGGTTTAACCTTATTTAGTCCATCCAACATGGAATAATCACTATGCACACGCAAATGTACAAAGTTGACGGGAGCTTGTTGTACTTGTTCTGTCATTTAGGAGCCTGCTAACTGGCCATGGTGCATAACAAGAGACCGCTGCACTGGCTTAAAACTCATTCGATATTGAGGTAATGGTCCAAGCTCAGCGAGCTTAGCTAGATGATATGCCGTGGGATAACCTTTATGTTTAGCAAAGCCATACTCTGGATATTGTTGATCCAACACTAGCATTTCTTTGTCTCGGGTGACTTTTGCAATAATAGAGGCTGCCGATATTGCGGCAATTAAACCGTCACCTTTCACCACAGCTTCGCTCGAATAATCCCATTTTGGACAACGATTACCATCAACCATCACATGAGTCGGCTGCATCGACAATCCTTGTACCGCTCTGGTCATGGCAAGCATTGTGGCATGTAAAATATTTAGCTGGTCTATTTCTTGTGGACTGGCACGGCCTATTGACCAAGCTAAAGCATAGTGTTTAATTTCGGCTGCCAAAATATCACGCTTTTTTTCAGATAGCTTTTTCGAATCAGCCAGCCCTACAATTTTATGTCGTGGATCAAGGATAACGGCTGCGGTGACCACGTCACCCACTAAAGGACCTCGCCCTACTTCATCCACTCCTGCGATAATCTGACTCATGGCTTGTAATTGGCTCATGGCTGTTGCTCAATTAGCTTAGCCACAGCTGCGGCGGATTGCACATCCGCATCTTGTTTAAGGGATTGATGCAAAATTTCAAATTTAGCAATAAGTGCTTGTTGCTCATCACCGCTTTGTGTAGTCAACATAGGCAATAATAATTCACTAATAGTTTCTGGTGTCACCTCGTCTTGTAACAACTCTGGAATTAACTTTTCATCTGCTAACACATTGGGCAAAGCAAAATATTTGGCTTTATATAGCCACTTCATCATTTGATAGGTTAAACCACTAAGTTTATAGGCTGCGACCATATTTTTCTTACATAACATGGCTTCTAGGGTAGCCGTCCCAGACGCTAGTAACACTGCATCAGAGGCAATCATCACTGCTCTAGCATGACCTATGACAACCTGTATGCGCAAATCAGGTTTGTGTGTCTGGATATACTCGTCAACTTGATCTTTACGCTGACGGTTAACCACAGGAATTAACACTTTAAATTTTTTAACATCTGACTTCAACAGCAAACAAGATTGTATAAACACATGGAGTAATGTATCCACCTCACGCTTCCTACTGCCGGGCAACACCGCTAAAACAATTTCATCTTCTTTAAGTTTTAATGCATGACGGGATTTTTGTTTATCAGGCTTTATAGCAATGTCATCGGCCATGGTATGCCCAACAAATTCGCAAGGGATTTGGTGTTTGTCATACAGCTGTTTTTCAAAGGGGAAGATACACAATACTAGATTGGTGGCATTCGCTATCTTAAATATACGTTTTTCCCGCCATGCCCATACAGTAGGGCTGACATACTGCACCGTTTTAATACCTTGTTTTTTGAGTTTTAATTCTAGTCCCAAATTAAAATCAGGTGCGTCGACGCCAATAAATACATCTGGGGGGTTGGCGAGAAAGTGGTTTAACATAGACTTGCGAACAAACAATAACCTGCGGATCCGCGATAAGACTTCAACTAATCCCATTACCGACAATTCTTCCATATCAAATAAACTATGACAGCCTTGAGCCTGCATTTTTGGGCCAGCTATACCTTCAAAAGTAGCATTTGCATAACGTTTTTTAAGTTGTTTAATCAGACCCGCAGCAAGAATATCGCCTGAGGCTTCGCCGGCCACAATACCTATTCTTAATATTTTGTCGCTCATGATTTAGCGCGCAATACCACGAGAAGAGTTGCCAACAAAATCAGCCAAGAGTTGTATTTCGGGCATATTACCGGGCATAGCTAAAAGTTGCTTAACCGCCTCTTGAGCTCTATTCCCTTGGCGGTACAATACTTTGTAAGCACGTTTAATTTGCAAAATAGTGTGGTTATCGAAGCCTCGACGTTTTAGACCTTCTGCATTGATACCACGGGGAGTGCTGTCATTTCCCAACATTACAAAAGGTGGTACGTCAGCTAGAATTATCGCTCCTCCACCTATAAAGCTGTGATCACCAATACGACAAAATTGATGTGAGGCAGTCGCACCGCCCATTATCACCCAATCACCAATATGTACGTGTCCTGCAAGTATGGCACTAGTGGCCAAAATACTATTGTCGCCAATAACACAATCATGGGCAACGTGCACAAAACACATCAGTAAGTTATTAGAACCAATTTTGGTAATACCTTTATCTTGGACTGTGCCACGATGAATAGTGACCGACTCACGGATGATATTATTGTCCCCCATAATTAACTCAGTGAGCTCGCCCGCATATTTCTTGTCCTGACAGTCTTCACCAACAGAGGCAAACTGATAAATATGGTTACCTTTACCCATGCTGGTTTTCCCTTTCACTACCACATGGGATTCAAGCACAGTGTTATCACCTATGCTGACATCAGCACCAATCAGGCAAAAGGCACC
>Ga0316204_10012217_pt1 | contig 10537 bp, 10 predicted proteins | sample 6monrhotite_MG_2_FD_205661 | JGI IMG/M metagenome (GOLD analysis project Ga0316204, IMG submission 205661) | Microbial mat bacterial communities from mineral coupon in-situ incubated in ocean water Damariscotta River, Maine, United States -... | ecosystem: Environmental > Aquatic > Marine >... | reverse complement strand
GTCGGGCCGTCTGGCGCAGGTAAAACAACAGTGCTGCAGCTATTGTTGCGCTTCTATGACCCACAGGCAGGCCGCGTAACCATCGACGGTATTGATATAGCAGAAACTGATCCAACCGATTTTCGCAAGCATCTTTCCTTTGTGCCGCAAGAAACAATTATTTTTGCCGATACCATCGCCGAGAATATTCGTTACGGCAATTTAGGCGCGAGCGACAAAGATGTTGAAGAGGCCGCCACCGCCGCCGCAGCACGTGACTTTATCGAACGTGCACCAGAGAGTTGGGATACAAAGCTAGGTGAACGCGGCGCACGCCTTTCAGGCGGACAGCGACAACGCATTGCAATTGCGCGCGCTATTTTGCGCGACGCCCCCATCTTGCTGCTTGATGAAGCCACCAGCGCACTCGACGCCGAAAGCGAACTTAAAGTACAAGAAGCACTTGAGCACTTGATGGAAGGCCGTACCACGGTTGTTATCGCGCATCGGTTAGCCACGGTTAAAAAAGCCGACCGCATTATCGTGCTTGATGAAGGCAAGATTGTAGCAGAAGGTACCCACGAACAGCTGGTGGCAACCGACGGCCTGTATAAACGCCTCGCCGACCTGCAATTTGGTGCCGCAAACACATAGAGCGACGCTATGAACCCGGTATTATTTCTCCATATTCAAAAAACGGCGGGCACCAGCCTGAATAAAAGCGCGGAAAAAATTTTCGGGCCTGACTTTATAGAGCGTGATTACGGCGTGGAAGCGCCGCATACCAGCAGCCTTACCCGTCGCTATATTTATGAGAGCCCGACCATCAACCAGTTTGGGCTTCTTGAAGAAACGCGAGCCAGAAACACGCGCTGGATTACAGGGCATGCTCCGGCTGACCGCTACATCCATCTTTACGGCGCACCGAACACAATTTCCTTCGTACGTGACCCGGTGGAACGCATTCTTTCAGAGTTCCGCTACCTGAAACGCGCGGGCAAAATGGATAGAAGCCTCGATGATTTCTACCAAACCGCTGCCGAAACAAACAAGCAGTTTTCGGTGCTCGGCCATGTACCGTGGCGCGCTTGCCATTTGGTTGGCTCGGTTGAAACCTACGGCCGGTGCCTAACGCTTTTGGCGCAGGAGCTGAATTTACCGCTGGAAATATTGCACGAAAACAAAAACACAGCCGCCGCAAATGCCGATGAATTTAAAAACGAGACCCTAGCCGCTATTCGCCAGCATAATGCGCTCGATTGCAGGTTTGTTTCCCAGGTTCGGGCCTATCTGGATGCGCGGCTCAATGCCTTCGAAACAGGCAAACCTTTTTGCCACCACGAGATTGCCTTTGAGCCTGACAAGCACATTATCGGCTGGGCCTTTACCCGAAAAAGCGATAGCCCGGTGGCCGTTGAGCTGCTAATCAACGGCAAAATACAGGCCTCGACACAGGCCAGCGAACACCGGCCAGAGCTGCAGGCCGTCGGCGCACCAAGGCTGGGACACTGTGGTTTTCGCTTTGTGCTTGATGGGCATAAATCCGCGCAGCATATTGAGCTAATTGCAGCAGATACCGGGCAATCCCTGTTCAGTTGGCAACGCCAATCATCTGACAACCACAATTAACTGCCGAAGTTGGACCGGCTATTTCATCGCCTCTCCAGGCCATGTCGCGATTTTGGCTGGCAAGTTTGGGTCATGCTCAAACAGTGGCGCACCGTGCAGCCTGTTATTGTAGCGGATATATTCGGTGTGGCCTGATTTCGACTGCATTATAGAGCGCTCCACCGACCGGACCGCGCGAGCGTCTCCTATGCCTGCAATCCCTAATATTGGCAGGCTGGTGCGCGCATCCAAACCAGCCCAATGCTCTTTTGGAAACCAAAATTCACGCAGGCTCGGTGAGAAAAGCGCTAACGCTTTAATATCCGGGTGTTGACTAGCAAGAATGGACGCCATTGCGCCGCCGCAACTGGCGCCAACCACAGCCCGCGTCTGTACGGCTGGCGTCGCCTCAACCCACCGGGCATAGATTGCTGGCAGATCGTCGCGAAAAAGAGCGACGGCCTTGTTATAACTTAAGGCCGCATCGTATTCATCGCTTTTGCTATCGCCAAAACCCCTGAAATCAACCGTCATTGTGCTGATGCCCGCAGCATTTAATTTCTCTACCACCGGGTTCCACATTCTTTGATCCCGGTTACATTGATGCATTAACAGCACAGAAGCGCTGCTGCCTTCGGTGGTGGTGACGATAGAAGCAAGCTGGTGCCCGTCGCCAAGATCAACCATTACGGTATCAGCCCGTGCCACAGGGCTATTCACATAGCCGTTCACAGAGCCAGTCACAACAACCAATGCAGCTACGAAAAATAATCTAATAAGCATGAGAATTTACCATGTAAAGCCAGTTATCTGGTGTCAAAAGTTTCAATAGGCACGGTAGCAAAACCCTTAGGTCAGCAATAGAAAACTTAAGATTAGAGAGCGTTAGCGAGGCAGTGTCTACCCCAGCTTCAAAAAGCCAAACGAGGTCCCGGGGTATCTGGGGCAAAACCTGGGGACAGTGAATAGTTTTCACGGCGAAAAGCACCAAAATAGCCAAGCAATTATATACCGCCCCCAGATACTGGATCAATCGCAGTAAACAGCTACCCGGTCATCTATGTGGGTAACACTATATTTTAAAGTGTTAATTTTCATATGTGGCCCATCCTGCTGACCAAGGTGGTGTGTCAAGTCGCCAACGTTCACCACAATAAAGTCACGCGCTGAAACAAACTTCACAAAATCAATGTCAAAAGGTTTATCTCCTTCCTTCCAAAGCCTAGACTTTGGAACAGTCGCTATTCCAAATCGACGCTTAGCCGAACCCAAAATCTCAATATCAAATTCCAAAGCATCTAGCGCAGCACGTTGTCTATCCAAAGAAAGATGTCTATCTATATCTCGCAGTAGTGAAAAATTCGGTTCTTTAGCAACTTTAAGTGCCCAACGAACCAAATAGTCCTTTTTTGCCTCGTCGGTGGCAATATCTTTCAGCCGATTGCAAACTGAATTTAGCTCAGGTGCAACAAAAAATCGGAACCACACAATAGGCCCACCAAAAAGCAATGCTACCGCTACAATTCCCATAACAAGTTTTCGCTTCATGCCTTACCTTTGCGTGAGGCGCATTTCTATACGGCGGTTGCGGCTGTAAGCAAAAACATTGTCTGCTGGATCAATCGGTTGAAACTCGCCAAAGCCCGCTGCCGCCAAACGCTCTGGCGGCACGCCTGTTTCGATCAGAAATTCCACCACGCTAATGGCACGCGCGCTTGAAAGCGCCCAATTGCTTTTAAACTGCGCCGTTGAAATAGGGCGTTTGTCGGTGTGGCCATCCACCCGCAATATCCAGCGTAATTCGCCGGGAATTTCCTGCGAAATTGATATCAGCGTATCGGCGAATTTTCGGAGCTCCGCCCGTCCTTCAGGCCCCAGGTTTGCTTGCCCGCTGGCAAACAACAGTTCCGACGCAAAAACAAACCGGTCTCCTTCAATACGAATTTCAGGGCGCGTAGAAAGCACTTCCTTAAGTCGCCCGAAAAATTCGGAACGGTAGCCTGCAAGTTCCTGCACTTTGCTGGCAAGCGCACGGTTAAGCCGCCTGCCCATATCAACGATTACAGCCTGATTACGCAGGTCGCGCGCCTCGCTGGCTTCCAGCGCCGCGTCCAGCCGCCCCAATTGCTCGCGCAGGGCAACGATATTATTTTGTAGGGCCAGCACCTGCTCGCGGGCGCGTTTTGATAATAATTGTTCTTCACTAAGCGCGGCATTTGCTGCGGCATATTGCTGCCCAAACTCAGTAGCTTCTGCTTCAAAGCGTTCGCGCGCTGCGGTCATTTCATCCAACCGGGCATCAGATGCAGTAAGCGCCGTACGCATGGCATCCAGATCAGCACCCAGCTTGTCACGGTCTGCGTTTGCAGAATTGAGCGACGCCGCAAGTGTGGTCATGCTGTCACGCAAGCTGGTATTTGCCTGCTGTTCCAGCTTCAACAAATTACCAAGCTGCGCCACCTGGCCCCTAAGCTCAGCCAGCGCCTGATCACGCCCCGTAAGCGCCTGCCCCAGGAAAAACTGCGACAGCACAAACATCGACAGCAGAAAAATAATAACCAGCAACAGCGACGACAGCGCGTCAACAAAGCCCGGCCAGCTGCTATCGCTTCCTTGGCCAATTCTTCTGCGCGCACCAATCATTGTTATGTTTCGCTATTCTGCTTATCAAGGCCCGCCGCCATCGTGCGCGACAATAGCTTTATTTCAGCCTTGAGTTCATCCACCATGGTTTCAGACCCTCGTGCCTGTTCTTCAATCAGGCGCTTAATGCCCAGATCAAGGTTGCGAATATGCTGCTTAGTAGCATCATCCATCGCAGGGGCCGCAGAAACAGGCTCAGCCGCCTTGGTGGCTTCGGTTAGCTGGTTAATTGCATCCGCAAGTGATCGGCCCATGTCTGCACCTTGCTCGGCTTGCGCGGCTTGTGCAGCCATACGGTCAGACAAAGAAGCCAGCGCCTCCGCGATGCTTGTCATAGTTGTTTGTGCTTGGTGGCGGCTTTCTTCTGATTGTTTCATGGTTCGCTGAAGGCGGTCGATGCCGTCCGCGGTTTGTTCCATCACCGCGGTCATATAACTGCTGGGGCTTGCGGTGCCCTCTGACATCTCGCTGCGGGAAAGGTGCGTAACCGATGCCAGCCAGTCTTCCACACCGTTATAAAAGCGTGTTTGCGCCTGACTGGCCTGCAAATCCATAAAGCCAAGTATCAAGCTTCCACCAAGACCAAACAGCGAACTGGAAAAGGCAGTGCCCATGCCTGAAAGCGGCGCGTTGAGCCCTTCCTTCAATTCGTCAAACATAAGCGCCATATCGCCGCCGTCTACAGTAAGGCTGTTGATAGTGCCGCCAATGGCCCCAATAGTACCAAGCAGGCCCCAGAAGGTGCCCAGAAGCCCTAGAAACACCAAAAGCTGGGTGAAATAGCGGCTGATCTCCCGGCTTTCTTCCAACCGGGACGCAATGCCGTCCAAAACCGACCGCATGGAAAGCGTTGACAGGCGCATGCCCCCTTCAGCTTGCGCTGACAAAAGGGCGGCGGCTGGCGCCATTAATTTAGGCGTAATGGACGTGGCGCCGCTTTCATGGCGCTTAAAAGCTGCTATCCAATCCAGTTCCGGCTTGATGTCGGCCACACGGCGGAACGCGAATATTATGCCCAACACCAGTGTGCCAAGGATGACCCCGTTCAAAGCGGCGTTCGCCAAAAAGGCCGACAGAAGAGCGTCCTTTAGTAAAATTATAAGAAGTACAACCGCGAGCACAAACAGTGTCATACGGGTTATGAAGGTCTGCGGTTTCTGCATAGTCACGCCTCTTCCTGAAAATCAGCAGGGGAAGAAATCAAATGGTGCCATAGGGTTGGCAATAATTTGACGCCAGTTTAAGGGCGAAATTGTGACTTGCAAACAGAAGCTTTATTTTTCAGGTACAAGCACCGTGAAAATAGCGTGAATAAACGGCACCGAGCCATAGTGAAAGCCCGGTGCTTTACCGTAAAAAATTAGAGGTGGTGTGCCGTATTCGGGTTATTTCGCCGCCGCTGCGCGGTGAACCCGTTTGATAACACGCTGAATAGGCGCGTGCAGTTGATCGTTGGCCGCGATGATTGAACCGTTTTCCAACATGTCCTTACCACCAGCTATATCTGTTACATAGCCGCCTGCTTCGCGTACCAGCAAAATGCCTGCCGCCATATCCCAAGCCTGAAGCCCTGCTTCCCAAAAACCGTCGTAGCGACCGGCAGCAACGTAAGCGAGATCAAGCGAAGCCGCACCAAAGCGGCGAATACCCGCAACGCTAGGCATAAACTCTGCCATTTCAGCCATGAAAATTTCGTGCCCCTCACGCCCATGAAAAGGAATGCCGGTTGCCAGCAACGCTTCATTCATTTTTCCGCGACCCGAAACCCGCAACCGAGTATCATTCAGATAAGCGCCCTGCCCGCGTTCTGCCCAAAAAAGCTCATCGGTAAGCGGTGCATAAATAACACCGGCAGTGATTTCACCGCGTTCTTCAACGGCGATAGAGATTGCCCAATGGGGAAGCCCATGCAAAAAATTCGTTGTGCCGTCGAGCGGATCAACAATGAAGCGGATATCTTCCCGCTTACCTGCCACCGCGCCGCGTTCTTCCATCAGAAAACCAAAATCAGGGCGTACCCTTACCAATTCTTCGTGCAAAATTTGTTCTGCTTTTTCGTCTGCCATCGAGACAAAGTCAGCGGGACCTTTTTTTGAAACCTGCAGCTGTTCAACCTCGCCGAAATCACGGCGCAGATTACGGCTTGCTTTCATTGCAGCAGCAACCATCACATTTATTAGCGGTGAACGACGGGCCATAAGGCACCCCTTTTTAAATTATCTGACCCTCGAATTTGGAGCCGTATATACTCAAATGCTGTAAAATCCTGCAGACCGACTAATCAGCGCGGCTTACATATTCCCGTTCCGCCGTGGATACAACGATTTTATCACCATTTTTCACAAAAGGCGGCACGCCAACCCGCAAGCCATTATCAAGCGTCGCCGGTTTATAGGAGCTGGATACGGTCTGGCCCTTCACAACAGGCTCGGTCTCGACAACTTCCAACGTAACTTTATCTGGCAACGCTACGCCAAGGGGCGTTTCTTCGTGAAACTCAATACGAACTTCCATGCCGTCCTGCAGGAACACAGAATCGTCACCGATGTCTTCGGCGGAAATTTCAATTTGCTCGTAGGTTACGCCGTCCATAAAGGTGTACATATTATCGTCGGAGAACAGAAACTGATAATCTTTCTGCTCAAGCCGCGCGCGCGTAACCTTTTCGCTGGCACGAAAACGCTCGTTTAATTTGGTACCGTCCCGTAAATTCTTCAATTCCACCTGCAAATAGGCGCCGCCCTTACCCGGCTGCGTATGGGCTATTTTCACGGCGCGCCACAGGCCACCTTTATGTTCAATCACATTGCCAGGGCGAACGTTGTTGCCGTCAATTTTCATGGCACAGCCTTTCAGATATTTCGAATTCAAAGAACCAAATTTCGCGCGGTCTAGCAGATTCGCGTGCATCACGCAACGACTGCTGGCGCTTGGCACAAATTTGTTTGTGGTTTGCTAGCCCAAAATAACTTTGTAACAATCCTGTCACAAAATGCGAAACGAAGACAAAAAAATACCGCCTGCACAATGAGATAGAGAAATCTACTGCTTCATATTTATCCGCGACCCAGCAACCCAAGCAGGCCTATAGGTAGCGATGACCCACAAAAAACCATTGCGGTACCCCCCATAAGGTCAATAGGGTGCTACCCGAGACATAGGGGGAAAATATGAGTAATCCAGTCGACGTAGCCGTTGGGGAACGGATTCGTCAATTGCGGAAAGAACGCCGCATCACTCAAACCGATCTTGCGGAAGCAATTGGTTTGACCTTTCAACAGATCCAAAAGTATGAAAAAGCGCGCAACCGTATTTCAGCGAGTAAACTGGCTGCGATCGCAGGCATTCTTGACGTGGATGTCGCAGACTTATTTGAAGAAATTCCACAAGGTCGCACCGCTGAGCAATTACAAGATGAAGAGCTTGCTCAGTTGATTGCCCATGTAGACAATATGGACAACGACGTACGATTGCATTTTCTGGGGCTGATTGGCGCGATAGCCAGCAACAGCTGATACCTACAGAAGCAATATCCCGCAAATCGAGCTTAATTTTTTTGGCAACAGCTTTATCAGTCGGTGCTAAGTGTCGAGCCTAGCCCTGATTGTCTGCACCGCCGCAACCGGACCTTCTTCCGCGCCCCAAATTGAAGCGCATACAGCTACAAAATGCGCGCCCGCATCGGCTAACGCCTTGCAGTTAGTGTGATCAATGCCACCAATTGCAACGGCGGGGATTTCTGTAATTTCATCCCAGGTCGTCAACAATTCCATTTCAGCGATTTCCGCTTCTGGTTTTGTTTCGCTTGGGAAAAACGCCCCAAAGGCAACATAGTTGGCACCCTGATCCCCCGCAACATAGGCCAGATCTTTGCTACCGTGGCAGGTAACGCCAATATCTTTGTCCGCTCCCAATAATGTTCTGGCAGCAGCGACATCACCGTCATTCTGGCCCAAATGCACGCCGTCAGCATCTACCGCCGCCGCAATGTCGGCACGGTCATTGATAAGTAACGGCACGTCATATTTGTGGCAAACCGGCAGCAACGCTTCGGCGGCCACCGCTATTTGGTCATCAGTGGCGCCCTTTAACCGCAGCTGCACACAAGCCACCGCTCTGGTAGCCAGAACCGCGTCTAGCACAGCGGCGAAGGCGCCAATATCATCAATAGCTTCAGGGGTTATCAAATAGAGACCACAAGTCTCATCTTCTTTTGACATAGGACGTATCCAATTAAAAATTTACCTGCCCAAGCATATGCCTTATTTTTCAAGCATCTGCAAAGGCAGGTAATTATTAAACTGAAAAATCAGTTTCTGTGCCCTTTACGAATCGGCGAGCGATTTACCGCGTGATGCAAGGTCAACAAACGCCTCGTCTAACCGTTCGACAACTGATTGCTCACAGGCACGAAGCCAGGCCCGTGGGTCATATTGCTTTTTAAAAGGCGTTCCCGTCTCGGGGTGAACCTGCCATTTGAAGGCATCAGCATGATCGTTCACATAAGAACCAACCGCCTTTGAAAACGCAAACTGGGTATCGGTATCTATGTTCATTTTGAACACGCCGTAGCCTACCGCTTCTTCTATTTTTGCTTTTTCAGACCCTGATCCACCGTGGAAAACAAAATTAAGCGGGTTCGCTTCTGTACTGCGTTCGCTGGTTACCAAGTCTTGCGACGCCCGCAAAATTTCCGGCCGCAGCTTCACATTGCCAGGTTTATATACCCCGTGCACGTTACCAAAGGACGCCGCGACGGAAAAATGACCGAGCGGTGACAGCAGGTCATACGCTTTGAGCACGTCTTCGGGCTGGGTATAAAGGCTGGGGTTTTCAAAATCATCACCCACGTCTGCGCCGACACCGTCTTCTTCACCCCCGGTTACACCAAGCTCTATCTCAAGGCTCATGCCAAGCGGCGCCATATCTTTGAGCACCCTGGCGCAAGTGCCGAGATTGTCATCAATGGCTTCCTCAGAAAGGTCAAGCATGTGCGAACTATAAAGCGGCACACCTTCTTTTTTAAGGTTCTTACGGCTTTCTTCCACCAGCGCTTCCACCCACGGCACCAGCTTTCTATTGGCATGGTCTGTGTGCAGCACGGCGCAAATACCGTAATGCTCTGCCAGCAAATGCACATGCCGAGCGGCAGATACAGCGCCGAGCACTTTCGCACCAAAACTGTCGCTCAAGCCTTTGCCAGCATAAAACTGCGCGCCGCTGTTCGAGAATTGAATGATGATATCTGATCGGTTTTTTGCAGCGGCTTCCATAACAGCATTGATGGAATTGGTGCCCACCACATTTACAGCGGGCAATGCAAATTTCTGGTCTTTGCAATTTTGAATTAGCTTGGCGTAATCATCGCCAAAAACGACACCTGGTTTCATGTCTGATCCTGTTTTCCAACTATTGGGGCCCGAATTGAGCAGGTTAATCCCGCTTCTGTCGGCTTACCATTGATACACAATTAGCGGTCTGGCTGCAACGCCTCAGACCTGCAATTTCAGTACTTTAATTCATAGTTAAGGGTTCATAGATAGGCTGACTATTCGGATTAAGGGCCAGAGACGGAAAATCACTATGCCTTTCAGACCGATTGGAAAAATCAGTATTTTGGGGGCGCAGGCTTTTGCTCTTGCATTGCTATTGCTGATAACCGGCTGCACCGACGTTTCCAGTGATCGGCCAATCCGAATTTCAGCCAACGCCTGGGTTGGCTACGAACCACTATTTGAAGCCGAATCCAAAAGATACTTCGACGAAGGAGCCGTTGACCTGATTGAAGCACCTTTCTTTGCCACTCAGGAACAAGCTTTTCGCGGCACTACAATAGATGCCTCTGCGGTGTCTTTAAGTAGTGCTTTTTCCCTGATATCGGCAGGACACGACATCACAATCGTCCTAGTACTGGACTGGTTCCAAGGCGTTGGCAAAGTGATGGCCAGCTCTAAAATTACAACTGTTGCTGATTTACGCGGAAAGCGCATTGGTATAGAACCGGGTTCGGTTAGTTCCTACCTCCTCGCGCGAGCGCTGCAAAATTTTTCCCTCAATCCAAGCGACGTAACTGTTGTTCCCATGATGTACGAGCGACTAACCACTGTTTTTCAAACCGGTGAAATAGATGCCGCTGCTGTCTTTGGTCCCCAGGTGCTCCTGCTTGAAAAAAGCGGCGCACACTCGATTTTTGATAGCGCCAAAACACCCGGCGAAATTCTTGATGTTCTAGTGGTGCGAACCGCCTATTTGCGGAAAAATCCCAAACGGGTCGAGCAATTGGTTTCTGGCTGGCTCAAGGGTGTCG
>Ga0316204_10012216_pt1 | contig 10537 bp, 6 predicted proteins | sample 6monrhotite_MG_2_FD_205661 | JGI IMG/M metagenome (GOLD analysis project Ga0316204, IMG submission 205661) | Microbial mat bacterial communities from mineral coupon in-situ incubated in ocean water Damariscotta River, Maine, United States -... | ecosystem: Environmental > Aquatic > Marine >... | reverse complement strand
ATTTCAAGTCTCCTCGTCGCAAGCTCCTCGTCGTCGAAATTCCCCCCCTGTGCTCTGACTCTCGGGTCGTCTGGCGTGCCCACCTGGGTTTGCATCCATTGCGAAACCTGGCCGGTTTTACAGCGTGGGATGGCAGAAGAGCAACAGCTGGGCTCCGTCGAAAACCGTCCACGTGTTCGCAAGGTCTTGCCTCCTGATGTCGCCTTGCGGCGAGGCATCTGACGTCGCAACACCCTCTAGTGTGCGGCGCTGGGACGTCACGTTCCTCAAAGGGGCCTCTTCGCAGTTGGCGCGCGCCTGACGGCACGTTCTGACTGAAGATGAGGAGTTGAGGGCGCTGTGGATTTCGGGGGGCTGGTCTTGCCTCCTGATGTCGCCTTGCGGCGCGGTCTGGTGGAAGGTGGGGGCTCAGTGAGACCACGTCATGCGGCTCGTTCAAGCTGCTCCGAAGCCGCTCGGAGCAGCTCAGACTCAGGGGGTGGCGTGTCAGCGTGAGGAGGAGTTCTGGTCCTGGTTCTGATCCTGGTCCTCAAACCAGACCGCGACCTCCTCCAAGGGCTTGCGCGTCAACGCCGGCACCTCCGCATCATCAGCCGGGTAGCCCACCGGAAACAGAATCATCGCCTGCTCACCGGCCGGACGCCCCAGGATCTCCCCCAGGAACTTCATCGGCGACGGCGTATGCGTCAGCGTCGCCAACCCCGCCCGATGCAGCGCCGCCACGAACATCCCACAGGCGATCCCCACGCTCTCCTTGACGTAGTAGTTCTTCTGCCGCTCACCCTCGGCCGTCACCCGGTAGTTCTCCGCGAACACCACCACAATCCACGGCGCGATCTCCAGATACGGCTTCTCCCAGCCCGTCCCAAGCGGCGCCAGCGCGTCCTTCCACTCCTGCGGCATCCGGCTCTCATAGGAGCGCTTCTCCTCCGCCTCCGCCGCCACCCGGATCTGCCGCTTCACCGCCGCCGACGACACCGCCACAAACCGCCAGGGCTGCCGATGTGCCCCCGACGGCGCCGTACTGGCCGCCTCGATGGCCCGAGCAATGACGGATCTATCCACCGGATCCGGACTGAAGCTGCGAACGCTGCGGCGGGTGTCCAGCTCATCGCGTAGCGCCTCGACGCGGGCCAGGGAGTCGGCGGGGGCCAGCCGGGGAGGGCGGTAGGGAATGAAGGCAGACACGGCTGCTCCTTTGGGCGCTCCCGCTGAGCTTTCTGTCAGTACAGCGGCGGCGCCTGGGTCAGCCCCAACTCTATCGCCCAGCGCGCCAGGTCGTTGTCCGCCGCGGCCGCCCACTCCGCGATCAGCTCGTCGTACCGCTCCCGATCCGGCTGGAAGGCCCGATGGCTGTCGGCCAGCTCAAGCTCAAGCCAACGCTGACCCTCGATCTCCGCGTAGCTGCGCGGCACCGGCAGCTCGCCGAGGCTCGTGCTCATGGCGACCCAGAGCGCGTCGGAGGCCACGAGCCGCTCCGGGCCAGGGCGCGCGTCCTGCACGGCCTCCGCCAGATCGTTCAGCGACTCCGGGCCGCCGAGGTCCACCAGCGCCGAGGCGAGGTTCGCCTGGGAGATGATCACCGCGTTCAGGCGTGTCTCCACCCGACTCGCCTTCTCCATGGCCTCCGCGATGGGCTGGACCGCGAGGGAGGTCGCCGCGACGACGCCGATGATGCTCACGCAGAGGGCCGCGAAGACGCTCCAGAGGAAGAGGCGGCCCAGCGAGCGGGCGGTCGCCTTGCGCTCGGCGCGCTCGGACTCGGACTGGAAGTGTACCGCCAGCCGCTCGTCCTGGATGTACGCGGCGCGCTCCAGCTCGATGGCCGTGATGGTCGGCCGATTGTCCTGGAGGTTCGCCGTGGAGACGAGGTTCTGTGCGTCCTCTGACGCCGGCGCGGAGGCCCTGGCGTCGGCCTCCTCCTTCGCCTTCAGCTCCAGGGCGATGGCGATGATCTCGTCGAGCTGATCGTCGGGCACATTGTACTTGAGCCGCAGCTCTCGACGCATCGAGGCGATCTCGGCTGGCGACGCGGTGATTGGGGCCTGCCTCTTTTCCATGGGCAGGAGCGTACCGCGAGCGGGGGGCGCCGCGCTCTGTCATCTGGCTTTGTTGGCGGTCGCTGACTATTATGGGGGGGTGAATCCGCTCCGACCGAACCCCCTGATGAAGAGGTACTGCTCGAGCCCCCGGCTCGAGCGGATGTTTGGTCGACGCGTGCGCTGACGCACTCACACGATACACACACGACCCACCCCATGATCCGCCCGGCCTGACGCCCGGCGGGATGGAGTCACCGATGAGTCTCACCGAACAGGCCGAGAGGCTCGCCGCCGAGGCCGCCTCGGCCTTTGACGGCGCCTCGTCCGAGGCCGACCTCTTCCAACTGAAGAGCCGCTACCTGGGCAAGAAGGGTGCGCTGGCTGCGCTGCTGAAAGAGATCCCGCGCCTGGAGCCCGCCGAGCGGTCCACCACCGGCGCCGGCATCAACCGCGCCAAGAAGCTCGCCGAGGCGGCCTTCGACGCTCGGCTCGTGTCCATCAAGGACGCCGCCCTCGCCTCGAACATCGAGGGGCTGGACCCCACGGCGCCGCCCCGGGGGCGCTGGAAGGGCCACCTGCATCCCGTGATGCGGGCCTGGCAGGAGATCGCCGATATCTTCGTGTCCATGGGCTACAGCATCCACGAGGGGCCCGAGGTCGACACCGACTGGCACTCCTTCGAGGCGCTGAACATCCCGGCCGGGCACCCGGCCCGCGAGATGCAGGACACCTTCTACATCCGCGACAGCCAGGAGAAGCTGGTGCTGCGGCCGCACACCTCGCCGGTCCAGATCCGCACCATGCTCCAGGCGAAGCCGCCGGTGCGCATGATCTGCCCGGGGGCCGTGTACCGGGTCGACAACGACACCACCCACACCCCCATGTTCCATCAGATCGAGGGCCTCGTGGTGGACACCCACACCACCATGGCGGATCTGAAGGGCACCCTGGCGGCCTTCGCCAAGGCCTACTTCGGCCCCACGGCCGAGGTGCGCTTCCGCGCGAGCTTCTTCCCCTTCACCGAGCCCAGCGCCGAGGTGGACGTGAGCTGCGTGTTCTGCGACCGCTCCGGCAGCGCGGGCTGCAAGGTCTGCAAGGACACCGGCTGGCTGGAGGTGCTCGGCTGCGGCATGGTCGACCCCGAGGTCTTCCGGGCCGTCGGCTACGATCCGGACGTCTACCAGGGCTTCGCCTTCGGCATGGGCATCGATCGCATGGCGATGCTCCGCTACGGCATCGATGACCTCCGTCTCCTCTTCAAGAACGACCTGCGCATGTTGGAGCAGTTCTGATGCTTGTACCCCTCTCCTGGCTCAAGGAGATGATCGAGGTCCGCGGGACCGTCGATGAACTCTGCGAGCTGCTGACGAACGCTGGAATCGAGACCGAGCTGTACGAGGACGCCCGCCCCGACTGGGACGGCGTCATCACCGCGAAGCTCCTCTCGGTCGACAAACACCCTGGCGCCGACCGGCTGACCGTGACCTGTCCCAGCGACGGGGAGCGGGACTACTCGGTCGTCTGCGGCGCCACCAACCACAGCGCGGGCGACGTCATCGCCCTGGCCACCGTGGGCACCGTCCTCCCGGGCAACTTCAAGATCAAGCGCTCCAAGATCCGGGGCGTGCCCAGCGAGGGCATGATCTGCTCGGAGAAGGAGCTGGGCCTGCCGGACACCATCGACGGCGTGCTCATCCTGCCGCCGGACACACCCCTCGGCAAGCCGCTCACGGAGGTGCTGGACGCGGGAGACGTCATCCTGGAGGTCTCCCCGACCGCCAACCGGGGCGACTGCCTGTCGGTGGTGGGCGTGGCCCGGGAGCTCGCCGCCATCAGCGGCTGGTCGCTCAAGGGCGCGGCCGCCGAGCCGCCCGGCCGCCACGGCGATCGGGTCGACACCGCGACCGCTGGCGTGGGCTCCTGGGGCCTCGAGGTCAACATCCGCGTGGATGACTCCGACGGCTGCCACCGCTACTGCGGGGCCGTGCTCAAGGGCGTGACCGTCGGTCCGTCGCCCTCGTGGATGTCCAGCCGCCTGGAGGCCTGCGGCGTGCGGTCCATCAACAACGTGGTGGACTGCACCAACTACGCCATGATGGAGCTGGGCAACCCCCTGCACGCCTTCGACTGGCAGGGCATCCGGGGCCAGTACATCGGCGTGCGCCGGGCCGAGCCCGGTGAGCGCCTGACCACCCTCGACGGCGCCGAGCGCGCGCTGGTGCCGGAGGATCTTCTCATCGTGGACGCCGAGGGCCCCACCGCCCTCGCCGGCGTGATGGGCGGCCAGGACTCGGAGGTGCGCGACGACAGCACCACGCTCTTCCTGGAGAGCGCCCACTTCGATCCGGCCAGCGTGCGGCGCACGGCCCACCGCCTGAAGATCAGCAGCGAGGCGAGCTACCGCTTCGCCCGCGGTGTGGACCCCGAGCTGCCCCGGCGGGCGCTGGAGCGGCTGATGGCGCTCCTCATCGAGACCGCCGGCGGTGAGCTGGTGGGTGAGGTCGCGGACGTGAACCCGGTCGCCGCGCCCAAGGCCCCCGTGACGCTGCGGATCGCGCGCATCAAGGGGCTGCTGGGCTTCGAGATGGACGCCGAGGAGGCCAGGGGGCTGCTGGTCCGCGGCGGGCTGAACCCCGCCGAGACGGCGACCTCGGACGCGCTGGGCGAGCACATCGTCGTGCACCCGCCGAGCTGGCGCTTCGACATCGAGCGCGAGGTCGACGTCCTGGAGGAGATCGCCCGGATGGCCGGCTACGATCGCATCCCCGAGGCCGAGCCCTCGGGCGTGCTCCAGCCCACCAGCCGCCAGCCCGCTGGCGTGAATCAGCTGGGGCTGCGGGAGCGCATGGCAGAGGAGGGCCTCTCGGAGGCGCTGCACTTCTCCTTCATCGACCCCTCCTGGCTCGTGGAGCTCGGGCTCCACGAGGACCACCCCTGGCGCGCCAGGGCGGTGGCCATCGAGAACCCCCTCTCCGAGGTGGGCGGCATCCTGCGGCCGACGCTGCTGCCGAGCCTGCTGCACGCGGTGGCCCGCAACCGGGCCGTGGGCAACCCCGACGTGCGGCTGTTCGAGCTGCGGACCTGCTTCCTCACCCGCCCCGGCGGCGTGGAGGCGATCCTGGCGGGCGCGGACGGGCGGCCCCTGGACAAGACGCCGATGCTGGAGACCCGCAAGCTCGCGGGCGTGCTGGTCGGTCGGCGTTCGCCGCCGGGCTGGAACGCCTCGACGGATGACGACGTGGACTTCTACGACGCCATGGCTTGCGTGTCGGCGGCTCGCGACGTCATCCAGTGGCACGACGGCATGCGCTGGAGCACTGGCGGCCCCGCCGAGGCGCTCACCTTCCTCGACCCCCGCGAGCGCGCCGCGCTCACGAGGGGCCGGGACACGGTGGGCTGGGTCGGTCGGATCGCCATCGGGGCCCTGAAGGCCTACAAGATCGACGCCCCGGTCTACGCCTTCGAGCTGGACGTGGGCGCGCTCACGCCGCGGAAGGCCCCCCGGACCCAGTACAGCAAGATCAGCGAGTACCCCGCCGCCGAGCGGGATCTGGCGCTGGTGGTGCCGGACAGCCTGAGCGCCGACGAGGTGATCTCGCTGGCTGGAAAGACCGCCACCAAGGGCTTGAAGGACGCCTTCAAGGGGGTGGACGTCTTCGACGTGTACCGCGGCGAGGGCATCCCCGAGGGCGCCCGCTCCCTGGCGCTGCGGTTCCGCTTCCGGGCGCTGGACCGCACGCTGAAGGACAAGGAGATCGACGCCGTGATGGGCAAGGTGGAGAAGGCGCTGGCCGCTCGCCACCAGCTCACCGTCCGGCGCTGAGGGCCGGCGTCAGGATCGCCTGAGGTACGCTCCCCCAGATGAACTTCTGGGGGAGTGATGTCGTCTCGATGGAGACCCACGGCGGGGATGATCGCCGCCGCGTTCTGTCTCGCCGCCGCGCCGATGAGCATGGGCCCGCGACCGGACTTCAAGCTGGTCGCGGGGAGCTACCCCATCGCGGTGCAGGACTACTGCTTCCCGTCGGGCTACCGCGTCAGCGTTCGGCGGGACAAGCGCCGCCCGCTGGTCGCGATGACGGCGGTTGTGGATCGGGGCTCCGCCGCGGATCCCGAGGGCAGGGAGGGGGGCGCGCACCTCGTGGAGCATCTGTGGTTCCGGGCGCGGCCTGACGGCGGCGCGCCGGTCTGGGACAGGCTGACCAGGGTGGGGGCGAGGTTCAACGCCTACACCGTGCCCGACGTCACGACCTATCAGACCGTGGCGCCCATCGGGGCCCTGAACGAGCTGCTGGATCTGGAGGCCCACCGCCTCGCGGACCCGCTCCAGGGGACGACCGACGCGGATATCGCGATTGAGCGCTCGATCATCGAGGCCGAGCTGGTCGGGCACCAGGGGCTCCGGATGGACGGCGCGCTGGCGGCGCTGTCCTCGGATCTCTTCCCGAAGGGACACCCCTACCAACACATGAGCGCCGCCGGCATCGCCTCGCTGTCCAGGGCGGAGCTGGAGGTGGTCACGGCCAACTATCGACCTCAGGACACAACGCTGATGATCGTGGGGGATGTGGCCCCGGAGACGGTCCTGGCGAGGGTGCAGGCGCGCTTTCCGGAGGCGCTGCTCTACGGCGAGGGGGAGGGTCGCGATCCCGAGCAGCCCTGCGCGCCGAGGCTGTCCGAGGCGGTGAGCAGCGCGCCCTCGCCAGCGTCCACCGCGCTCAGGACGATCGAGGCGGAGGGCGAGGCGCCGGTCCTGCTGGTCGGCTGGACGCTGCCTGGCGCCTTTCGGGAGGACCAGTCGCGGCTGGAGCTGGCCTCCCTGGCGACCGGCCACGCCGTGGAAGAAGCGGTCATCGTCCTCCACGGGATCGGTCGCTCGGATGTGCGCTGCGGCTTTCAGCCCATGCGCGAGAGCTCGGCGATGGTGTGCGCAGTCCAGCTCCCCCGTCGGGTGAAGGTCGAGCGGGTTGTGCGGGCCGTGGAGCAGGGGCTGGAGTGGAGCGGCCACGATCGGTACGGCGGCTTTGACCGCGGCGTGCAGCTGACGAGCCTGCACCGCAGGGGGGACATCTTCCGGGCCATTGAGCTGGGCACCAGCCCCCTGAACGATATCGCCAATGACGCCGTCCTCTACAACCACTTCGTCGGTGAGCCGGTCTACTACTCCCGCGCGCTGGAGTCCCTCGACGACGTGGACGGCGCGGCGATCCAGGAGCTGGCCCGCCGCTGGTTGAGCAAGGGCCGCATGGCGCGGGTGCTGTTTCAACCCACCGGCGCCGCGGACGCCGCGGAGGTGCTGGAGGTTCCTGAGCTCCCAGGAAACCCAGGAAATAATGCGCCGGTCGGGGACGCCGCGGTGACCGTGGAGGGCCTCCGCCACGCCCTGCGGGTGGAGCTGGAGGCCCTGGCCAGCGCGGGCGCGGAGGGGGACATCGCTGCGCGCGCGGTCGGCCCCGAGCTGCGCGAGCTGCGACACTTCACCCTCGACAACGGGCTGGAGGTGCGGGTGCTGCCCTTCGGTGAGATCCCTGTCACCAACGCGCTGATCCGCTTCGAGGGCGGTCAGGCCATGGAGACCCGGCCCGGCCTCAACGAGCAGTCGTGGCTGGCGTGGCGTTACAGCTCGGAGCCCATCGGACAGAGCGCCGATCGGGCCGCATCGGGGATCGGCGGGGAGGTGACGACGGCCAACGATCTCGGCTCCCGGTCCTTTCAGATCCGCGGCAACGCCGGCAACCTCGACGCGCAGCTGTTCATCCTGCGAGCGCTGGTGGACGCGCCCGTCGCTGACCGGGACGCCAAGAGCTACTGGAACCTGCTCTACTGGTGGTGGCGGCTGGACCTGCTCAGGGATCCCGACGCCTGGATGAGCGGTCGCCGGTACGCGGCGCTCTACCCGGGGCACCCGCTGGCGACCCTGGACCCGCCGGAGCGGATGGGTGGTCGGCGATCTGAAGCCCACGGAGGCGGAGCGCCTGGTGCGGGCGCGCTTCAGCGGCTGGAGCACACCCAAGGCGAAGCCGGCGCCCTCGCTGATCTCCGCGGCCGCGCCGGACGCGGCCTCGGTGACCTTCTTTCCGGATGCGGGCGGCGAAGGCGACAGCGGGACGGTGCGGCTGGAGTGGGCCTGCGCGCTCGGCCAGGGGGCGACGGAGGAGGCGGCCGCGCTGCTGGAGCGCTTCGTGGACGAGATGGTCTGGGACGCGCTCCGCAGCGAGTCCGGCGCCAGCTACACGCCGCGGGTGCGGCGTCGCGACGTGCCGGGCGGGGGGCCCATGATCCGGGTGCGGGCCGACGTGCACCCGGACGCCGCCGGCGTCGCCGCCGCCGCGCTCTGGGAGGTCACCGGCCGGATCGCCCGGGCGGACTACCCGCCGGCGCTCTTTGACGCGCTGCGGCTGGTGCTCGCGGATGAGTATGTGCTCGATCAGCGGACCACCGAGCAGCTCTCGCTGCTGCTCGTGGAGGCCGCGGATCCAGAGGCGCTGGCGACCTACGGCGAGCGCCTCGCCGCGCTCACGCCGCTGGACCTGCTGCGGGAGGCCGGCGCGTGCGCGGAGAGCCAGCAGCTCCAGGTGCGCGGGCCGGACGCCGTGGCGGCGCAGCTCGAGGTCGCCGGGCTGGGCTACGCGCGCTTCGACTGGCGGGCCGCCGCGGCGGGTATCCGCTGAGAGCGCCTCACCGGGCTATAGCTCTCGCGCTGATCTGGGAGCTCAAGTGGCCAAGAAGAAGACCTCCATCATCACCTTCCTGATGACCATCGCGGCGCTCATCCTGTTCTCCTTCCTGCCGGACAACATCCAGAGCGCCATCAAGGGGCTCATCGGTGTCGAAGACAGCGGCGGCATGAGCGCCAGCGTGGACGGCCTCCCCAACACCGCCGGCTCCTACGAGACCGCCAAGAAGTACCTCTATGAGGACGTGCACCCGGACCATCGGGAGACGCTCTACTGCGGCTGTGACTACGACTCCAGCAAGAACATCGACCTGAAGGGCTGCGGCATGTCCTCGGTCACGGGCAGCCGGGCTCAGCGGGTCGAGGCCGAGCACGTCGTGCCCGCGTCCTGGTTCGGCGACGGGCTCGCCTGCTGGGAGCAGGAGCTCTGCGAGGACAGCTCGGGCGAGCCCTTCAAGGGCCGCGAGTGCTGCAAGCAGATCGACGAGGCCTTCAACGCGGCCCACAACGATCTGCACAACCTCTTCCCCTCGGTGGGGCAGGTCAACGGCGATCGCGGCAACTACCTGTTCGGTGAGGTCTCGGGTTCGGATGAGGATTACGGCGACTGCGACTTCAAGATTGATCGCGACGCCGACCGGGTCGAGCCCCCGGACGCGGTCAAGGGCGACGCGGCCCGGGCGTGGTTCTACATGGAGGACACCTACGGGGTGTCCATCTCAAGCAGTCAGCGCGCGATGTTCGAGTCCTGGAGCAAGCAGGACCCTCCGGACAGCTGGGAGCGCGAGCGCAACAAGCGCGTCGCGAAGATTCAGGGCGTCGCCAACCCCTTCATCGACTAAGGCCGCTCCAAGAAAAGAATCATCCCGTGCGACGCGCAGTGCCTTCGCTCAGCGGTTCTTTGGAGTCTTGGAATGACCCGTCATGCCTGCGTCTCCAAAGAACCACTGAGCTCGACCCTGCACGCCGCACGGGACAATTCTTTTTTTGGAGCGGCCTAACGGGGCGCGCGGTGTGCTCACCGGTCTTCAGGCACCACAAGTTTGCCGCCATGGTCAGGTCATGGGGTGTGCTCGCCCCCGTTGGTTGGGCTGACGAACTGCGAAGCGTCCCCGATGAGGGTCATGTTGTCCCCTCACTGAGTTCTCATCTTCCACCAGCACGCGCCGCACGGCGCGCGCCAACCGCGAATGCGTACCTTTGAGGAACGCGACGTCCCAGCGCCTCACACTAGAGGGTGTTGCGACGTCAGATGCCTCGCCGCAAGGCGGGTTCGCTCGACCTTCAGCGCTCCTGAGTCGCTGCCTCTGAAGCCCTCCCCATGCTCTTCTGGCGGCTGGCGCCGCGAGGGTGCGAGCCCCCTGTGACCCCCCATTCATCCACCCAACCGCGCCGCACGGCGCGCGCCAACTGCGAGTGCGTACCTTTGAGGAACGCGACGTCCCAGCGCCACACGCGAGAGGGTGTTGCGACGTCAGATGCCTCGCCGCAAGGCGACATCAGGAGGCAAGACCTTGCGAACACGTGGACGGTTTTCGACGGAGCCCAGCTGTTGTTGTTCAGCCATCCCACGCTGTAAAACCGGCCAGGTTTCGCAATGGATGCAAACCCAGGTGGGCATGCCAGACGACCCGAGAGTCACTGCACAGGGGTCCTCCAGACCGGGAGGCAAGGCGACGACGAGGTACGAGGAGACTTGCCTGAGAGGGGAAGCGCAGGTTCCCCTCTGGAGACAACGCTGGTTGGCAGCCGCGAATCCGTCAAAGTGGCTGAAGAGCTGAACTAAGTCACACGATCCATGCGGCAGCCGCGCTCACGC
>Ga0316204_10012215_pt1 | contig 10538 bp, 10 predicted proteins | sample 6monrhotite_MG_2_FD_205661 | JGI IMG/M metagenome (GOLD analysis project Ga0316204, IMG submission 205661) | Microbial mat bacterial communities from mineral coupon in-situ incubated in ocean water Damariscotta River, Maine, United States -... | ecosystem: Environmental > Aquatic > Marine >... | reverse complement strand
AGGCGCATACGATATTCACACCATCGTTATGTGGATATGCGTAGTAATCGGCATCGTCGTCTATGGCGCAATGACCTACTCCATTCTTAAGCATAGAAAGTCCAATAACCCCAATCCCTCTAAATTTGACGACAACACCACCATAGAAATTTTATGGACGGTTATCCCAGTCCTCATCTTAATTGCAATTGCCATTCCTGCTACAAAAGTGCTGCTAGCCATGGAAGATACATCTAACTCTGATATGTCTATCAAGATTACTGGCTATCAGTGGAAGTGGCACTACGATTACGTAGGTGAAGACGTTAGCTTCTTTAGTAATATGAGTACGCCTAAAGAGCAAATCACCAATCAGGTGGCCAAGGGCGAAAACTACTTGTTAGAAGTCGATAACACGGTTGTTGTACCCATCAACACCAAGATTCGCTTCCTGTTTACTGCAAGTGACGTTATTCACGCCTGGTGGGTCCCTGCCTTTGGTGTGAAGAAGGACGCTATTCCTGGATTCATTAATGAAAGCTGGGCCTCTATTGAAGAGCCTGGCATCTACCGCGGTCAATGCGCAGAGTTATGTGGCGCTAATCACGGCTTTATGCCAATTGTCGTTGAAGCAAAGTCTGAAGAGGATTACCTCGCCTGGCTTAACGATAAAAAAGCCGAGAAAGTGGCTGCCGCAGCTAGCGCTGAAAAGACATGGACTATGGATGAGCTAATGGCACACGGTGAAACAGCTTACAACACTAGCTGTGCAGCATGTCACCAAGTTGGTGGCGAAGGGCTACCTGGTGTATTCCCCGCTATCAAAGGCAGTGCAATTTCAGTTGGTGATATTGCGAAACACATTGATGTTGTCATCAACGGTGTAGCCGGTACTGGTATGCAGGCTTTTGGTCCGCAATTAGATGATGCTGACCTCGCAGCCATTATTACTTATGAGCGTAATGCCTGGGGTAATAATACTGGTGACATGGTTCAACCGTCCGATGTGAAATCGGCCCGCTAATTAGACTAATAAAAGAGGCATATATGAACGCTGTAGTAGAAGAACATCACGATCATGACCACAAGCCTACTGGTATTGGTCGATGGTTATTTAGCACCAATCACAAAGACATTGGATCCATGTACCTATGGTTCGCGTTTACAATGTTTTTTATTGGTGGCGCTTTGGCACTTATTATTCGTGCTGAATTATTTCAACCGGGTATGCAAATTGTAGAGCCTGAATTTTTTAATCAGCTCACCACCCTCCACGGTTTAATCATGGTGTTTGGTGTGATTATGCCAGCCTTCGTTGGTCTGGCTAACTGGCAGCTACCCATGATGATTGGTGCTCCGGATATGTCATTGCCGCGTATGAATAACTGGAGCTTCTGGTTGTTACCTGCGGCATTTGGTTTGTTACTCGCAAGCCTTGTAATGAGCATTATGGGTATGGGTTCAGCACCTAACTTTGGCTGGACATTTTACGCCCCACTCTCAACAACGTATGGCCCAGATAGTACGGACTACTTTATATTCTCAGTTCACTTAATGGGTATCTCATCTGTGATGGGCGCAATAAATGTTATTGCAACGATTATGAACATGCGCGCACCAGGCATGAACTATATGAAGATGCCTATCTTTGTATGGACATGGTTCATTACAGCATATCTTCTGATAGCTGTTATGCCAGTATTGGCCGGTGCAGTAACAATGATGTTAACCGATCGCCATTTTGGTACCAGCTTCTTTGATGCAGCAGGTGGTGGTGACCCGGTTATGTTCCAGCATATTTTCTGGTTCTTTGGTCATCCTGAAGTGTACATAATGATATTACCTGCCTTCGGTATTATTTCGCAGATCGTTCCAACGTTTGCGCGCAAGCCACTGTTTGGTTATAGCTCAATGGTATATGCAACTGCATCTATCGCATTCCTGTCATTTATCGTGTGGGCTCACCACATGTTTACGACGGGTATGCCAGTAGCTGGTGAATTATTCTTTATGTACTCAACCATGTTAATTGCGGTGCCAACAGGCGTTAAAGTGTTTAACTGGATCAGCACAATGTGGAGAGGTTCTTTAACCTTCGAAACACCTATGTTGTTTGCGATTGCATTTATCTTCCTGTTTACCATGGGTGGATTCACTGGCTTGATGTTATGTATCGTACCGGCTGACTTCCAGTATCACGATACATACTTTGTGGTTGCCCATTTCCATTACGTTCTAGTTACAGGTGCCGCCTTCTCTATTATGGCTGCAGTGTATTACTGGTTACCTAAATGGACGGGTAATATGTACGATGAGAAATTAGGTAAGCTACATTTCTGGCTTACAACAATCTCAGCAAATGTACTGTTCTTCCCTATGCACTTCGTAGGTCTTGCAGGTATGCCACGCCGTATTCCTGATTACGCACTGCAGTTTGCAGAGTTTAACCAGATAGCTTCAATTGGCGCATTTGTATTTGGCTTCTCTCAGTTAATCTTCTTATACCTAGTAATTAAATGTGTACGCGGTGGCAAGAAAGCAACTAGTGAAGTTTGGGAAGGTGCACAGGGACTGGAATTTGAGCTTCCATCACCTGCTCCATTCCACAGCTACACAACTCCACCAGAAGTTAAGTAATAGTAGTGTAGCGGAATATTAAATGACAGCGCATAACCAACAGTCACAAGACAAGAAGCCAGTTGTTGGCAAGTTGTTACTTCTTGTAATAATGATGTTTGGCTTTGGTTATGCACTGATTCCGCTATACGATGTATTTTGTGAAGTAACCGGTTTAAATGGCAAAACAGGTGATCAGGTAAGCTTTACTAAAGCTCCTGTTGTCGATGAAAAACGCCTGGTTAGAGTTACATTTCTCGCTAGCTTAAATGAATCAATGCCATGGGAATTCAAACCACAGCAAAGCTTTATTGAAGTTCATCCAGGCAAACCAACTACTATCAATTACATTGCTAAAAATACTTCAAAAAATAGCATTACCGGTCAGGCAGTTCCCAGTGTTGCACCGGGACTAGCAGCGGCCTATTTTCAAAAAACTGAGTGTTTCTGTTTTACACAGCAGGAACTAAAACCTGGCGAAGAAAAATTAATGCCCGTTACCTTTATCGTGGATAGTAAGCTTCCACAAAAAATGAACGAACTCATTTTATCCTATACTTTCTTTACCAGCACAGAAAAGAATCAGGTTTCAAAACCTGCTCTTGCCCTTTCACTTAATCAGGATCATAAACTATGAGTACTATAAGTCACGGTGAATACTTTGTTCCAGAGCCCAGTAAATGGCCCATTGTCGGTACAATTGCATTATTAACAACTGTTATTGGCGCAGTTCAAACAATCCAGAGTGGATCTACTAACATTTTGCTAATAGCTGGATTGTTATTAGTTGCTTATTTACTATTTGGCTGGTTTGGTAGTGTTATTAATGAATCAATGGCTGGAAATTACAATGATCAGGTAGATCGCTCATTCCGCTTAGGCATGATGTGGTTTATTTTTTCTGAAGTTATGTTCTTTGCGGCATTTTTCGGTGCTCTTTTCTACGCACGTACTTTTTCGGTTCCCTGGTTAGGTGGTGAGGGAAACAACGCGGCGACACACGAATTTTTATGGCCTGCGTTTGAAGCTATCTGGCCGTTATTAACTAATCCCAATAATGAAACTTTTACTGCACCCCAAAATGCAATGGGCGCTATGGGTTTGCCGGCTATCAATACTGCTATCCTGTTAACCTCTAGTGTAACAGTAACCTGGGCTCATCACGCTTTACGCGCCGATAACCGCAAGCACCTAAATATCGGTCTGGGCCTTACAGTGTTGTTAGGTGTTTGTTTCTTAATACTGCAGGTTGAAGAATACATTCATGCTTATAATGAACTAGGTCTTACTTTAGATTCAGGTATCTACGGCAGTACGTTCTTTATGTTAACTGGGTTCCATGGTTTCCATGTAACAATGGGAACACTGATGCTGTTTATCATCTTTGTACGTTGTCTCAAAGGCCACTTCTCATCAGAGAAGCACTTTGGATTTGAAGCAGTCGCCTGGTACTGGCACTTTGTAGATGTAGTATGGTTGGGTTTATATATCTTTGTATACTGGTTGTAACACTAGCTAGATAACTATCACTGCAGTTTTAATGTAAATTAATACTGCAGTGATAATTTTACAGAAGTAAATTACTACAAACTATGCGGAGAGATTAGCCCAATTGCCTGGCCAATAAACAAGAGAATAAAAATAAACACTGACAATCCTATACGCCACGTTAGTGATTTGACCAACTTGTCTGAGTCCCCTTTGTTGCTTACCAGATGATAAAGAGCTGATCCTAAACTTATTAAAACAATCCCAAGTAGAATTAAAATTACAATTTTAAATATCAAAGTATTAACCTCAAATAATAATTAAAAGTTTTTATGCCCGAAATACTCATCAGGAATTTTATTTTTAAGCCAAATTTTCTACCAAGCATTATTGCCTTCGCCTTTTTATATTTAATGATTTCTCTAGGCAACTGGCAGCTGGATCGTGCTGATTATAAATCTAATTTACAGTCAATCATAGAGAGTCGACAAAGTATTAATCCTGTTAATCTAAGTGATTTGATAGATAGAGAAAAAGATGACTGGATTTATCATCCTGCTTTAGCGGCCGGAAAATATGATACAGATCACCAGATATATTATGATAACCAGGTACACAATATGACAGCTGGTTACAGTATCTTTACGCCATTAAGATTAACGCAGACTACAGGGATTTTGGTTAATCGAGGCTGGATAGCAGTAGGAAAAAGTAGAACTGAGTTACCCGAAATAACTTTTAATAACAATGATACGGTAAGTATTACTGGTTTATTATCCGCATCTCCCAGTAAAGGACTAGTTTTATCCGAGTCTGCAAACAGCTATATGGAATGGCCAGCCGTTCTACAGTATATTGACACCGTTGAAATAGAAAAAAAACTGGATTATAAATTATTACCTATGGTACTTATTATGAATGATCCACAGCAAACTGCTCTAGATGTTATGCCCATAAAAATTAATATGCGTAGTGAAAAACATACAGCTTATGCATTTCAATGGTTTGCACTTTCCCTGACACTGTTAATCATATACATTGTGGTTAACACAAAAAATATTCATCAAACTAAGCAGGCTGATACAAATGAATGAACTTACTGATACTCCTAAACGTAGCAATACAACATTGTGGTTACTTCTGGCCTCCTTTTTAGTGCCAGCTTTTTTAGCATACGGCTACTTTTTCTTTGGTGACCGCCCCAGTGTTGCAAGCAATGGGAAATTAATAAATCCAATAGTAGATATTGAGTCTTTAAATCTTAAGGATCCATTAGGCGAAATTGTCAGCCGGGAAGAACTAACACCTAAGTGGCGTATGTATTATTTTGCAAATGCAAATTGTGACAGTGAATGCAAAAATGACTTATATAATATGCGTCAGGTAAATGCAGCTCTAGGTAAAAACGCTGATCGAGTACAGCATGTAATAGTCCATTTAACCACCCCTAAAAATCAGTTTACTAAGTATGTTGAAGCTGAGCACCCAGAGGCAGTGCGTGTGTATGGCGCTATTGAAGATATGAAAGATTTAACAAACGGCAATACATCTGCTCAATATATCTATTTAGTTGATCCTTTGGGAAACATAATGATGAAATTTCCTAATTCTCTTAATGCAAAACTCATATTGAAAGATATTAATAAGCTACTTAAGATTTCCAGAATTGGATAATATTTATCAGAGAGCCTGCATCACAATAAGTAAATCAGAATATTGTAAAATGATAATTAGATATCAGGATATTAGAATTATCTGATTGTTATTTTACGGGGCTGGCTACTGATATAACCAGTTGCACTATTCCATACATCCCAAATATAAAAACTACCACAAATAGTATGCCAGCAATTACAAAGGTTGAGGGCTTAGCTTGTGCAAAATCCCTTTCTCTATTTGCCTTAGTTTGTACGCCACAGGCTGCAGCGATAGTGCTTTGTATAGTCCTCCAAAAACCAATACCTTTTCGTTGTGTATCAGTGTTTGTGCTTTGTTCGTTCACGCTATCAGCCTCGATATAAAAGGGTAATATACATCAAACTACTGCCTAAAAATACCATATAAAATGCATATAAATAACTTAAATAGACCTAATTACAAATATATAGCAATATAAACAACTTAGTGCTTCACATGTCGCATTTTACTGTGTTATACAGTACATAGGATTTATTATTCTAATCAATATTAGTGAAATAGAGCTTATTAAGCTTTAAAATATTGATGAAATAATTGTATTAAGATCTATAATCATATTTAAACAAGTTGTTGTTTAAATGAATAAAATAGTACTTATAAATGTGGGAGTAACTCTATATGCTAGTCAAACATTTTTCTCATATCTTCTATGAGCCAAAACATTGCCTTGAAGATGCAGACCGCGAACCTGCAAAAATCACTGATATCATGCTGCATATCGCTTTCTTATCCCTTATCCCAACTGTGTGCGGTTATATAGCATCAGTACATATAGGCTGGGACCTTGGAATAGGTACACCCTTTTTCATGGCTCAGGAACAGGCAGTTATAATCGCTCTAGCAGCCTACTTAAGTTTTAATATTGGCGTATATGGGCTGGGTTATGCGATCTGCTGGTTAGCAAAGACATTTGATGTGCACCCTAATGCGCTTCATTGTACTGAATTAGCGGTATTTACTTCATTGCCACTATTCGCACTTGGCTTTGTTGCCCTCTACCCTGTTCTATATCTCAATGTCGCGGTTGGTATGTTGGCAATTGCAGCGGCTGTTTATCTACTATATGTGGGTGTCCCTATCTTCATGCATATTCCTGAAGAAGAAGGTTTTGTATATTCTACATGGGTAGTAACTATCGGACTGGTTATGCTGGTTGTATTCCTCGGAGCAGCTGTTTTCTTACTATCGGCTCTATCCGTATAAAATCACTCATTTTCTAAATTAAAAGCCCGCATTTTGCGGGCTTTTTTAATGCCTAATAATAAATAAAATTTATAAACCACTGGTCGGTAACATCCGAATTTCTTACTAAAGTCTAACTATACTTGTACTCAGATACATGGTCTTTCTATCGAGCGCTCTGCTCATCTAATATAGGAGATTCAAAATGAGAAAACGACTCTACTTTATACTTCCAGGCTTAGACAGTGCTCAAAAAGTTGTGAATGAACTTTTACTATCGAGAATAGATGATCAGCATATTCACGTAATGGCGAAAGACGGCATTGACCTTGGTGAGCTTCCAGAAGCAACGCTATTTCAAAAAAGTGACATTGTGCATGGTGTAGAAAGCGGCATGGTCATAGGTGGCATCTCAGGGCTTGTAGGGAGCATTATTGCTATTACAGCATTACAACTTGGGTCAATGATGGGTGTCGTTGTTTTAGGCTGTACAATTTTTGGTGCTGGCTTTGGAATATGGATATCTGGCATGATTGGATCAAGCACCAAAAATACGCGCCTTAAAGAATTTGAAAACGCGATGAATGAAGGAAAAATTCTTATCATGGCAGATGTACCCATTATTTTAGTTGATAGCATTACACACAAAGTAGAAGCTCATAAAAATGCTGTGATGGGTGGATCTGAACCAAGCATCCCTGCCTTTCCATAAACAGTACTGGAATACTGTTTCTTGCAAAAAAAAGCGCACTATTAAGTGCGCTTTTTTATTACGGGTAAATGAATAAATTACATAAATAAGCGTAATATAATTCTTGCGTAATGATCCACCAGAAAGAAAGCAAATAAAGCACTCAAATAGAAAATGGAGTACGTGAATGTCTTCATTGCATGCACGTCACTATCGCCAGTTTTATATAGCTTAACTGCGTGATATATAAAACCAATTCCTAATGCAAGAGCACCTGAAAAATATATTAATCCTGTCATTTGAATTACAAAAGGCATCAATGTTACCGATAATAAAAGTAGCGTATATAAAACTATATGGAACTTGGTAAATACAATACCGTGGGTTACAGGCAGCATGGGTAAACCAGCGCGCGCATATTCATCTTTACGTTTAATAGCCAATGCCCAGAAGTGTGGCGGAGTCCAGATGAATATTATAAGAAACAATAATAGAGCTTCTGTATTCACGCTACCTGTCATTGCGGACCAGCCAAGTAACGGTGGAGCAGCCCCGGCGGCACCACCCAATACAATATTTTGAGGTGTAGTACGCTTTAAAAACATTGTATAAATAACCGCATAACCGACAAGAGATGTGAGCGTTAACCAGGCGGTAATCGGGTTTGTCCACATTAGCAAAATAGCCATAGCTATAGCCGCAAGCGACAGTGCAAATATAAGTGCCGATCGTGATGATAATTCACCCTGTGGTAAAGGGCGTTTACTCGTGCGCTCCATAACAACATCGATTCGTTGGTCCACCCAATGGTTTAAAGCAGCACCTGAAGCGGATGCGAGACCAATACCAATAGTCGCTGCCAGAAACGTATCTAGCGGCAATGCACCCGGTGTTGAAAGCAACATCCCTACTATAGCTGTAAACACAATAAGGTATACGACCTTTGGTTTACATAAATTGTAGTAGTTGCGCCAGTTAAAACTGTTAGAACTAATTGCGATATCCGTCATGATAAGCCTCTGGGGGAATAATGAGTATTTGATGCAATATTTAAAGTGTAATTAATAAGTAGCAAGGTAAGTAATAAAGCAGCTGCAACCGCATTGTGAGAAACAGCTATAGGCATAGGTAATACCATTACGACATTGGCAATACCTAATGAGATTTGAATTGTTAGTAATGCAAGAAGCAATGCAGACAGTTTTCGTAATAGCGGATTAATACTCCTGGTTAAAAGCAGTATGGACAAACTAATTAATGCAACTGCAGTAATGATTGCTCCTACTCGGTGAAGAAAGTGAACAGTGACACCCGCGCTAAGTGATAGTGAACCGCCTTCATAATTTACTGTTGGATCTTTGAAAAAAACAAAGGCCTCAGAAAAGTTAGTTTCAGGAAGCCACTTACCCTGGCATGTCGGAAAGTCAGGACAGTATAGGGCAACATAATTTGTACTTGTCCATCCACCTAAAAATATTTGAATTGTCAAAACAAATACTGAGATTTTTGCCAGCAGTTTCACTGTTGAGTCAATTTCCATGGAGATTAATTTATCTTGCCATGGTTGTTTATGTTTTATAAAAACCCAAAATAACGCACTGAGCGTGAGTAAGCCCGTAAGCAGGTGTAGGGTTACAACAGTGGGCCTGACCAATTGAGTTACTGTCCACATACCTAAGAGGCCTTGAAAAATTACAAGCCCCACTAAAAAGAAAGGTAATTTTATTTGTTGTTGAGTATCTTCACGATTTTTCCAGGCTAGAAATGCCATCACTAAAATCAGCAACCCTAATGCACTTGCAAAGTAACGATGAATCATTTCTTTCCAGGCCTTTGCAGAATCTATTTCAATATGTGGAAACGCCTCATTGGCTCGAGAAATATCCATTGCTTCATCTGGTGCGGTAATTTGACCAAAACAACCCGGCCAGTCTGGACAGCCTAGTCCGGCATCCGATAAGCGGACGTATGCCCCCAGCACTATGACAAAATATGCTAAACAGCATGCAGCTAAACTAACTCGTTGAAATGCCCTACTATTCAAGATAAAACCATATTCATTTTTATAATTAATTTCATGCTATATGATTGAACTATTTGACGCAATTCAATAATACTTTAGGCAAGATAAGCTGTAGTTTTTTAATTTCTAATTAATATAATAATATTATTTATTAGTTTATAACTATAAATAAATTTGCTAATTATCCAAGCGCGGATATAAGAGATGGACTTCTGGAGGCAGACACAGTTTATCGTTACACGCCTGTAACTCTAGCTTTATTGCTACACGTGTAAAACTGATATTGGAAATGTGAGATGTAATAATTACCTTACCCTGATATACGGCTAAAGGCCGATGTGAAAGGCCTAAGTTAACAACGTCATGTTGTGGATAGATAATATCTTTTAGATGTATATTTTTAGTACCACTCAATATTTTTAGTGGAATAATTTCATTGCTTAAAGGTTTATGTGAATTTATATGCCAATTATCGTCCATACTTAATTCAAGGCTTAGTTGATAATATTTGTTACTTTTCTTGTTAATGACAGCATCAATTCTTATATGTCCGTTTGCGGCGTAAATGGGTAAATCTTTTTCTCCATTATCAATCTCATTTGCGGCAATCAGTAAACCGGTATAATCGTCTGGATCTTTATTTATTTTTGAAGAAAATACAGATAATACATCAGTTGCCTTTTCAAGATATTCCTTATTACCTGTTCTGACAGACAATCTGGTAAGCATGTTTGACACCACAGAATTAGCTGAAGGCAGTGTTTTGTCAGTAGCTGTTTTGGGTCGTGTGCTTAATGAGGACTTTTGATGTATCGCTACATTATAAAAGCCACCTATTTCTGTATCCCAAAAGTTTTCAAG
>Ga0316204_10012213_pt1 | contig 10539 bp, 6 predicted proteins | sample 6monrhotite_MG_2_FD_205661 | JGI IMG/M metagenome (GOLD analysis project Ga0316204, IMG submission 205661) | Microbial mat bacterial communities from mineral coupon in-situ incubated in ocean water Damariscotta River, Maine, United States -... | ecosystem: Environmental > Aquatic > Marine >... | reverse complement strand
CGAGCTGATTTCCACCAGGGTTCGAGCGCGTCTACTCGGATCATCTTCCGTGCAGGCGAGTAATTTCAATGTCGAGACTTATGGCGGCACGGTCTATTTGCTGGGCATCGCGCGTTCCGCAGACGAGTTGGAAAAAGCCGCCGAAGAAGCAAGCTTTGTTGGCGGGGTCAATCGAGTGGTCTCGTATGTCCGTCTTCGAAATGCTCGCGGCGAAGTGGTGGCGTATCAACCTGGTACCGCGCAAACAGAAGACATGGGCGAGCTGCTCGGCGGCCCAGGCAGCTAAAACTCTTGCCGATCAGGGCTTTGCAATCGAAACGATCGTCCTCATATAGGCGGCTGCTAGACTGAGGAGCCGTCATGAGCCTGCGTGTTGCGATCCAAGCCGATCCCCTAGAAACCGCGAATGTCGAGTCTCATACGACGTTCGCCCTCGCCGAAACAGCGCAAAAGCTGGGCGCGCAACTGTTTGAATATCAGCCTGAAGATCTGTCTTATCGCGAAGGCGCGATAACGGCGTATGCCCGGCCTTTGCGGGTCCAGCGAGTCCCGGGCACACCGGCCCTGTTTGAAGATCGGGTGACGCTGGATTTGCGAACTGATGTTGATGTCGTTCTGATGCGACAAGATCCCCCCTTCGATATGGCCTACATCACCGCATGCCACATTCTCGAATTGCTGAAACCCGACACGCTGGTTCTGAACGACCCTGAACATGTCCGCTCCGGGCCCGAAAAACTCTATCCCTTGCTGCTGCCCGAATTTATGCCGCCAACCCTGATTTCGCGCGACACAGCGGCCATAAATGCTTTCCGCGATGATCATAAGGACGTGATCGTCAAGCCACTCTATGGCTTTGGCGGTGGTGATGTCTTCCGCGTCAAACCAGACGATAGCAATTTCAGTCCGCTGATCGATCTGTTCCTCGGCCGGACGCGCGAGCCGCTGATTGTTCAGGCCTTCCTTCCGGCAGTTGCCGACGGCGACAAACGAATCATTCTGATCGATGGCGAGCCAGTTGGCGGCTTTAATCGCATTCCTTTGAAAGGTCACGCGCGCTCAAACCTCGCTGTCGGCGGCACGGCCGAAGCCAGTGATTTGAGTGAAGCTGATCTGGCAATCTGCCGCGCCATCGGTCCAGACCTCAAGGCCCGCGGGCAAGTTCTGGTCGGAATTGATGTGATTGGCGGCCGTCTGACCGAAGTCAACAATACCTCCCCGACCGGTGTCCAGCAGGTCAGAGACTTTACAGGACGCGATCCAGCGGCAATGTTCTGGGATGTTGTGCAAGACAAGCTTGCCAATCAATAGTCTGACAGCCAAAATTGGAGCCATGATGATGAAAACTCTTTCCATTGCCTCGATCTTCGCGATCGGACTTGCGGGAACCGCATGTTCGCAAGCAAGCGAAGCCCCAGCTGAGACCGAAAAGGCAGAAGTTGAAGCCACCGAAACTGTGGAAGCCTCCGCGGATACGGGGAGTTTCAATCTCGGCCTGCCAACCGAAATCAATGCGCCCGCCCCTGCCAATGATGGGTTCAATCTGGACCTACCATCCGCAAACGCGACAAATTCAGACGGGTTTAATCTCGGGACTGACATTACCGCCTCAAACGGTCTCTCAGAACTTCCGGAGATTGCTGCGCCGCTCGCCGAGGACGTGGTTGAAACGGCCCCGGAGACAACCAGCGATGATGAACCGGTTATACGCCTCGATTAAAGTGTAAATTCGTTCTTTATTTGTTCCATTCTTTCTGATATCAAGTAATCAGAAAGAATAGATCAAGTATGGTTGCAAGAGTTACAACGTTTGCATTTGAAGGTATCGAGGCCAAGCCCGTCGATGTGCAAGTCCACATGGCTGGCGGCAATCAACCGGCATTCATGATTGTCGGATTACCAGACAAAGCAGTTGGTGAAAGCCGTGAACGTGTGCGGGCGGCTTTCAGCGCCATTGGACTGGCGCTGCCGCCAAAGCGCATCACTGTTAATCTCGCGCCAGCCGATTTACCCAAAGAGGGCAGCCACTATGATCTGGCGATCGCCCTCGGGATCATGGCTGTGATGGGACTTATTCCGCCGGATGCGCTGGATGGGCATGCCGCGCTAGGAGAATTGTCCCTGGATGGGCAGCTCGGCCCGACGCTCGGCGTCTTGCCTGCCGCCATCAAGACACTTGAACTCGACATGCGCCTGATTTGCCCGGAAGTCTGCGGCCCGGAAGCCGCGTGGGCTGGCGAGGGCAACCTGGCGGCGCCAAGCCTGCTCAGCCTGATCAATCATTTTACGGGTCGAACACCCCTCTCTTGCCCGCCGCCTGGAGCCATTTCAGAAGTCGAGCATCATTCAGATCTGCGCGAAGTGAAAGGTCAGGATGGTGCTAAACGGGCCCTGGAAATTGCTGCGGCCGGGGGGCACAATCTGCTATTTTGCGGACCACCCGGGTCTGGCAAATCAATGCTGGCTAAGCGCTTGCCTGGATTGCTACCGCCGCTGTCCGCCAAAGAGCTTTTGGAAGTCTCGCAAATACAATCCGTATCAGGCTTGCTGGAACGCGGGAAACTCTCTCATTCGCGCCCGTTCAGAGCGCCGCATCACTCAGCCTCCATGGCGGCGTTGGTCGGCGGCGGGATCAGAGCCCGTCCCGGCGAAATCTCGCTGGCTCATCATGGCGTGCTATTCCTAGATGAGCTGCCGGAATTTACCTCCCAGGTCCTGGACAGCCTCCGGCAGCCTCTGGAAGATGGCGACGTCACAATTTCCCGCGCCAATCGCCACGTAAAATACCCGGCTCGGTTCCAGCTTATCGCGGCTATGAACCCATGCCGCTGCGGTGGCGGCGGCGAAGCCGGCCCGTGCCAGAAGGGCCCGAAATGTGCGCAACAGTATCAAGCGCGCCTCTCGGGTCCGTTCATCGACCGGGTGGATTTGTTCTTCGACACCCCCGCGGTCACTGCTAAAGATCTGACCTTGCCGCCCGCACGCGAGGGATCCGCAGAAGTCGCTCAGCGCGTGGCGCATGCGCGCGCCGTGCAAATTCAGCGCTACGACACCACGCGTTTGTCGCAAAACCGCGGCCTGAACGTCGACGCAACCGTCGATCTGCTTGAGCGGCATGCGACTCCGGACGAGGCTGGCCAGGCCATGTTGACGGACGCGGCCACAAAGCTGTCTCTCTCAGCCCGTGGCTATCACCGCGTCCTGAAAGTGGCGCGGACAATTGCCGATTTGGCGGGCTCAGACAGCGTGCGGCGATTGCATATTGCCGAAGCTCTTTCGTATCGCCGCAGACCACTTGATACTCTCTCGCCGGATCACTCTGGCCGCCTGTCTTTCTGAGCGGCCTTATTAAGCAAATCCTCAGCGACATGTGCGATATCTATCCCGATGAGCGACAAAACGACTGATCTCAACGCAGAACAATCATTTCTGGCGACCACAAGTCACGAAATCCGAACCCCATTGAATGGCATCCTCGGAACGGTTTCGCTGTTGCTTGAAACAGATCTGAACCCATCGCAGCGCGAATATGCGGATGCGATCCGAAATTCTGGCGAGCGCTTGCTCGATCTACTCAACAATGTGCTCGACTTCGCGCGGTTGGATGCTGGTGAGATCGAACTCTCCGAAGAAGTGTTCCGGCCAACGGCCATGGCCCGCGAAGTTGTCGAATTACTATCTTCTCGTGCCCATAGCCGGGGGCTCGATATGGCGTTGCGGTGCAAAACCGATCGCGCTCTGACGGTCCGCGGTGATTCCGGCAAGGCCCGGCAAATCCTGTTCAATCTGGTCGGTAACGCTCTGAAATTTACCGAATCCGGATCGATCCTGATCGATCTCGATTATCGACATGGCGCCCTTTGCCTGGACATTTACGATACCGGCCCCGGGATTTCCGAAACAGATCAGGAAAATCTGTTCAAGGCATTCCAGCAAGTCAGTCACGAAGATGCACAAAAAGATGGCGGTGTTGGCCTTGGCCTGGCAATCGTTCAGCGCATTTGCGACGCAATGGGCGGTCGCATATCTGTCACCAGCCAAATAGGCGTCGGAACATGTTTTAGCGTCCAACTGCCATTTCAGCAGGTTGCCTCGAAAGACAGTTTTCCAGCCAACGACCCGATCGACGGCCGGATCGCACTGGTTGGACTGCCTGGTGCAACGACGCTTTCGGCGGCCGCGACATTGATCCGCGCCGGGGCGACCGTGCTGAATATTGCGCCGCCCGAAGCCGCGCTCCGCTGCAATGCGCGGCTAATTCTTGCCAATGCCGATCTCCCCAAGCGAACATTGCGCGCCCTCTGCAAAGCCGCCCCGACCTTGATCGTTTTGCGTCACGAAGATCGCGCCGAGATGCCGCGATTCCGCACCCTTGGCGCCGCCGGTTGGTTGATCCGGCCGCTGCGCGCAGCATCCGTGATTGAACGAAGCGGTCTGGCAATAGCTGGCGGACAAACGAGTGAAACCGAAACTCAGGAATCGGGCTCTGGGCACGTTCTCATGGCAGACGATAATCCGATCAATGGACTGATTGCGCGACGTGCCTTGGAATCGTCAGGATTCGCCGTCACGGTCGCCTCAACTGGACGCGAAGCCCTCGACGCCGTGGAGCAAATCAGTCCAGACCTCATTCTGATGGATTTGCGGATGCCGATTATGGATGGATTTGAAGCGACGAAACGCCTTCGCGCGTCGGGAACCAAGATTCCCGTGATTGCGGTCTCGGCTGAAATGAATCCTGAGATTGAAAAGCGTGCGCGCCAAGCAGGTGCCAACGGAGTCGCGGCGAAACCGCTCGACGCCGAAGCCCTGCGCCAGCTGGCTTTCAAATGGATCAACCCGCCCGCAAATGCAGGCGTAGCGTGAGCGACGCGGCGTCCCAGGCTGATACAGCCCCGGCCCAATCTCCGCGTATCGTCCGGGCTCTGCAGGCGCTGAATGACCGTCGCATGCTCGCAATGTTTCTGCTCGCATTCGCTGCTGGGCTGCCTTATGGCGCGGTGCTCGGCACACTGAACGCGTGGTTGACGACAGAGGGTGTGACACCGTCCACCATCGGAATTCTCTCAATCATTACGCTCGGATATTCTTTTAAGTACCTTTGGGCCCCGGCTTTTCAGACACCAAAATGGATCCCGCATAAACGACTAGGCGCTCGGCGATCCTGGCTGCTCATGTTTCAGATCCCCATGGCTGTTTTGCTGGCGCTGATGGCTCTTTCAGATCCTGGTCAAGGCATTGGGATGCTTGCAATTCTTGCGCTTTGCATCGCGCTTATGTCGGCGACGCATGACATCATCCTGGACGCCTGGCGCATCGAAGTCGCCAGATCAGATGAAGATCGCGATTTGATGGCTGCGCTTTACCAGTTTGGTTACAGACTATCGGGATTTATTACCGGGTTCGTGGCGCTGCTCCTGGCCGCGCGGTTTGGTTGGGTGAGTGTGTATTTGATTATTGCTGTCATGATGGTCCTGGCAGCGATCGGTACGTTGATCGCACCAGAACCAAAAGCCGATCTGAATCAAGACGAGAATCGTCCGAGCTTCTATTCCGGATTGTCCGAAACTGTCCGCCGCAACGCCACAGTCGGAGTTGCTGGAGGCTGGTTCATCGCAGCGGTCATGATCTTGTGGTTCATGACGCAAGCCTTGATACTAGACGCCAATCCCAGCGCACGAAACTTCGTTCGAAATGAGGGGCCGGTGATTGTATTCCTGACTGTCATTTTGCCCGCCCTCGTCGCCGCATATCTGGTCTTCCACAAGCGCGCAGTCGCGAAAACTGAAGCCGAGGCACCGACCAAACCAGGCCTTTTGCGAACTCTGTTTCGCGCAATATTCGATCCATTGATGGAACTTGTCATTCGCCTGCGCTGGGGCGTGGTTCTCGTGCTATTGCTAGCATTGACCTATCGCTTCACAGACGCCGTTTGGGGCGCCTTTGCCTACCCCTTCTATCTCGACGATCGGTTCGGCGCGCTTCATCATACCATGGATGACGTTGCGATCGCTTCCAAGTTTTTCGGCGTGCTGATGACCATCACAGGTGCTGGCTTAGGTGCCATTGTCATCGCAGCTCTCGGGCGCATGCCAGTGCTCATCGCTGGCGCACTGCTCGCCGCTGCGACCAACCTTCTTTTCGCAGACTTGTCTGCAGGCGGTGCAGGAATGGATGCATTTCTGGCGTTCACATTCCTCGATGCCCCCCTCATTGCTTTTGCGGAATGGGCAGCCGTCATTTCACCGGACCCCGTTGCGCCTGATCAAGGGCAACGCATGGCGCGCCTGATGATGGCAATTGCTTTTGAGAACCTGGCTGGCGGGTTCGCCAGCGTGGCCATCGTTGCTTATCTCACATCGGTCGTGAATCAGCGCTATGCGGCGGTTCAATACGCTTTGCTGGGCTCGCTAACGATGCTGCTCGGAACGCTGGGACGATCCTGGCTGGGTGAGATTATCGAGATCGATGGCTATTATAGCGTCTTCATTCTCACCTTCTGGTTGGGCATGATTGCGGTCGCTCTTTGTGTCATAGAAGCGCTACGGCGATACTTCGATGCCAGGCAGGCGACGCTTGCGCCCTAAGACCCCACCCGGTCAATATCAAACGCGGCCACAGTTGCGAGATTAACGATATCGTTCACTGTCGCGCCCAGTGAAGCAATCTGTACCGACTTCGACATGCCGAGCAAAACCGGACCAATGATTGTCGCATGCGACATGCCTTCGAGCAGCTTCGTCGAAATTGAAGCGGAGTGAATCGCCGGCATGACCAGGACATTCGCTTCGCCAGAGAGCCTGGAAAACGGATACAGCACTTTGTGCATCGGGTTCAGCGCCATGTCGGCGGCGATATCGCCCTCATACTCAAAGTCGCAATCGCCGCAAGCATCCAGAATTTCTACTGCGTCGCGAACTTTCTCCGCACGCTCGCCCATCGGATTGCCGAAGGTCGAGTAAGACAGGAAGGCGACGCGCGGCGTAAAGCCGAGGCGTTTCACAGCCTTTGCGGCTTCCTTGGCAATCCCTGCCAATTGTTCACCGTCGGGTAGCTCGCTGACGCTCGTATCGGCAATGAAAATTGTCTTGCCGCGATTGACCACCATGGACATGCCGATCACGTCAGCATCAGGCAGCGGATCAAGCGACAAGCGGATATCAGTCAAGCAAACGTCGTAATTTCGCGTCACGCCTGTGATCATGCCATCGGCATCACCGTGTGCGACCATGCAACATCCAAACACGTTGCGATCCTGATTTACCAGGCGCTGTGTGTCGCGCTTCAGGTATCCGCGGCGCTTCAAGCGATCATAGAGATAATCGGTGTAATCAGCGTTGCGGTCCGAAAGGCGTGCATTGACGATCTCGAGCGCACCTTCAGGGACGCCCATTTGTTTCATCGTTCGCGCCACTTGCGCTTCACGGCCAATGAGAATTGGATGGCCAAGGCCCTGCTGTTTGAACGTCCAGGCGGCGCGCACGACTTGCGGCTCTTCGCCTTCAGCGAACACAATGCGCTTCTGCTGACGACGCACGGCAGATTGCACCCCTTGGAGGAAGGCTGCGGTGGGGTCGAGGCGACCGGCCAGAGAGTGGCGATACTCTTCCATGTCCGCGATTGGTTTGCGCGCGACGCCTGTATCCATCGCGGCCTGAGCGACGAATGGCGGGATGAAGCTGATCAGACGCGGATCGAACGGCGTCGGAATGATATAGTCGCGGCCAAATTGCGGACGCGCGCCATGATACGCAGCGGCGACTTCGTCGGGCACATCTTCTCGTGCCAGCTCTGCGAGCGCCCGAGCTGCAGCGACTTTCATTTCTTCATTGATGCTGCGCGCACGGACATCCAGAGCGCCGCGGAAAATGTACGGGAAACCCAGAACATTATTGACCTGGTTCGGATAGTCAGACCGGCCCGTGGCGATAATCGCATCACCCCGAACGGCTATAATCTCTTCCGGGGTAATTTCCGGATCCGGGTTGGCCATCGCAAAGATGATCGGGTTCTTGGCCATGGACTTGACCATGTCCTGCGTCACCGCGCCTTTAACGGACAGGCCGAGGAAACAGTCTGCCCCCTCCATGGCTTCGGTCAGCGTCCGCTTCTTGGTCTTTACGGTGAAGGCGGATTTGAACTGATCCATCTTCTCGGTGCGGCCTTCAAACAGCACCCCGCGACTGTCGCACATCAGGATGTTTTCGCCTTTGACGCCAAGATTACGGATCAAGCCGGCGACAGAGAGACCAGCGGCTCCGGCGCCTGACACCGCCACCTTCAGATCCTCAAGCCGTCGTCCGGTAATCGCACACGCATTGATAATGCCCGCTGCTGCAATGATTGCGGTACCGTGCTGGTCATCATGGAAAACCGGGATATCCAGTTCGTCGCGCAAACGCTGTTCGATAATGAACGCTTCCGGCGAGGCAATATCCTCGAGATTGATGCCGCCCCAGGTCGCGCCGATATTCCGAACGACTGTGCAGAACTCGTCTATTTCCTTGGTCTGAACTTCGACATCGAAACTATCAATGTCGGCGAACCGTTTGAACAGGACTGCCTTGCCTTCCATCACCGGTTTAGACGCCATAGCGCCAAGATCACCGAGGCCAAGGATCGCGGTTCCGTTCGAGATAACCGCAACCGTATTGCCCTTGGCAGTGTAATCATAAGCCAGGTCTTCGTCGCGGCCGATGGCCTCAACTGGCACCGCTACGCCGGGGCTATAAGCCAGAGACAGATCCCGCTGGGTCTGCATCGGTTTGGTCGGCATCATCGAGATTTTGCCGGGAACCGGATGCGAGTGAAAGTCGAGCGCTTCCTGGTCGGTGAAGCTGGGACGCTTGATGGTCATGTTCAATTCGCCTTTCACGGCTTTTTTAAATTTGTGCTGCCTCATAAGCGTGTCCGCAAGGGGGGACAACCACCACGCATTGCTTTATTCGAAACTCACATTGAAGGATTCGCATAATCGTGCCCGACACTGCCCGCCCTGTTAAAAAGCCAAAGGCACCAACGCCGTTCATGGCGCAGTACCTTGCTATCAAGGCGCAGCACGCGAATGCGCTGCTTTTTTTCCGCATGGGCGACTTTTATGAATTGTTCTTTGAGGACGCGGTGCGGGCCGCTGAAATCCTCGGTATCACTTTAACGTCAAGAGGCGAACATGACGGCGAACCGATCCCGATGGCGGGCGTGCCGTATCACGCAGCTGAGGGATATTTAGCTCGTCTGATCAAGTCCGGTGAACGCGTCGCCGTGTGCGAGCAGACCGAAACACCTGCCGAAGCCAAGAAACGCGGCTCGAAATCCATCGTCAATCGCGAGATCGTTCGCATCGTTACGCCCGGTACAATTACCGAAGAGAGCCTGCTGCCCGCGCGCCAGGGCCAGGCCCTCGTCGCTGTCGCCTTCTCGTCCGCCGGGACTGAAGCTGCATTTGCCGCCTGCGATGTTTCTACCGGACAGTTCGAGATCCGCGAGTTTGCACCAGAAACCCTGGCTGAAACGCTCGGAGCGCTGCCGATCAGGGAGTTGCTGCTTACCGAACGCGATGCAGATCGCCCTCTGGTGAGGAATGCAGAGGAGGCGCTGCGCCCGCCCGTGACCTACCGTCCAAACAGCGCCGCCAGCACCAAGTCCGGCGAGCGCCTGTTAAAAGACGCGTTCAAAGTCGCAGCGCTGGATGCGTTTGGCGTATTCTCTAAGATCGAGTTGGCGGCGACAGGTTTGTTGCTGGACTATCTGACTCTGACACAGGCTGGTGCAGAGATTCGCCTCGACCCACCGCAGCGCGGCGCCCACACGTCGGCATTGGCTATTGATCCCGCGACGCGGGCCAGCCTGGAAATCGACATCGCGCTGAATGGCTCGCGTCAGGGCACATTGCTGGCCACAGTGGATCGCACGCTGACCTCGCCGGGCGCCCGGCTTTTGGCGGCACGATTGGCGCGGCCAGAGACCGAAGCCCCCGCGATATTGGCGCGCCATGACGCGATTGCGTTCTTCCTGGCGAATGATCATTTACGAGCGACCGTTCGCAGCGCTTTAAAAGCGACGCCGGATCTGGAGCGCGCTCGCTCGCGTATTCGATTAGGTCGCGGCGGTCCGAGAGACCTCGCGGCGATAGCCAGCGCCTTGAAAGCTGGCGAGCAAGCCGTCGCAGAGACCACCCGCGCGCAAACCATTCCGCCAGAGCTGATCGACATGGCCCTGGACGCGCTGACCTTGTCGAACCAACCCGATCTCGCAGCGCTTCTGCAAGACCTGCGTAACGCCCTGGCAGAAGACCTGCCCACCTTGGCCAGAGATGGCGGCTTTATCGCCCCGGGATGGGACGCTGCCCTGGACGAAGCGCGGTCGCTGAAAGCCGATAGCCGCCAGATCATTGCTGAACTGCAAACTCGCTACGCGGAGCAAACCGGCATTAGCGGTCTGAAGATCAAGTTCAATAATGTGTTGGGCTATTTCATTGACGTGACAGCGCGCCACGCCGACCCGATGATGCAGGCGCCGCTGGCAGAGACATTTATTCAC
>Ga0316204_10012212_pt1 | contig 10541 bp, 9 predicted proteins | sample 6monrhotite_MG_2_FD_205661 | JGI IMG/M metagenome (GOLD analysis project Ga0316204, IMG submission 205661) | Microbial mat bacterial communities from mineral coupon in-situ incubated in ocean water Damariscotta River, Maine, United States -... | ecosystem: Environmental > Aquatic > Marine >... | reverse complement strand
ACGCAAAGTATGAAACTATTTTCAGTGATAAAGACCTGGATAAGTGGTTAAAGAAACTTAAAAAAGCAGATTGTTTTAGTTTTGATTTAGAAACGACCAACCTTGACTACATGCAAGCTGAAATTGTTGGTTTGTCTTTTTCAGTTAAAGAAGGGGAGGCGGCATATCTACCTGTCGGCCATGATTATTTAGATGCGCCAAAGCAATTAGATCGCAATAAAGTTCTGGAAAAATTTAAACCTTTATTAGAAGATAAAAATGTTTGTAAGTTAGGCCAGAATCTAAAATATGATATGAATGTATTAGGCAACTATAACATTCACATGCAAGGCATACAGCACGATACCATGTTGGCTTCTTATGTGCTTGATAGTACTTTACGACATAATATGGATGATATGGCGGTCAGGCATTTAAGTTACAGCACTATTCATTTTGAAGATGTTGCCGGTAAAGGTGCAAAACAAATTACTTTTAATCAGGTTGAAGTTGAAACCGCTGCACCGTATGCCGCAGAAGATGCCGATATAACATTACGCCTACATAATATTTTGTGGCCGCAATTAGAAGAAGTAAAATCATTAGAAAAAATTTATAAAGAAATTGAAGTGCCCTTGTTGCCAGTGTTATCTCGCATGGAACGAAACGGTGTTTTTCTGGATGTTAAAATGCTGGAAAAACAAAGCATACAAATAACAAAACGTTTAGCTGAGTTAGAACAGGACATTTATAAAATAGCTGGTCAGGAATTTAATATTGGCTCGCCAAAACAGTTGCAAGTTATTTTATTTGAAAAATTAGAGCTGCCGGTTATTTCTAAAACACCAAAAGGTCAGCCTTCGACGGCGGAGTCGGTGTTACAAGAGCTTGCACATGACTATCCGTTACCAAAATTAATTTTAGAATATCGTAGTTTAAGCAAACTTAAATCAACCTATACGGACAAGTTACCTCAGCAGGTAGATAGTAAAACAAATAGAGTGCATACCTCTTATCACCAGGCAGTTGCAGCAACGGGACGTTTATCTTCTTCCGATCCAAATTTACAAAATATCCCCGTGCGCACAGAGGAAGGGCGACGTATACGTCAGGCCTTTGTTGCAGAGCCAGGATATAAAATGGTTGCAGCCGATTATTCTCAAATTGAATTACGCATTATGGCACACCTCTCAGGTGATAAAGGATTGTTAGATGCTTTTGCGAAAGGCCTGGATGTGCACAGTGCTACAGCAGCAGAAGTGTTTGGCGTAACAACAGAAGATGTGACAAAAGATCAGCGTCGTTCTGCTAAAGCGATTAACTTTGGTTTAATTTATGGCATGTCAGCTTTTGGTTTAGCCAAGCAATTAGATATCACTAGACCTGAAGCACAAGAATATGTTGATCTATATTTTAAACGCTATCCAGGCGTAAAAAATTACATGGATGAAACAAAAGAAAAAGCCAAGGAACAAGGTTATGTTGAAACCGTGTTTGGCAGGCGTTTATATTTGCATGAGATTAATGCAAAAAATGGTATGCGACGACAGTATGCAGAACGCACTGCAATCAATGCACCTATGCAAGGTACCGCGGCAGATATTATTAAACTTGCAATGATCGAGCTGGATAAAGAAATTCAAACAGGTAAGCTTGATATGCGCATGATCATGCAAGTGCATGATGAATTAATTTTTGAAATAAAAGAATCACAAGTTGATGATGCTATAAAAATTATCACAGAAAAAATGGAAAATTCAGCCCGGTTATCTGTACCTTTAGTTGTTGATGTGGGTATCGGTATTAACTGGGATGAAGCACATTAGAGTTGGTACTGTCGTATCAGTAGAATATTGGAAGCAAACAGGAAAAATTAATGTCAGATTTATTTAATGAAAAAGCGAAAGATTGGGATAAAAATGAAATGGTATTGCAGCTTTCAAAAGCAACAAGCGCAGCTATTTTAGAAAACATTGAGTTTAATGATCAAATGCAAGTAATGGACTTTGGTGCTGGCACAGGACTAATTACATCACAAGTTGCTGCGCATGTTGGTGCTATTATCGCTGTAGATATTTCGCAATCTATGCTGGATAAGTTAGCAGAAAAAATAAATTTAAAGGACAAAGTGCAAACAGTTTGTCAGAATATTACCGAGCAAGCTTTAGATCAAAAATTTGATGTTATTGTTAGTGCAATGGCTATGCATCACGTAAAAGATACTAATTTATTAATGCAATGTTTTTCAGAGCATTTAAAGTCGGGAGCTAAAGTTGCGCTGGCAGATTTAGATAAGGAAGATGGTACATTTCATCCTGCCGATATAGAGGGTGTTTTTCATGACGGCTTTGATCGCGATAGTTTGAAAAACATACTGCAAAAGAATGGGTTTAAAGATATTCAATTTGTTACCGCACACACAGTTAATAAAGAAATGAAGAGCTATCCTATTTTTCTTGTAACCGCGACTAAAAATTAAATACAGTTAATGTCGCATGGTTATTAGTGTGATGGTGTTAACGCAAATTTAGTCGACTTGTTCCAGATTTATTTTGAACTTTTTTACTAAACTAGAGTCATAAGAGACAGTACGAAAGTGCATGCTTCTTATGATTTTCCCTGATTGTAAGAGCACTTATCTGGTTAACCCCAACCAGGTAATTTTATTACCCCGGATACGTAACCCCATTCGTTCCGGGGTTTTTTTATTCTGAAACTGTATGTTTCAACTGGGCACAATGGTTTACAAAGGTTCACAAATGTCGGGTTTAAAATTGAAGCGGGGATGCCTATAGTTATATTACTTGATAGTGCTTCTAATCCCTTAGCGGTATCAAGTGTTTGGTCCCCAATACCAAACATATACTTTGCCCCGGAATATGTAGTATGAAGTTTACTTCTGCTCTTCCCCATCCCAAACCCTTTCCGGGGTTTTTTTTTGCCCCCTTGAAACGCCCTGAGAACTTAAATTTCGGCACTTAATAAACCGCTGCGCGTTTCGTCAGTATTACCCTAACCTGCTCCGCAGTTTCTGGCATCGTTGCAAATTCAACTCAAAATAGTCACTTACAGTGGTAAGCTTGACAACTGCTCCTGCGTTGTTCTACCTTCGCCCGTCCATGGGCTCATCCTATTTTTCGCACAAATTTCGCCTTTAACTTCAAGCTCTCAGAACGTTTCAAACTTTTGTGGTTGGTGTTCTCTCTTCCCTTTGGGAAGAATCGTAAATTGGTGGCGGGGATCGCCATTCCCTCCAATTCCAGAGCTGAATTTAGAGCACAAAGAGGGCATGAAGCTTACTTTTATGCAGGAAAATCTAGCCAGCTATCGAGTACGGCTTGGGCTTCTTCCAGGCCGGTGCCTTTTAGAGAGGAGAAGAGCTGTACGCTGACGTTTTGGAGTTCAGCGAGGTCGCGTTTTACTTTAAGCAGGCTGTTTTGGGCGGCGCCGCGCTTGAGCTTATCGGCTTTGGTGAGCAGGATGTGGACGGGCATATTGGAGTGCAGGCACCATTCGAGCATTTTTTGGTCAAAATCGGTTAACGGGTGTCTTACGTCCATTAACAAGATAAGTCCTTGTAATGATTGACGTTCTTGTAAATATCGCTCTAATGAAATTGCCCATTCACGCTTCACTTTGTCGGGGACTTTGGCGTAACCATAGCCTGGTAAATCGACGAGTCGGCGTTCATTGTCTAAACGGAAAAATACGAGATGTTGGGTGCGACCAGGTGTTTTGCTTATTCGGGCCAGCGATTTGTGGGCAGTTAGCCGATTAAGGGCGCTTGATTTTCCGGCATTTGAACGCCCCGCAAAAGCGACTTCACGACCCTGATCATCCGGAGCCTGTTCTGGATTTGGAACACTGATCAGAAATTCTGCAATGTTATAACGAGATGGATTGTTGTGTATTTTAGTCAACTATTTGCTTCCGGTTATGTGATAAGTTTGCTCTGGGGTATAATAATCAAAATTTAAGTGCTGTCTTGTAGATTGTGTATATAATGCCAATCTAAAAATATAAGAACAAAAGCCATTTTAGCATGTCACAAACAGAACATGCGCACAGAATTGAATATCCAGTATTTGACTTAAAACTGAGGAGTTTTAAAATGAAAAAATTAGTATCAGTATCAATCGCAACAGTTGCTTTATTTGGAATGATGTCTTCAGCACAGGCAGACATTAAGACTTACCGTACGGCATGTATGGCGTGCCATGCAAGTGGCGCAGCAGGTGCACCAAAACTTGGCGATAAAGCTGCGTGGAAAGCACGTATTGCTACAGGTATGGATACAATGGTAAAAAATGTCATTAAAGGTAAAGGTGCTATGCCTCCTAAAGGTGGCCGTCCTAACTTAACAGACGCACAAATCAAATCTGTAGTTGAGTATATGGTTGCTGAGTCTAAATAATTTAAAGGTAGTTAATATCTCATGGTTTATAAAACTTTGATTGCTGTTTGTGCAATGGTTGCATTAACAGGCGTGAGCGTTGCCTCTGGAAATGCAGAAGAAGGTAAAGCGAAAGCGATAAGTTGTGGTGGTTGTCACGGTGCAGATGGCAACAGTGCAAACCCATCATGGCCAAAACTTGCTGGTCAACATGCCGGTTATATTGCAAAACAGCTGGCGGATTTTAAAGCAGGCAAAAAACGTAGTGATCCTTTAATGGTTGGCCAGGTAGCAAGCTTAAGCTCACAAGATATGGCTGACATTGCTGCATATTTTGCCAAGCAAACTGGATCACAAGGTGCAGCTAGCAAGGAGTTAGCAGCAGCAGGTGCGAAGCTTTATCGAGGTGGCAACAAAAAGAAAGGTGTTGCAGCCTGTATTGCATGTCATGGGCCAACTGGTGCTGGTAATCCTGCAGCGAATTTCCCTAAGTTAAGCGGTCAACATGCAGCGTATGTTGAAAAAGCAATGAAAGATTTTCGTTCTGGTGCACGTAGTAACGACATGAATAAAATGATGCAAAATATTGCAGAAAAAATGAGTGACAAAGAAATTAAAGCAGTTGCTTCATATATTTCTGGTTTGCATTAAGCTATTTATAAACCCTTCATGGGTTTCATAGAATGATTGAATTAAAAAAGGACGGTTAATAACCGTCCTTTTTTGTGTAAGTGTCTTAATAATTTATTACTAAAAGTTGTAAGAATAAAGCTGTGAATACGAGCAATAAAAAACATTCCCGATTGAATATATTTCTTGAGTTTTTTGGCTCAATGAATCTCGCAATAACTATTTTGGTTGCGATAGCTGTCGCATCTGTTATTGGAACAGTGTTGCAGCAGAACCAACCTTATAATGATTACATCATTAAATTTGGTCCTTTCTGGCATGAAGTTTTTCAAACGATGGGTTTGTATAATGTATACGGTGCTATCTGGTTTCTCGCGCTATTAGTTTTTCTTGTTTTAAGCACCAGTGTATGTGTTTATAGAAATGCACCCGGCATGTTACGAGACATGCAACAGTTTCGATTAAATGCAAAAGAAAAATCATTACGTTCTATGCACAGTAGTCTTTCATGGACGACAGCTAAAAAAACTGAAGAAATTGAAAAAAATTTACAATACTTTTTAAGCTTAAAAGGTTTCCGCACACGTATTAAAGATCATGGCGATTATAGAATGCTTGCAGGTATGAGAGGAGCATGGAATCGTGGTGGATACATTTTTACTCATGTTGGCATTATTGTAATTTGTATTGGCGCTTATCTTGATGGTGGTTTTGGTCTAATGTTTAAAGAGTGGACCGGCAGAATTATTCCTGAAACTAGAGATATTCGTAGTGACAAAGTACCTGCAACAGCAATCTTAAAAGCAGAAGATTCAATTGCTTTTCGTGCATCTATATCCTTGCCAGAAGGTAAAGCTAGTAATACTGCAATTATAAACGTACGTGATGGATATGTGTTTCAAGAACTGCCTTTTACTATTGAGTTAAAAGACTTTCGAATTAAGCATTATGAATCCGGTATGCCTAAATCATTTGAAAGTGATTTAATTATTCATGATGATCAACTTGAAAAACCTTTAGAGCGTACAATCTCGGTAAACCATCCGTTAATCTATCGCGGTTATGCAATGTACCAGGCAAATTTTGGTGATGGGGGTTCTAATTTATCTTTAAAGACCTGGGCTTTTCATACGGTAAAAATTCAGAAACGCGACGTTAATATTTCAGTAAATGAAATACAAGAGTTAGAGACATTAGAAGGAAAATATACCCTTGAGATTGATGATTTCAAAATGTTTAATATTTTTCCAAGCTCAAAAGAAGAAAAAATAGAAACAGGTAAACGTTTTAAAAACTTTGGTCCGAGCTTTACTTTTAAAATACGCGATGCAAGTGGCGCTGCCAACGAATATCACAATTACATGTTGCCAGTAACGCAAAATGGACGTCGTTATTTCCTCACGGGTATGCGTAGTTCTGTTGCTGAACCTTTCCGTTATTTACACATACCTGCGGATAAAGAGGATAGCCTGAATCGTTTTATGGCTTTTCATGCTTTATTACACGATCAAGCCAAGATTAAACGTATTGCTGAAAACAGTGTCAAAGCAGCAATGAATGATGCGAATAAATTAGACAAAAAAATGCAGGCTGATGTAGTGACATCAATGATGAAATTATTAACCTTGTTCAATCAAGGGGGATATGTTGCGATTGATGAGGATGTTAAAAAGAAAGTCCCTAAAGACAGGCAGGTTAATGTCGCTCAGGCTTATGTTAAGATTTTGCAAAACCTTTTACAGAATACATTTATTGCGATATTAAAGCAGGAAGGGCTTGATACAAAAGAAGACGTAAGCGATGAAGACAGTTTATTTTTTGAGGATGCAATTTCTGCTTTTGCCGGTATTGGCGCTTATGGGGCACCGGTTTATTTTCAGCTCGCAGAATTTAAACATCGCGAATCTTCAGGTATTCAAATTACACGCCATCCGGGACAAAATATTTTTTACCTGGGCTGCTTAATGTTAATTGTTGGTATTTTTATGATGTTTTATATTTCATATCAACGTGTATGGATTATATTAAAACCAGAAGATGAGCAATTAAAAATTACATTTGCAGGTTCAGGAAATAGAAACCAGCGAGATTTTGTCGTTGTGTTTGAAGAGTTAGCCAGCAAGATCAAAAAATTTACAATTAATACTTAAGATTAATAATATCGTAGGTGATTTAAATGTCAGTACCGAATGAATTTATAGTTAGTGAAATGCAGCCATCATTTTTTAAACAGTTAAATGTTATGGACTGGATCTTCGCGGCACTTTTGGTCGTGGGTAGTATTTATGCTTTCCAAAAATATTCAAACTTAATGGATGCCTATGAAGTCGGTATTTTGTTTGGTACGGCATTTTCTTTTATTGTTGTTGGCTGGTTATGGAAACCTGCTCGCGCGTTAATGCTTTATGTCGCTGCCTTAAGTTTATTTGCAATTAATTTATACGGTACAGACTTAGCAGCGGGTGAAAATAATTTCTTTTTGAAGTTTTTGTTTTCTGGTCAATCAGCCACCATGTGGATGAGTGCTTTATTTGTAATGGCAACAGTTGCTTATTTTATTGAATTATTTTCGGGTAATGAATTCACGGGTAAAGTCGCCACTGCAATGACCTGGTCTGCCACGGCAATGGGCTTTATTGGTTTATTAGTACGCTGGCGTGAAACATATTTGCATGGTGCTGATATTGGCCATATTCCGGTTAGTAATTTATATGAAGTATTTATTCTGTTTGCGATTATTACCGCTTTAATTTATCTCTATTATGAGCTTCGCTATGAAACACGTGCCTTGGGTGGATTTGTCTTGCTGGTGATTACAGCATCGGTAGCATTTTTATTGTGGTACCACTTTGAAAAAGATGCCTCTGAAATTAAACCGCTTGTTCCTGCACTACAAAGTTACTGGATGAAAATTCATGTACCTGCAAACTTTGTTGGTTATGGTGCGTTTGCTTTAGCGGCGATGATCGGCGTTGCTTATTTAATTAAAGATGCTGCAGTCAAAAGAAATCCCGAAGGTCTGGTTGCTTTACGGTTACCTTCTCTCGATATGATGGATGATGTGATGCACAAATCCATCGCACTAGGTTTTGCTTTCTTCACCATCGCAACCGTATTAGGCGCTATGTGGGCAGCTGAAGCATGGGGTGGTTATTGGTCGTGGGATCCCAAAGAGACATGGGCTTTGATAGTCTGGTTAAACTACGCTGCGTGGTTACACATGCGTTTAATGAAAGGTTTACGTGGCACACCATTAGCGTGGTGGGCGGTCATTGGTTTGTTTGTGACGTTATTTGCGTTTCTTGGGGTGAATATGTTCCTGTCGGGGCTTCATTCCTACGGTGAGTTGTAGAGAAAGTATAGTTGAGTTGAATACAAAAAAGCCCCGCTAAAATTTAGCGGGGCTTTTTTATTGCGAAAGATTAAGCCTAAATCTATTAGCGCATAATCCCACCATACATATACTGATTAAAGCTCGCGATATCCATGCTGACGCCGCGGAACAGGTGGTCAAGGCTCATAATTGCCTGTTCAAGTAAGAGCACAGAAATATAAGGATGCTGGACGCGTAAACGGTTATACATGGTTTTAGAGATTCGTAATAAACGGGCATTTTGGCTCATGGCGCGAATTCGGGCAGAACGGGGTTTATCATCAAAAAAGGACATGGAGCCCATCAGTTCACCAGCTTCTAATTCACCAATTTCGACTTCTTTTCCCTGATTTTCATGAAATAAGCCGGTAACACCTTCGATAACAAAAAACAGCGCATCACCAATATCACCAATATCGGCAATAATTTCCCCTTTTTTAAAGGAAACAGCCTCGGTAAATTCAAGAAAGGTATTCACTTCATTTATAGTGAGAGATTCACAGAATTTGTTCTGGCAAAGCACATCGTTAAGCTCGAATTTTTCAGTAGTACGTTGATGTGGCATGGTGGAACTCCTGGTTGTGCATAAGGTCAAATTAAAAGTCTGTTTATTAGTCGTGAGTATTGTTATCGACAGCTTGCGCTTATTCTTGATATTGAATACTCTAAAATTTAGAACATTGTAATGGAAAAGGAAATTGATAAGAATGAAATTTAAAATATTTTTAGCATTTATGTTGAGTGTTTTACTCAGCAATATGGCGGTAGCGGCGATTGATGAAGGGATTGAATACAAACGTATTTCGCCCGCTCAACCTACAATTACAAAAGATAAAGTCGAGGTTGTTGAGTTATTCTGGTACGGCTGTCCACATTGCTTCCATTTTGAACCTGATTTGAAAGCATGGTTAGCGAAAAAACCTGATAATGTGGTTTTCTACCGTGTTCCCGCGGTATTTAATCCGGCTTGGGAATTACATGCGCGTGCTTTTTATGCGGCTACTTCACTCGGCCTTTTTGATAATGGCAAACACGAATTTCATGAAGCTTTTTTTGATGAACTGCATAAGCATAAAAAGCGCTTAAATAATAAAAAAGCATTACAAAGCTTTTTTGCTCGGTTTGGTATTTCTGCAGAAGATTTTAATAACACCTTTGACTCATTTGCAGTAAATACCAAAGTAAATCGTGCCGTTACATTATCTAAACGTTATCAGGTAGAAGGTGTGCCTACTTTGATTATAAATGGCAAATATCGCACGGATGGCCCAATGGCCGGTGGTCGTAAAGGTATGCTAAAAGTATTAGATTTTTTAATTAAAAAAGAATCAAATAAATAGGATTATGATCTAAGTTTTTAACGTGATTTAAGTTTATAAAAGTGAAGCCGATAGATTTAACAGGCATGGGAAATTATTGATGAAAGCGGCAGAACTATTTGTAAAGTGTTTAGAGAATGAAGGTGTTGAATACATCTTTGGTCTTCCGGGTGAAGAAAACCTGGACATGATGGATGCGTTGCTTGATTCATCGATTAAGTTTATTACTGTACGACATGAACAGGGTGCTGCATTTATGGCAGATGTTTATGGTCGTCTAACCGGTCGGGCGGGTGTCTGTATGGCAACGCTGGGACCGGGGGCAACTAATCTTATAACCGGTGTTGCAGATGCGAATATGGATCACGCGCCGGTTATTGCTATTGCTGGTCAGGCAAGTACGCATCGTTTACACAAAGAATCTCATCAGGTTTTAGATTTGGAATTGATGTTCCAGCCGATAACAAAATATTCATCACGTTTATTAACACCCGATATTATTACTGAGGTTGTGCGTAAAGCATTTAAAGTGGCGCAAACTGAAAAAACCGGTGCCTGTTTTATTGAGTTTCCGGAAAACATTGCCGAGATGGAAATAGAGGATGAGCCTTTACCGGTTAAACATGCGCACTCGCCTGAGCCTCCGGCAGAACGGGTTGATGTTGCAGCAGAAATAATTTCGAATGCCAAGAATCCAATCATACTTGCCGGCAACGGTGTGGTACGTGGAAAAGCGTGGAAACAGCTGGATAATTTTGCCGAAGAATTATGTATTCCTGTCGCCAATACCTTTATGGCAAAAGGTGTGATCCCTTTTAAACATGAAATGGCATTAGGCAGTGCAGGT
>Ga0316204_10012211_pt1 | contig 10541 bp, 8 predicted proteins | sample 6monrhotite_MG_2_FD_205661 | JGI IMG/M metagenome (GOLD analysis project Ga0316204, IMG submission 205661) | Microbial mat bacterial communities from mineral coupon in-situ incubated in ocean water Damariscotta River, Maine, United States -... | ecosystem: Environmental > Aquatic > Marine >... | reverse complement strand
GCTGGAACTGGGGCGAATCGTCGGCGATCTTGATTTCGTCAGTCACGCCTATTTACGTCCACGCCACTTGCCCGGCTGGCCATATAATTTGTTCGCCATGGCCCACGGTCATGACCGCGCCGAGGTTAAGGCGAAAGCCGATACCATTCGCACCCTGCTGGGTCCACACTGTCGAGGCGGGGAAATATTGTTTTCCACCCGCATCTTAAAAAAAACCGGCCTCAGGCTGGTGGCGTGAGGAGACGGCATGTTTCGCATCACCAAGTTCTTGCATGAAATCGAAAACCCAACACCGGCCGGTCCGCGTCGCAACCCGCCCGGCCCTGTGGTGATTTGGAACCTGACGCGGCGCTGCAATCTCACCTGCAAACATTGTTACGCCTTAGCGGTGGACAAAGAATTTCCCGGTGAGTTGAGCACGGAAGAGGCGTTTAAAGTTCTCGACGAACTCAAATCGTTTCGCGTGCCTGCACTGATTTTGTCGGGGGGCGAGCCGCTGTTGCGCGACGACATTCACATCATCGCTGCGCGCGCCAAGGCCATGGGCTTTTACACCGCCCTTTCGACCAACGGCACCTTGATCGGCGACGGTGATATCCAAGCGATTGAAGACATCGGTTACGACTACATAGGCATTTCCATCGACGGCATGCGCGAAACCCATGATCGGTTTCGCCGTTTGGAAGGCGCGTTCGATGCATCGATGTATGCGGTGCGTCTGTGTGTTGAGCGCGGACTGAAAGTTGGGTTGCGCTTCACCATGACCCAAGATAACGCCGATGAACTGGACGACGTGATGGATTTGTTGGACCGCGAGCGGGTCGAGCGGTTTTATTTCTCGCACCTCAATTACGCCGGGCGCGGGAACCACAATCGCCGCGACGACGCCTTTTTCGCCATGACCCGCACCGCCATGGAAACGTTGTTCGAGCGCAGCTGGGGCTATATCCAATCGGGCCAAGAAAAGGAATTCGTCACCGGCAATAACGACGCCGACGGGGTGTTCATGCTCAAATGGATCGAACAAAATTTTCCCCAGCACGCTGAGCATATGCGCGCGAAATTGGTCCAGTGGGGCGGCAACGCATCGGGCGTCAATGTCGCAAACATCGATAACATCGGCGACGTTCATCCCGACACCATGTGGTGGCATCACACCTTGGGCAACGTCAAAGAGCGCGCCTTTTCCGACATCTGGACAGATCTTTCCGATCCATTGATGGCGGGGCTGAAAGCGTCGCCGCGTGCGGTGACAGGGCGTTGTGCGCTGTGCCAACAGTTCGATATTTGCGGCGGCAACACCCGCGTGCGCGCCGAGCAAATCACCGGAGATCCGTGGGCGGAAGACCCGGGGTGTTATCTGGACGATGATGAACTGGGCATTGACGCAGGTGGCGCTGAACGCGTCGCCATGACGACCTATTCAAAAACCAAAGCGATGGAGCAAGTTTAATGACCAAGAAGAGATGGGCGCTTCTTGCACTGTGTGGGACATTTGCGATGGGGGCTGGTGCGGCTTCCGCCGAAGACGCTGAAAGCCTTTACAAAGAACATTGCGTAGAATGTCACGGTGAAGTGCGGTTGGGTGGCATCGGTCCGGCGTTGTTGCCGGGCAATCTAAAACGCTTGCGCAAGAAAAGCGCACTCAAGGTCATCGCAGAGGGCCGTCCCGCGACCCAGATGCAGGGCTTTTCTGAAGTCTTGAACGCAGATCAAATCGCGTCGCTGGGAGATTACATCTATCAGCCGCCTGCCGTCCCACCGACTTGGACCGTGGCTGACATCAGTACGTCTCACGTCATTCATACACCGTTATCCGAATTGCCCGATCATCCGCTTCATAACGCTGATCCGCTGAACCTATTTACGGTGGTCGAAGCGGGCGATCATCATGTAACCATTTTGGACGGCGATACTTTTGAGCCCCTGTGGCGCTTTCCATCGCGCTATGCGTTGCATGGCGGGGCAAAATATTCACCAGATGGTCGGTTCATGTATTTGGGCTCGCGCGACGGCTGGGTCAGCAAATACGATTTGCACAGCTTTCAGATTGTCGCGGAAGTGCGCGGGGGCATCAACACGCGTAACATCGCGGTGTCAGCGGATGGGCGCTATGTGATGGTGGCGAATTATTTGCCCCATACGTTGACGTTGCTGAATGCGTCGGACTTGAGCCCGATCAAAACGTTCGACGTGGCGTCCAAAGACGGCATATCGTCACGGGTCAGCGCCGTTTACACCGCACCCCCGCGGAATAGTTTTATCGTCGCTCTGAAAGACATTCCGGAAATTTGGGAAATCGAATATTCAGATGACCCGCGCCCGGTGGCGCGCGGCTTTGTACACAATTGGACCCCAGGCCAAGAAGAAGGCGATATCGATTTTGGCCCGTTCCCGGTGCGCCGCGTTGTGCTCAAGGACTATCTCGACGATTTCTTTTTTGATCAAGGTTACGATCATGTGGTCGGCGCCGCGCGGGACGGAAAATCGGGCCAAGTGGTGAACTTGGATGTGGGGCGCAAAATCGCCACCATCGATTTGGCTGGGATGCCGCATTTGGGCTCAGGCATCACTTTTGACTATCAAGGCCATCCGGTTCTGGCGACGCCGCATCTCAAAGACGGCATGGTCAGCGTGATCGACATGACAACCTGGAAAACCATCAAGAAAATCAAAACCCTGGGGCCAGGCTTTTTCATGCGCAGCCACGACAATACGCCTTACGCCTGGGTCGATGTATTTTTTGGTCCCGACAAGGACGCGCTACACGTGATCGACAAGCGCACCTTGGAAATCGTCAAAACCATCCGCCCTCAGCCGGGTAAAACCGGCGCGCATGTGGAGTTTGACCGTGAAGGCAAACATGCGTTGGTCAGTGTGTGGGACATGGACGGCGCGCTGGTGATTTACGACGCGGCCAGCTTGGAAGAGGTCAAACGCATCCCGATGAAAAAACCGGTGGGCAAGTACAACGTCTACAATAAAATAACCTATTCTGCGGGTACCAGCCACTGAGGTTGTGCGATATGCTCGCGCCGCAATCTCTACAGCTAAATTTGAATGATACTGGACGATTGAAGCATTCTGGTGCATAAGAGTGTTCACACAGTGAACGGCAACTCTTTGCACGATTGTTGGAATATGGCTGAACAGAAAAAAACAGGCGGAGGCCTCAAGCTGGCGGACCAGGCAACCTTGAGCTTGCTCGTCGCACTCGAGGAAAAAGAGCAAATCTCGCAGCGCAGCTTGGCGGTGAGACTCGGCGTCGCTCTTGGTTTGACCAACAGCTTGCTCAAACGAGCCGTGCGCAAAGGTTTTTTAAAAGTTAGCGAGGCTCCGGCCAAGCGCTATGCCTATTATGTCACGCCCAAGGGCTTCCGTGAGAAAGGCAGCTTGGTTGCGGAGTATTTGACCTCGTCATTATCGTTTTTTCGATTGGCGCGCGGTCAGTATGTCGACATCTACCAAAAGATTATCGCATGCGGTCATGAACGCGTTGTTTTGTATGGCAATGATGAATTGGGCGAGATTGCTTATTTGTCAGCCCAAGAAGTTGGGCTCGAACTGTGCGGGATCATTCATCCGGGCAGCAATCAATCAACGCTTTCCGGTTTGTCCGTTTACAGCAGCACCGAACGGGCGTTAGCTGATAATATCGATGCCGTGGTTATCGCCAGTTCAGACAATCCTCAAGCGGCCTATGATCATCTGTGTGAACATATCAGTGCCGAGAAAGTTTTTTCAGCACCTTTTCTGCATATATCGCGCACTGCGAATAGGAAGGCTACGTGATGTTGGAGTGGTACATTGCCCGCACGCAACCACGTGCCGAAGAGCGCGCCGTATGGCATTTGAATAATCAGGGGTTTGAAGCGTACTTGCCGCGCTATCGCAAGGAAATCCGTCATGCCCGCAGGACGGAAATGGTCATGCGGCCATTGTTCCCTGGTTACGTGTTCGTGCTCGTCAACACAAAACACCAAGGCTTGCACGTAATCAACAGCACTATTGGGGTGATCTCTCTGGTCCAGTTTGGCGCGATGCCTCGGTCTATCAGCTCGAGCGTGGTCGATGGCATTCGCGCGCGTGAGGACAGTACGGGAATCATCAACCTGTCTACGAATGGTTTGAAAAAGGGCGACTGCGTACGGGTGCGTGAAGGCGCATTCGCAGATTGTACGGCATTGTTGGACCAAGTCTCAGATCAAAAAAGAGTCTATCTATTGCTTGATCTTATGGGCCGCGAAGTGCGTGTGAGCGTGCCCATGGAAAATCTTGCCAAGGCATCTTAATCGGCTTTTTAGGTGTCGTGTAGCGACCAAGAAAATTGGATTTCCGAGAATGTGTGGAATTGCCGGAGTTCTTGATTTTTCGAAATCTCGTTCTCAAGATTCTCTGCTGAGCATCGCCGACGCCATGGGCGAGAGCATTCGCCATCGTGGCCCCGATGAAGGTGGCGCGTGGGCTGACGCCGGATCGGGGGTGGCGATAGCCCACCGCCGCTTATCCATTCAAGATTTAAGTGAAGCGGGACGCCAACCGATGCAAAGTGCAACGGGGCGCTATCTTATTGCGTATAATGGAGAAATCTACAATGCAGGGGATGTGCGCCGACGCCTAGAGGCGAAGGGGGTGCAGTTCAAAGGCCATTCCGACACTGAGGTGTTGCTTGAAGCCTTGGCCCAATGGGGCGTGGAAAAGACATTGCCCGATTTGGTCGGGATGTTTGCGTTTGCACTATGGGACAAGGAAGAACGGGTCCTTGTGCTCGCCCGGGACCGTCTCGGCGTTAAACCCCTGTATTGGGGGCGGCAAGGCGAGAGACTGTTCTTTGCTTCTGAGCTCAAAAGTCTTTTTGTCCATCCCGATTTTGTCTCGGAAGTCGACAGAACGGCGATCAGCGACTTGGTGGCATTTAACTTCGTACCGGGACCACGCTCGGCTATTAAGGGGATCTCCCACCTGCAGCCCGGGTGCTGCATGCGCATCGACGCTGCTGGCGGGGAAGAACTGATCCGGTATTGGAATTTATGCGATGTTGCCGCCAAAGGGCAGGCGAACCGGGTTTGTTTGCCCGACGACGAGGCGACAGCGGCGCTGGACGGTTTGTTGGCTCAAGCGGTGCGTGGGCGGATGATTGCAGATGTGCCGCTGGGCTCGTTTCTTTCCGGCGGCGTGGATAGTTCCGTTGTGACGGCTCTCATGCAGACGGTTAGCCGATCGCCGGTGAAAACGTTCACCGTTGGCTTCAGTGAGGGCGAGTTCAACGAGGCCGAACACGCCAGTGCGATCGCAAGACACTTGGGGAGCGAACATCATGAGCTGTATGTAAATAGCCAAGATGCCCTGGACGTCATTCCCAATCTGTCGCGTATGTATTGCGAGCCGTTTGCCGACAGTTCGCAAATCCCCACCCATCTCATATCCGCCATGGCCAAGCGCCACGTCACGGTTGCTCTGTCCGGCGACGGCGGGGATGAAGTGTTCGCGGGCTATAACCGCTACTTGGCGGGGCAAACGTTGTGGCCCCGTTTTCAGGGCATTCCCGCACCCGTGCGATCCGGCATGGCGACGGTGCTGCAAAGCGTGCCGCATGTGGTTTATGACAAAATGGCGACGTTCCTGCCCGCGCGTTATCGCCCGTCGCAGTTTGGTGACAAGATGAACAAGGTTTCCGGCATGTTGGCATGTCGAGACTTGGATCAATTTCACGCCCGTGTGGTGCGATTTTGGGAAAATGTAAACGCCACAGTGGTCGGTGGGAGAGAGAGTTCATCTTGGCGCGATCGGGCGGAGGCAGTTCAAGATATCCGTGACCCGGTCGAACGCATGCAGGGTCTCGATATGCTCTTTTATCTCCCAGGCGATATCCTCACCAAAGTGGACCGGGCATCCATGGCCGTCGGGCTTGAAGCTCGGGTGCCGCTGCTCGACCACCGGGTGGTTGAATTTATGTGGACGTTGCCGATGAACCAGAAAATTCGCGGCGGTGAGACCAAGTGGTTGCTGCGCCGGGTTTTGGAGCAATACGTACCTAGAGAACTCACGGAAAGGCCTAAAATGGGCTTTGCGATTCCGCTTGGCGACTGGTTGCGAGGCCCTTTGCGGGAGTGGGCCGAAGATTTGCTAAGCGAAAGCGCATTGCGCCAAGCGGGGTTGTTTTATCCAGCCCCAGTGCGTGAGAGATGGCGTCGTCATCTCGCCGGTCACCGCCATGAGCACTATGCTTTATGGAGCATTTTAATGGCTCAAGATTGGCACCGGACTTGGATGGTGCGATGCCCCCCACCTTGTTCGGGTTGAATGTGGGCTCACCATAGGGCGTGTTGTGTTTTTTCTTTCTAAGTCGTTGTAAACCCGCTGATAAAAACTAAAAATATAACGCTTAAAGGGCATTTCATTATGAGCTAGGGCATAGGGGTGTAGAGGTTAGGGTTCTATGTTCATGGGGTGAACGTATTTCTTGACCAAAGGTCTCGGCCGTGTCATTTTTATGGAGTTTGGTTGATGTGTTGAGCTGCTGTGGCGCGGCGCGCTTTTCACCCGGACTGCGGTAGCGTGCCGAACTTCAAAAAGGTCACGCACGAGAATGTGGCGATTGAAAAGGGAGCGTTGCTTGAGATTTGCGCGTACCTAGGCTATGGCCAGCGTGCTGTTGTGCCTTCAAGTTTTCACATTTCTTTTTTTCAGCACCGCTTACCTCATCAACATCTTATGTGCACATCAGTACCTTCACCGAAATCGTGATTTTGTAGAAACGCCGCTTGATACGGCGTCGGCTCGTACGGTGGCATAAGTAGAAATCTTCAAGATCAGTTGCCGAAAAACTAATTCAACTGCAAAGTAAAAATTGTTGCAGAGCATGCCAAGTGTATGACTTATCAAACAAGTACAAAGGGCTGAGAGTATGATTCGAGTATTTATTGGTTATGACCCAAACGAAACCGTTGCCTATAACGTTCTTGCTCACAGTATTAACGCAAGGGCTAGCGCGCCCGTTTCGATAACTCCGTTGGCAATGACCCAATTGGGCGGGTTGATGACCCGGGAACGCAACCCTCTGCAATCGACGGAATTCTCGTTTTCGCGCTTTTTAACCCCCTATTTATGCGATTTCGAAGGCTGGGCGTTATTCATGGATTGCGACATGCTTGTTTTGGATGATATCGCAAAGTTGTGGGAAATGCGTGATGACCGATATGCCGTGATGTGCGTCAAGCATGACCATGTTCCGAAGGAAGACGTCAAGTTTCTGGGAGCCGTTCAGACCAAGTATGAGAAGAAAAACTGGTCAAGCGTCATGATGCTCAACTGCGCCAAGTGTACTGCTCTGACACCTGACTATGTCAACCAAGCTTCGGGTCTGGATTTGCATCGTTTTAATTGGTTGGAAAGCGAAGACCTGGTCGGCGAAATACCACATGCATGGAACCACTTGGTTGATTACGACCCTGATGTGCCGGTGGATCAAATTTCCAATCTTCACTACACACTCGGCGGGCCCTACTTTGAAGACTATAAGTCATGCGGTTATGCGCAGGAGTGGTTGGATGAGCGAGAGAAGATGCTATATGCCAGTTGAGAAGAACTGAGTTGAGCATCAAGGTCGACTCCCGTTTTTCAGTGCATGAAACGGCGATCACAGCCGTTTTTTTTGGCATAACGATTAGATGTAGATTAGGGATGGATGGGTGAGTAATTGGCGAGAACTTACGCAGGCTTACAGGGCGTTGCACGCTGCTGGAGCCGGCACTGAAGATGCTGAGGCGGCCTGGACCACTTATAGGGAGTTGGTGCAGGCAAGCTCATCTCATCCGCCTTATCACATCAAATTATTGCTTGATCATTTGGATGCCTTTAGGGGTGATCGTCGGCGTGAAGATATCGTTATTCTTGATCATGGTTGCGGCGGCGCGCTGACGCTGTTCTACATCGCGGTCCTTGGATACACCAATTTTTGGGGTGTTGATATCGGGGGAGATTTCTCATCATGGAATGCGCTCGCCCGTAGTAAATTCGGCCACAAAGAGGATCGTCTATCTGTGTATGAGGGACAGGACCTTCCTCTGCCCGACGCAACGGTTGATGTCATTTTCAGTCAGCAGGTTATCGAGCACCTGAACGATCATGCTCTTGACTCATATTATCAAGAAGAGGGACGCGTTCTCAAACGCGGCGGGCATGTTGTTCATTATGTACCTCATCGCTTGGTCCCGTATGATTCGCACACAAAGACCTGGCTCATTCATTACTTGCCACAGCCACTATATCGGAGCGCCGCTCGGCTGTTGCGGTCGCCTGTGCCAGATCACCTGCATTTGCGCTGGCCATGGGTGCATAACAGTTTGTTGCGCAAATATGTTGGCGAAGTCGAGGATGTCACGGCGGCTCGACTTGCCACGTTACCTGATGATGACGGATATGACGGTTCCTTCGGGTTGCGGCGTGCAATATGCTCAGTTATGAATACGCCCGTTCTTAAAGTCATTGCAGGGGCCATCTTGTCCAATTTAGTCATGTTGGAGACGATCTCGACGAAACGTTGATAGGTCTCTCGAATATTCTGACTTTATTGATCTGAGAGCCAACCGCTGTCGCGCGAAGCAATGAATTTAGATTGGTAAACCGGGCAGTGACTGCGCCAGCAGATGTGCATATTTGAAATACGGTAAATTCTCGCTCATGCATTTGTTAAAACTTCGGTTTTAGGTCTGTATGTGATTAGAGTCTTCAAAGTCTACTTCTAGAGTCTAGGGAAAATGGAGGTCAATATGTCACGCGAAGAGACTCGCCAGGGCTATCTCGGCGAGCAAGTCAGACGCCGCCTCGATAACTCTAGTACGAAGTCAATCACGCCTACTTTACCGACGAAAATGAGCATTGAGATTAATAATTCGTGCAATCACGAATGCTATTTTTGTCAAAATCCCACCATGACGCGCAAGCGTCGCGTTATGGATGATGATATGGTGCTGCGGCTCATTCGGGAGGGCGCCGAGGAGGGGATCTCTGAGGTCTCGTTTTATAGCGGTGGCGAACCATTTTTGAATAAGCGACTTGCGGCTTACGTCGCAGAGGCGAGCGCGTGTGGCTACGATTATATCTATCTGTCCAGCAATGGCGGTAAGGCTGTCACGCCGAGGTTGATGCCCGTCCTTGAGGCTGGCCTCAACAGCATGAAATTCTCGATAAATGCGGGCAATCGTGAAACCTATAAACTTGTGCATGGGCTTGATGAATTTGATGACGTGATTGCAAACGTTGAACGGGTGGCCGCGTATCGAAAAAATCACAATCCTGATCTGAAGTTGTTCGTAACCTTTGTCGAAACGGCGTTGAATCAGAGCACATTCGAAGAGCTGAAGGATCGTGTCGGCGGGCTCGTCGATGAAGTTGTCGCTTACCCATTTGTTGTTATTGGCACGCCTCTGGTTCGTCGCACTGATGAGAAATCGGGTGACCGTCCATTTATCAGTTACGATTCGACCAACAGAAAGGAAGACTGGAATGTTCAGAGGTTGAGGCTTCCATGTTACCAGTTGTGGAACTATCTGAATGTAACGGTGGAAGGATACCTTTCCGCATGCTGTAGCGATTACAATAACGATTTGTTGGTTGCAAACTTGAACGAAACAACGCTCATGGGCGCCTGGCATTCGCCGGAGTTTCAGGGGTTTCGCCAGCGCCACATTGACCGAAAGGTGCAAGGGACGTTATGTGAGGGCTGCATCATGCAGAAAGAACGACCGTATACGCCGCTTACTTTACAAGTGGACAATGTTGCGGAACACGTCATTCCCGAAAAAATGGAATAGAGCCCTGGGCGAAAGCTCTCAATGGTGCTTCTCGCGCACTTTGTGAACATGTTTTGGATATTCAAGCGATCATGAATTCTGCCGATACTCCTTCCGATAACTTTCGCAGTATTGCGATGTTCGAAAATTCCGAGATGCCTTTTCTTTACCCGGAAATGGCAAAGTATCTGCGCTTAAAGCATTCGGCTAGGGTTGTTCTGTTTACAAAAACAATTGTGAACGCAGATTATTATCGCAATGAATTTCCCGACCATTTCGATGATGTGCAAGTTGCTCCGGACCCTTTATTCTATTTTCGAAAGGCCCGGCACAAACAACTTGACCAGGAAGTCGACGTTGTTCAGAGAGCGCGAAAAATTGAACAGGACCTGTCGTGCTCCATCAACAGCTTTAGGGTCAGTCATCGGCAGTTGGGGCGGGGGTTTATGCTGGGCGGTCCGGGACACCCGAAGACCAGAATGCAGTCTCTATTCACAGATACGCGCATTCTAGCCGCGTACGTTTGTTGCATGGAGAGCTGGCTTAAATACTTTGAAAAAGATAGGTTCAGCCTTGTTTTTGACGCCCCAGTTTGGATCGAAGCCCACCTCAAATCCCAGAATGTACCTTGGCGCAAATTTCTGACCGCCCGCCACAAGTCATATAACTACTGGATGACCAGTTATACAGGCGATAGCGTTCTGATCGCATCACGCCTGTTGGAGCTTGCTGGGTTGCATATGTCCC
>Ga0316204_10012210_pt1 | contig 10541 bp, 11 predicted proteins | sample 6monrhotite_MG_2_FD_205661 | JGI IMG/M metagenome (GOLD analysis project Ga0316204, IMG submission 205661) | Microbial mat bacterial communities from mineral coupon in-situ incubated in ocean water Damariscotta River, Maine, United States -... | ecosystem: Environmental > Aquatic > Marine >... | reverse complement strand
AATATTCCATTGGTACAGGGCGCTATGGAGCCGATTGGGATAGATAAATTGCAAAACCCCTTAGTCGTTGGGTTAACCGCGTCGCCAGAGCGAATTGTCCAGATACGCCGCAATCGTCTGTTATCGCTAAATGAGGGTAGAGATACCGAATACGTCGATGATACATCCGTGAAGGATGAGATTATTACCGCAAAACGTCTTTATGCGCGTCATGGCTGGCCGACGATTGATGTCACCCGACGCTCGGTTGAAGAAACGGCGGCAAAAATTCTCAACCTCATTAATGAGCGTAAGGCTAAGCGCAAATGACCGAGCTTGTTCTCGCCTCGGGAAGCACCATCCGACGAAAAATCCTGGAAGGCGCTGGTGTATCTTTCAAAGTGCAAACGTCCGGCGTTGATGAAGACGCTATCAAAGCTGAATGGTCTGGCGATAATCCGTCCGAGCTTGCCGTATTATTGGCCGAGGCCAAAGCCAAAGCCGTCTCGGTACCACAAGATGCACTGGTTCTGGGCGCTGATCAGATCCTCAGCCTGGATGGATCGCTTTATGATAAAGCTCATTCCAGAATAGAGGCTCGTGTCCGCTTGGAAACATTGCGGGGTAAAACGCACATATTGCATTCTGGCCTGGCGGCCGTCCGCAATGGCGAAACGATTTGGACCCATACACAAGACAGCTATTTGAGTGTCCGCGATTTTTCGAACACTTTCCTTGATTTATATATGAAAGCCTCTGGAGATGAATTGACCGCTAGTGTTGGAGCTTATGCATTTGAAGCTATCGGTGCCCAATTATTCGAGAAAATCGATGGTGATTATTATGCCATTCTCGGTCTGCCACTTTTGCCCGTTCTCGACCTACTCCGCCGGGAAGGTGTGATTTCGGCATGATAACGGGGCGAACACGAATAGCTGGAGTTATTGGCGCGCCTATCTCGCAGTCTTTATCACCTCTGTTGATGAATAGCTGGATTGAAGCCGCCGGGATTGATGCTGCCTATTTGCCTTTTGGCGCCCGCGAAGACCTCACTGTCGAATCGTTCCGTGCGCTTAGCCATTCCGGGCTAGCGGGCCTTAATGTCACCCTCCCCTTTAAGACATTGGCGGCAGATTGTGCGGACTTTCAATCTGCTGGAGTTAAGTTGACGGGTGCCGCTAACTTATTGGTGTTTGCCGAAGACGGAATCCAAGCTCACAATACAGATATTGATGGAATCATGTTTGCGTTTTCATCAACAGGCCAGAGTTTTGAGAATAAAACGGTTCTGATATTAGGAGCTGGCGGGGTGGCCCGTGCTGTTTGCGCAGCAGCGCGAAACGGTAACGTAAATAGCGTCGTGATTGCCAACCGAACGCGCCAGAAATCAGAACAGTTATCGAGCGCCTTTAATGGCCAATGCATTGATTGGGCGGATAGGCAGTTAGCTGCAAGAACCGCCGATATCATTGTGAATGCAACTAGCCTTGGAATGGACGGCCAATCCAGCCCGGGCATTGACTGGAAAGCTTGTCATAGCAATGCGGTCGCTTTTGATACCGTCTATACACCAGTCAAACGGGCATTTACCCGAGACGCTCATGCGGCCGGTTTGATGGTCATAGATGGCATATCCATGCTGATCGGACAGGCTCGTCCATCATTTGAAACGCTATTTGGCCTAGCTGTACCAGAAAGCATTGATACCGAAGCGTTTTTACGAAAGGCGCTGGGGCCATGAGTGTTTTTAAACTTGGTTTGACCGGCTCAATCGGTATGGGAAAATCGACGACAGCCAACATGTTTCGTGAGGCCGGTATTCCGGTCTTCGATTCCGATGCTGTCGTGCACGAACTTTACGCCAAAGGCGGCGAGGCGGTGCCCTACATCGCCGCCGCATTTCCGAACAGCGTTGAAAACGGAGAAGTGTCGCGCGCTTCGCTTTCTAAGGCATTACAAGCTGACCCCTCAGGTTTTGATCGATTGAATGCGATCGTCCACCCCCTTGTTTCTGACCGCCGCCAGGCATTTCTCGAGAACGCTCGAAAAAGAGGCGCAACGATTGTGGTTTTTGACATTCCACTCCTATTTGAAACGGGCGGAGAGACAAGAGTTGACGGTGTGCTCGCCGTCACGGCGCCTGCAGACGTGCAGCGTGCCCGTGTGTTGGCGCGCGACGGGATGACTCAGGAGAAATTTAAACAAATTCTGACCCGGCAAACCCCGGATGCCGAAAAACGCAAAAGAGCCGATTTCCTGATCGATACATCGCTCGGCCTCGAAGCGGCCCGAAAATCTGTTGAAGAGCTGATCGCCAAATTGAAGAACAACGCAAATCAGCCGACAGCTGACGCATGAGAGAAATTTGCTTTGATACCGAAACAACGGGATTTGACCCCCGTACCGGCGATCGGATCACCGAATTGGGCTGCGTTGAGGTCGAGGACTTCATTCCAACGGGACGTACCTGGCACGCCTATGTCAATCCGCAACGCAGCGTGCCCGAAAAAGTCACCGAAATTACTGGCCTGACGGCCGAGTTTCTAGCAGATAAACCGCTCTTTGGAGAGGTGGCTGACGCCTTCCTTGAATTTGTGGGTGATGCCAAAGTGGTCGCTCACAATGCACCATTTGATCGGGGTTTCATCAATATGGAGCTGGAAAAGGTAGGCAAGCCAATCATTGCAAATGACCGCTGGATTGACACGGTGGTCATGGCACGCAAGAAATTTCCGGGTGCGCACGCGTCTTTGGATGCGCTCTGCAAACGCTTTGGCGTCTCGCTTGAAACCCGCGATAAGCATGGCGCCATCATAGATGCGCTGTTGCTGGCGGATGTTTATCTAGAGCTAAATGGTGGGCGCGAGCGAGCCTTGGACCTTTCCGGTGACAATAGTGAGGTTGGCGGCGCAGTGGTGTTTCCAACGCGCTCGGCGCGACCGCAAGCCTTGGCGGCGCGTCTGTCAGAGGCCGAACAAGCGGCACATCTTGATTTCGTAGAGACGCTGGGCGAGCGCCCGGTCTGGAAAAAGACCGGGCTACTCTAAGGCGCTAAACTTATTGTACAGGCGCATCTCCATTTGGTGGTGCCATGCCAGCGGCCGCTTGCTGCTTGGCAAGTTGCTGGCGATAGAGGCCGGCAAAATCGATGGGCTCCAGCATGAGCGGCGGGAAGCCGCCATCGCGTGTGGCATCAGCGAAAACACGGCGCGCATACGGGAAAATAAGACGCGGGCACTCGACCAACAACATCGGCTGGCGGGAGACGTCGTCAAAATTCACCAGATCAAACAGACCGCAATAAGTGAGCTCGCAAATAAAGGTCGTTTCTTCGCCGCGCTGGGCACGGGCCGACATGATGATAGCAACCTCGTACGAGTTACCCTCAAGCGCCTTGGCTTGAACATCGATATTCAGATCAATATTCGGTTGAGCCTGATTGGAGCGAAGCGTGGCGGGCGCACCAGGGTTTTCGAAGGACAAATCCTTGATATATTGCGCCATTATCCGCATTTGCGGCATGTTTTCTTGATCGTTCTGAGGCGGTGTTGCACCAGTTTCCGGCGTATCGGCCATAATCGTCTCTCCAGCGCGTAAGCGAACGCCCGGTCTCTCCGGGCCATTAAGGGAAGGCGCGCGGGTAACATGTGCGCGAGGTTGGAGCAAGACAGCGGCTGCGGGCTGACACACAGCCCTGTCCGCCCTATGTTATGAGAACCAATAGATTCAACGGAGATCGAATCCTTTCATGGAGCTGGTTACTCTCCTCATCGCCGCGGGTGCCGCCGTTTTTTTCGGCTTTCGCCTGTTCATGGTTCTGGGCAAAAAAACGGGACATACGCCCGATTTGCATCCTGTCACGCCGACCCAGGAAGAAGCATCACCGCCTTCTGAAATTGCCCCGGCAATGACTGAGGGTGCGGTATCGGCTAAATGGGTCGTTGATATGGACCCAGCGCTGTTTCTGGACGGATCCAAGAAGGCCTATGCGCTAGTGGTTGAGGGTTTTGCCAAGGGCGACCGGGCGGCATTGCAGCCACTTTTAACGCCAAAAGTCTACGACCGCTACGAGAAGGCGATTGATGATCGTGAGCAGCGAGATCAAACGGTGGTGACGGAAATAGACCGTATTGCCGAGACCGAAATCCTCGAAAGCCATCAAGATGGCACAGTGTTCACCGTGAAAGTGCGGTTTAAGGCCGACATCTCAACGGAAACGAAAGACAAGGATGGGCAGCGTGTTTCAGGTGATTTGACCCGCCTAAACACGGTTGAGGAGATCTGGACCTTTGAAAAAGATGCTGACACCCGAGACCCGAACTGGAAGCTTGCTGGCGTTAAAACCGCTTAGCACGTTCGTTTTTTCTTTTCTTTTATTGTCATGTACACAACAGGCAGGGCCGCCACCTACATCTGTACCAGACCAAATTCCTGTACTCGTTGTCGAAACCGACCTCCAGTTTGAATTGCTCAACTGGTCGGAATTACCGTCTTGGGCGAGTCTGGATGTTGAACCCGCCTATGCGGCGTTTGTTCGGTCGTGTGTTTCGCTTGGTCAATTACCGGGCGCGATGCCGATGTCGCCTCGAAACGATGTGGCAGGCGATGTCTCTGATTGGCAGGCGGTCTGCCGAGAACGCGATGCGAATAGTCCACGTGCCTATTTCGAAACGAATTTTGTGCCGGTGCGCTTGAGCACCAGCGAGGCCGATTCGGGGTTGTTGACGGGTTATTATGAGCCACAGGTCGAGGTCCGCAGAATTAGCGAAGGCGAATTTACTCAACCCATTCGTTCTCGACCTGACGATTTACTGGCGGCTGATCTTGGTGCGTTTTCAGATGACCTCGCTGGGCAAAGGTTGATGGGCCGAGTTGAGGGTAACCGCTTTGTGCCATATTTTGAGCGCGAGACAATTGAGGATGAAAATGCGGGCGACGTGTTGGCCTGGGGTCGACCGATCGACGTCTTTTTTCTGCAAATTCAAGGCTCCGGACGCCTTGCTTTTGACGATGGTGAAGCACTTCGTGCCGCATTTGCGGCCCATAACGGCCTGCCATATGCGTCCATCGGCCGTGAATTGGTGGCGCGCGGTGAGCTGGAATTGCATCAGGCGTCCAAGGCCGGAATAGAAAATTGGCTCAATGAAAATGGTGCAGAGGCAACCGCTGAGCTCTTTGCTGTAAATCCTCGCTATGTTTTTTTTGGACTGGAAAGCTTGTCAAACCCAAATCTCGGGCCCCGCGGCGCTGCGGGACTACCTCTGACGCCAATGGCCTCGATTGCCGTAGATCCGGCGTTTTTACCCTACGGCGTTCCGGTCTTGCTGAGCGCCGACCTGCCGGATGCGCCGGGCTGGCAGGGCTTGATGGTCACGCAGGATACCGGCGGCGCTATTCAGGGCCCTATGCGCGGTGACTTGTTCTATGGGTGGGGAAGTGAAGCAGAGCGACGTGCGGGTTCTACACGATCGCAATCTCAGTGGATTATACTTCTGCCTCATGCGGTTGCCGAAAGGCTTGTCGCGCCCGCATGAAAAAGCGTGGACTCAAACCGGAAGAACGGCAGATCTGGCGGAAGGTGACGAATAGCGTGACACCGCTGCATCAGACGCGCGCCGAGCTAGAGGCCGAATTGGACGTCGTCCCGGAAAAGCCACCTGCGACGGGGCTAGGACAGTCGCGTCAATCACCTAACCTTAAACCCGGCATACTTATCACCAAACCTCCGCCGGCTGACCGTTCTGCAGAACGCAAATTGCGGCGAGGGCGGGTTGATATCGATGCTCGGTTAGATCTGCACGGTATGACCCAATTGGCTGCGCGCACCACGCTGGGCCATTTTCTTCACTCGGCCAGGTCCCGCGGGTTTAGGGCCGTATTGGTTATTACCGGAAAAGGAAAGGCGGGCTCCCGGATTCGCGAAGCTGGCGAGGAAACGCCGGGCGTTATCCGTCGGAAATTCCCCGATTGGCTGGCGGAGCCTGAATTGCGCCATTTGGTTTCGGGGTATTCCGGCGCCCATCGCCGCCATGGCGGCGATGGTGCCTTTTATGTCATGATCCGAACCGCTTAGAGGATAAATTTCGACAGATCCGTATCAGCGGCGAGTTCGCCGACTGTCTTTCGGACAAATTCGCCATCAATCAGGATGGTTTCGCCGTCTCGATCTGAAGCGGTGAAGGAGATTTCCTCAACAAGCTTTTCCATTACGGTTTGAAGCCTACGCGCACCGATATTTTCAACGCTTTCATTGACCGTTGCGGCGAGGCCGGCGATTTCATCAATGGCGTCATCGGTAAAGTTCAATGTCACACCTTCTGTGCCCATCAAGGCTACATATTGCTTGATCAAACTTGCTTCTGGCTCGGTCAGAATTCGTTTGAAGTCGTCTTGGGTCAAGGCACGTAATTCGACGCGAATTGGTAGGCGGCCTTGTAGTTCTGGCAACATGTCGGACGGCTTGGCCACGTGGAAAGCGCCAGAGGCAATAAAAAGAATGTGGTCGGTTTTGACCGGGCCATGTTTGGTCGTAACGGTCGTGCCTTCGATGAGCGGTAAAAGATCGCGCTGTACACCCTCACGGCTGACGTCCGCGCCGCGAGCATCGGAGCGTGCTGTGATTTTATCGACTTCATCCAGGAAGACGATGCCGTCATTTTCGACGAGACGAATGGCCTCAGCCGCAATGGCGCTTTCGTCAATCAGCTTGTCCGCTTCTTCCGCGATCAGCGGTTCGTAAGCGTCTTTTACGCTTGTGCGTATCTTTTTCGATTTTCCGCCCATGCCCTTTCCGAACATGTCGGAGAGATTGAGAACGCCTGCTCCACCTGGCATTCCGGGGATATCCAATTGCTGGAAAGGCGAGGAATTGTCCGCGAGATCAATTTCGATTTCTTTGTCGTCCAATTCGCCATCACGTAATTTTTTGCGAAAACTGTCTTTCGTGGCGTCGCTCGCCCCAGCGCCGACGAGGGCTTTAAGTACGCGGTCTTCAGCCGTCTTATGGGCGCGAGCTCGTACACCTTCACGTTTTTCATCGCGTACCAAGCTGATGGCGATCTCGACCAGATCGCGGGCAATTTGATCGACATCGCGGCCGACATAGCCAACTTCGGTGAATTTCGTAGCCTCTACTTTCAGGAAGGGCGCTTTGGCGAGTTTTGCCAGTCGCCGGGATATCTCTGTCTTCCCGACACCTGTGGGTCCGATCATCAGAATGTTTTTTGGCGTCACTTCTTCGCGCAAGCCGGGCTCCAACTGGCTGCGACGCCAGCGATTGCGCAGGGCAATGGCAACGGCGCGCTTTGCGTCTTTTTGGCCAATGATGAAGCGGTCGAGTTCTGAAACAATCTCGCGAGGCGAAAAATCAGTCATGGGCAGGACAGTCTTTCCGGTTTAATTCTTCTATCCATGTAGTCTGCTGTGCCCGCTTCCACAAATCCTGTAGCTGAGGAATGTCATGTCAAATACCGCTCGACCCCGTTTTCATCTGGCGTTTCCGGTTCACGACCTGACGGCAGCTCGGAGTTTTTATGGAGACTTGCTCGGTTGTTCCGAAGGTCGGGAAGATCCGGAGCGCTGGATAGATTTCGACTTCTTCGGACACCAGATCGTAGCCCATTTGGCACCTGAGGAGTGTGGCGGTGCTGTTGCCAGCGACGTTGATGGCAAGAAAGTTCCCGTTCGGCATTTTGGATTGTTGATGGATTGGGTTGATTGGAAAAACCTGGCGGAGAAACTAAAAACCGACGGAGCAGATTTTCTGATTGAACCCTATGTCAGATTTGAAGGGCAGGCGGGCGAACAAGGCACGTTCTTTGTCATCGACCCCAGCGGTAATGCGCTGGAATTCAAGAGCTTCCGCAATGATGATCAGATATTTGAACGCTAATCAGCCGTCTGTTTCCATCACTTCAATCGTCAACTGGTCATTGGTGTAGACGCAGATGCGTGCGGCGATCGCCATCGCCTTACGGGCGAGAGCTTCGGCGTCGTCTTCATAATCCATGAGGGCGCGCGCTGCTGACAGGGCATAATTGCCACCTGAGCCAACCGCGACAACGCCGTCTTCTGGCTCCAACACATCACCTGCCCCGGTAATCAGAAAAGTTGCCTCTTTGTCGCCAACGATGAGCATGGCATCGAGGCGACGTAGGTATCGATCTGTACGCCAGTCCTTGGCAAGCTCCACGCAGGCGCGCGCGAGATGCCCAGAATGTTTTTCGAGCTTGGATTCCAAGCGCTCAAACAGAGCAAAGGCGTCAGCGGTAGCGCCAGCAAAACCGGCGACAACTTTCCCATCTGCCAAACGTCGGACTTTTTTGGCGTTTCCCTTCATGATGGTCGGGCCCACGGAGACCTGTCCATCACCGGCAAGCACAAATTTCCCGCCCTTGCGGACGCCGAGAATTGTGGTGCCGCGCCATCCGGGTGAATTGTCGGTTTTCGTCATAAAAATCTCCGCGCTCAATTGGCGCAGAGTCGAGGCCTAGCGGCCTTGCGTCAAGGCCCGCTGATCAGGCGCTGATCGCCTTTACTTCGTCAGCTAGATTGCCGCGAGCGTAAATTTCAAAGTCATCGGCCGGTACAGGCTTGGAGAAAAGGTATCCTTGCGCCAGGGTGGCGCCTTCTTCGCGCAAGGCGGTGAGCTGTTCGGTTGTTTCCACGCCTTCGGCGACGGTCTTCAATTTGAGAGCCTTGGCCAGTGCCAGAATGGTTTCGACCACGGCGCGGGAGTGAGGGTCTTGAGCCATTGAGCGAACAAAGCTCTGGTCAATTTTGAAGACGTCAAACGGCATGCGTGTCAAGTATGACAATGATGAGTGGCCGGTACCGAAGTCATCAATGGCAAACTTCACGCCGCGATCCCGCAAGGGCTGAACCTGATCGATGACCCGTTGTGGGTCTTTCATCGCAATGGTTTCGGTGAGTTCAATTTCCAGAAGCTCAGGCGGCAATCCCGTCTGTTCCAGAATTTCCAACACGTCGTCGGCAAATCTTGAGCTTTCAAACTGCATCGCAGAGACATTGACGGCGACCGGAAGGCGTAATCCGCGGCTGGCCCATTCGGCAGCCTGCCCACATGCATTGCGCATGACCCAGTCGCCAATCTCGATGATCAAGCCAGATTCTTCTGCGGCTTCAATAAAGTGACCGGGGCTAAGAAGGCCGGATGTCGGGTGATTCCAGCGCACGAGGGCTTCTGAACCTTCGATAATACCATCCGACATGCGGACTTTTGGCTGATAATGGACAACCAATTGATTTTCTTTTACCGCGTCGCGTAATTCGTTTTCCAGCACCAAGCGTTCAAAAGCGGTCTGGTTCATGCGCGGTTCGAAGAAGTGAGCGGCATTGCCGCCGGTGTCTTTTGCGTGGGCCATTGCCAGATCAGCATGGCGAAGCAGGCTTTCTGGATCGGACCCATCTTGTGGGAAGATGGCAATACCGACGCTGACGCCGAGAAAGACCTGGTGGCCGGAAACATCAAATGGCCGGCGAATGGCGGATATAATCTGCTGCGCATAACGGGCTACATCTGCGGAATTATCGACATCTGGCACAAGCAAGGTGAATTCATCACCACCGAGCCGCGCGACCATTGACGGCTCACCTTCGCCGCCTCTGGAAAGATCATGACCGCGCGCGGCTTCACGCAAGCGTCGGGCAACCAGCTCCAACAGACGGTCACCTTCGCCTATGCCGAGGGAGTCATTCACCCGCTTGAAGCGATCAAGATCGAGGAAAAGCACGGCCCCACTGGTTTCATCGTCGACAGCCTTGCCCGTGACGCGCTCAACTTCTTTGCGGAACCGTTCGCGATTTGGAAGCTCGGTCACCATGTCGACATAAGCAAGACGGTGAATTCGCTTCAGGTTGGAATCGATCCGCGAGAGCATGCGATTAAAGGCGTTGGCGAGTACTTCAAGTTCATCACCGGTTTTGACATTGATGCGGACATCCAATGATTTTGAAGATGCAGTCCGCGCCGCATCCGTTAAACGCGCAATCGGGCGCAGGGACCAGAAGACCAGCACGCCGGCGATTGGAAGAAAAATCAACATTGCAATCGTTGCCGTCAGCATGTGCCGCTTCAGCGCAGCTTGCGACGCGGCGTGCAACTCATCCAGAGGCGATTGGGTATAGACGACGCCGACAAGGCGATTGGCCGCACTATAGACCGGCGCTGCAATGTGAACATAGTTTCCGCGAATATCGGATCGCGTTTCGCCCGAGCCGAGCGCCATAACCACTAGCGGGTCGGTTGCCAAGCCAGACTGGATAGCCGTCGCTGTGTCACTATGAACAAGCGTCCGACGACGCGCATCTGCGATATAGGCTTCCGTCACATCGGCGCGCTCTACCAGTCTGGAGACGCGAGATTGCAAACGGGTCAAGTCGACAGTCAGAATATCATCTGACACATTCAAGGCGAGAATTTGAGCTTTCATTCCAGCCCGCTCGACGAGGACGTCCAAGTTATCCTGTCGATCACTTCGGTTCTCGATCACCATCACGAAAGTGGCGGTTGCAATCATGAGCATAGCCGTCATGAGCGTGAA
>Ga0316204_10012208_pt1 | contig 10543 bp, 7 predicted proteins | sample 6monrhotite_MG_2_FD_205661 | JGI IMG/M metagenome (GOLD analysis project Ga0316204, IMG submission 205661) | Microbial mat bacterial communities from mineral coupon in-situ incubated in ocean water Damariscotta River, Maine, United States -... | ecosystem: Environmental > Aquatic > Marine >... | reverse complement strand
CATCAAGTTGGCCCCTGTGATATCAAGAAAATCATCGTTTCGAACGGGCCCGGCGGATACACCGCGTTGCGGATCTCGACGACGACCGCCAAAGTACTGGCGCAAACAATTGGGTGCGAGCTCGTCGCTGTGCCCACCGCAAGGATCGCGGCGGCCTCGATCGATCCTCAACACAAGCCCGCCCTGATTGCGCTGGCATCTAAGAACGAACTAGCGCACTGCTCGGTCGCTCACGCCAACGGCTTGCTTGAATCGGTCGGGGTGATTGACGCAGACCAGATCAAGTCTCTGGGCGTTGTATCCATCGTTGCTGATTCGCATCTACCCCGTACATTTGTCGACCGGGCCGAAGAGTTTGGAATAGCGATTCACCCGATTGTCCTTGACGCCCGACTATGCCTAGAAGCAGCGGAAGGGGTGGAGCCGACATCTCCGATAGATCTTGCACCGATCTACGCCCGTGAGCCCGATGCCGTAACCCAGTGGCGATCGCGCACAAAGAAGTAGTTGCTGTGTCATTCGACCTCAGCGTCCGGATAACAAAATCTGGATTTACATCTGTCACAATCTGACGGTTCGTGTCATCCCGGGCGATCCCTGTGAAGTTGGGTAAGCTGCGCGACGATATCCGATCATGCGGGCGATCGCATTGCGGAAGATCGATTCCAACTCTCGATTCAGAGAATGAATCAAATCAAAGTCGCCCATCAGATCACGGAAGGTCACGAGCATGGTTGCACAGCAAAACAATGATTGGTCAAGCAAGAAGGTTTTTACGACCGGCGAAGCAGCGAAAGTCTGCAAGGTCAGTCAACAAACCATCATCCGGTGTTTCGATTCAGGTCGGCTCAATGGATTCCGTGTGCCCGGTTCGCGTTTTCGTCGGATCCCGCGTGATGAGTTGATCCGTTTCATGCGCGAAAACGAGATCCCGCTCGAATCAATCGGAACTGATCGTAAACGAGTCCTCGTAGTCGACGACGAGCCCGAGATTCTTTCGATGATCACGGATCTGCTCGAGGGCGACGGAAGGTTCGATGTCTGCCAAGCATCAACCGGGTATGACGCGGGTATCGAGACAGAACGCTTTAAGCCTCATCTGATCGTGCTTGATTACATGCTCCCTGATATCAACGGCAACATAGTTTGCCAGCGGGTGCGTTCTTCCCAGAGCATGACCTCAACACGGATTCTTTGTGTTTCTGGGGTTGTCGAGACCTCCGAGGTTGAGATGCTCAGGAGCGCCGGGGCGGATGACTTTCTAAAAAAACCGTTCGATCTCAGAGAGATGATCTCAAAGATTGAGACACTGCTGGAGATCGAATCAAAGTAATGAGCCAAGATCAACTCCAAAAATCAGAGATCAACGAGAAGCAGATCAAGCTGATCCTTGCGAATATCGACCGTCTGCCCACCCTTCCTGCGGTGGCTACGCGCCTGATGTCGATCGGGAGCGCCGAGGACATTGATCTCGAAGAAGTAATCGGTCTCATCGAGTCCGATCCAGCGATGAGCACAACGATACTGTCGATGTGCCGAACCGCTGACAAAGGGCTCGGTGATAAAATCACAACAGTCCGCCGGGCTGTGATCATGCTTGGGCTCGAAGCCGTGCAGGTCGCTGCGCTTAGTGTCCATGTCTACCAGCAGCTCGAATCCAACACACCAGAGGAATGCACGACATTCGATCGTCCGGGGTTCTGGGTTCATTCTCTTGCGGTCGCCTGCGGAGCCGAAGCAATTGCACGAAGCCATCCATCCCTTGGGGTCACGCCAGAGCAGGCGTATTTGGCAGGGCTTCTCCACGATCTGGGCAAGCTCTCGCTCGATCTCATTTTGCCCAAAGCCTACGAACGAGCTCTGAGCATGTCAAAATCTCGACAATGCGCGTTGTGTCTTGTCGAGCGCACTATGCTCGGGCTCGATCATCATACGGCGGGCAAGAGACTCGCCGAACATTGGAAGCTCCCCGATCCGATCCGCGACGCGATCTGGCTTCATTCTCAGCCGATCGCATCCTTGCCTCAGGGTGCCAGCAGCTCTTTGGTTTCGGTGGTGACTCTCGCTGAGTCGTGGGCGCGTGATATGCACCTGGGTTGGGCGGGAGACTACGGCGAGCCCCTGGATCTCTACGATCTTGCGATACAACTCAAACTCAACCCGGACTATTTCAAGAATAACGCATCCGGAGTGATCGAAGGCGTTTCAAACCGGGGGAAAGTGCTCGGGCTTGGAGAACACGCAGAGCATGATCTGCTCATCGAATCGCTCACAGCTGCCAATCGGAAACTGGCCCAGCTCAACACCGAGCTCCGGAAAAAGTTTGCCCAAGCCTCCTCTACGAATCGGCTTCTCGACTCAATTGACGCATTCAATCAACATCATAAACCGGGCGAATCGTCGGATCAGGTCTTCTGTGCGATCGTGCAGTCGGCGAGTGTTCTCGTTGGATCGGCCCGTGCGGCGGTGATCTTCCAACACAGCCCAGACAAGCCCTGGCAAGCGATGATGATCGATCAGGGGAAAGTTGTTCAAGAACCAAAGCGAGTCGAATCGCCTGAGAGCGAGCACGAAACCGTCCGCCCGGGGATGCTCGCGGACACCAATGCGGCCCAATCTATGGAACTGGCAACGCTCGATTGGCTTCGAGAGTTGTTCATTTCTGTCAAGGAGATTGGCGCTCCGATGCTCATCGGCAGCAAAGACAAAGAAGCAGAAGGCGTCTCAGAGAATCCTTCATACCTGATCATCATGCCCAAAACCGGCAGTGGGATCGAGCGGGTTATCGCCACGCCGCAGTTTAAGATGGTGCGAGATCTGTGGGGACAGGCTTTGATCCAGTCGATCGTGACTGAAAAAGGTCGCCGGGTGGGCGAAGAGCTCGCCGCGGCCAACCACGCGATGACCGCATTGCGTCATGAACTGACAACTAAAGAATCGCTCGTACAGCTCGGAAAAATGGCTGCAGGGGCTGCCCACGAGATGAACAACCCCCTCGCGATCATCAAAGGACGGAGCCAGCAGATCTTTGAGCGGGTGGGCTCTGAGCGAGAAAGAGAATCCGCACGCGCAATTGCTGCGGCTACCGACCAGCTCTCCGATCTCATCTCCTCATTGCACATGATTGCCGACCCACCAAAGCCAGCTCTCGCGCTCACCGATCCGGTGCTCATGGTGAGGCAAGCTATTGAAACTGCAAGAGATCGGTGTCATTACCAGAACATCAAAGCCCGGATCCAGCTCAACATCGATGGCCCGCTCGAACCGATCATGATGGACATCGATATGATGGCAAGAGCGATCGCCGAGCCCATAATTAATGCGGTACAAGCGAGTCCGAACTCAATCGTTTCGGTTTGCATTGAACCGAGAGGTTCAAATGGCCGACTCAAGATACGGATCATGGATTGCGGGTCCGGTTTTACAAGTCGATCGATCAAACACGGGTTTGATCCCTTCTTTTCAGAGCTCGAAGCCGGGCGAAGATCAGGACTAGGGCTCGCCCGTGCACGCGGACTTATTGAGCTCCACAAAGGGGAGATATTCCTCGGAAACAACATCGGGAAAATGCCCGGTGCCGAGGTCGTGATCCTGCTGGACAAGAACCTCAAGCAGCAAAAATCTGCCGCATGAGATAGAGACAATAGAACGATACACAAGAGCAGAGAGAGCAGTACGAAACATGGAACGACACAGAGAAACCAAGCCAACGAATCTCACCGGCAAAGCGGTGGGAGCGAGCGGAGACATAGATCCCGCCGGTGATTTGTCGGTGCGTGTCGTAGCGGTGACACCCCGTGCTTCTGTGCGTCGGCGTCTCTCGTCGATGCTCCATGGGCAGGTCGAATCGCTCACGTTCGTCGAAGACGCAACACAGTCCATCGAGCAGGTCTCTACAAATAACTGTGATCTCGTCATCATTGAACGCGCACTCGATGGAACCGACGGCATAGATCTTCTAGATCAGCTCTCAGCCAATCACCCTGCCCTTGTCGGTGTCATCATCGGGCAGGTCGAAAACACCGACGACGCAATTCGTGCAATGCGATCCGGAGCCTGTGATCTGATCTCGATCCAGAATCGAAACGCCCAAACAACCCGCCGATTGCTCGAGTCCGTCAAACGCGCCCAGCGAATCCGCCAGCGTGACGCCCGTATCGATCGGCTCAAGAAGCTCTGTCACAAGCTTAACAGCGCTCGCCAAGAGGTCTCCGGGCAGGTCGGGGATCTATGCACTGATTTGGTCACAGCCTATCAAGATCTTTCAGAGCAGTTCGGGGATGTGAAGCTCGCAACTGAGTTTAACGCCCTTCTCCGTCAGGAACTCGAGATCGAATCCCTATTGCGGACGATGCTTGAGTTCACGCTATCCAAAATCGGTTCAACGAATGCCGCGGTGTTCTTGCCTGCGAGCTCGGGTGATTATTCGCTCGGGGCGTATGTGAACTATGACATCCCGCGTGACGCAGCCGAGATCATGCTTGACCAGCTCGCCGACACGCTCGCCCCTCGGTTTGAAGGCGTGAGCGAGGTTGTTTCGATCTTGGGCCAAGGCGAGATGGACGAGGCGTTCGGGCACGATGCCCACTGGCTCGAAGATACGGCAGCGATGATTGTTTCGTGCCAGCACGATGACGAATGCCTCGCGGTGCTCGGGCTTTTCCGAGATCAATCTTTGCCGTTTAGCGAAGAGGATGTCCGAGTGTTGAGCATCATCTCCAAGCTCTTCGGCGAACAACTCGGGCGCGTGATCCGCGTTCATCATCGGCACCTGCCCAAAGACCAATGGGGCGCGATCGACACAGGGTCATATGAAGAACCAGACGACGATGATTATTTCTCGTCTGACGATGATCATTTCGGCTTCGCTGCCTGAGAAGTGTCGAATCTGAAACTCAAACTAACCTTTTCCCAATAAGATTGTGATCGGGCCAATGCCCTTTCAGGGTCTGTTTTTATTCACGCATCGCTCTGAATGCGTTAAACTATCCTGTGGGCAGAACGGATTGAATCCTGATGATTCATCGAAGGGTGCCCGCGGGAGTTATCCTCATGATGAATATACTTTTCGGCGACCTCGCCCCATGGTTTACCGCCCCAGCTCTCTTGGGCACAGGGTTCTTGCTTATCCAACTTGTTCTTGGCGAGTTAGGTGGCGACGGAGCACTTGATGTAGATCTCGATCTTGATGTAGATCTCGATGCCGATCATCCAGGCGCGGAGTTTGGGCTCTTGAGCGTCCAGTCTATATCTGCGTTTTTCTTGGGATACGGCTGGATCGGATTAGCCGCGTACCGCTTCCTCAATCTCGGCTTCACCGGCGCTGCGTTGATCGCGGTGGCTGCGGGGGCGGGGGTGGCGTGGATGATGATCTGGCTCTTGCGATCATTCCTCAAGTTCCAAAACAACACCAATGTTTCAATCTCGCAGACAGTAGGGCTCGTCGGGGAGGTGTATGTCACCGTTCCACCAGCCGGCGAGGGGAAAGGGGAGATCATCTTGGTCATCAACCAATCCCAGCACAACTACTTCGCCATACAGGAAACCGATACGCCGATCTCAACACACACCCGAGTAAAAGTGATCCGGGCTGATCATGCAAGCAATATTATCGTGGTCGAACCTTCAGCCTAATCATATTGATCGAAGCCGACCCTTACATTCTTTTCTATCATCACAATGTTCATTTACAAAGGAGATTTAATGCAATCATCAACCCTGCTCGCACAAGCAGAATCAGGCAACACCGGGATGTTCGTTATCGTTTCTGTCGCAGTTGCCCTCTTCGTATTCCTCTTTGTTGTCCTGTTCCTCGCAAGCCGATATCGAAGATGCCCCTCGAACAGAATCCTCGTGATCTGGGGTACCGGCTCGAAAGCCTCGGCCCAGTGTTTCCATGGCGGTGGTAAGTTTGTCTGGCCTGTAATCCAGGACTACGCCTATATGTCGCTCGAACCTTTGGTCATCGAGATCCCGCTCCAGGGGGCCCTCTCGCTCAACAATATCCGTGTGAATGTACCCTCGACCTTCACGGTGGGCGTGTCGAAGAGTCCCGTCCTGATGAGCAACGCCGCCGAGCGTCTCCTCGGGCTAACCCAGCACCAGATCCAAGAACAAGCGCAAGACATTATCCTTGGCCAGCTGCGTCTGGTGATCGCGACGCTCTCGATCGAGGAGATCAACAAGGATCGTGAAAAGTTCATGAATCTAGTCAACGAGAATGTTGCTGAGGAGATCAACAAGATCGGGCTCACGCTGATCAATGTGAATATCCGTGACATTACGGACGAGTCCGGATACATCGAAGCAATCGGTAAGCGGGCAGCTGCAGAAGCGATCAACCGGGCAAAGGTTGAAGTCGCCGAGCAAGAGCGCGAAGGCGCCGTAGGTGAAGCAGCAGCGATGCGTGAACGCAATGTGCGTGTCGCTGAGGAAAAAGCCCTCGCCCAGCAGGGACAGAAAAATGCGGAACAAGAGCAGCGCATCGCGGTTGCCCAGTATGAGGCGCAAGCGATCGAAGGCGAAGTGGAGTCCAAACGAAACCAAGAGATCGCAGCTGCCGAGCGTCTTGCGGAAACAATTGCCGCTAAGAAACGGGCCGAGCAGGACCAGCGTGTACAGGTTGCGAGTGCTGAAGCTTCCGCGGTCGATGGAGAGAACACCTCATCGGCTAAGGTCGCCGAATCCAACGCCCATCTCGCCGAGATCCGCGCCGAAGCAAGCCGCCGAGCCGATGTGGCCGCCGCGGAAGCCCGTCAGCAGATCTTCGTCGCCCAGCGAGAAGAAGAGCTTGCCAAGCTCGCCAAGGAGCAGCTGGCGCCCCAAGAGATCGAGAAGAAACGCATCGAGATCGACGCCGAAGCGATCGCGGAACGCAACCGCCGCGAAGCCCGAGGCGAAGCCGACGCAGTCCTCGCTAAATACGAAGCCGAAGCGAAGGGTGTCCAGCAGGTCCTCGAAGCAAAGGCAGAAGGGTACCGTCAACTCATGGAATCCTGCGCAGCCAACCCACGAGTGGCGCCGACACTGCTGATGATCGAGCAGCTCCCCGAACTCGTTTCGATGCAGGTCAAGGCGATCCAGAATCTCCAGATCGACAAAATCACGGTCTGGGATTCAGGCTCGGGCGGAGATGGCAAGGGAAACGCAACAGCCAACTTCTTGTCTGGCATGATCGGTTCGCTGCCTCAGGTTCATGAACTCGCCAAGCAGGCAGGGATCGAGCTTCCAAGTGCTCTCGGTCATGTCGTCGAAACCGAAAAAATTGACGATCTTGAAGCCTAGTCTGAACTCATCCACTCATGAAAGAACGCCCCGGTCTTGCCGGGGCGTTTGTGTTTTTGAGTTCAATGAACTACTGACTCAGACGACGAACTTGCCGGTTTCGGATGTGAGATCATCAGCAGTCTTTGCGAGCGAATAGCAAGTGCTCGAAGATTGCTCGGCAGTACTATTGGAACCATCCGCTAGCTAGCGGACTTCATCAGCTGCGACCGCACCAGTTCGTTCAGTTTTCAATCATCGAAGTAGAGCGCCGCATCATCTGGCAGATCAACCAGCAACGCATCACGATCGATGTTCTCGACCTCGAGCTCAGTATCAAACTTACCAGTTTCTTGATCAGGCACATGCAGGTTGCCCTTGCCCGATGTCCCGCGGAGCCGGCGCTCGACACGCTTGCGAGCTCGCATAATCAGCTTGATAGGCACCTCATCGAACGGGAGTACTTCGCGGAATCGGTTCATCAGGAACCGCTCATAGTTGTTGGTGAACAGGTCGGGATCATTGACCACCAGCACAATCGTCGGCGGTGCGGTCTTGACTTGTGATGCGAAGTAGACTTTCGCCTCGATCCCGAGTCTATTGCTCGGGCCGCGTTTTTCAAGGATTCCCTTGATGATCCGGTTGAGTTGCCCGGTGCCGACCCGCTCGTTGTTCTGTTCGTTGAGCTCGAACGCCAGCTCCATCGTCCCTTTTACATTAAGCCCGTCTTCGGCGCTCATGAACGAGATCGGCGCAAATCGCAACCCACCGAGTTCTTTCCGGAAGTACTCTTCATACCGCTGAGGAGTCACCTTCCGACCCTTTTCATCTGCAGCGTCCTTTGCGACATCCCACTTGTTGATCACAATCACAACGGGCTTGAACGAATCAACAATCAGCTTGCCCAGTTGTTCGTCAACCTGAGAGATCTCGGTCGTCGCATCGACCATAAAGACCACAACATCGCACCGCTGGATTGCCCTCTGGGCGCGATCGAGCGCGTACCACTCGATCTGGTCCTGGAAGCTCTTCTTCCGCCTTAATCCTGCGGTATCGATGGCGAGGATTGATTTGCCGTCGAACTCAAGCTTCACATCCACCGCGTCGCGCGTGGTGCCAGCGATTTCGGAAACTATCACACGAGGCTCGCCGGCGAGCCGGTTGACAAGCGTGGACTTGCCCGCGTTCCGCTTGCCCACGATCGCGATCTTCATATCGACTTCAGGTTCTGGCTCGTCCACATTCATCGGCGAGATCTCGTATAACCGATCTAGCAGGTTCCGTCTGAAGTACTTGCTCGTTGCGCTACAGATCAGAGGCACACCAAACCCAAACGCTGCGAGCTCATAGGCGTGCGGCTCCCAGCTTGTGTCGTCGCACTTCGTAGCGACGACATACACCCGAGTGAGTTCGGAGTTCTTCGAACCAGCTTTGTCGCGCCGACCGAGTTTTTGCTCGCGGAGCATCTGACAGATCGCTTGGTCTTGAGATGTGATGCCAGCCTGACAATCCACCGCGAAGAGGATGATGTCCGCGCTCGAAACCGCCTCGGCGATCTGGTGCTCGATGTCATCGGTGAGCGTGGAGAGGTCCTCCCCGATCTCGTTGTACCTTTTGCCGTCAGCAACATACACGCCATACCCGCCGGTATCGGTGAGCTCGATCTGCTTGACCGGGCCCTTGAGATCGGGATGGGTGAGCTCGACAATTGTCGAGATCCGATCGCGCGTCACGCCCGGTGTTGGATCAACGATAGCGATCCGCTCTTGAGCGATGAGATTGAGCAAAGAGCTCTTGCCGACATTGGGTCGGCCCACGATTGCGATACGGGGGATGGGCATAGTCGAGGATCATAGACACGAACCCCAAAAAGCATAATTGAAACTCAGACAAACTACACACAAGCCCAGTGAGAACCGGGATTTGCGTGGTTTATTTTTGATTAACCCGTGCCGGTACCAGATTGCAAACTATCGACCAACTCATAATGTGATTCGATAATCTGAGTTGCTCCGGCAGCCTTTAACTCATCAGCCGGCGTCAGGTCAGCAAGACCGATCACCCTCATCCCAGCGCGGGCTGCTGCGATTACCCCCGCAACCGAATCCTCGACCACAATGCAGTGTTCCGGGGCATGCCCCATCTGCTCAGAAGCATGAAGAAACAACCCCGGATCTGGCTTCCATTTGCCGACTTCATATGCGCTGAACATCGTTTGCCTTTCCGTCCCGTCACGATGCCCGAATCGATCAATGAGTCCCGATCCGCCGAGTGTGAGTTCGGCTTTCTTGAGCGGTGCATTGGTTCCCACGCAACGATGTGGGGCATCTTGGCCCATCGCGTCGAGCATGTCGAGTAGCTCGTGGATTCCTTTCACCGCAGGCACGCCGAACTCGTGGATTTCTTTGTACATGCGCTTGCGATATTCATCGAGCAAATCCGGTAGCTCTTTGCCAAGGTGCGCCTCGACATCCGCAAGGATATCAGCGAGATTGCGCCCCTTGAAATGGGCGATCGAATATGCAGTATCGATTTCCCACCCTGCGTCGGTGACGCACCCAGAGAGCACACGATTGGTCAGGGGCTCTGTGTCTACTAGCACCCCATCACAGTCGAAGATAATCAGTTCAGATTCAAGCATGTATCACCTAGATCATGGTCTCCAGCTCAGGAGATGCGCTCGGCTTCGGGTGCGGGTTCGCTGGCATCAGCTCGCATAAACAACGCATCACCCTTGGAGATTTCCTGCCCAAGTTGAAGCCCGTACGCACCGCCCCATTGAGCAAGCTCGCTCAGTGGCGCGACAAACCCAGAGTTCGGATCGTCGGGATCCATGAGAAGATTGCAGTTCCAGTTTCTCCAGAGCTCAGCCATTTTTTCGGGCATCGCAGGCGAGAGCAAGAGCGACGCGATCCGCAGCGCTTCGCCGCAAGAATACAGGATAGAACTCAGGGCGTGCGTCCCATCGTCGAGTGAATCGAGCTGTTTGGCGAGGGTGAACGGAGCCGAGTACGAGATAAAGTCGTCAACATGACGCACGATCGATCGTCCCGCATCGAGCATCGATTCCAGATCCATGGTATCTAGGGAGTCAATCGCGTCCGCGGTTGCTTTTTTGGTGAAATCGACAAAGTGATATGTCCGCCCAGGATCATCAACTTTCTTGCCAGCGTTCTCAAGGGCAACGAGCGCGGTCTGCAGCGAGGTCCCGTTCTCAAAACCGAACTCGCCGTTGCATGTCCCGGGGACCTTGCCCTCGAAATACTTGTTGAACATGTTT
>Ga0316204_10012207_pt1 | contig 10544 bp, 7 predicted proteins | sample 6monrhotite_MG_2_FD_205661 | JGI IMG/M metagenome (GOLD analysis project Ga0316204, IMG submission 205661) | Microbial mat bacterial communities from mineral coupon in-situ incubated in ocean water Damariscotta River, Maine, United States -... | ecosystem: Environmental > Aquatic > Marine >... | reverse complement strand
TGTCCATTTCGTTCGTCCAGCGGGTTGGCGGTCACGTCCGTATGGAAATACTGGTGACCCTGCTGAAGGGACGCTTGCTGTGGTTGGCCGAAGTCATCGGCACGGCCCTTGCCATTTTCATCATCGCCATTTTGATCAAGTATTCCTATACGCATTTTGACCGCGCATACAGTTTTGGCGATAGCACCATTGATATTGAATTACCGACCTGGCCGGCCAAGCTGCTCATACCGTTCGCCTTGAGCATTTTGCTGGTGCGTCTGGCGATCCAGTTTTTTGGCTACCTTCGCCTGATGGTTAACCCGGGCCTGACTCCAATTGGCGTTCCTCTGGTCAAGAACGCCGAAGAACAGGCCGAAGAAGAAATCCTTCATGCCGAGGAAGACATTGTCCAAGAGCACCTTAGCAAAGCGGAAAGGGGGGACTGAGAATGTTTCCTGAATTGGACAATACAACAATCGGTATCATGGGCGTTGGCCTGCTGATCGTCATGGTTTTTGCCGGTGTGCGGGTGTATGTGGCGGCCGGTCTGACAGGGTTTCTTGGCCTGATGGCGCTTAAGGGCTGGAATGTGGCGGCGGCGATTGCCGGGACCATTCCTCATTCCAAAACAGTCACCTATCCGCTGTCGGTTCTACCTTTGTTTATCCTGATCGGCTTTCTGGCATTTTATGCCGGGCTAACCTCGCGCCTGTTTGAAGCGGCCAAACGTTGGTTTGGCTGGGTGCCGGGCGGGCTGGCTGTTTCGACGGTATTCGCCACGGCCGGGTTTGCCGCCGTGTCCGGGGCGTCGACGGCGACCGCTGCGGTTTTCTCCCGCGTCGCCATCCCCGACATGCTCAAAAGCAACTACGACAGGCGACTGACCGCCGGGGTCATCGCCGCCGGTGGCACGCTGGCGTCGCTCATTCCGCCTTCAGCGATCCTGGTGATTTACGCCATCATTGTTGAACAATCCGTCGGCAAGTTGTTGCTTGCGGGTTTCCTTCCAGGCCTCGCCTCGGCGCTTATCTATGTGGCGCTGATTGTTGGCATGTGCGTTGTCAAACCTGAACTGGGCAAGCCCATTGGCGGCTTTACCTGGCGCGAACGCTTCGAAAGCCTGCCCGGCACATTGCCGATCTTCATGGTTGTCGGCATTATTTTTGGTGCCATGTATACCGGTTCTGCGACGCCGACCGAAGCCGGTGCGCTGGGTGCCATGATCGTTTTCATTTTCTATATTTATCGGGCAGTCCGGGAGAAAGCAGTTCGGCAAATCCGCGGTAAACTGCACGAAGCAATCGTTGAAACGGCCAAGTTGACAGTGATGATTTTCACCCTGATCTGGGGGGTTTTCCTGTTCGTTCGTTTCCTGGGCTTCGCGGGCCTGCCTGAAACCTTCTCGAACTGGGTGGTGCATCTGGATGTGGCACCGATCGTCATCATGATCTGCATCCTGCTGGCCTATGCCGTGCTGGGTATGTTCATGGATGCCATCGGCATGCTGATCCTGACCTTGCCGGTGGTCTATCCGGCGGTAATCGCCCTGGGTTATGACCCCATCTGGTTTGGTATCATTGTCGTCAAGATGGCGGAAATTTGCCTCATAACGCCACCGATCGGCCTTAACTGTTTCATTGTGGCAGGGGTTTCGCGTGACCTGAAGGATGAAAAAGGCAAATCTTTGGCCATTCCCCTGCAAGACGTGTTCAGGGGCATTGGGCCATTTTTCGTGGCTGACGTTATTACCGTTGCTGTGTTGCTGGCTTTCCCGCAGGTTGTCCTGTGGCTGCCAAGCTTGATGGACTAACCGACCGATGAAGATGCAGGCGTGCTGGTATGAAACGTGTGGCCCGGCGCGCGAGGTCTTGCACGTCGGCCCGGTGAACCGCCCTCAACCCGGACCCGGCGAGGTTCTGGTGCAGGTTCACGTATCTGGCGTCAATCCGACTGATATCAAGCGACGTTCCGGTGCCAGGGGGGCTTTGCCCTTTGCGCGCATGACGCCGGGCTATGACGGTGCCGGGATCATCGAGGCTGTCGGCGACGGCGTAACCGCCTCGCGGATCGGCGAGCGGGTCTGGGTGTGGGAAGCGGCGCACCAGCGGGCCGCTGGTTCGGCCGCAGAATACCTTGTTGTGACAGGCGAACGGGCGATGCCGTTGCCCGCATCGACTTCTTTTGCCGATGGCGCATGCCTGGGTGTACCGGCAATGACGGCGTGCCGTGGACTGATGCTGGGTGGCAACCTGGCGGGCGAAACGATCATCGTTACCGGCGGTGCCGGAGCCGTCGGAAATTATGCCATTCAACTGGCCAAACGCCTGGGTGCCATGGTCATTGCGACGGCGCGGGATGACGAAAAAGCGACCGATGCCAGACGCGCCGGGGCCGATCATGTCTGTGGTTTGGCCCCGAAAGACCTTGGCGATTTGGCTTTGGAAATAACCAACGGCAAGGGTGTGCGGCACATGCTGGACGTGGATTTAGGCGCGCATTTAAGCGAGGCCTGGCGGTTCATTGCTGAAAACGGCTCGCTGGCATCCTATGGCACGCAAAGCGACCCTGCTCCCATATTTCCATTCCCGCAATATATGTATCGCAATATTTCGCTGCATGGCATGGCGATTTTCAACATTCCTGACGCCGCGAAATTGTCGACGGCGGCCATCGTTCAAAAGGCGTTGGAAGAAGGCGACCTGTTCAGCCGTATCGACGGAAGCTACCCCCTGGACGAAATCGCAAGTGCCCATGAGCGTCAGGAATCGGGATTGGCGCGGGGTAAAATTTTGATCGAACTTCACGGCGCCTAGAAACGACTGAAGATTGCCAGCGCCAGGACAATCGTGGCATAGGCCGCCAACGAATAGGCTCCGTTCCAGCGCCAGGACAAAACCCTTCCGGGAATTCCCGTCGTTCGGGCAAGGACCAGCGAACTGGCGCTGAAGGGCGATCCTGTGAGGTTGAGGGTCCAGCCGAGGACCAGGGAAAGACCGAGCAATGTCGGGTCAACATCCAGTTCGGGAGTAGCATTGAGAATGCTGCCGAGGAACGTTACCGTAAATATGGGAGGCAGGCCCAGGTTGGATATTACCGGGATGACGGCGGCAACCAGGGCATACAGCACAAGCGCCGGGATGGCGGCCAGGTCCAAGGCCGCGGCCAGGGTTTCGATCGGAACAAGGTGGGCGCAAACCAGACCCAAATAACCCGCACTGGCAAGGGTCAGGGCCTCGGGCGAACTATCGGGAATGGACGATCCGGCAATAGATCGCAGTCGGGCATCCGTTGCGGGGAGTTGATGGTGTCCGTTTTGAATCCAGATCCAGCCGACGGTAACCAAAGGCGCCGCCAGCATTATTGCTGGTACGGTTTTCACGTCCGAGAGCAGGATCGCCCCAAGGGCTAGCGCCGCAAGGCTTGCGCACACGCCGGCAAAGCGGAAAAAATCGGCACGTGGAAAAGCGTTTTCCTGTTCTTCGGGTAAGGCCCCTTGGGCCAGTAATCGGGCACGGGTGTGACGCCAGCGAATGCGGTCTTCCGCCCAACCCACGAACGACAAGGCGACCGCTACGATCCCCCCCAGGGCGGCCATTTTAAGGGTATCCACATGTGCAATCACAGTGAGGATCGTTGCCTGGGTAACGGCCGTTGGTGCCCAGGCGATGAACGAGGAAAACCCCCGATTGAGCGCACTGATCTGGCGTTGTTCGCGAATGGCCGAAATCGTCGGATTATCGCCCGATGTTGCCCTGATTCCCCGTTGCAGTAAGGGGCCGAGCAAACTGAGAGCGCCAAAATTGAAAATAATGCCAAGCGCATGCCCGCCCAAATGGGTCGACAGGTAGCGCCGTCCGGGCGGTTGTCGGGTCAGGTAACGCCCCAGATTAAGAACAGATTCTGACGTCGCCGCCCCGTTGCGCAACAGTGCCAGCAAAATCATGAACGAGGCCAAAAAAGCGGCTTTTCCCAGGGCGGCACCCGTTAGGGCGGCGGCATCGGGCTTAAGACTGAAGGCGGCGAGGGTAACCAGTATAGCCAATACCAGCAACGTGCGTTCGCGCAAATGAAAACGGGGTTGACCGAACACGGCAAAAACCAACAAGGCAGAAATAGCACCCGTTTCCGCCCAGGGTTGAACGCTGAATATATCCACCAGTTCGCATACGCACATAACGATCAGGCTGGTCGCCGTCAGGCTATTGGCGATTTGGCCCATGTTTGTCCGGGCGTCGCGGGGCGTAAGTGAAGGGTCCGTCATGGGATTGATATAACGGTATATAAGCAAGAAGGTCACGTTTATAACCAAGGCAGGGTTGATTTGTTTTCAAGGCCTGTAAAACGGAGCAAGCGGTGATCAAAAACCAGAAAATTTATGTCATCGGCGGTGGCTTGATCGGGGCCAGTTGGACAGCAACTTTTATCTTTCACGGCTGGTCTGTGCACGTTGTCGACCCGGCGCCCGATGCCCTTGAAAAACTGCGGCCCGTCGTTTCCCAAGCCCTGATTGCCCTGCGCGTGGTCAGTCCCGAGGTCACAACCGAGTTAGGCGAGATAACGGTATCGCCTGAGCTGCCAGAACAAATGAACGACGCCGCCTGGGTTCAGGAAAACGGGCCTGAGGATATAACCAAAAAGCGCGCCATGCTGGCCGATATGGATCGCCGCACACCGCCCGAAGTGGTCATCGCCAGCAGCACATCGTCGTTGCTGGCCAGCGACATGCAAGTGGATTGCGAAGGCGCGGAACGGGTGCTGGTTGCCCATCCGTTCAACCCACCCCACCTGATCCCGCTGGTCGAGATCGTGCCAGGAGCAAAAACCGCGCCCTGGGCCGTGGACGCCGCCATGGCGTTTTATACGCGTCTGGGCAAAAAACCGGTCAGGGTAAAGAAAGAAGTTCCCGGCCATCTGGCCAACCGGTTGGCCTCGGCCGTTTACCGCGAGGCAGCGCACATAGTCGCCGAAGGAATAGCCGACGTGGCCGATATCGACGCCGCCATGGCCTACGGGCCTGGCCTGCGTTGGGCGATCATGGGGCCGCACATGACGTATCACCTGGGCGGTGGCGAAGGTGGCATAGCGCATTACCTGGAACACCTGGGTGATAGTCAGGAAGAGCGCTGGAAACACCTTGGGAATACGCCGTTGAGCGAAGACGTGCGACAAAAAATCATCGCCGGTGTGCTTGCTGAAGCGGGGGGGCGCACCCTGAATGAACTCGTCGCTGAGCGCGACACCTGCCTGGTGGAGCTGCTGAAAGTTCTTGCCACGAACCGCAAGTGACCGCGCCGTATTGACAGCAGGCCGACAAACTTTCATGTAAGGGATATGGAAAACGGTCCCCCTGTTCTATGTGTCGGTGGTTTGCACTTTGACAACCTTGCCCAAAGCCTTGCCCCCTTTCATATGAAGGCTTCCAATCCGGTGCGATACACGCGTGTGGCGGGCGGGGTCGCGCACAATATTGCCTGCGATTTAGTGGGATTGGGTACGCCGTCTTCGTTGGTTTCGCTTGTCGGGGCTGATACCGATGGCGACGCGATCCTTAAGGACACCAAACACCAAGGGGTTGATCTGGCGTTGGTATCACAAGTGCAATCGGTCGCTACCGCAAGCTATACGGCGGTGCTCGACACGGATGGAGAACTGGCGGTCGGCCTGTCGGATACTGGAACCTATGACCTGATAACGCCTGACTTTCTGGCCCGCAACCTTGGGCAGGTAGACGCGCATAAAACGCTCGTGGTCGATGCTAATCTACCGGCTGAAAGCCTTGAATGGCTGGGCGAAAACAAAGGGCAAGCCCGGTTGTTTGCCGCTCCTGTATCCCCATCTAAGGCTTTGCGCTGGAAACGGGCGATCAGGAATGTTGATGTTTTTATCGGCAATGAACGTGAAGCCGATCAACTGACGGGGGTGCCGGTAAAAACCGTGCAGGACGCCCTCAATGCGGCTCGGGCGCTGCGGGGGCAAGGCCCGCAAGTGGTTGTCGTAACCTTGGGTCCGCAGGGTGCGGTGATTAGCGGACCTGATTTTGAAGCGCACTTTGCGATCCCCGAAACCAACGTTGCAGATGTGAATGGTGCGGGCGACGCTTTTTTTGCTGGTTTAACCTGCGCCCTGAACTCAGGCCTACCCCTTGCAGGCGCCATGGGCCATGGCATCGCGACCGCCAGTCTAATTGCAGAAGTACCAGGGCCGACTTGGCACGGGTTAACGGCGGAGCTGGTCAATACCCGCCTTAAAACCGTGCCGACTTACAATGAATTATAAGGATGAAGGTTTGAACGTGATGAATTTTGCAAGCTATCTGGATGTGCCGCCTGCGGTACAGAACGCGTTGGACGATGGAAAGCCCGTGGTTGCCCTGGAATCAACCATCATTTCGCACGGCTTGCCTTATCCCATGAACCGGGAACTGGCGCTGGAACTGGAAGAAACGATACGTCAGGAAGGCGCCACTCCCGCCACCATCGGCATTTGCCAGGGTCGTATCAAGATTGGAATGAGCGGCCGGGAGATCGAAAATTTTACGGACGGGTCGGGAATTGCAAAAGTCAGCAGGCGTGATTTTGCCACCATCGTGGCTTTGGGCGGGGATGGCGCGACCACGGTTTCCGGCACCATGATCGCCGCCTACTTGGCGGGGATCAGGGTTTTTGCGACGGGCGGTATTGGCGGCGTGCATCGAGGCGCCGAAGACAGCATGGATATTTCAGCCGATCTTCTGGAACTGGCGCAAACCCGTGTCGCCGTGGTGTGTGCCGGTGCCAAATCCATTCTGGATTTGCCAAAAACGCTGGAAGTTCTCGAAACCAACGGGGTTCCCGTGCTGGGGTTCCAGACCGACGCCTTTCCGGCGTTTCATACCATCGACAGCGGTTTGGGCGTTGATATGAACGTGGCAAGCCCTGAAGATATTGCCAGCATACTGAAGGCCCGCGAAGACCTGGGGCTTAAAGGTGGAGAAATCATCGCCAACCCGATCCCCGCTGCCTTTGCCATGGATAAGACGGAAGTGAATGGCTGGATTGACTCCGCCCTTGTCCAGGCAAAAACCGAGGGCATTACCGGCAAGGCGACGACCCCCTACCTGCTGGCAAAAATAGCAGAACTGAGCGAAGGTCGCACCATTACCGCAAACAAGGCACTGGTTCTCAACAATGCCAGGTTAGCCGCGAAAATCGCCGTATCCTATTCTTCCCAATAGCCCACGCGGGGGTGTTTTAGGTGCCCGGCCTGTGATTTCAGGTGATGCCTTGAATAATCACATCCGAGTTCTCATCTTCAGGCGACCTCGGGTGCGCAGATCAACTCGTGCTTGTTAACATTGACGGCGGCACACTAACTGGTAATGTCCCCGCGCCCTGCTTTTAACAAGGAATATGGCGTCAAAACAGAATTGGGCACTGGTATGCTCAACAAAGATTTTTGCCCCCGCAAAGACTTTGATAGATTAGGTTAACCTTGAAGAATTTTATGAAGAAGTGTGAAAAGTTATGACCCGTTCGTTTGATTCCGGATTTCAGCGCAAATTATGTAAATTTGCTTTCTTCGCGATGGCTGTTTGTGTGGCTTTCACCGGTGTCTCTTCGGCGGCCAAGGCAGAAGCTGTGTATTCGTTTGGCGTTGTTCCGCAGTTTGAGCCACGAAAATTGGCAGCTATTTGGTTGCCTGTTTTGGACGAATTGGAGAAGAAAACCGGCCTTAAATTCAAAATGGTCGGGTCGCCCAGGATTCCCGACTTTGAATTGTCGTTTACAAACGGTGAGTTCGATTTTGCGTACATGAACCCGTATCACGCAATGTTGGCGGCCTCCCGTGGCGGTTATGAACCCCTCATCAAGGATAAAGATCGACAGCTTTTTGGCATTTTGGTTGTTCACAAGAATGACGTTATAAAAGATGTGTCTGAACTTAAGTCCGGCACGGAAATCGCCTTCCCGTCACCGAACGCGTTGGGCGCTTCGTTATTGATGAGGGCCGACCTTGGGAAGAAATTTAGCCTCGAATTTACGCCCGTCTACGTCCAGACTCATTCGTCCGTTTATCTTCAAGTCGCGCTTGGAAAAATGCGGGCGGGCGGTGGTGTGATGGGCTCTTTGAAGGGGCAAAAACCCGAGATCCAGCAACAGCTTCGGGTTTTGTATGAAACCCGCAGGATGTCCCCGCATCCGGTCATGGCCCATTCACGTGTTCCCAAGGAACATCGAGAACGCGTGCAACAAGCTTTCATTGAAATTGGCCAAACTGAAGCAGGGCGCACGTTGCTATCGGGTATTCCCATGAACAAGGTCGGACCCGCGTCTATAGAAGATTATATGTCTTTGGCCGATTGGGGTCTGGAAGACTATTACGTCAAGCAATAGGCGAGTTCGTGTTTGTTCCCAAATCTCCATGGCCGATAAATGACGTAGGCAGTTGAAAGTTATTAGATGTCGTTGCGCTTAAAGATCATTGCCCAGATAGGTTTCATCGCCTTGTTGACGGCCATCTATGTCGTTGCGTTCTGGCTGCCGAAATCGCTTCAGATATCTGAAGACAATCTTTTGGCTGCCACGCAAAAAGAGCTGAGCATTGTTGCCGAAGGGTTGATTACGCCGCTGCTTCAAAACCAGCTGGCAACAACGCATGAAAGCCTGGATGCCTTGCGTGAGGAATTCCCTGAATGGATCAGCCTGGAACTTTATGACGCAAACGGCGATCTTCTGTACCCGTTGATGAAGAGTGAACAGCGAGAGGGCGAATATTACCGTTCGCTCAGCCATCTCATCAAAATACGAAATTCCGAACTGGCGACGATTGCCGTGACCGTCGATTTGGGCCCGCAATTGCAAGTTTTCCAAAAACAGACCAATGAACTTTTCGGGCTTCTCGCTATTGGTCTTGTTCTGGGGCTTGTCGGGATCATCGTGTTTATTGACTTGTATATACGAAAGCCGGTTCATGACCTTGCCCATGCGGCCGAAGAGCTTGCGAAAGAAAATTATTCGGTCGTTTTGCCTGAAGGAAAGAATGACGAAATAGGCACGCTGATCAACAAGTTTTCCGTCATGCGCAGCGGTATTCAGTATAGCGCTGAAAAACTCCTGCAAAGCGAACGTCAGCTTCGGGATTTTGGGGCCTCTGCATCGGATTGGTACTGGGAAATGGATCAAGATCTGCGGTTTTCGTATTTTTCAGATAGCTTCACCGACGCCACGGGTGTTTCCCAAGGCTTTCTATTGGGGAAGACCCGCCAGGAAAGTGGCAATCCGGGGGTTGAGCTGGAACGCTGGCAAGGTCACCTTGATACTTTAGCCGATCATAAGTCCTTCAGAAACTTCATTCACCCCCGAACACATGCCGATGGCAGCGTCGTGTGGTTGTCGATCAACGGCAAGGCGGTGTTTGACCTTGATGGCAGTTTTCGGGGATACCGCGGTACAGGACTGGATGTGACGGAAGTCAAGAACACCGAGGATGAACTGCTGCTCGCCAAGACCGAAGCCGAAGCCGCGAACCAGGCCAAGTCTGAATTCCTGTCATCCATGAGCCATGAACTGCGAACGCCCATGAACGCCATTCTGGGCTTTACCCAGATGCTCGACTTGAACCCCGAGGAACCTTTGAGCGCCGCACAACAAAGCTGCGTCAAACACATTATGACCGGCGGTGTTCATCTATTGGAACTGATCGACCAGGTGCTCGATCTGGCCAAAATAGAAACTGGAAAATTGAATATTTCCCTTGAAGAGGTCCAGCTTGAAGAGGTTTACCGGGAATGCCTGTCCCTGATAGACCGGAGCGCCACGGCCAGGGGGCTGAAGATCGATTGCGACCTTGGGGTCACCAACAGCATCAAGGCGGATTACACCCGTTTCAAGCAGGTCTTGCTGAACTTGCTGTCCAACGCCGTCAAGTATAACAGCGAAGGGGGGCATATCAGGCTGGTTTGTACAAATGCTTCTGACGCGATTCTAAGGGTATCGATCAGCGATACCGGCCCGGGCATTGCCAAGGAAGATCAGTCAGGTTTGTTCGAGCCTTTCAACCGGCTTGGCAGGGAAGCATCAGACATCGAGGGTACCGGTATTGGCCTGACCATTACCAAGCAACTTGTCGAAGCCATGAATGGGCGCATCGGTTTTGAAAGTGAAGTGGGAAAAGGATCTACTTTCTGGGTTGAATTCCCGATGATGGAAAGCACCTTCGACAGTTCCAGGGCGCGTGACGGAGCGTTGAAGCAGAAGGATCACCAGGATCACCAGCCTCTCAATGCCAAGGTTTTGTATATCGAAGACAACGCTGCCAACCGTCAGTTGATGATGGTGGTCATTGATAGAATAGACGGTGTAACGCTGATTTCTGCCCAAGACGCTGAACTGGGAATTTCCATGGCCGAAGAACAATTGCCGGATTTAATCCTGATGGATATCAATCTACCGGGAATGGACGGTATTGCGGCCAAGAAAGTTCTTGGTACGATTGAGGCGACGAAAGACATTCCTGTTATAGCCATCAGTGCCGCCGCCATGAAAAACGATGTAAAAAAGGCTGAGGACGCAGGATTCAAGGCC
>Ga0316204_10012205_pt1 | contig 10546 bp, 6 predicted proteins | sample 6monrhotite_MG_2_FD_205661 | JGI IMG/M metagenome (GOLD analysis project Ga0316204, IMG submission 205661) | Microbial mat bacterial communities from mineral coupon in-situ incubated in ocean water Damariscotta River, Maine, United States -... | ecosystem: Environmental > Aquatic > Marine >... | reverse complement strand
CTCGACGGTGCACCGGGTGGTCGTGACAGACCCCGCCTCACCGGGCACCGGACAGCTGTACACGGGTGAGTTCGCCATCCCGGACTACAGCGGCTCCGAACTGATGCTGAGTGACGTGGCCCTGGGCCTTCCCGATCCACGGGGAGGCTGGACGCGCCCGGGCACGCCCCTGTCGCTGCTCCCGACGAGCGAGTTCCCGGAGAGCGCCTTCGAGGTGTACTACGAGATCTACAACATGGCCGACGGTGCCGGCTACGAGACCGAGGTCGCAATTCGACGTCTCGACAAGGACGACGGCAGGACGATCCGTACGCGCTTCACGGGAGAGGCGGAGGTACGAGAGGACGGCGCGGTTGCGGAGCTACGCCTCGTCGAGTCGGCTCTGCCCCGCGGAGAATACGAACTGATGGTGACCGTCACGGATCTGGCCAGTGGGCAGTCCGTGTCGCGCGGCCGGAACGTCGAGGTCCGTGGATGGCGCGGGGGAACCACCCTGGTACCAGCGCTTGAATGGCAGACACGGATCGGAAGCGGAAACACCGGTCGCTGACCGGACCGCGGCAGGCGCCCGCCGGCGGACGTCCGTCCGTCAGATCCTGCTCGGCGCGTCGAAGAGCTCGTTGTTCACGTCCGGAGTCTGTAGCGCATAGGTGAAGCCCGGCGCGATGCAGAAGCTCCCGTGCTCGCCGTTCTTGTTCAGCGCCAGGAAGCCGACCTGGATGTCGCGCCAGTCCGGGTTCTTCTCGATGACGCGATCCACGGCCATCTCGCAGGCTTCGGAGGGAGTCGCTCCCTGCCTCATGAACTCGACGACCAGAAAGCAGCCTACCGCACGAATGACGGCCTCACCCCATCCGGTCGCCGTCGCCCCACCCACGGCGTTGTCGACGTACAGACCGGCACCGATGATCGGTGAGTCTCCGACACGTCCGTGGTACTTGTAGGCGGCCCCACTGGTCGTGCACGCACCGGATAGATCGCCGTTCTGATCCAGGGCGAGCATGCCGATCGTGTCATGGTTTTCGATGTTGATCATCGGAGTCGTCTCGCCATTGTCGCGCTTCCACGCTTCCCAGGCCGCGGCTGATTCCGGGGTGAGCAGCTCTTCCTCCGGGAAGCCCTGGGCGAGCGCGAAGTCGCGCGCGCCTTCTCCAACGAGCATGACGTGGGGCGTCTCCTCCATGACCCGGCGGGCGACCGAAATCGGGTGTTTCACGTTCTGCAGGAAGGCCACGGAGCCGCATCGTCCCGCCTCGTCCATGATGCATGCGTCCAGCGTCACCTTGCCGTAGCGATCGGGAAATCCACCGTACCCGACGGTCTGGACCGCGGGGTCCCCCTCCGGGACCCGCACTCCGGCCTCGACCGCGTCCAGAGCGCGTCCACCTCCGCTCAGAATCTCCCAACCCGCGGCATTGGCGGGCATCCCGTGATCCCAGGTGGACAGCGCAACCGGCCGCACCGGCGCGGCCTGGCTCTCAGCCGGGGTCGCGCCGTCAGGAGCGGCGCAGCCCTCGAGGAGGCTCACACCGAGCGCGGTACCCAGAGCACTCTTCTTCAGAAACGATCTTCGGTCGGTCATGATGCCAGACAAGGGTTTGGGAGCGCAGGATCGCCCGACGATGTCAGTTGCCGTCGGGTTCGGCAACAAGAGTGCGGCGGGTCGATCGGGGGTGACACCCCGAGCCTGCGTTTCGGGACCGAAGGGGCTCGATGGATTTCTTATGCACTCACCGAGCGCTGGGCTGTACTGTTGAAGTAGCACCCCCCCACCCCGCCTGATCCCGACTGCCCCCCGGCCGTTGCTCTTCAACTCACTCGCGTTCCTCGTATTCCTTCCGATCGCCTTCGGAGTCTACTGGAGCGCCCACCGGAACCTTCGGGCCCAGAACCTCGTCGTTCTGGCTCTGAGCTACCTGTTCTACGGGTGGTGGGACTGGCGCTTCCTGGGTCTCATCGTGTTGAGCTCCGCGATCGACTTCACCGTCGGTCTCGGAATGAACGGCACGTCGGACCGGCGGCGGAAGCTCCTGCTGGGCGTCAGTCTCGGGGTGAACCTGGGTCTGCTCGGCTTCTTTCTTCGCATACGTCAGTTTCTTCCCCCAGCTGGTAGCGGCCCGGTCGAACGGGCCGCTCAAGTGCTTCCCCAGTTCACGTTCCTTCCAGGCCCGGAGGGCTTTGCCGACTTCGACCACCTGTCTGCGGATGGGGCGCACCGCCTCTCCGTGGAGCTGGATCGGCGGCTTCGAGGCCAGTGACCCAGCGAGGCGCGTGAAGCTGGACAACGGGGGTCGCCCGACGGAGAATCGGGAATGAAGACACTCAGCGCCCTGCCACTGCTCTGCGCCGCCGCCCTCACGGCGTGCTCGGGGCAGCCCGACGTCGAAGTCGAGAGTTCAGCGTACGCCGAGGTGACCCGAACCGGGTACTTCGAAGGCCTGGATGACTCCCTGGACTGGCGGACCGCACGGGTGTCCGGGGCGGCCGCCCGACGTGACCTCCTCGTCGTCGATTCTCTGATGAAGAACCGCTACGCGTACAACGACGCGGACCAGCTCGATGAGACGGCCATGTTGCAGTCCGTGTCAGATGCTCTGCCAGACGAAGTCAGTGCGGGTGACTTCGCGATGATCCTGCAGAAGGCGCTCGCCCTGTCCATAGACGGACACGCACCCCGGGTGGCTGGGCTCCTTCAGGGCGGGGAGCGCGAGCGAATCGAGGACAACCCGCCGGGCCGCCACTACCTCCCCTTCGAACTACGATCGACGGGGAGTCGCATCGTCGCGTTCGACGCCCAGAACCGCACGCTCATCGAGCCCGACCACCCCTACCTCGCTGCCATCGACGGGCTCGAGGTCTCGGAGTGGATCGACGCGGCGCAGAGCATCGTCGTAGCAGGCTCGCCCCAGCTCCGGTGGAACCGCGGCTCGTGGCACCTCGCCAATCTCGGGTTCCTGCGCATGGAACTCCGTCGGCCCGCGATCGGCACCGCCACGCTGGTCTTCGAGAACGAGGCCGGCGACCAGATCATTGAACGTGAGATCGCACTCGTCGACGCCTCCGTCAGCGTGGAGGATCGATATCCGTTCGCGGAGGACGCGGCGCCGAGAGTCCCCAGCGATATCGCCTATTTCCGGCTGCGACGGATGGAGAGCGACCCGGAGTACATCGCCGGCTTCGCAGACTGGATTCAGCGGAGCAGGACGGCCCGCGGTGCCATCATCGATATTCGTGACAACGGAGGCGGCAGCCGTCTCCCTCTGATCACTCTGCTTCCTCACATCCTGGCCCCGGACGCGGCGCCCGTCGTCGCGAATGCAGGCCGTCTCAAGCTTCCGGCTGGCTGCCCCGGCCCCGGGTGCGAGACACCCGATCGAGGCTACCTCGCGGATCGATTCATGCTTCCGCTCGACGCCTTTCCCGTTGGCACGCCCGAACGTGACGCGCTCGATGCATGGCTCCCCAGCTTCGAGCCCTCATGGTCGCCCCCCGATGAGGGATTCAGCGAGTGGCACTACCTCGTGGTCGCTCCGGATCCCGACCCCGTGTTCGCGGGCAAGCCCGTCGTCGTCCTGATGAACAACTCCAACTTCAGCGCCTCCGACATCTTCCTGAGCGCCATGAAGAGTCAGGGCGAAGTGCTGCTTCTGGGAACCGCCAGCTCAGGGGGCTCTGCCAGGCAGCAGGAGTACGTCCTGCCGAACACGGGCCTCGCAATCCGGCTGGCGAGCCTGGCGTCGTTCCAGACGCGCTCGGGAGAGCTGTATGACGGCGTGGGCATCCAGCCGGACATCGAGATGTTCGCCGAGCCTGGCTTCTTCGTGAACCAGAGCGATGACGTCATCGATCGCGCGATCGAACGGATTCGTTCGGCAGCGGCTGACGGCCCGCAGTCACGATAGTGGGCGCGCCTTAGCCCCTTCCCCCGGTGCACCGAGCACGGTGCACCACCCCCCGCCCCAGCCGACGCAAAGCAAGGCGAACTACTCGCATCGACGCCGACGGATTGCGATGCAGCCGGCGAGATGCCATAACGAATCGGGCCCCCGTCGGCCCGAGAAGCAGAATCTCGGGCCAAAACGACATGTCCGTCGCGCTGCCAATCCTCCGATCGCTTCGTGCCGGACCATCGGAGAATGCGGATGTTCGGGTCAATTTCCATCGAGGTGGCAGGAGACGGACGGGTTCCGGCTGGCGGTAGCGTGTCCGGCGAGATCGTCATCTCTCCCGGCGCCGCCACGCACGGGCGCATCCTGGTCGAGTGGGCCGGACCCGTTGAGAGTGGAGCGGCACGGCTCGCCGGGGCCGTCGTCTACAACGGCCCACTCCCGGACGCGACTCCTACGAGAGTCCCCTTTGAACTCAAGGCGCCGTCAGGCCCCCTCAGCTACGAAGGCGGACTCTTCCACGTCCGACATTCGGTCCGAGCTCGACTCGATCGATCCGGGATCGACGCGACGGCAGAGGAGCCCATCCAGCTCGTCGCCCCGTCGTGGGAACATGAGTCGAGGATCGAATCGCTCACGCAGCGGGGCCCCATCGAAGCAGCCGGACACCCGACGTCCATATCTGCGGCCGATGTGGGTGTCCTTCTCACACTGGCCGGGGGTCTGACAGTACTGAGGGACGGCGTCACCACGCCCTCCATCGCCGTCCTCGGTGTCGGCGTGCTTCTGCTTGCGTGGAGTTGGCTCCGCCGACGGGCTCGCGTCCAACTGGGGCTCCTGCAGATCGAAGCGTCGTCGCAGGTGGTGTACCCTGGAGATGCCATCGACGTCGAGGTCCGTTTCCCGGACGGTGTTCCCGCGCTGGATACCGTCGTGGCCCGCGTCGTATGCGAGGAGGAACGCCGACCACGGGTCAGCACTCGAAACAACGGGCCCGTCTTCGAGGTCCAGGAAGACGCCGCTTATCGCTTGGATTCGAGCGGTGACTCGTGGCGCGGCGTGGTGGGCGTACCGCCTCACCATCGCCCGACCCAGTCGATCGTTCTCGAGGGGCACGGAGCCTGGGGCAGTGCCTACGTGCGCTGGAAACTGTCGGTGGAGCTCTACCGGAAGGGGCGCCTGCTGGGCCGACTCGACGCCCCTCTCGCGATGCCAGCCGCTCTCCCACCAGCGAGCGCCCCGGGAAAGGCTGGCACGCCGGAGCCGGTCCAGGACCTCCCGTTGCCGACGCTCTCGGACCCACGAAACCGAGCCAGAGCGAGAGTCGCGGCCTACGTGGTCCTGGCCGCCATTGGCGCGATGTATTTCCTCCGGCCGTACTACGTACCAAGCGGTCTTCCGGGCTTCCTCCTGACACCTGAAGGCGTCGTGCTCTCATCGCGAGCAGATCGCCATCGCTCTCCCTACCTGCACGATTCCGCGGATCCCGGGCCGGAATCCCCGTACAGGTCCGACAGGCTCGAGGGCTTCGAGCTCGCGGGAGCCGCGGAGTTGCGATTGGCCGAGATCCATGGCTTCCCAACCGAATCGGAGATCCCGAACCTTGGACGCCGCGTGACCGGCACGGCCGCTGGTGACCTGCCATCCTGGTGCTGGACCCCATCCCCCGGAGGAACCGCTCTCGTCGGCTGCTTCGGAGTGTACCATCGCGATGCGGACGATCCGGCGTGGCTGTTCGAAGCCCTGGCCGAGCCGCCAATCGACGTTCGCTGGATCGACGACGACTACCTCCTGGTCGTGCACGGATCGGAGTCTTCGGGCTACGGCGCAGCCGTAGTGTCCTCGGCATCAGGGACCGTGGAATGGCAGACACCCGAGACCGTGCCCGCAGGCGGTTGGAGCCAGCCCGTCGTTTACGCCCCCACCGGTGCGCCTGTCGTGGCGGTCTCCTGGGGGGCAGAGCGGGCCGACTCCCGCACGTCCGTCCCGACGTACCGCATCGACCGATCAGACCCGACGCGAGTGGCCACCGATGACCTGTGGGCGATGGCTCGCATCGAGGCCCCCGACAACGGAATCGACGGCGCGGCCTATTTCGACCCGCCCGGTAACGCGATGGACATCTGGTACACGTGGCGAGACCATCCGGTCGCCGGAACCGGCGGAGTAGTCTGGGTCGAGTCGCGACCATTGTCAGACCCCTACCTGCCGCCGAACCAGCCCACCCAACCGACGGAGAGTTGGATCTCGAGCGGCGGACGCGAGTTCGGGCGGGCCACGACGACGGCTCAGACGGTCGACGACCAGTGGTTCCTCGATGTACCCGAGACCGACGGCGATCGACGGGCCACGTGGGTGCGGCTCGACCATTCGTACGAACTGTCCTCGCTGGCCGACGAGTCATGGAGCGTACCGTTCTCTCGCTCGGCAGTCTCGGCGGGCGGCGGACTGCTCTGGGACGACACGGTGGCCCTGGCACCCAAGCTGCGGCGGATGGACCCGGAGACCCGACTCGCGGTGTTCTCCGGCGCCAGCTGGTCTTCGGGCCACGGGGAGACGACTCAGTACTTCCTCCTCCACCCCAACGGTTCGATCGGGCCCGCGGACGTCGACGACTGCAGGGGCTCACAGGTCTCCGATACGTACGCCCGGCTCAGTTTCGAGGCCGAGCGCCGATTCCAACTCGCCTGCTCCACGCTCTTTGACGTTCAGGCGGGTGCCGTATCGCTGCCCGGCGGGGAATCGATATGGACGGGGTGGGCAGGGCCGCGTGTCATCAAGATCGGGCTCCCGATCGGCGCCGCTCCGAATGCTTACCTGATCGACACCGACGGGTCGACCGTCGAGCGGTTTCGGTTCGATGGGTGGATCACGAACGAGCTCGACGGCGACACGTGGCCGCGCATCCAGTCCGACACGGATCGGAGGATCCTGGTGCTCGCCGATCACGCTCCATGCGAAACACCCGAACGTGTTTACGTGGTCGATGAGGCGGGTGAACTGTTTACGCTGACCTGGACCTCGAGCGCCAACCCGAGCGGAGCGCAGGGCATGATTCGCTGGGAAGACGTAGACGGAGCATGCACGGGAGCACCGGCGCCAGCCCGTTACCTCGGCGACCTGGAGGAAGGCACGTTCGCGAGGGTGGGTGGTTGAGCAGGTGGGCGAGTGCCGAGGGGCTGCGGCACTCTCGATCGCCGAGACCGGCGGCGGATGATCCAGGTTCAGTGGGCGCTGAGGGACTCGAACCCCCGACCCCCTGCTTGTAAGGCAGGTGCTCTAACCAAGCTGAGCTAAGCGCCCTGAAGTGGATAAGGTAAGTCAGCCCCTGGATTTCTGGTATCTGCCTTCTTTTGCGGCTACTCCTGGGACGTTCCCGCCCTCGTCGCGACTCGGTCTGCTCCCTCGCCGGGCGGCGGGGAGTACCCCCCATCACCGGCCTGGATCGTGTTGGCCAGTTCGGTGGCAGGATCAATGAGTTGACCCATTGCAAGGCCGTGTGATGTCTTCGCGTCCAGATGATCCGACCACCGGGTCATCGTCAGTCGCGCCTTACTCGCCTCGAGTGCCCGTTCGGCTTCCTCCGTGGTGAGAGAGCCCGTCGCGGCCAACTGATCGATCTCTGTTTCCAGAGTCCGTCGCTTCTCCAGCAACTGCGCGTTCAGATCGAAGACGCTCTGAGGCGCATACACCTCGGGAGAGGCCGCCATGCGCTCGAAGACCGTGTCGTGCACCACCGCGTGGAGCGGCAGCTCTCGGACGATATCCGTGTAGATCGCACCACCGGCCCGCCGAAGCTGCCCAAGAGGATCTGCGTCGATGCGCCCCGTCGGGATTTCGTCGTCCTGGAGCGGGCGGGTGCTCGCCGAGGCGGTGAGGTAGAGGCCCCAGCTCTCATCGCCCGGACGGCGAGACTCATCCGGGGCGTATCCGCTACTCACGTGCTCCAGGAGGAAGGCGAGCGCCACATTGGACAGGCGGTCGGTCGCATACCCACCGCCGACGTTCGCATGATTCCCGCTGAACCACACTTCAACGATCCGATGGGGGTCGAGCAGGTCGGGCTGCATGAGCGTTGGCACGAAGGCGTCACGTGTCTCATCCAGCGCCACCATGTGATAGGCCCTGCGAACCGCCCGGGGCACGTCGAGGTCCTTCAGCAGATTGATGGACTGGAACGGAATGCCCAGGACGTTCTTCGAAATACCGAAAGCTCCAACGGTGTCCCAGCACCCCAACACCTCGACCTCGACGTCGGCCTGGCAATCGCGAGACTGCCAGACAACCCAGTGTCTCCCAAAGAGCCGGAGTGTCCACTGGCTCGTGGGAACCTCCCTGCGGTCGATGACCCCGGCAATCAACCGGGCGATCGCAGCACCTCGACTGAACCCGAATATGAAGATCCGATCTCCCGGTCGGTACACCCGCGCCAGGTCCAGGTACGCCCGCTCCACGATTCCATCAGCACCCCACCCGAACATTCCGCCCAGGGTCTGTCCGATTTCACTGTTCTCCATCGAGTTGCCGACCCCTCGATAGTAGAACGACACCTGGCGGACCGCCCCGTCGTCATCGACGTATTCCTTCACGCCTCCGGCGTTGAATTCGGTCTTGGGTCTGACTCCCTCGAGCAGGCGATACAGCTTCAACACATTGGTCTCGGCGAGTCGCCCGAGATCGCGCTGGCCCGGCTCGTTCCAGGTTCCATCCACGCAGAGCACGATGTTCTTCCGCCCCGCCGGGGGTGGCGCGAGCGATTGCCGAAACAGGGCATAGGCGATCGCGGCCGCAGCGACCGTCCCCTCGAGCCAGAGGAGGAGGCGATACGCCGGGACGGACGGTTCCCCCGGCAGAACCACACGTGCGAGCAGCACCAGAGACGTAAGGGCCAGCACTGCCACTCCAGCGGACCAGAGGCGCGTCTCGAGTTTCTGACGTCCATCCAGAGCCGCGACTCGGTGCATGCGGAGACGCGAGGCGAGGAGCAGGAAGAAGACCTGCATCTCCAGTACCAGGAACAACGGGACGACCCAGCCGTTTTCCAACGCGTTTCGGACCGTCGGTGTGATGGACCCCTGCCCGATCAGATCGAGGCCGGTGTTCAGGGCGGTGAGCAGCACAAACGAGGCCAGGAACCAGCGAACGAAAGCTCGCCGGTAGATCAGGCCGATGACTCCGGGCACGAGCGAGAAGACCAGGACCTGACCCAACCTCGTCAGTTGAGCGAGAAGCAGTCGGGGAAAGTCTTCGAACAGGACCGACGACGTGACGCCGGCCAGGAGCTTGGCCGCCAGGAGGCCAGCGTCGCGAAATCCCCAGTCCGTGCCGAATCCACTCAGGATATTGGAAGCGATGTAGGGACCGACGACTTCCAGCAGGGGGCCCGAAATCGTCGAGAGATCATCGAGCGTCAGGTCTGGTCGAGCCCAGTACGGTTCGAGTGTTGCCCCAAGGGCCTCCAATCTCCTCGCCAACAGCTCCACCTCCGAATCCGCTCCCAAGCGGCCCTGCGCGTGGTCTCGGAGATCCTGCGGCGCAAAATCGGTCCTGGTGCCCCGGGGGCCGAACCACCTGAACTGCATGGCGTTGGCATCACCGGCTGCACCCTGCGCCACGACGATCAAGTCGGCTCCGCTGGTCGGAAGCGCGCCTCCGGCGGGTATCAGCTGCACGGTAGGGTCGAAGGCCTCACCTCCCCTGAGGAACAGGAGCGATACGAGGAGGAGCGCCATGATGGGTAGCGCGCGCGACCCGCGCCGAACCTGATCGCCAATACTCGACCCGCCGCTGACTCGCGTGCCGGAGGCCGTCCGCGTGCTCTGATCCGTTGAATCACTCATCAACAACCACCCAGTGAGTCCCGAGGCTTGGGAGGGGCCGTGGATCCCGTCGGAAGAGAATGTTCGGTGAGCGACAGAACCGCCACCGACCGGTCTGCCGCCGGGCCTGGCGCCGATGGGCGATCGGACGTGTGCACGACGTCCCTCACACTCGGGAGCCGCTCACCCCCTTGAACACACGCAGTCGCTGTTGTACACTCCGCGCAGTATACAAATGAGACTGCGAGGTAGTGATGGCCCCGGGACGTGTTGGTGAACTCGAACAGATGGTGTTGCTCGCGATTCTGCAGTCCGCGGATCAGGCGTACGCACCCAACATCCGCACCGTGCTGAGTGAGAGCGCCGGCCGGAGCGTGTCGCGGGGCGCCCTTTACCGCACCTTCGATCGGATGGCCGCGAAGGGTCTGGTCGAGTGGGTGGCCGAAGACTCCAACCCGATCCCGGAGCGCGGCGGGGCCCCGATGCGGCGCTTCCAGGTCACGGCGGAGGGGCGTCGAGCCCTGCGACTCTCCCGAGAGGCGCTTCTAAAGCTGTGGGATGGGGTCGAGCCCGAGTTGGAGAACGCCTGATGCACCGCCTCCCACCGCGCCGAGGCGAGCGCCTGCTCCAGTGGTGCCTCCGATCGGCTCCGGCCGCCGACTACATCATCGGTGATCTTCGGCAGGAATTCGTCGGACTGCGCTCCAGGCGTGGTGCGCTCATCGCCTCCCTCTGGTACTGGCGGCAAGTCGTCTCGGTGGGGGCTCGCTATCTGGGACGACGACCCGATCGCCTTGGACCGGATACCCCCGGCCCGGGAGGATCGCTCTGGCGAGACCT
>Ga0316204_10012204_pt1 | contig 10546 bp, 7 predicted proteins | sample 6monrhotite_MG_2_FD_205661 | JGI IMG/M metagenome (GOLD analysis project Ga0316204, IMG submission 205661) | Microbial mat bacterial communities from mineral coupon in-situ incubated in ocean water Damariscotta River, Maine, United States -... | ecosystem: Environmental > Aquatic > Marine >... | reverse complement strand
TTCCAGAACGGCTGGCTCTTCTGCAGGAAGCGGTAGAACGGCTTCGAGCCGAAGGGGATCTTGGCGAAGCCGAGGTTGATGTCACGCGGCGTCGTACCGACCTCGCTCGACGAGAGCACCGGCAGGTAGTTGCATGGGTCGCGCGTGAGGAAGTCGTAGATGTTGTGGCGCGAAGCGTCGACGCCGGTCGCGTAGCTCGACCACGCAACGGGCGAGATCGAGGGGCACGCGGTGGCGAGCGGAGAGAAGTGGCCCGCTTCGGCCATCTTCTTGAAGTTGGGCATGCGCCCTTCGTCCATGTACTTCTTCGCCAGCCCCGGGTCGAAGCCGTCCAGTCCGACGACGATGACGCGCTTGACCTTGGCCTTCCCTCCGCGCCCCATGCTCGTGAACAGGCGGATGACTGCCTTGATGGGCCAGATCAGGATGATCCCGAGCGCCAGGAAGAACGTCCCTACCAGGACGAGCAGCGAGCCCGCCGCGGCGATGCCAGCGCCCGGGCCGATGTAGGCCAGCGCGGGCTGAGACAGCCCCACCGCGACGAGGGCGGCGAGGAGAATGCGTCGAAGGACGAGGGGTCGGGTCAGCATGGGGGAACTGGGGGGCGAGGCGAGCGCTGCGTCACGCCTCAAGTCGCTGTCAGGGCGCGAGTTGAATCACCGCGCCCGGGTCCATCGTATCGGCCTTCGCGAGGGCTGGCTGGAGGGTCAGGAGCCCACATCGGCGCTTGGCGGCCATAGAGTATAGGGCGATGCGACGCCCGTGGCGGGGGTCGGATCCTGGGAGAGACGATCCCGGGGGCAGCGCGATCCGGCGCAGACCTTACGCCACGCCTGAGGGCGGGTTGGGCCGAAGCCCCTAGACTCGGGACTTCCGGGGCCCGCGGGCCCCACAGCTCTCGGACTCTCCAGCGCTATGACGTTCCGGCCCAGGCTTCTGAAAGTGCTCCTCGCGCCCCTGCTGGCGACCCTCGTCCCGGCCGCCGCGCAGGCCCAGTGCGAGGGCCCCGTGCTCCTGGCACCGGCCGGGCTCGAGGGCGACCACCTGGGTGGGGCCGTGGCCCTCGACGGCGACCGGGCGCTGGTCTCGGCTCCCGGCGAGGCCGCCGGGGCCCCTGGCTCGGGCGCCGTCCACGTCTTTCGCCGCCAGGGCTTCACCTGGACCCAGGAGCAGCTCCTCGTTCGGCCTGTTCCTGGCCCGAACTACGAATTCGGATCCGCCGTCGCCCTCAACGGCGACCTGGCCGTCTGCGGCGTGCCCTTCGACGGCGATCAGGCCTTCTGGACCGGCTCCGTCGAGGTGTTCCGCTTCGACGGGACCACCTGGCAGCACGAACAGCGGCTGACCGCCTCGGACGCGAGCAGCGGAGCCCGCTTCGGCTCTTCGGTCGACTGCGACGGCGAGCGCATCCTCGTCGGAGCCCGCTCCGAGGGCGGCCAGTTCGTCCAGACCGGCGCCGCCTACGTCTTCCGCCACGACGGCGTGCAGTGGGTCGAGGAGCGCAAGCTCGTCGCCCCCGACCCGGGAGTCATGTCCCAGTTCGGCTACGCGGTGGGGCTGGACGGCGAGAGCGCGGTGATCGGCGCCTGGCGCGACGACGACGGCGGACTGTTCTCGGGCTCGGCCTACGTCTTCCGGGACGGCGCGACGGGCTGGGCGCTCGAGCAGAAGCTGCTCGCCTCCGACCTCTTCGAGTTCTACCGCTTCGGCGGCGACGTGACGATCCAGGGCGACCGCCTCGCGGTCAGCGCCTACGAGGCCGATGTGATGGGTTTTCGCGCCGGCGCCGTCTACGTCTTCGAGCGTGCGGGAACGACCTGGACCGAAACCGCCCGCCTGACCGCCTCCGACACGGACGCCCCCGAAAACTTCGGCTGGGCGATCGACCTGGACGACGACCTGATCGCGATCAGCAACCGCCGCGATGCCACGCCGGTGGTGGAGTCGGGCTCGATCTACCTGTTCCAAGAGAGCGGCGGTAGCTGGACCGAGATCTCCAAGCAGACGGCCTCGACCTCGCCGGGCGGGCTGCTCGGCCAGTCCCTGGCCCTCTCCGGCGACCTGGTCCTCGCTGGAGCCTGGCAGTCCAGCCTGCTCTCCCTCGAGGCCGGCGCCGCCCACCTGTTCTCCGCCGGCGCCGACTGCGGCCCCGGCCAGAACCTGTGCGCCTGCCCGTCCTCCGTCGCCCCGTGCGGAAACGGTAGCGACGCCTCGACGGGCTGCACGAATTCCCTGGGCCAGGGAGCAGCCCTGCGCAGCGAAGGCAGCGCGAGCGTCGCCGCCGCCGACCTCGTCCTCGTCGCCGGCGGCCTCCCGAACCGTCCGGGCCTCTTCTTCCAGGGCGACCTCTCCCTCGGGACCGGCGCCCTCTTCGGCGACGGCCTGCGCTGCGCGGGCGGCGCCGTCGTCCGCCTCGGCGTCGCGCTGCCGACAGCCGGCGCCGCCAGCTTCCCCTCCTCCGGCGCCCAGCCCTCGATCCCCGCCATCGGCGGCGCACTGCCCGGCCAGACGCGGATCTACCAGCTCTGGTACCGCGACCTCTCGGGCCCCTGCTCGACCGGCTTCAACACGACGAACGCTGTCGCGGTGGAGTGGCGGAGCTGAGAGCGTGAGCGCCGCCGAGCGGACTCGAGTGCTGCCCGGCGGAGTGGGAGAGGCGAACTAGTCCCGAGTGAACCGCAGCACGTAGTTCTCCTCGAGCTCCGGCACGTCGTGCTCTTGCACGAGGGTGAAGCCGGCGGACTCGATCTCCGCGAGGAAGACCTCCTTGCCGGCGCGCACGTGCTCGAGCATCCAGTCGCGCGAGACGCCCGGGATGCGCTCGAAGTCGACGACGATCAGCTGCCCGCCCGGGCGCAGGGCGCGGCGGATCGAGGTCATCGTGTTCTTCGGGAACTCGAAGTGGTGGTAGGTGTCGCAGATGAAGACGTAGTCGACCGAGTTCGCCGGGAGCTCGGCGCTCTTCTCCGTGCAGTGCACGGTCTCGACGTTCGTGAGGCCGCGCTCCTTGGCGCCCTCGGCGATGTGGCCGAGCAGGGTCGCGTTGATGTCGACGGCGTAGACCTTGCCCTCCGGACCGACGAGCCGCGAGAACAGGTGCGTCATGAACCCGGAGCCCGCGCCGATGTCGGCGATCGCGACGCCCTCGGGCAGCGCGACGACGTCACCGATCACGCGTCGGTGGGTGTAGATCTCGCGACTCTCCCCCTCCAGGCGCCCGATCAGGGGCCCGATCTCGTCGCTCTTCCAGGAGTCGTTGATGCCAGGCTTGACGCTCGTCTCGGCGGCGAGCTCCTCGGCGCTCGGGCCGGGAGCGCTCGAAGACGCGCAGGACGACAGGGCGAGGAGACCGAGAGCGAGAAGGAGACCGTGGGCGCGCATGACGTTCGAAGGGGTGAAGTGAGTGCGGGATCACCTCCGAGCATAGCGGGCGCCGCGCCGCTCGACGACGGCGTCCACGGGGAGCCGGGTCCGCCCGCGGCGGAAGCCCCGAGCGACGGGGCCTTGCGCCGATGAGCGCCTAATCGACGGCGATGTCGATGCTCGACATCTCCGCCTTGACGCTCGCGAGCATCAGCTGAAGGTCCGGCCCCTGGGGCGCGGCAGCAGCGATCTCGTCGTCGTAGCCCGGGTAGAGCATCGAGGCGTCCCAGTTCCACAGGCTGAACGCGGTGAGGCGCTCGGCGAGGTTCAGAATCGAGCACAGCGCCTCCTGACCGCGAGACGAGTGCGGCGCGTGGTGGAACCGAATGCCCTGAACCAGTGAGTCGGGCAGCCCCCACTTCTGTGCGATGCGCGCGCCGCAGAACGAGTGGTCCATCCCGAGGATGGCGCGCTCCGCGCGGATCATGTTCTCGCCCTCGGCGACCCGCTCGAGGATCTGCTCGCGCTCTTCGCGGAAGAACCGGTCGAGGACGATGTGGCCGAGGTTCTGGAGGAGCCCGGCGGTGAAGGCGAACTCGGCGTCCTCGAAGCCCTCGATCTCGGCCAGCCGGCGCGCGAGGATCGCCGTGTGGAGGCTCTCCCTCCAGAGACCGACGTGCGAGCGCGGGGTCGCCCCGCCGTAGCCCATGAACACGCTGGCGCAGCCGGTGGCCATGGCCAGGTTGGCGATCGATCGACGCCCGAGGCGATTGACGGCGGCCTGGATCGAGTCGACCTCGACGTGGCTACCGCTCGAGACGGAGTTGGCGAGGCGCAGCACCTTCAGGGTGAGTCCCGGCTCGCTCTGGATGACCGCGACGATCTCGTCGACCTCCGCGTCGTCCTGCGCCAGCTCGAGCACGCGGATCGCCGCCCTCGGAAAAGGCTCCAGGCGCTCGATGCTCTCGAGCAGATCTCCTAGCCGGTTGCTCATGCGGTTCTCGGCTCCGGGCTCCCCTGAGCGACGCTGGCCGAGATCTCCTCCCAACCCCCTCCTTTCGGCAATCCGTCCCACGTATCTGTAATCGCAGTGATCGGGTCAGCGGATCCAGATGTCCGGCGGAAGTCGCGTCGCGGTCCAGGCCGCCTCATTCCTGGGATACGAGACCCGCGCGCACCCCGCGGCAGCGCCTGCGAACCCCAGGAGCCCATTCCACTCCTTGGAGCAGGGGCCGAGCCATGGGGTCATCAGCTCATGTCTCTGATCGGAGTCCTCGGCGCCCCGAGGGACGGCAGCGAACCGCAGCCGCCCCCTCGGAGCGCGATGAGCCGAAGAGGAGGCCGAGCGATGCTCTGCTAGGCTGGCGCGCCCGAATCGTCCCCCGAGCTGCCGGAATCGCCCATGCTGCGCCTTGTTCTCTGCCTCCTGCTCGCATCGCCCGCCGTATCCCAGGAGCAGGCACGCCCCCTGACCTCCGGTCGCCCCATGCCGCCGGAGCAGGCGTGCTACGACGTGACGCTCTACAACCTGAGCGTGAAGGTCCTGCCGGAGACGAAGTCCATCGAGGGCAGCGTCGTCGTGGAGGCCAAGCTGCTCTCCAAGACGGACGCGCTGATCCTCGACCTCCACGAGGCCCTGAAGGTCGAGTCCGTCGAGCTGCTGTTCGTCCAGGGCATCGACGAGATCGACCGGGTCCCGGCACCGTTCGCGCACGAGAACGGTGAGATTCGGATCGAGGTCGGCGAGCTCTTCCAGTCCAACGCAGTCGCCCCTGGAGACGACATCTCGGTGAGGGTGGTCTATGGCGGTGCACCTCGCATCGCTCCCCGCGCCCCCTGGGACGGCGGCTTCCAGTGGGAGACGACGCCGAGCGGCGCGCACTGGATCGCCACCTCGAACCAGATGCAGGGCGCCGACCTGTGGTGGCCATGCAAGGACCAGCCGGACGACGAACCCGAGGGGATGACGATCTCCGTCACCGTCCCGAAGGGCCTGACCGCGGTGAGCAACGGCCGCGCGACCGGCGTCGTGCACGAAGGAGACTGGTCGACGTGGGGCTGGAGGGTCACGACCCCGATCAACACCTACGGCGTCGCGCTCAACATCGCGCCCTACGAGGTCATCGAGCGCGAGATCGAGAGCACGGCCGGCGACACCTTCCTCGCCTCCTACTGGGTGCTCCCCGAGAACGTCGAGAAGGGCAAGGTGCTGTTCGAGGACTTCGTGCGCCAGATCCGCTGGCACGAGGAGACCTTCGGCCCCTACCCCTTCCGCGCGGACAAGGCGGGGCTCGTCGAGACGCCCCACCTCGGCATGGAGCACCAATCGGTCACGGCCTACGGCAACGAGTACCGCGGCAACCCGTGGGGTGAGGACCAGGGCTTCGACTTCCTCCTGCACCACGAGTTCGCGCACGAGTACTGGGCGAACCTCGTCACCTGTCGCAACTGGAAGGACTTCTGGATCCACGAGAGCTTCGGGACGTACGCGCAGGCCCTGTACTGCGAGTCGCTGAACGGCCCCGACGGGTATCGCAAGCGAATGCGCGAGATCCGGCGCGGCCACCGCAACCGGGCCCCCATCGCGCCGCGGCAGCCGATGAGCACGTCGGACGTCTACTTCGGCGCCACCGGCGGCGACATCTACAACAAGGGCGCCTGGGTCCTCCACACGCTGCGCTGGGTCGTCGGCGACGAGGACTTCTTCGTCGCGCTGCGCCGCATGGCGTACCCGGACCCGGCGCTCGAAGCGACGACGGACGGCAGCGCGTGCCGCTTCAGCGACACCGAGGAGATCCGCGCGATCGCCGAGAAGCACACGAAGCAGGACCTGAGCTGGTTCTTCGAGCTCTACCTGCGCCAGCCCGCGATCCCCGAGCTGGAGCAGACGACGAAAGACGGCGTCCTGACCCTGCGCTGGGTCGTGCCGGAGGGCCTCAGCTGCCCGATGCCCCTCGAGGTCGAGGTCGACGGTGAGCGCACTCGCCTCGCCATGAAGGACGGGACCGGGACGATCGACGTCCCCGAAGGAGCCACCGTCGTGATCGACCCCGACGGCTGGATCCTCAAGGAAGAGGCGCGCATGGGTCGCCGCGAGCGCTGAGCCGATGCTCGCGCTGCAAGCCGGGCACAGCGTCCCGAATGTCGACTACGGTCAGGTCGCCGCGCTCGTCGCGCTCGTCCTCCTCTGGATCGGCGTGTGGATCTGGATCTGCCGTTACCTCGGCGGGCACCTGCGCGCGCTGCCCAAGGAAGCAACGCACCTAACGCCGGGTACGCAGTGGCTCTTGCTGGTGCCGTTCGTCGGCCTCTTCGCGAACTTCTGGATCCTCCTGGGGATCGCCTATGGCTACCGAAGGGCCTTCGAGGACCTCGGTCGCGAGCTGCCGCCCCGCGAGACTGGCCGAACCGAGGCGCTCGCCTGGTCCATCGGCGCGGTGGTCGGCTTCTACCCCGCGCCGCCCGTGGTCCTCGCGCTGATCTGGATGGGCGCGCTCCTCGCGCTCGTCGTGTACCTGTTCAAGCTCCACTCGCTGCGCGAGCGCTTCCTGCGCATCGAGAAGGACTGACCCATGGCGAGGTCCTTCGAGCCGTACGACGCGGAGAGCTTCCGCGCGCTCGGGCGCGCGCTGGTCGATCGGCTCGCCGACTACCTCACGACGTGTGACGAGGCGGAGCCCGGCCCCGACAGCTCACTGCCCGTGCTGGCCGTCACTGCGCCGGCCGAGCTCGAGGCGGCGTGGAGCGCGACGCTCTCCGCCGCTCCCGAGGGCCCGCCTGCCGAGCGCGCCCTCGCCCTGCTCGACGCGCTGCTCGAGCACAGCAACCACCTGCATCACCCCGGCTACGTCGGGCATCAGATCGCGCCGCCGCTACCAACGGCGGCGCTCTTCGAGCTGGTCGGAAGCCTGCTGAACAACGGCATGGCCGTCTACGAGATGGGCCAGCTGCAAACCGTGCTCGAGCGTCGCTGCCTGGAGTGGTTCGCCGAGCGGCTCGGCTTCCCCGAGTCCTCCGGCGGCCTGATGACGTCCGGCGGGTCGCTCGGGAACCTCACGGCGCTGCTCGCGGCGCGCCAGGCGCAGACGGGCAACTGGGACGTGGGCAGCCACGGCGAGCCTCCGCTCGCCGTGATGGTCTCGGCCGACAGCCACTACTGCATCGCCCGCGCGGTGCAGGTGATGGGCTGGGGCGCGGAGGGCGTCGTGAAGGTGCCGGTCGACGCGGACCACCGGATGCGCACCGAGCTGCTCCCCGAGCTCCACGACGCGGCGACGGCGAAGGGTCGCCGCGTGATCGCCGTCGTCGCGAGCTCGTGCAGCACGGCGACCGGCGCGTTCGACGACCTCGAAGCGATCGCCGACTTCTGCAGTGCGCGTGAGCTGTGGCTACACGTCGACGGCGCGCACGGCGCCTCGCACGCGCTCTCGGAGAAGCACCGTGACGTGCTACGCGGCATCGAGCGCGCGGACTCGGTCGTCTGGGACGCGCACAAGCTCGCCCTCGTGCCCGCGCTCATCACCGCGGTCTTGTTCCGGGACGCACGCCACGCGGCGCGCACCTTCGCGCAGGAAGCGAGCTACCTGTTCGAGGACGACATGGCCGCGTACGACGTCGGCCACCGAACGCTCGAGTGCACCAAGCGCGGCCTCGGCACGACCCTCTACGCGGCGCTGCACGCGCACGGCACGCAGGTCTTCACCGACAACGTCGATCGGCTCGTCGACCTCGCGCAAGCGTTCGCCGAGCTCCTCGAGCGCTCCGCGGACTTCGAGCTCGCCGTCTCGCCGCGGACGAACATCGTCTGCTTCCGGCACGTCCCAACGGGCTTCGAAGGCGACCTCGACCCGCTGCAGGAACGTCTGCGACGTGCCGTCGTCGACTCTGGAGCGTTCTACCTCGTCCAGACGCGGCTCGCCGAGGGCCAGTTCCTGCGCACGACGCTGATGAACCCGCGGACCTCGATCGAGGTCCTCGAAGCGCTGTTGGGGACTCTCAGAGCCTCGGCCGCGGCGGAACTCCGGATCGATTGAACCCAGGTCCGGCGGGCATCGTTCTCGACGCAACCCTACCCCGGAGGACCCCATGCTCGTCACGCTAGCCGCCTGCGCCGCGCTCTCATTCGTCCCGCCCCAGATCCCTGGCACCCCCACGGCCCCCCTGGACGCCGTCCGCGCGCTGCAGCGTGAGGACGGCAGCTGGACCTCCGTCGAGGGCGCTCACGCCGAACGACTCGAGACCACCAGCGTGATGCTCCTGCAGCTCCTGGGCGAAGGACAGACCGCGCACGTGGGTCCGCAGCACAAGCGCGTCGCGGCCGCGCTCGACTGGGTCCGCGGGACACAGCAGAAGGACGGCTCCTTCTCGATCGACGGCGTGCCCGCGACGCCCACCGTGCAGGCCCTCGCGAGCCTCGCGCTGTGCGAGGCTCACTTCCTGTCCGGCGAGAGCGACGTCCACGCGACGCGTGCCGCTGGGTTCCTCGTCCGAACGCTGCACCCCGAAGGCGGTTGGAGGACCTCGACTGCGGAGGACGCCGTGCTCGACACGCGCACCTCGGCGTGGGGGGCGCTCGCCCTTGCGTCGGCCGCCGACGGTCAGCTGATCGAGCTCGGGGACGAGCTGAAGCGAATCGCGAACGCTCTCACGCGACACAACGCCCGGCCCGTGCTGTGCACCAAGCGCGCACTCGCACACGAGCTCGTCGCTCGATTCGTCTCGGGCGATGTGCCCGAGGAAGGGGACTTCCTCCGCCGCGTCGAGCTCACCCTCGCGGCGCCGAACCCGTGGAGCACCAGCGGCAAAGGCGTGGAGCCGGAGCTTCGCTACCTCCAGAGCTTCATCGCCTACCAAACCGGAGGCGAGACCTGGAAGCAGTGGCAGGCGATGCTGAGGACGCAGCGGGAGCTCGTGGCGGACGAGGAGGCCGCGGGCGCCTTCGTGCACGATCCGCGCCTGACGCCCGGCGGACGCCTGGCCGCCTTCGGCTGGAACCTCCTGACCCTGGGCGTGGAATACCGCTACGCGCGTGTCGTCGGGGAAAGGTAGCGCCGCGCTCCGATCGCGGCACAATGCCGCCATGCGACCGCGCCTATTGATCTCGTCCCTCGCGGGCCTCGCCCTGCTCACGGCCGCCGCCGTCCCGTGCCTGTGGGACCGGGACACCCTCGAGCAGGAGAAGGCGCGCTTCCCGAGCGCGATCGAGCTGATCACCGGGAAGTTCCCGCGCCACTCCGAAGCCTACTACCGCTGGCGCATCGAGGACCGCGAGGCGCAGGTCGCGGAGAGCGGAGCGACCGCCGCGCTCTACGACGACCTCGCGGTCGCGTACAGCAAGCTCGGTGACGACGCGCGCGCGATCGAGTTGATGGGCGAGAAGGAGGAGGCCTTCCCCGGCCTCTACGAGACCGCAGCGAACCTCGGCACGTTCCACGTCCACGCCGGCGACCTCGAGACGGGCGTCGAGGAGATCGTGCGCGCGATTCGCATCAACCCGGACGCCCACTTCGGCCGCGAGATCTACCAGGAGATGCTCGCGCGCTACGTGCTCGCCCGGCGCGAGGCGGGAGCGACGCTGCCGCTGCGCTCCGAGCCGACGCGCCCCTTCGACGACGGCGAGCAGGGCTACTGGTCGTTCTTGCTCGCGGAGCGCGAGATCGCCGAGAACATCGAGGGCGAGGAGCTCGGCCGCGCCTTCGCCGGCGTCACCGGAATGATGCGCTTCGGCAACCACGATTCGCCCGTACTGCTCGAGGCGCTCGCGGACCTGCTGCTCGCGGACTACCACAAGGACGGCAAGCGGCTGGCCGTGCGCGCGCTGCTGAAAGCGTCCTACGAGGTCGAGGACGAGGCGGCGCGCGCGGCCTACCGCGCGAAGGCGACGGAGGCGCTCTACGAGCAGACCCCGACGCCGAGGCAGAGCAAGAACCTGCCGCTCGAGGAGCTCGAGGCGACCTTCGCGAAGGAGCTGGAGGACGCCGAGACCTTCTTCGCCGAGCTGGAGGCCCGCGAGCGCTTCTGGATCGAGAACGACGAGGACGTGGACGCGCGCTTCGCCGACGTCTACTACACGCGCCACGCGCACGTCGAGGACCCCGGCCGGGAGCGCTACGAGACGATCCGCCGCTACGGGCCGAGCATCGTCGGCGTCGGCGGCCTCGTCGGGCTGATCTACCTGATCTAC
>Ga0316204_10012202_pt1 | contig 10549 bp, 11 predicted proteins | sample 6monrhotite_MG_2_FD_205661 | JGI IMG/M metagenome (GOLD analysis project Ga0316204, IMG submission 205661) | Microbial mat bacterial communities from mineral coupon in-situ incubated in ocean water Damariscotta River, Maine, United States -... | ecosystem: Environmental > Aquatic > Marine >... | reverse complement strand
CAATCATTCCCATTTGAGTTTCAGCTGGCATGGACGAAACTTCGCCCCATGCATATGCAAAAAACTTTAAGGGGCGGGATTTTGTAACAGCAACATCAAGCTGCCGTAAGGAACCAGCGGCCGCATTGCGCGGGTTTGCAAAGGTTTTCTCGCCAGCTTCAAATTGGCGTTTATTCACTGCGGCAAAATCCGCCTTACCAATATAAACTTCGCCTCTTATTTCCAGCACGTCCGGCCAGCCTTCACCGTTCAGCTTGTGCGGAACATTCTCAATGGTCTTAGCATTTACCGTAACATTTTCGCCAACCGTGCCGTCGCCTCGCGTGGCAGCTAACACCAACGCGCCATGCTCATAGCGTAGCGCCAATGAAAGGCCATCTATTTTTGGTTCGGCCGTTAGCGCTACTTTTTCGCTGTCTGGCAACCCCAGAAAACGCCGTACCCTACCTTCAAATTCCGTAACATCTTCATCGCTGAAAGCATTATCAAGCGAAAGCATCGGCCTAGCGTGCGTAACTTTCGAGAATTTGCTTTGCCTTGTCACCGTGCCTACCCGTTTCGTAGGGCTGTCATCGCGGACAAAGTCAGGAAAGCGAGCCTCAACGGCATCATTACGTCGGCGTAGCGCGTCATAGTCTGCGTCACTTACCAAGGGGCTATCTTCACCGTGATATTTTTGATCGTGAAATGAAATTTCCATCGCCAACCGCGCCAACTCGCTGCGTGCGCCGCCTTCGTCCAATTCGGCTACTGGTATTTCACTGGTGTCCGGCATCGTGTGTTACCCGTCCATGTCGAGCAATTGATCTGCAGCGGCCCGGGCAGCGTCGGTAATTGTCGCGCCTGCAAGCATGCGCGCAATTTCTTCCCGGCGCTCGCTATTCTCCAACTGCCGCACGCTGGTGCGCGTAACATTGCCTTTGTCGCCCTTGGATATCTGAAACTGACAACTACCGCGCGCCGCCACTTGCGGGCTATGGGTCACAACCAGTATTTGTGCACTATCAGAAAGGCGTTTCAAACGATCGCCCACAGCGCTTGCTGTTGCGCCGCCAATGCCACGATCAACTTCATCAAAAACCATCACGGGGGCCGAGCCACCTTCGGCCAGCACAACTTTAAGCGCGAGGATAAAACGTGCCAGCTCTCCACCAGACGCCACCTTCAACATTGGGCCAAAAGGTGTGCTGGGATTGGTCTTTACCTCGAACGTTACCCTTTCACCGCCAGACTGATTCCAGTCCTCTTCAGTTAATGGCTGAAACGCAGTCCTAAAAATGGCTTTTTCCAGCTTTAAAGGGGGCAATTCCGCAGTTACAAGTTTGTCGAGCCGGGCTGCAGATTTTTTACGTATAGCACTGAGCCGCTCAACCGCCGTATTCATGCCAGCGCGCGCTGCTGCCAACATACTGCGAGCTTCTCGCACTAACTCATCTCCAGCAGAGAGAGCCTTGGCTCGCCCATTCAAGTCTTCGCAAACCTGCACCAATTGATCAGGCGCACAATTATGCTTGCGCGCCAGCCGTCTTATCTCAAACAGGCGCTCTTCAACTGCCTCCAGGTCTTGCGGGTCAAATTGCAGATCTTGCACCAACCGCGCAAGCGCATCGACACCAGTGCCCAGCTCTACTGACGCCTGATCAAGCGATTGTATGATGGGTGCTATACGCGATGCTGCAGGGCCGTCAGCCCGTTCCATGCGCCTTAAAACGCCCCTTATTGCGCTGTCTGGTCCATTGCGCCCAGAGAGTTCATCCAGATAGGATTGCAATTCTGTTAATAGCTTCTCGCCGTGCATCATCATGCCGCGCTGATCCGCCAAATCAGCCTCTTCCCCGGCAACCGGGTTCAGCCCAGCAAGTTCTTCTTGTGCGTGAAGGATATAGTCTTCGTCTTTTTGGGCAGCTAACAGGTCTGTTTCCGCCGCTTCTAACGCCCGCTGGGCATCTTGAAGGCTCTTGTGCGAAGTCTTTACGGCATCAAGTTCAGCGCTATGACGACCAAAAGCATCCAGCAGCGCTCGGTGAGCACTTGCTTCAAGCAAACCTCGATCGTCATGTTGTCCGTGCACTTCAAGTATCATTTCGCCCAGCGCAGCTAACATAGACCTGCTAACCGGCTGATCATTAGCCCAAGCACGGCTACGTCCGTCAGCTCCCACTGAACGTCTTAATATTACGGTGCCGTCGCCGCCGTCTAGGCCTTCGTTTTCTAGGTGCACGCAAGCAGGATGGTCCGGGCTCAGGTTAAATTCCGCTGAAACAGTGCCTTGCTTTTGGTCCTGCCTAACCAGTGCCCGGTCAGCCCGCGCTCCTGTGGCCAGCCCAAGGCTGTCTAGCAAAATTGATTTACCCGCGCCAGTTTCCCCCGTGAGTACGGTCAAACCGCCTTCGAACAAAAGGTCGAGCTTGTCGATCAAAACTATATCGCGAATGCTGAGGCTGGCCAGCATCAACCCTCCCCTATATTTGTAGTAGCCCTATCACCCCCACGGTGTTTAAAACGGCCAAAGCTTGCTAAGCCAAGATTTTTCACTGCCAGCAGGTCGCAGGTCGCCTTCTACCAGCATTGCATAAGAGTAACGGTACCACTTTGTGCCGCCATAATTGTGATCAAGTACGGCGCCAGCCATTTTGGCCTCTTCCACAATGCCAAGCGCCATATAACTTTCCACCAAACGGTGTAGCGCCTCTGGTGTATGGCTAGTGGTTTGGTACCGCTCTACGACGTTCCGGAACCGGCCAACAGCCGCGAGATACTCCTGTCGTTTCATATAGAAACGGCCTACTTCCATATCCTTGCCTGCAAGGTGATCATGGGTCAGCGCAAGCTTTAGGCTAGCATCACGTGCATATTCAGTGTCGGGATACCTACGCATCACTTCAGTCAAAGCTCTTTCGGCGTCGTGCGTTTTCGCCTGGTCGCGACCTACGTCTGAAATTTGTTCATAATGACAAAGCGCAATTAAATAATACGCATACGGTGCCGAGCGGTTTCCTGGGTGCAATTGCAAGAACCGCTGTGCAGCCAAAATAGAATCATCATAGCCGCCGCTCATATAGTGCGCATATGCCGACATCAGTTGCGCCCGGCGGGCCCACACTGAATAAGGGTGCTGCCTTTCAACTTCATCGAAGGCTACAGCTGCGAATTTATACCGTTTACGCTCAAGATTATCTTGGGCGAGGTTGTAAATAACCTCAACATCACGCGCTATATAACGATCATCTTCCTTGGAACTGCAGGCAGAAAGCCCGAATGCCACAACCAAAATAAATAAATTTCTAAATAAAACTAATGACATAGTCGTCCGTCGCTCCGATAAGTGCGAAAAGCACTTTGTTTTTCTCTCATAAGGATATATCCTTGCAAGTCTTGCAACCATCAGTATTGTTTTACCAAATACACTGAAGGTCCTCTAAAGTGGTCGTTGCGCTGTTTCTCTAGCACAGGATACAGCTAGCGCCAACGAGGAATAACCTTCAGCATTCAAGGAAGGATACTTTATGGCTTTGCATAACGCGACTAACGGTCAAGAAAGTGGCGATTTTTCGGCAAGAAAAGCAGATTTGATCGACAAACATGTAGGCCAACGCCTTCGGGACCGTCGACGTACACTGGATTTATCACAGCAAGATATAGCGCATACACTTGGCATTTCTTACCAACAAGTACAGAAATACGAATGTGGTTTAAACAGAGTTAGTGCTGGCCGACTATTTATGCTGGGCCATATTATGCGCGTACCGGTTTCATATTTTTATGAAGGCCTGCCGCCCGCCGAAGACATGATCTCTGGCCGCATTGATATCTCAAATATCATCGTACCCGATGTGGATGCTTTGCCTAATGCAAACATTCGGGACGCGCTAAGCGACCTCGTACGAGCGATCCGCGATTCGAAAATGATGTAATAAATGCCGCGTGAGAGATCACGCGGCATCAAATATACAGCACCATTACCGGCAAACTATTTAGCTTTCGCCGCGCACAAGTGCGTCATAGTCAAGCATCAGCGATTTAGTGATTCCACCAACTTCAAAATTGTAGGGGCCAATTTGCGATAGCGGGCTTACCTCGGCCGCAGTCCCGGTCAGGAACGCCTGTTCGAACTGTTCCATTTCCTCGGGCATTATTGCCCGCTCGGTAACTTTCAATCCCCGTTTATGCGCTAAATCGATAACGGTACGGCGAGTGATGCCATCAAGAAAACAGTCCGGTGTCGGCGTAAAAAGTTCCCCGCCTTTCACAAAAAATATATTTGCGCCTGTCGCTTCGGCAACAAGGCCCCGATAATCATACATAAGCGCATCGTCAAAACCATTCGCCTCGGCAGCATGTTTGGACAAGGTGCAGATCATATATAGGCCCGCGGCCTTGGCCTGTGTCGGGATAGTATCAGGTGCAGGCCGGCGCCATTTTGATATCTCAAGCCGAAGCCCTTTCAAGCGAGCTTCAGGGGAAAAATAAGACGGCCATTCCCAAACCGCAACCGCTGCGTGGATAGTGTTAGCTTGCGCTGATACGCCCATCATCTCACTGCCCCGCCAAATAACGGGTCGGCAATAGGCGTCAGTAAGTTTATTAATTTCCAGCAATTCGTTGCAGGCATCATTAATTTGCGCTTTTGTCCAAGGCACTGTCATGCCCAGAAGTTCAGCCGAATGGAAAAGGCGGTCCGTATGCTCTTCAAGTTTAAAAATCTTGCCGCAATAAGCTCGCTGCCCCTCAAAAACCGAACTCGCATAGTGTATTGCATGGGTTAAAACATGGACGTTCGCATCAGTCCAATCCCTGAATTCACCATCCATCCAGATTTTACCGTCCATATTGTCGAACGACGCAGCAGCCATTTCAGTCCTCCAAAAGCCTTATACTATAATAATATATCTATTTTTACTTGATCTCAGTAACATTATGTCGTTAATATGTCAATAACGCTGACATAAATAGCTTATAGAATTATGCAAAGAAAAATACCACACTCAAACTTGTATTTACGTGAAGAAGAACTGCGCCGCGGCATTGAATTAATGTATTTCGCCTATCGCGATTTCACGAAAGACCCAGACGAGATCTTGGCTGAATCAGGCTTTGGCCGTGCGCATCACCGCGTATTATATTTTGTGGGCCGCAACCCAGGCACCACGGTTTCTGGGCTGCTTAAGCTTCTTCGCATCACGAAACAAAGCCTCTCGCGAGTGCTGGGGCAACTGGTTGAAGATGGCTTCATAGAACAAAAGCCCGGTGCTGTGGACCGCAGGCAACGCCTTTTGTATTTGACCGGAAAAGGTGTGGAGTTTGAAAATGAACTTTTTTCGACACAGCGCCAGCGCGTAGCAAAAGCATATAAAACAGCTGGTCCGGAAGCTGTTGCAGGGTTTTGGGAAGTGTTGCTCAATATCGTCAATGAAACCGAACGAGAAATCGTGCTTAGACAAATAGAGAAGCAGATTTAGGCAAATTCCGGAGCCAAACCATGGAAACACAGCTATCAATAAGTCGCTGGGCAGAGCAGATTTTCGGCCCCGTCATTGAACCCGCGGTATTGGTCACGCGCGCTAACACAGAGCTTCAGGAGCTTCTTCAAGCCGTACAAGACAGCAATACAGAGGAAATAGGCAAAGAAACCGCTGACGTAGTCATTTTATTGATGCGCCTGCTGGAGCAGAACGGCCTGAGCCTCTCAAACGAAGTAGACAAAAAGATGCAGGAAAACCGAGCCCGCAAGTGGATAAAAAAAGGCGACGGCACCGGCAGCCACATAAAAAGCTAACGGCTGTCGTTACGGATAGTAGCTATGCATTCAATTTCCACCCGAGCCCCAAGCGCCAGCCCGTTTACCCCCATGGCACTACGCGCAGGAAACCGTTTCTTGAAATAGGTACGGTATACCGCATTCATTTGTGCCCATTCCCCGATGTCCGCCAGCATCACTAGGCATTTCACAACATGGTCCATATCCGAGCCGTTTTCCGCCAGTATAGCTTTAATATTTTCCATAGTTTGTCTGGTCTCGGCAGTGATGCCCCCAGGCACCAGCCCTGCGGTACCGGGCACCGAACCCAATTCACCCGACAGATATAGCATATCGCCCACTCGAACAGCCTTAGAGAAAGGCAAGCTGGGCGGCTTTTCTTGAGCTTGAGCAAAGGAAATACAGAAAATAAAAAGTGAAACCAGTACCAAAGACCGCATCGGCTTTCTCCCTTATTGTTAGCCAGCTTCAAAGCTTAGCAAAACACTGCGAGTCGCACAAAAAAAAGGCCGCCAAAGGCAGCCTTTTTCTATTTCAAATGATTGATGTGTCTATTTATCGTCGTAAAAGATCTTGCCTTCTTTTACAGGCTTCCAGATTTTCTTCATCGATAGATAGAAGACAATCGTCATCGCCAACAAGAACAGCAGCACATTTACGCCCATATGTTTGCGTTCTTCCAACTTAGGCTCAGCGACAAAATTTAAGAATTGAACAACATCACTTGCCATACGTTCTACTGTCGCCGGCGAGTTATCCTCATATTCAATTGCGTCTGCCGACAAAGGCGACGCCATCGCTATCTGAGCACCTTTGAAATAGGCGTTATATGTCATGCCGTCAGATACTTCGAAACCGGCTGGGGCATCGTTATAGCCTGTTAGCAAGCTATAAACATAGTTTGCTCCGTCATGGCGCGCTTTAACAATCAGCGACAAGTCAGGCGGCAGGGCCCCGTTATTTGACGCACGTGCAGCATTGTCGTTCGCAAACGGGCTTGGAAAGGCGTCCTGCGGCAAAGCGGCCCGAACGGTTTCATCGCCGTAGTCGTCCGGCTCACCCGCCACTTCATATTCCTTGGCGAATGCTTTGATCATGGAGGCGTCATAACCCATGTCGCTCAAGTTCCGGAAGCGGAAATACTTCAGGCTATGGCACGCTGCGCATACTTGCTGATAAACCTGCCAGCCGCGCTGAAGCGCCGCCTGATCATACTTGCCGAGTGGACCGTTGAAAGACCATTGCTGCTGCAACGGATGCTTTCCCGCTTCGGCAGATAACGCAGAACCTGTGATCGATATCCCTGCAGTAACGGCAACAAAGGCTAATGCAATGTTTCTTGAAAGTTTCATTGTTCTGGCCCCTACCCTGCTGACTTTATAACAGCACTGGAAATGCTTTCCGGAACCGGAAGCGTTTTCTCAAATCTGCTTAAAAGCGGCAACACAATAATAAAATGTGAGAAATAATAGATGGTACCCAACAGGCCCAAATCAACGACTGTGAATTCCATACCTGCCACTTGAGCAATCACTAGCGAAGGTTTTTGACCGCCAACCCATGTGAGGATCACCAGATCAACAATCAAAATCCAGAAGAACTTTGTGAACGCTGGGCGGAATGCACCTGAACGAACTTTTGAACTGTCGAGCCAAGGCAAAACAAACAACAACAGGATGGAAGCAAACATCGCAATCACACCCAGCAGTTTGGCTGGCACAAAGATAATATCAGTAAAAGGAATGCCCAGATCAAACGTGATCGAACGGAGGATCGCGTAAAATGGCAAGAAATACCATTCAGGAACAATACTGTCCGGCGTCACCAGTGAATTTGCTGGAATATAGTTATCCGGATGTCCAAGCGCGTCTGGTGCAAAGAAAACGAAATAAGCGAATATCACGAGGAATACACCTAATCCGAAGGCATCTTTCACGGTGTAAAATGGATGGAACGGAATTTGGTCCGCGCCAGTTTTCACTTCAACACCCAGCGGGTTGCCGCTGTCAGACACTTTTTTGGCCCAGATATGCAGTATCACTACGCCCAGAATTATAAAGGGCAGCAGGAAGTGCAGGCTAAAGAAGCGCTTCAATGTTGGATTGTCTACTGAGAAACCGCCCCACAACAGCGTACGAATATCTTCGCCAACCAGTGGAATGGCGGAAAATAGGTTCGTGATAACGGTCGCGCCCCAGAAAGACATCTGGCCCCAAGGCAGTACATAGCCCATGAACGCAGTCGCCATCATCAGAAGGAATATAACCAAACCCAGCATCCACAACACTTCGCGCGGCGCTTTATAAGAACCATAATAAAGGCCCCGCAATATATGAATATATACTGCGATAAAGAAGAAGGACGCGCCGTTCGCATGCATTGGACGCAGCAGCCAACCGTAGTTTACATCACGTACTATGCGCTCCACGCTGTCAAACGCGACGGCAGTATCCGGCGTATAGTGCATCGCCAAAACAATGCCGCTAAGGATTTGGATCACCAGCATAATGCCGGCTAGCGAGCCAAAATTCCACCAGTAGTTCAGGTTCCGCGGCGATGGTGTGCCTGCGCCTACTACATTGTTAACTAAAGATAAAACTGGAAGACGCTCTTCAAACCAGGCAAGGGCCTTGTTCTGAGGCTTCACTGCTTCCCATTCAGCCATCGTAATTCCCCTAGCCTATCTTGATCATTGTATCGTTTGCGAAAACATATTCCGGCACATCGAGATTCCTCGGTGCGGGGCCCTTACGGATACGCCCGGAAGTATCATAATGCGAGCCGTGGCAAGGGCAATACCACCCGCCATACTCACCTTTATCATCACCTGATTTGGTGCCAACCGGCACACAACCAAGGTGCGTACAAGTACCAATAACCACCAACCACTGACCGTGGCCTTCTTTAATGCGCTCGTCATCGCTCTCTTTGTCTACCAACGTCGAGACCTCAACAGCCTGAGCCGCAGAAATTTCTTCTGCGGTGCGGTGCCTAATGAAAACTGGCTTTCCTTGCCATTTGATCACAATGGCTTCCCCAGCTCCAATCGAGCTTAGGTCAACTTCAACGGTTGCAAGCGCGAGTGTATCCTCGGCTGGGTTCATCTGATGGACAAATGGCCAAAGCGCCAAAGTCGCTCCGACACCTGACATACAAGTGGCGGTAATATTCAGCATGTCGCGCCGTGTTACGGCATCGTCACCTTCGGTAGCGTGTTTTGTAGTGCTCATGTGTTCTTCCCTGGCAGGAACGTGATACGATCAAAGATCATTCATTTATTCTGCAGCCTCTATTTTACCTTTGTCGGGGCTGATTTCCCTGCGGCACGGAGTCGCAGTATCGTCTACCCATAAAAGGTCCGCCAAGCAGCCCAGCCCGACGAATTGGTTTGGTTTAATCGGCTCGACCAAAAGAGGCAAGCCTTTATGCCTCAGCACTTTAAAAAAAAAGCGTTAATTTTATGTAGCATACGCCGAACTAATTGAAGCTTTGCTCCGAACACTCTAGGGTCCGCCGCATGGAAATAGCATTATATCAGCCAGACCAACCACCAAACACAGGCACGCTGCTGCGGCTTGGGGCATGCTTGCGTGTGCCGGTGCATATCATTGAGCCTTGCGGCTTTCCTTTCTCTAAACGTGCCCTGCAGCGCTATGCTATGGACTATGCCGACTTAGTAGACCTGCATCATCATGTAGACTGGAACGCATTTGATGCCTGGCGTCGCAACAATGCACGCAGGCTGGTTTTATTGACAACCAAAGCCTCGAACAGCTATTGCGACTTTACGTTCAAGGAAAATGACATTTTACTTGTCGGTAGTGAAAGTTCAGGTGTCCCGGAAATGGTCCACAATATAGTGGAAGCCCGCTTAGGCATCCCAATGTCATCTGAAGTACGGTCATTGAATGTAGCTGTGTCTGCCGCCATGGTGGTAGGTGAAGCGCTGCGGCAAACCGGCGGCTGGCCAAAAGATTAAAGGAAACGTGCGTGGATATGGACGAAAAAAAACAAAAAGCTGCTGGATGGTTCTTGGAATTGCGCGACCAAATTTGCGCTAATTTCGAGTCCATTGAAGATGAGAATGCAGGCCCTATGGCGGGCCGTGAAGCGGGCCGGTTTGAACGTAAAAGCTGGGAGCGCACCAATCAGGACGATGGCGGCGAAGGTGGCGGCGGCACAATGTCAACGATGCGTGGCGGCCGTGTTTTCGAAAAAGTTGGAGTGAATATCTCCAGCGTGCACGGCACATTCACCAAAGAGTTCGCTAAAAACATTCCCGGTGCAGACGAAGATCCCAGTTTTTTCGCGACAGGCATCTCGCTCGTGGCACATATGAACAGCCCCAAGGTTCCCGCCGTTCATATGAACACGCGTTTTATCGTCACAAAAAACAGCTGGTTCGGCGGCGGCGCAGACCTGAACGCACCACTTCCAAACACCTATGACACTGCAAAATTCCACTCGGCGCTTAAGGAGTGCTGCGACAGGCACGACCCTGCTTATTTCCCAAAATACAAAAAATGGTGCGATGAATATTTTTATATCACGCACCGCAACCGTGCGCGCGGCGAAGGCGGCATTTTCTACGATCAACTCAACACCGGCGATTGGGACAAGGATTTCGCTTTCACACAAGACGTTGGCCGTACGTTCAATGAAGTGTACCCAGCGCTGGTACGCGACCATATGAATGAAGAATGGACCCCTGCTGAACGCGAAATGCAACTGGAATACCGCGGCTACTATGCTGAGTTCAATCTGGTTTATGATCGCGGCACTACCTTTGGG
>Ga0316204_10012201_pt1 | contig 10550 bp, 9 predicted proteins | sample 6monrhotite_MG_2_FD_205661 | JGI IMG/M metagenome (GOLD analysis project Ga0316204, IMG submission 205661) | Microbial mat bacterial communities from mineral coupon in-situ incubated in ocean water Damariscotta River, Maine, United States -... | ecosystem: Environmental > Aquatic > Marine >... | reverse complement strand
CCGTTCGACGAAACGGAGCAGAACTTCATCCGCATCAACAAGCAAAACGGGTCGTTTTTTTTCAAACGAGTCTATAATTTTCTCGGCAACGCTCATTTACCATTCCTGTCCAGCGCCGCCGCCAAGGCTGCGCCAGGCTGCCACAAGGTTCTTCGGTTCTTCTTCAAGGGCTGTAGCGCAGTCAATCAGGTCGGGTTCGTGCATAACAAGAAACTCAAGTGCGTTTGTTAAAAGTTCGCGTGATTGTATGTTTGTCCTTAATTCATCAGGGGCAAGGCCCGAAAGGGCGATAAACCTTTCGCGCAGCGTATCGTCACTCAATATGTGTGTCACTGCACCAAGGGCGAGGGAAATAGCGGTTTCTTGATGCGTTGTGGCCATATCGATCCATTTTTTTATTGTTTTGTTTGCAAATATTAATAGGTCGTTAAACACGTGATTGGTATCACTAAGGAAGCGATTCACAAAAAAAAGTGAATTAACTCCCTTGGCGGGCTTGTGTTTTCGTTGCAAGCGCGCCTATTGTTTCAAAGAGGGAATTGGTTAGAAAGTCCAAAAGGGGCAGCAATCATATGGGTAAGAAAATCCTGATTGTCGAAGACAACGAATTAAATATGAAGTTGTTCTGCGATCTTCTTGAAGCTCACAGTTACGAGACGATCCAAACACGGGATGGTATGGCTGCGCTTGATTTAGCGCGGGAGCATACGCCTGACCTGATTTTGATGGATATCCAATTGCCAGAAGTTTCTGGCCTTGAAGTTACCAAGTGGCTAAAGGAAGACGAAGATCTTCGGAAAATCCCCGTTGTTGCTGTGACGGCATTTGCCATGAAGGGTGACGAAGAGAAAATCCGCGAAGGTGGCTGCGAGGCCTACATCGCGAAGCCAATCTCTGTGGGCCACTTTCTTGAGACAGTGAAACAGTTTGCAGGGTAACGACTAATGACAGCTCGGGTGCTGGTGGTCGACGATGTCCCACCGAATGTCAAGCTTCTGGAAGCGAAGCTAACAAGCGAGTATTTTGACGTATTGACCGCTTTTAGCGGGCCCGAAGCGCTTGATGTTATCAGCCGCGAACACCCTGATATTATTCTCTTGGATGTTATGATGCCTGGCATGGACGGGTTTGAGGTGTGCCGCCGGATCAAGGGAGACCCAGCAACAGCCCATATTCCCGTGGTTATGGTTACAGCACTTGATCAACCCTCTGACCGTGTAGCGGGCCTTGAAGCAGGGGCGGATGATTTTCTTACTAAGCCCGTGCAGGATTTAGCCTTGTTCGCCCGGGTTCGTTCGCTGGTGCGTCTCAAGGTAATGATGGATGAGCTCAGGAACCGTGAAGCGACAGGCGCTAACATGGGATGGGAAAATGAAGATGATGCCATCGTTGAGGTGGCTGTGCCTGACGACGGTGCCATTCTGATTGTTGACGAGCAAGAGCGTGTGATGGAGCGCATTGCCCGGGCGCTAGACGGTGTTGGTGAACTTACGTTCATCGCCGGTGGTGACGACGCAGCGGAAAGGGCACGAGAAAAGAACTTTGACCTGATTATCGTGTCCTTGACTATGCGTAATACGGACGGTCTGCGCGTTTGTTCCAAACTGCGCTCCTTTGAAGAAACCCGTCATGTTCCCATTTTGGTGATGGTAGATGACGGCAATACAAAATTGCTAGTTCGCGCCCTAGAAATGGGCGTGAATGACTATGTTGTGCGCCCAGTTGACCGAATGGAGTTTCTCGCCCGCGTCAAAACCCAACTGAAACGCAAGCGCTATGCAGACAAGCTTTGGGAAAATTTTCATCTTTCCATGCAGCTTGCAACTACAGATGCGGTTACGGGCCTTTACAACAGGCACTATCTAACAAGCCATATGGAAACGCGCCTTCAAGCGGCGCAAAGCAGCGGCAAGCCGCTTTCAGTACTTATGATGGATATCGATCATTTCAAAATAGTGAATGACACCCATGGTCATGCCGCAGGCGATATGGTTTTGAAGGAATTTGCTAAACGTATGGCCAAAAATATCAGGGGCGTTGATCTTGCTGCGCGCTATGGCGGTGAAGAGTTTGTTGTGATGATGCCCGAAACACCAACCGACTGGGCCTATATGATCGGTGACCGGTTGCGTCAGGAAGTTTGTGAGAATAAATTTGAGGTGGGCTTGCCGTCAGGTCCCATCGACATCAGCGTGTCTATCGGTGTGGCCACAAGTGAAGAGGGGCAAAGTCCGTCTCAACTTTTGGCAGAAGCAGATCGAGCGCTTTACGCTGCTAAAGCTAGCGGACGTAATAAGGTCATCATTGCAGGCGACGAATCGGAATAGTATTTTCCATAAAAAAACGCCGCACCCAGAAGGCGCGGCGTTTTTAATCTGACAGAATACCAAAATTATTTAATTTTAGATTCCTTGAATTCTACGTGCTTACGTACAACAGGGTCATACTTACGCTTGACCATTTTCTCAGTCATTGTACGCGGGTTCTTCTTGGTTACATAATAATAACCAGTGTCCGCGGTGCTAACGAGCTTGATCTTTATGCTGGACGGCTTAGCCATCTTGTTAACTCCGACAAATAAATTTTCTGATCGCCTCTGCGACCTTTGTGAGCGCGCAAAATACCCTCAAGTGTTCATAAGTCAAGGCTTGATTGGTTACGGATGCATTTTTTTCATTTTCGTCAAAAAAAGATGCATTCCTAAAAACTATTTTCAAATGCTAACCGACAAGTAACCTTTTTTGTGCAACAAGGGGACAGGACAATAGCTGAGGGTGAAAAATGGCTGTAATGGATAATGATCTGATCGCTGAATTGCGTACTGAAGCGATAGATACAGTAGAAGACAGACTTCAGAATTTACAAGAAGCGATGAGCGATTTTCAAAGCGGTGTGATCACGGCTGAGCCAGCGCTGGCAACCGTACGGCTTGAAGCTCACTCATTGAAAGCGGTCGCCGCCAGTTTTGACATGAAGGCGCTTAAAGTAGTTTGCCACAGATTTGAAGATTACTTTTTCAATGTTTCCAGCCTGAAAGAAGGAAATTGCAAGGATATTTTGTTCTTTGCTGACCGTATGTCGGAATGCCTTGAGGCGTTTAGCAATGACCGTGAGCTCGATGTTTCTCAGTTGATGCGGAAACTGCCTAACAAAGGCGGCTTCAATGTCGGCGATGTCATGGTGTCAGAAATTGAAGTCATGCTGGTAATGGAGCCAGGTATAGCAACAAAGATTGTAACGCGTGAGCTTCTTGAATGTGGCTACCGCATGATTAACGTAGCGTCCACGTTGGACGCGATCCAGCTTATACCGGCAATGAAGCCAGACGCCGTTATTGTTTCGAATGTAATGCCAGACCTGTCAGGTATTGATTTGGCCTGTGCCCTGAAGGCAATGCCAACCACACGAGACGTACCCGTTGCCTTAATAGCTACATCGCAAAAAGAAAAATTCAGAGATTTGCCTGACAGTGTGCCGGTTCTCCGTAAAGGGTCCAAGTTCGCTGATGACGTTGCTGATGTATTTGTGAAATTGGGTATTTTATAATCAACAAGCAGGGTTGGTGGCCGTTTTAACGCCGCCGACCACTGCTGGTTTTCCCGTCGCTTCGCCCCATTCGGCGTTTTGCTTGTTTGGCCCGCGTAGTGCCATTTCTTTTTGGCCGCCGATTGTCGCCTTCGACGAGAAGCTCCAGCTTCAAGCCTCCTGTAAGCCGGTTGGCTTCAGTTAACCGCACATCGATTTTATCACCCAGTTTAAATTCCTGGCCTCTGCGTTCACCCACCAGGCGGTGATTGTCTGCATCCAGCACATAATAATCGTCGCCGATTGCGGAAATGGGGATTAAGCCATCGCCACCTGAGGGCTCGAGTGAAACAAAAAGCCCAAACCGTGTCACACCTGATATCCGGCCGACAAACTCTTCCCCGATTCTGTCAGCCAGATAGGAAGCCATGTAGCGGTCGGTCGAATCGCGTTCGGCGGCCATGGCACGGCGCTCGGTATTTGAAATTTGCTCGCCAATGGTCGGCATTTCCGCCACTTCCTGGTCCGTCAAACCGTCATCGCCTAGCTTCAAAGCTCGTATAAGCCCGCGGTGCACCATCAAATCGGCATACCGGCGGATTGGGGATGTGAAATGTGCATAGCGCGTAAGAGCAAGGCCAAAGTGACCCTCATTATCGGGCGCATAATAGGCCTGAGTTTGGCTGCGCAGCACCACATCATTCACCATCTGTTCGTGCGGTGTGTCCTTCACATTTTTCAATATGCCATTGAAAAGGCGCGGCTGCATCACGTTGCCTTTGGCTAGGCTCAGCTCGAGCGACTGAAGAAACTCGCGTAAGCTTTCAAGTTTATCGTGTGGCGGCACTTCATGCACACGGTACATTGCGGGTACCCGGTGTTTTTCCAGCTCTTCTGCGGCGCACACATTGGCAGAGATCATAAATTCTTCGACCAGTTTGTGGGCGTCCAGGCGTTCGCGAACAGCGACCTCTTTTACATAGCCGTTTTCGTCAAGAATGATTTTACGCTCTGGTAAATCAAGCTCGAGCGGTGCTCGTTTGCGGCGTGCCACCGTAAGGGCGTTGTAGGCCCCGTAGAGCGGTGTGAGCGCACTGTCCAGCAAGTTTGCCGTCGCAGAGTCAGGTGAGCCGTCTATGGCTGCCTGAGCCTGTTGATAAGTGATATTAGCGTGGCTATTCATTAAGCCGCGAATAAACTTATGACGTAGCTTTTTACCGTTTTTATTAAACCAGATTTCAAGTGCCATGCAGGCACGGTCTTCACCCGGCTTCAGGCTACATAGGCCCGCAGACAAAGATTCGGGTAACATGGGCACAACGCGGTCAGGAAAATAACAGCTGTTACCGCGCTTCAATGCTTCGCGGTCCAAACTGCTCTCAGGCTTCACATAGTGCGCCACATCAGCGATGGCGACAATCACATGCCAGCCACCTTCGTTAGTTGGGTCTGGGTCAACTTCTGCCCAAATTGCATCGTCATGGTCGCGGGCATCTGCTGGGTCAATGGTGATCAGTGCGATATCACGAAGATCAGTACGGCTGCCGAGCGCAACAGGGGCGGCGCCTTCAGCTGCTTTCAAAACCCGTTCAGGAAATTCATTGGGAATGTCATGAGTATGGATAGCGATCATGCTGATGGATTTTGCGGAGGCCATATCACCAAGGCGTTCTTTAATGCGAGCCCTTTTTGGGCCGCCCGAACGGCGTCTGCTTTTTACGGGTTCTGCCGAAACAAGTTCACCGTCCTGGGCTCCGCCTACGTCCTCGCGGTCCACCCAATATTCGTCGCGATTTTTCTTGTCGGTTGGCAGAATGCGGCCGCCCTCACGGGTGCCCTGATAAACGCCGAGAATGGCGGAAGGCGCGGCGTGCAGCATTTTGATAATTTCAGCGCGGTAAATCGGCGGCTCGTCTTTGATAGGTATCAACCGGGCTAGGGCGCGGTCGCCGCCGCCCATTGCTGATCCCCGGCCACCTTTTTTCGTGCTTATGAAAATGGCTGGTGCATCGCCGTCGCCTTGCCAATTTACCGGGCGCGCCATGGCGTCGCCGTGTTTGTCCGTACCCGCATATTCGATGATTTGTACGTTCGGAAGCCTGTCAGCTGGGCGTAGAGCGCGAGATTGGTCTTTGGCGAGTAGGCCATCTTCTGTGAGCTCACGCAAAAGTTTCTTGAGCTGAATTTTTTCGGGCCCTTTAATGCCAAAAGCGCGCGCAATTTCACGCTTTGTGACCTTGCCGCGATAATCGCGGATGAAAGCCAAAACATCGTCCTTGGAGGGGAACTGCCCGAAACGCTCTTTAGATGACAATGGCTTGCCCTCGCGAGGCGCCCGTTAGGACGCCTTTTTCTTTGCTGCAGCCTTTTTCTTGGCTGGTTTTTTCTTCGTTGCAGTTTTTTTCGCTGCGGCTTTCTTTGCAGGCTTCTTTTTCGCGGCTTTGGCGGCAATCCATTCCAGAGCTTGCTCCAATGTCACTGCCTCGGGTTCGGTACCCTTAGGTAGCGTTGCGTTGGTGCGTTTGTGGTTCACATAAGGGCCGTAGCGGCCGTCAAGGACACGAATAGCTTCGCCGTCGTCAGGGTGTGTGCCCAAATCTTTAAGTACTGTTTTCCCGCCACCTTTTTTGGCTGCTTGATCGGCGATTAAGGCAACCGCGCGGTTCAGTCCTACGGTAAACACTTCCTCGCTGGAAGATAGTTTAGCGTATGTGCCATCGTGTGCTAAATAAGGACCATACCGCCCAATGGCGCTAGTAATGGGCTTGCCCGTTTCGGGGTGAAGGCCAATTTCAAGCGGCAATGAAAGCAATTGCAGTGCTTTTTCAAGGTCGATAGATCCCGCGTCCATGTCTTTTGGAATACTGGCGCGTTTGGGCTTCTCGCCCTTCACAGTTTCACCGACTTGAATATAGGGGCCAAAACGACCAGATTTAACATGAATTTCTTCGCCAGTTTCAGGGTAGGCGCCAAGAGGCCCGGCATCATCCCCGTTACCATCTTCGCCATCGCTACCTTTGGAGCCAAATTGGCGTGTATAGCCACATTCAGGGTAATTTGAGCAGCCAACAAACGCGCCGTAGCGGCTTGTTTTTAGGCCCAGTCGGCCATCTTCACACGACGGACATTTGCGCGCCTCGTCATTGTTTTCAAAGAGCATTGGGCCCAAATATTCGTCAAGGGCATCGATAACTACAGAATTACGCACACCCAGAATTTCTTCTGTTTTGGGTTTGAAAGCGTCCCAAAATTCCCGAAGCAGCTTTTTCCAGTCGCCTTTTCCTGCGGAAACAGCATCAAGCTGTTCTTCCAGGTCAGCAGTGAAATCATATTCCACATAACGCGCGAAGAAACTTTCGAGAAACGCTGTTACCAAGCGGCCTTTGTCTTCGGGGATAAAGCGGTTGCGGTCCATCTGAACATAGGACCGGTCGCGGAGTACTGTTAGCACAGACGCATAAGTAGACGGGCGGCCAATGCCCAGTTCTTCCATGCGCTTCACTAGGCTTGCTTCGGTAAAACGTGGTGGTGGATCTGTGAAATGTTGGCGCGGAGACACTGTCTCAAGGGAAACAGCTTCGCCTTCCTTCATTGCAGGTAGCAGTGCCTCTTTATCATCTTTTTCGTCGTCTTTACCTTCCTGATATACAGAAAGGAAGCCGTCGAACAAAATTACCGTGCCTGTCGCACGAAGTTCCGCAGACTTATCCGCGTTCATAATCGTGACGGTGGTGCGCTCCATCTGGGCGCTTTCCATCTGGCTGGCAGCCGTCCGGCGCCACACCAGTTCGTAAAGTTTCTTTTCGTCAGTGTCGAGTACACTGGCAATGTCTGTTGGGCGGCGCATAGGATCAGTCGGACGAATGGCTTCGTGTGCTTCTTGTGCGTTTTTGGCCTTCGTCTTATAAATACGTGGGCTTTCAGGCAGATATTTTGCACCGTACCGGCTTTCGATTACGCCGCGGGTGGCATTCAATGCTTCCTGCGCAATACCAACGCCGTCTGTACGCATATAAGTAATTAAGCCGGTAACCTCTCCGCCAATTGGTTTGCCTTCATAAAGGGCCTGCGCAACGCGCATTGTTTTTTGAGCATTAAAACCAAGTTTCCGCGCGGCTTCCTGCTGCAATGTAGAAGTGGTGAAGGGTGGCTGCGGGTGCCTTCGTGTTGGTTTGCGTTCTACTGATTGCACCGTGTGGGGCGCTAATTTTGCAAGTTCGGTGGCTGCGTTTGCAGACGTTTCGTTTTCAAGTGAATATTTAGTGAGTTTCTCACCCTTCAAGGCAAAGAGCCGAGCAGCAAAAGCATTGTTGCTGGCGCTTTTGAGCGCCGCTTCGACCGACCAATATTCACGGGCGGTGAAAGCTTCTATTTCGCTTTCGCGCTCACATATCAGGCGCAGCGCTACGGATTGTACGCGGCCTGCTGAACGGGCACCGGGAAGTTTGCGCCACAGTACGGGTGAAAGTGTAAAGCCTACTAAATAATCCAGCGCGCGGCGAGCTAGGTAGGCGTTTACCAGTTCTTGGTCAAGATCTCGTGGTTCAGCGACGGCCTTGATGATGGCCGACTTGGTGATTTCGTTAAAAACTACCCGTTTAACGTCTACGTCCTTGAGTACTTTCTTTTTCGCAAGAACTTCAAGAACGTGCCAGCTGATGGCTTCTCCTTCGCGGTCGGGGTCGGTCGCGAGATACAGTTTATCGGCACCCTTAACTGCTTTGGCTATGTCAGCCAGGCGCTTTGAACTGTCGCGGTCAACCACCCAATCCATCGCAAAATCTTCGTCAGGTTTTACCGAACCATCTTTTGCTGGCAAGTCTCTTACATGGCCAAAACTGGCTAAAACTATGTAGTCTTTACCAAGGTATTTGTTGATTGTTTTGGCCTTGGAGGGGGATTCTACAATGACAACATTCATGCGTTGGATGGTCCTTATAACTTGTGTAGTGGCGCATAAAATACGCTCAAACCTAGCTCTCACCTAGTTGGAAGCACGCCTGAATGCAATGAGATTATTCGTTTTTTATAGAAATTCGGCTGTATTTGCCCCCGGCATGGCGCATTACATCGCCTGAAATTTCAAGCATTGTGAACTCGCTTAGCAAGGCTTCGGCTGACAAGCCAGACAATCGTACCAGATCGTCGATGTGGGTGGGAGAGGGGCTCAGCAGCGTGAGAATGTTTGATGCAAGGGGTGGCGAGGGTGCTTGTGCAACAGCAGGAGGGGCTTGAGTATTTCGCTTCGTTTCCTTCGGCGTTAATAAATCATGCGCCCGCAATAATGGCATGGTGTCATACTCAGCGATAATATCTTCAGCAGATTGCACCAATACGGCACCGTCGCGTATCAATTTGTTGCCGCCTTGAGCTCTGGGGTCGAGAGGGGAACCCGGAACCGCAAAAACATCCCTGTTTTGGTCGGCGGCATAGCTGGCTGTGATCAAGGAGCCGGAGCGCTGCGCCGCTTCAATCACAAGTATGCCTCTGGAAAGGCCCGATATAATGCGATTACGCCGCGGGAAATGCCGCGCCAGAGGCTTGGTTCCTGGTGCCATTTCGCTGACAACAAGGCCTGCTTTGGTGATTTGAGTATATAAATCGACGTTTTCCGGTGGGTAAATAATATCGATACCACCAGCGAGACAAGCAACTGTGCCAGCATTAACAGAAGCATAGTGTGCGGCTGTATCTATGCCCCGAGCCAGCCCTGAAACAATTGTAAGGTTCCGTTCTGCAAGGTCGCTGCATATGCGCCGAGTGATTTTGGCACCGCCTGCACTGCAATTTCTAGCGCCGACAACCCCGATCGTTGTTTTGTCTAAACAGCTGGTATTCCCCCTTACCATTAAGACCGTAGGGGCGTCGGATAGCTCGGATAACAGCGCCGGGTATCCGTGATGCCCAATGAGTAGATAGTTGGCATTGAGCGAGGTCGCGGTTTCCAGTTCGTCGTCGATCATTGCAATCGCGGCAAGCCTGGTTTTTGCAGTGCCTTTTCTTGCAGCAGCCTCGAGCATGGCGACCGCTTCCAAGGCAAAGCCTTGTTTTTTTATTAGTCGCTGGAAAGAAACCGGGCCAATACCGTCAGACCTAGTAAGGCGCAAGGTCGCCTTTAGCTCAGGCGAGGACGCAATTTGTTCTGGGGAATAGCTCATCTTGGTACCGTGCTAGGCTAGGCACGTGCTGTCAATATATTGGTTGCAGCGCGCAACTATAAATTAGCTTTTGTCTTTTTCTCCAAGCTTCGCTTCTTCGCCTTTGATGATACGGCTGATATTATCTTTGTGTCTTAAAAAGATGACGAGGGTCATGAAGCCTATGGCGGGCCAACTACCCGAACCGACGATAAAATAGCTGAATACTGGCGATAGGGCTGCTGTGACAAGCGCCGCCAATGATGACATACGAAAAATTGCAGCTGAAAGAAGCCATGTTGCGCCTGCTGCTATGCCAAGATAAGGCGCTATGGCGAACAGGGTACCCATAAAGGTCGCAAAGCCTTTGCCGCCCTTGAATCCAAGATATATGGGGAAGCAGTGGCCCACAAACGCGGCAGTACCCGCCAGAGCGGCTAGGTCGGCGTTAACATAATAGCGAGTGATCAATACTGCGATCGCACCTTTGCCAGCATCGAGCAACAGCGTTGCCAAGGCCAAATCCTTGCGCCCGGTTCTCAGCACATTGGTGGCACCAATATTGCCAGACCCAACTTCTCGGATATCGCCCAAACCAGCCATTTTGGTGAAGACCAGCCCGAACGGTACAGCGCCAAGAAAGTAGCTGGCGGCGATCACTAAAAAAAGGTCAAGTGAAAGCATCTAAGCGTCCCCTCTATACAGCGTTTCGCCGCCAACCATTGTTTGCCAGACCTTTCCCTGTACGGGCAGCGTGTCAAAGGGTGTATTTTTGGCCACCGAATGCAAGGCCTCGACGTCAATGCGCCAGGGCTTTTCCAGATCGAAAATTACAACATCGGCCGGGCTGCCTGTGGCGAGCGTACCGGTTTCTAAACCGAGAAGGGC
>Ga0316204_10012200_pt1 | contig 10550 bp, 5 predicted proteins | sample 6monrhotite_MG_2_FD_205661 | JGI IMG/M metagenome (GOLD analysis project Ga0316204, IMG submission 205661) | Microbial mat bacterial communities from mineral coupon in-situ incubated in ocean water Damariscotta River, Maine, United States -... | ecosystem: Environmental > Aquatic > Marine >... | reverse complement strand
GGGTCAGCTAACTCTTTTGGAATGCCTAGCAGGGCGACGACCAAATCTGGGTCGCGCTTTGCCACATCTCGTACTTTGAGTAAAAACTGGTAATTAATACTGGAAAAATCCGTATCTGAATTCATATTTCCTTGCCCCCTATTCCTGTCTTTTCGTGCGGTTATTCAAGAGAAAATGTTTGTTTAAACGACCGAAAACAAACAAATGAGCAAGGAAGGCTATTACACTTAAATCAGATGGTGATTTGTGAGGTAAGCAAGGAAAAGTTTTGCGAACAAATGTTGCTCGACGTGACAAGCCAACGATATAGAGTTGATGCTTTAATAGCCGTAAATGCATGTCGGGAAACGTGCTCCATGTGGATTAGTTAACGTTCCCAATTTTAATTGCTATGCAAGCATTTAACTCCCCGATTAACTTACCCCTAGGGTGCAGTTTTAGAACCTATTTTTCTGAGAATTGATGTTGCAGCGGTTAGACTGATTGGCAGTTATCGTATAGCTACGTTCGGTGGCGTATACTTGAATACGATGAGGATTTATTGGGGCTAGAACCGAGTCGGACGTACTGAGAGGGCATTTATGGCGAGGGAATCGCTAAAACAGTTGGTTGATATCCCTAATATTGGCAAGGCAATGGCGAGGAGTTTAGTCTTACTCGGTATTGAGCGCCCGGTTGACCTGATCGGTCGAGACCCGTATCGACTTTATGAAGAGCTTTGTCGTGTGACACAGAAGAAGTATGACCCATGTGTTCTTGATGTCTTTATCTCTGCGGTAAGGTATATGGAAGGTGGCCCGCCTAAGAAGTGGTGGGAGTTTACTGAGGAGAGGAAGCGGAGGCTTGGGGAGGGATGAAAGAAGGTTGGTGCTGGATATGAGGTTTTTAGTAACGGCTTCTATCGCCCCAATATAGTTGAAAATGGGCAGGAATTGGCTTTCAGGGCTGAATTAATATCGATAAATAGTCAATATTGTACTTGCCCTCTTTTTCTAGGATGTAATATGTCTATAAAAAATATTGTTGAAAAGTTGTTCGTTGACAATACAAGCTATACGACTCCAGATCAAGCCACAAACCAAGCTAGCTCCCTCGAAGCGTTATCAACAGATTTATATACTGATTCCAAGCGGTTTATCTATGAACTTTTACAGAATGCTGACGATTCGCCTAATGAAGGGTCGGCGGTAAAAGTTTGGATAAAAACTTTTGGTGATGTATTAGTTGTAGCGCATTCAGGGCAGGCTTTTGATGAAAGGGATGTACAGGGGCTGTGTAATGTAAATAATGGAACAAAGAAAACCGATGCTAGTAAAACTGGCTATAAAGGCATTGGATTTAAATCAGTATTTGGGCAGTCTGAAGAAGTTACTGTATATACAAATAATGAATATTTTAGATTTGACTCATCTTTCCCCTTTGTCTGGCGATGGGTTGAAAACAAAGCAGACTGGGAACGAAACAGTGAGCGTAAATTTGTTCACCCTTGGCAGATAATTCCGATATATACCGAACATAAGGATGTCTTGGCGCCAGTTCATCAATACCTCCAAGCCGTAAATTCTACAGTTGCAACAATAATAAAACTTGATAACTTCACAGATACATTGTTGGCAGTACAGGAGCTGTCAGAAAATGTGAATATGTTTCTATTTCTAAAGAATATTTCTGAAATAAATTTCGAGTTAAGTGATATTTGCCGCATAGAAATCAATCGCCTAGAAAGTGGCGATGTCGAATTGAAGAAAAATGGGAAGATTGAAGCTAGATGGTTGATAAATACAATTAATTTAGACGTGCCTGCCGAGCTTAGTACAGCCCTAGAAGATGAAAGGAATATACCTGAAAAGTTGTTAAGAGCTAAGAATATAGAACTAACTTTAGCAGCAAAAATTGGTGAAGATGGAATAGCAGAGATTACAACAAGTGAAAAGCTACTTTATTCGTATTTACCTACAGATGAAACTAAATATCAATTCCCTGTCCTGATAAATGCAAGCTTTTTGACCAATGCAAACCGTGAACATCTTCATGCCGATTCTAAGTGGAATCAATGGTTGTTTAAAAGAATTGCAATTGAAATATTTAAATGGATTTCAATATTAGTAGTTGGTCAGCTGAAACTTCAAGCGTATAGGTTAATTCCACGAGTAATACGTGATGATGAATTGGGTAAACACTTTAATTCTGGAGTTAGGGAAGCCATAGACACTGTAAAATTTGTTATTACAAAAAATAATCAGTTAGTTAGAGTCGTGGATTCTATTGTTGATTTTACTTACCTATCTGAAAAAACATTTGTTGGTGAAGACGCGATTAAAAATATTTTAAGTGATTTTGATAGTTCGGGTGTGAGTTGTTCTAAGGCCTTTGTTAAAAATTCCGGCTTTGGGAATACTATAAAAGAACTTGGGGCTGATAGCTTTGGATGGAAGGACTTTCCTCGTTTATTGAAATCATATAGTTTTGTAAGAAATCATTCGATTGATAAAAATATAGCGTTAATTAAACACTTAAAATCCTTGTCAGAAAAAGATTCTGTGAATGGAGTTACAGCTGGAGTGCTTAGTAAGTGGCCATTTATCATTGATCATAAAAACAAACTGAATATACCTACCGAAATCTATTTTCCTACTGCTGCTGACAATAATTGGGATGATCCTGAGAGTGAGTTAGCGTTCTTACATAGAGAAATACAAGAATGGCTCTCTTTAAATCCTGATATTAGGAAATGGATTGAACAACTTGGTGTTGTTGAAAAGACTGATATCAGCTTTATTACTAAAACATTAATCCCTAATTCAGAAGGCTATATAAATAAAGACAACGCTATTCAAACTATTCGAGATCTTTTTAATATTTATAAAAAAGATGAACTGAACTCAGATTTACTTGCTCAATTGTCTGATTTGAAGCTGCTTACAGACAAAGGGAATCTTGTAGCTGCAAAGAATTGCATTCTTTCAAATGATTATTCTCCACGCCTAGAAATAGAAGATGTGTTAGGAATTGATGTATTTGTAAGCGCAACGTATATGGATGACACCATCGACAAGGATGAGTGGAAAAGATTTTTTAAATTCATGAAAGTATCTGATGGAATAGCTTGTGTTAAGTGTGAAGACAGAGTCGATAAAAGCTCATTCATAGCTAACGGCTTCAGAAAAGAATACTTTGAGATGGAGGATAAAAAGTTCAAACCTTACCAGTCAACGTTTACTAGCGATTCATATAAAGAATTCACAAGCCTGAGTTACATCCATATTACAATAGATAATTATCCTCTTTCAAAACTATTCTGGGAGGATGTGATAAATAATTTTTCTCCTTCAGATATATCTGAGCCAAGCATTGCATTTTGGGGGCGTACAGGAAGACCTGGTCAAACAAAAGGAGATGAGGTTGAAAATTATACTCAATGGCTTATTAAGAACTTAAACGCTATTCCTGTGCTATCGAAGGTGTGTAGACCCACAAGTAATGTATTGCTTAACACTGAAAAAATTAAGAAGTTAGCTGGTGAGTATTTGCCTGTGTTTGACGGTGTTGAATTGTCTGCTGATTGGAAGTCATTTTTTAATTTTAGAGCTGAAATTCAATTAGCAGACTATTTAAAATTACTCAGTGCAATATCTACTGACGTAACAGACAAGCAAGAAGTAAAAATAATTAATTCCAATAGAATTCAATTAATATACAAACATCTAATGGATTTATGTGTTAACTGGGGGCCGTCTGAGCTTAAGGTTGTTTCTGATTGGGCTGATTCAGGGGTTTTACTGAACACTAAAAGTCAGTTTTCAGACTGTAAATCTACAAAATATTTCATAGATGGCAATGATGGGATATTTCAGGATCAATTCAAATTTTTGGAGCTTAGCTCTGAGAACAAACAACATGCCAACATTGTTGAATTTCTAAATGCTTTTCAAGTTACCATTTTAGAACAGAGTGATTTCAAGCTTAAATCCTATAAGGATGAAGTTGGGTTAGAATTAGCTGTGCGGCTAGAAAGCATACTTCCATTCTTCAAGGCTTGGATTGAGAGCGAAAATAATGATTCTAAAACTCTAGATTCTTTAGCAAAGCTGGGTGCAGGGGTTGCCGAATTAGATATTTATGAAGCAGAAACGCTTCAAATAACATATGAAGATCTAGACTTTTCTAAAAACGTCAATGTTCACCTTGATAGCGATAAGCTTTTTGTAACTAAACCATGGAAGAGCAATAAGGTGCTGTTACAACTGCCAGGCATGCTTTGTCGCTACTTAAATTTGATGGGACATGATAAGAAGCTGAACTTTCTTATATGCTCTACATCTGGCGAAATTAATGAGTACTTTGAGCAAGAGAGTATTGATGTGCCGGTAGGTGTAACTTTAGAAGCTGATGTAGATGCCAGTGAGTTGAATAACGCTAAAACATTACCAACCGACACAATAGTTAAGTCTTTTGATGAGATTAAAGACGCTGTTAGCAACGGCGCATCCCCAGACTTCTTTCACATTCCTACTTCCGAATATGAAAGGTTCCTGTTTGTAGAAAAGTTGATTTCAAGGGCTGTAGCTAATGTTATTGAATATTTAGATAAACTTCCTGAATATGATTGTAGAAATCACTACGAAATTGCGCCTAGTATCATTGGTGGTGTTACTAAAAACGGGCAATATTTGACCGTTGTCGCTAGACCTTCAGATAATGATGCTGTTCTTCTTTATTACACTTCAGAATTTGATGTGCTTGAATATGTTGATGCTGAATTTTGGTGCGAAGATGGCGAGAATGTCCCACAAAAAATAACAATGGGTCATCTGCTGAAAATGACAAAAATTAATAAAATCCCGATAAACAACGTCACATTTGAAGAACAAGAATTCGAGCAGTTCATTAAAAAGCAAAAATCAGTTGATTTTGAGTTTGATGCAGTTCCTTCATCTCCCTACAAAGTTGCTCAGATTATTTCTTCATTTGCTAATACTGAAGGTGGGGAATTGGTTTATGGAATAAATAAAAATGGAACAGAGAATAAATTTGTAGGTTTAAGTACTGATTTTCGAATGGATGAGATTGTCAAGGAAGCTTTAATGATGATATCTCCATTGCCAACCATTACCTACGATTGGGTTAGTGTCGGAGGAAAATACTTCTTTATCATTAAGGTCGAAGAATCAAACGAAGAGATGTTAATAGGCAGTCAAAAGTATATTAGGAAAGACTCTCAAACAAATGTTGAGGAAGATGAGTTTTCTGATGTTATGGAGCCTTTGGCTATTTCAGATTTTGAAAAAACAGTAGCGATAATTATTGGAATCGAAAATTATAAATCGAGAGATAATAACCAAGTGCCCCCTGTTAAGTATGCTGAGAAAGATACTTTATTATTTAAACAAATGCTAATCGAGCGGTTTAAGGTTGAAGAAGATAATATCCACATCTTCATCAATGAAGATGCATTGAAGAGTGATTTGGAGTATGGGTTAAGTGGGTTGTTTCATTCTTTATCAGAGAAAGATCGTCTGGTTTTCTATTATGTTGGTCATGGGTTTCATAATGGTACGACAAATTATCTTTCAACATATGATACTCACATCAATAATGTAGTCGGTACAGCAGTTTCTCTGCGTAAGATTTTACTTGATCCATTGCTAAATTCGAAATGCAAATCTGGTTTAGTATTTATCGATGCTTGTGCGCAAAGCTTAAAAAATGATGAAGAAAGGGCATTGATTACAGATTTAAATAATGAAGACTTCATACTATTTAAAAATGAGCATCCTCATTTTGCTACTTTTCTATCTTGTCAGCCAGGTCAGAGTTCTTATTCTTGCCATGAGTTAGGGCATGGAATATGGACTTATTATTTAAATAAAGCACTTAGTGGAGAAGAGACAGGAGCAGTTAAGTCTGACAAATACATTACTGATAGAACGTTAAATGATTATTTGGCAAGAAATGTATCTGACTACGCAAAAATTGAGCATGGTTTTGAACAAAACCCAAAGGCAATTCTAGACTCAAATTATGAGAATGTAATAGCTGAAATCTAAATGAGCTGGTTAATTTAAAGATTAAAATGAATTTTGGGGCAGACCTCACATTCCACTTGTCAAACTTAAAGCACATTATCAGCGGCCGCTTTTGGTAAGTCGAAAAAAACCGCCAAACAAAATGTTTGGCGGCATTGTCAATTACTCCTTCTCAGTTGATTAATTGCTTAGCCAAAGCCACCTCAATAGAGTCTCCATCCTGATTGAGCACATCCAACCCAGTATCCGGCATATCACCGGACGTAGACTGGCTAACCGCAATCTTCTTAGCCATCAGAGAAAGACACGCCATTTGTGCCGATCCACTGTAGCCAAGGAAGTAGACATCCACGGGTTCCGTTTGACCGATACGCCATGAGCGTCGAGCGGCTTGTTGAAGCGTGTATACGTTGTAGCCCGACTGGAGAAACACGATAGTCGGAAAGTCCAACAGATCCAGACCAGTCTTGACGAGTTCAGGGTTAGTGATCATCACATCCACCCCACGCTCAACCTGATCACAAATCCAATCTTCCCGTTTACATGTACCCACTGTTGCTCGCAACACCGCAGCCTTGAACCCTTCGGCCTCCAGCAGACTTTTCAGTCGAGTGGTGGTGTTCCGGGTGCCGGTGTAAGTGGTGTAAGCCAACACACGACGGCCACGCGCTTTTTCTGCCTTACATAGTTGAATCAACTCTTCCTCTTTGGGGGAAGGTTCATCACCTATGACTGAGGGCACAAACGCCAACAGTTGACGAGTACGTGGATGCTTCACCACTTCCTCACGAAAGCAGCAATCCGGCCACGCCAGCAGGCAGTTCAATACAACACCTAACAGGCTGGTGTCACCACTGCGTAAAGCGCTTTTCAACGCATCGGTCAGTGTTGACTCAAGTGCTGAGTATCGTTCGGCCTGTTCTGCCTCCATCGCAACTTCCATGAAATACTCATTGTAGGGCGGCAACACATTGTCACCGATATCTTTGAGCTTCAAGAAAGCCGTAAAAGGCAGTACATAACGCGCAACACCCAACGGGCCAAAGCCCGGTGCTTTTTGAGTACGTACAGAAACACTCTTACCACGAGCAGTACGATGGTTTCGTGCATCGGTCTCCTTGTAGATATCTTTCAGGATTCCATGGTTTCGCATAAACGCCATCGCTGCCGTGCCCAACGTGCCACTCTTAGGATTAAAACGGAAACCATCCTCGATCATCCGTCGTGGCATAATGCGCCACAGTAGAAAAAAAAGATCGTCCGCATACCCACCCATGAGTGTGCCCGTTAGTAAAAGCACCTTGCGTACTTTATTCGCCAACACGCCCATGGCTTGCCCCTGAGCAGAGTTGTCGTTTTTATACTCGTGCCCCTCATCGACGATGAGTAACGAGAAATAGCCATCAGGAAGATAGCGTTTGATGAACTCCGTTGGTTGATAACCACCTTGACCAAAGGATATTTCCAGTGACGCAATAGAGCGCTCCATGCGCGTTGCCTGCCGATCAGTGAAGACTAATTCACCTTCATCATCCATCAGATTGATGAACTCATAAAGATTGTCTCCAAGCATTCCAGATAGTAACTCTTCTCCAAAACACCCAATCAGCTTCTCCGCTGTCTTTTTGCCGATGGTTGGCAATTGACACATGGCATCGATGAGCAGTTCACGACGACTCTTTTGGCGACGACCTGGCCGAACCAATGTCCACAGTGGTTCGCTACACTCCGCGCACCACTGTTGTCGGTCAGCACCATGTTTAAACAACACCGCAGTCAACTTATTACCTTCAGCATCTTTGACGATAGTGCCGCACCGTGGGCAACTTGCGTATTCCTCGGTTTGTACGAACGTCATAGAGCTTTCATTACCCGCTTCGGTATAACTACGCACATGCGCTTTGCGAATCGCAAAGGCAGGTTGCCAATGGGAACCCATGCGCATACGGACTCTGCCTAGAATGAAAAACTCAGGGCTATCTGAGTCTTTACATCCCAATGCATCTCTTAACTGCAAGAGCTTGCATAACGTATCCGGGCCATTGAGCACCCAAACACGCGCCTTGGGCACAGTCTCCAGAATTTCACGCCGCCACTTGTAGACCAGGTGCGGTGGTGAAATAACCAGAGAGCGCTGATAACCCTCTTCATACATGACAGCAGCGGTAGCAATGGCCATCATCGTTTTTCCGGTGCCCATCTCTGCATTAATGACAGAGGCTTGTTCGCCTTCATCAACCAGTAAACGGGTGATTGCCTGCACAACATCGCGTTGAGCATCGAATGGGTCTCGTTTGAGACCATCCATGACCAACTCACGATGAGTATTTGGCGTACCGTCGTAAACAGGCGGGTTTTGTTGTGATACCGCTGCCAACAGATCATCACCGAAATCGGTAACGAACTGAGACAGTGGTATTACGTTGGGTGCTGCATCTTCTGCACTATCTTCAATTTCTAACTCAACTGCTTCTGCAACTGCATTCATGACTGTCATCTCCTTTCATTGAAATAAAAAAGGGACAGCCCCACAGGGGAAACTGCCCCTGTTCTGGGATAAAGCGATGCGCCCGAAGTTAAAGTAAAAATAGGGCGCGTGGTTTTTAGAGCATTTGTTCTCTGTTGTATATGCCGTTCACACGGGTGTGTTCGACGATCTTATTGCCAACGTTGTGCATTCCGTCCGCTAAGACTTCATTGATCATCTTTTCTGGAACCTCAATGCCACGATGTTCCAGTTCAAATAGATAAGCTTCGATACCTTTTGGGTGTGAAACTTGTTGTTCCAAATTGTTGAAGAGGAATACGTCATCGTCCTCCTCTGTCTCTTCACCAGCCGGTGCCGGTTCCAAGTTGGTTTGTATGATGGTCATGAAAAATCCTTGTAAAGGACGATCCCAGCCCATCGTGACCACAAGCTCGATATTGCCAAGCTGTGTTGTGAATTTATGTAGTGACATAGTGCTTCTCCTGATTGAATGATGAACGGAAGAAACAGTCACGCCCAAACGGGAGATGTGTTTTCCCGTGTAGGTGAACTAGATTTGAAAAATTTGTAAACATACGAACCGATGACGCAATGTCATCGCACTTCCTGCCCGGCTCTATGAAAGTGCTTGAGCGTCTGAAAACCAGAGGTTTGTCAGACAAGGGTGCCATTGAATCCGCAATGGCCACGGTGGAAATCGAGATGCGTTGATCGAATGACACTTATTGTTAAGTGCCATCTGATAAAGGCTCTATCGAAGTAAAAAATAAAACTACTAGGGGTGATACCCCCAGTAGTTAGTAGTGAAGAAAACGATTGTTACCTGATCTCAACCACGCGAGCGTAGTTGTCGCCAGGCGTGAAATCGATGGCTCTGATGACGGGTACAAAGCGGTCGGTCAGTACGGTGGTTGAGGTCAGTCGATTTTCGTCATCGACCTCCTGTGATACCGTCCTCACCTTCTCTTTATGTGTGCCGCCTTTGATTAAAAACTGCTGTCCGCTTTGTGAGCGAACCACGCCAGAGACTTGACCCGCTGCAAGCGCCAAAGCCAGGTGCCAATTAGACATCTTTCTTAACGGTCGCCTCGTAGTTTCTAAAGCGATGGAACGAAACTTAAGATCAAACTGATCCCACAAACAGGGATTACGGTCGATCTCGTCCGCTAACTGAACACTGTCCATTTTCACGTAGCTGAACTTGGCGTCACCACCGATAGACGCAGGGATAGCATAGGGTTCCGATGTCCACGTTTGTGGTAATACCTCGGGTTCCTGTTCTCCGTTAACGATGGCTAAAAGGCGATCTTTTGCCCCAGACACATCATGCCTCGCTTCCTTGGTGCGGCGACGTACACCGAACAGCACAATCTGTTTAAACTGCTGTTCAGGTGCTTTGAACACCTCGATCCGATGGAAATGAGTGGTGATCCAGCCAACCAGCTCTTTATCCAATGTGTACTGGGGAATGATGAGTACCATCACACCCTCAAATTGCAACGCCGATATGGTCAGGTTGTAGAACAATTTCTCCAACCGTTTGCGACCTTTACCGCCACATTGATCCCCAGTGCTACCTTTGTCAGAGACAAGATCGCCATAGGGTGGGTTGAGCCAGAGTAGGCCGTATTGTCGTTGACCCAGTACACAGTCCTGGATATCACCGTGGATACAGCGATCCAGGATCTGTTTAGCGTGCCAGGCGCGTTCATTGTCATATTCAACACCGAACGCTTCTACACGCTCAGTGCCTAAATGATGTTTGCACTCAGCCAAAGCCGACCCTTCACCAGCACATGGGTCGATGATGCGCAGTTGCCCTGTTTTTTGAGCCGTCAACGCAGACAACACGCGAGTCATGGTGTCGGCATCCGTAGGGAAATAACCGTTTTTGATAAAATTACGCGCGAGGCGTTGAAACATTAAAGCCATGGTGTTTCTCCTGTCATTTATTGAAATAGACCGGAGAGACACCGCCCCAGTTAGGGAGATGTTCTCCCCAGTCGGGTTTAGGTGTTGAATTGTTAAGCCATCAC
>Ga0316204_10012197_pt1 | contig 10553 bp, 11 predicted proteins | sample 6monrhotite_MG_2_FD_205661 | JGI IMG/M metagenome (GOLD analysis project Ga0316204, IMG submission 205661) | Microbial mat bacterial communities from mineral coupon in-situ incubated in ocean water Damariscotta River, Maine, United States -... | ecosystem: Environmental > Aquatic > Marine >... | reverse complement strand
GAAACACCTACTAATGCTGCTTTCTTGCCTTTAAAATACTTAGGCTCAATTCCATCAATAAATAATTTCAAGATACCGGGTATACTCCCATTGTATTCAGGCACTACAAATAAGAGCTTATCAGCAGGCAGAATTAACTCCTCACCGTATTTTGTAAAAATAGAATTCCCATAATCGTAAACCGATTGTAGAGAAATTTGATCTGGAATTTCATCCAAATAAAATGACTTACATTCGATCTTGTTTGCTTGCAACTGATCTTTGCATCTTTTTGAGTAAGAGGCCGTTAAATTGTCTTCGCGATTGCTCGCTGATATAATTGTGATCATCTATTCAATTAACAAAATTTTGTTCAAAAATGTGGGATAAAACAAATTGTTACTGCCCTACTTTACTGTACTTTTAAAATAATCGCTTTGCAATATTTTCTGCAAAGAAAACGATTAATATTAACTCTCTTAATCCTATGAGAATCACCTATTACGGTCATTCATGCTTCGGTATCAACAGCAATCAACAAGCACTCTTGTTCGACCCATTCATCAGTCCGAATGAGCTAGCAAAGGAGATTAACGTTGACGAATTAGACTGTAACTATTTGTTAATAAGTCATGGTCACGCAGATCACATTGCCGATGCTGAGCGAATAGCGAAACGAACCAATGCTACTATTGTTTCGAATTATGAGATTGTGACTTGGTTTGCCGAAAAAGGACTTGAGAAAGGCCACCCAATGAATCTTGGAGGAAAGTGGAAATTTGATTTTGGAACGCTAAAGTATGTTAATGCTGTACACTCTTCTATGCTTCCCGATCGTTCTTATGGAGGAAATCCAGGTGGATTTCTTCTTGAAATAGAAGGAAAAACCATCTATTATGCTGGAGATACTGCTTTATTTTCTGATATGAAACTAATTGGGGAATACAATCGACCTGATCTAGCGTTTTTGCCTATTGGAGACAATTTTACCATGGGAATCGAAGATGCTGTTATTGCAGCAGATTTCATACAGTGCGATCGAATCATTGGAATGCATTACGATAGTTTTGCTCCTATTAAGATCAAACATGAAAATGCTATTGAAGCTTTCCGTAAAGCGGGAAAAGAATTAATACTAATGAATATTGGCGGCTCTTTAGAGCTTTAATTATACAAACTAAGAACGAATATGGGTAAGATAATATCAGTTGCGAATCAAAAAGGTGGTGTTGGAAAAACCACCACATCAATTAATCTTGCTGCTGCTTTGGGAGTACTAGAGCGTAAAGTATTGTTAGTAGATGCAGATCCTCAAGCCAACGCTACTTCAGGAGTAGGAATTGACCCAAGAAACGTAAAAACAAGCATTTACGAATGCATTGTCAATGAAATTGAACCAAGAGACATTATCTTAGAAACCAACTCCCCCAACTTGGATTTGTTGCCTGCACACATTGATTTGGTTGGAGCTGAGATTGAAATGATCAATCTTCCAAGTAGAGAAAAGATGATGCGAGCTGCTTTAAATAAGATCAAAGACGACTATGATTTCATTATTCTAGACTGCTCACCTTCTTTGGGCTTAATCACCTTAAATGCCTTAACCGCATCTGATTCAGTAATTATTCCTGTACAATGCGAGTATTTTGCTCTTGAAGGCTTAGGAAAGCTATTGAATACCATAAAAATTGTTCAATCAAGACTAAATCCTGAATTAGATATTGAAGGACTTTTATTGACGATGTATGATATCCGTCTACGCCTTTCTAATCAAGTAGTTGAAGAAGTCAAAACCCACTTTCAACAAATGGTTTTTGACACTATTATTCAAAGAAATACTCGCCTTGGAGAAGCTCCTAGTCATGGCGAAACCATCATTATGCATGATGCTAGCTGTAAAGGCGCTATTAATTATTTAAATTTAGCAAGAGAGATTTTACAGAAGAATGAAATGACTCAAATAAAGGAGTCTGAGAAAGTAATTAACGTTTAAAGATGACCAAAAGACCGGCACTCGGAAGAGGATTAAGTGCACTTTTAGAAAGTGAGCAGACAGATGTTACGGGCAATACTGAACAGCCTGAAATTCCAAAAACAGCGGGCTCTATCGCTGAAATAGAAATTGCAAAAATAGAAGCTAACCCCTTTCAACCGCGTACAAAGTTTGAAGAAGAAGCCTTACATGAATTGGCTCAATCTATAAAAGAACTAGGCATTATCCAGCCTGTTACGGTAAGAAAGTTAGGCTACGATAAATTCCAGCTTATTTCTGGCGAGAGAAGGTTCAGAGCTTCTCAATTGGCTGGTTTAACTCAAATTCCTGCTTTTATTCGAATCGCAAATGACCAAAGCATGCTTGAAATGGCCTTGGTAGAAAACATTCAGCGAGCTGAGTTAGATGCTATAGAAGTTGCCATATCTTACCAACGATTAATCGATGAATGTAAACTAACCCAAGAAGAACTAAGTCAAAGGGTTGGAAAAAACCGTTCTACTATTGCCAATTACTTGCGTTTATTAAAACTTCCTGCAGAAATTCAGAATGGCATTCGTACAGCACAGCTATCAATGGGTCATGCTAGGGCCCTGGTTAACTTAGCTACTCCAGAGGCTCAACTAGAAGCTTTTCAGCAAATTATAACTGAAAATTTATCAGTGAGAAAAACAGAGGAATTGGCTAAAACAAAAAAAGCTTCTACTCCAACTAAAAGTAGTACTCCTGTTTCTCTTCCACTTACCCTTATCGATAAAAAAATTCGCTCTAATCTTTCTAATCATTTCCAAGTAGACGTTAAGTTTCAACGCAAAGAAGAAGAAAAAGGAAAAATCATTATCCCCTTTGATTCAGAAGAAGAATTAGAACAAATTTTAAATCGAATGAAGCTGTAACTTTGTACCCTAGTATGAAGTACTTTTTAACGATTTCTATTCTCTTTATCTTTTCAACATCAGTGTCGGCTCAGCAATCTGACACCATAGTGCTTAAAGATTCTATACAACAGCATTCGCCAACCAAAGCCACCATCCTTTCTATGGCACTTCCTGGCTTAGGCCAAGCATACAATAAAAAGTATTGGAAAATTCCATTGGCATGGGCGGCAGTGGCTGTACCCCTCTATTTTGCTTTGGACGAACGTTCAAAATTTGAAGAGTTTAAAAGTGCCTACGTCAAAAGAGTAGATGATGATCCAACGACCATCGATGAGAAGTATACCGGTGTATACAGAGACAGTCAACTGCTATCGTTAATTGATTTCCACAGAAAAAATAGAGACCTAATGTTTGTTTTAACAGGAGTGGGCTATGCACTCAATATATTGGATGCAGCAGTAGATGCACACTTGTTCCATTTTGATGTAAGCGATGAATTAGCAGCACACATCCGCCCATCCTTCCAATACAATGCACCTCAGCAACTCATGGTCCCATCTTTAACCCTAAGCTTAAAATTTACTAAAAAGCCCCGCCAACATGCTTATTAGGCCGAATATGTATTTTATTCAGATACTTTTGTGCCTCCAATTAATTTAATCAGATGAAAATTGCAATTATAGGGTATGGAAAAATGGGCAAAGCTATTGAAGAAATTGCCTTAGAGAGAGGACATACCGTTAACCTTAAAATATCTTCTACCAATATAGAAGACCTTAATACTGCAAATTTAAAAGAGATTGATGTTGCAATTGAATTCTCTAGACCTGAGAACGCAATTAAAAACATTGAATGTTGTTTAAACAATGAGACCCCAATTGTTATAGGAACTACTGGCTGGTACGATGATTTCGATCGCATTGAAAAGCTGTGTGCCGCTAAAGCAACTTCTTTGTTGGCCGCAACAAACTTTAGTGTGGGAGTAAACCTCTTCTTTGAGCTAAATCAGAAACTAGCTCAATTGATGAGCAACAGAAATGAATACCAAGCTTCATTAGAAGAAATTCACCATACTGAAAAACTTGACAGTCCAAGTGGTACAGCAATTACTTTGGCTGAAGGGATCTTAAAAATACACCCTAATTACCAAGAATGGAAGAATGAAATATCTACCCAAAAAAAACTTCTACCAATACTTTCGGTAAGAGAGCAGAATGTACCTGGAACACATGAAGTTACTTTTGAATCAACAATTGACTCTATTCAAATTAAACATACTGCAAAAAACCGAAAAGGATTTGCTTTAGGGGCAGTTTTAGCTGCCGAATATATTTACAACAAAAAGGGCGTCTTTACAATGAAAGAGGTCTTAAATTTTTAACTCATGGACATACTTATAATAATACTCACCTTTTATTTCCTTAGTTCACATCTAGGCCTTTACTTACTTTTTCAGAAGGCTGGTGTTTCTGGTTGGAAGGCATTAGTCCCTTTTTATGGAACATATATAGCCATAAAAATGATCCACAAACCTATATGGTGGATGGCAGTGTATTATATCCCCTTTGTTGGTTTCATTGTTTGGGTGGGAATAATTGTTGAATTTCTTAAACAGTTCAAAATATTGAGTTACTGGGAGCATGCATTAGCGGTAGTATTCACTCCCTTTTACCTTGCTTTTGTAGGATTCAAGGCCGAATATCAGCATGCAGGCTATGCTTATGTAGAAAGTTATCAGAAATCTAAACCAAGAGAATGGGCAGATGCAATCTCATTTGCTGTTATTGCCGCTACATTGATTCGTGCCATTTACATTGAAGCATTTACTATTCCTACCTCTTCTATGGAGAAATCTTTATTAGTAGGAGACTTCTTATTTGTTAGCAAAATTAGTTATGGTAGTAGAATACCCAATACTCCTATCTTCTTCCCTTTTGCCCACCACACCATGCCGTTTACCGATAATGTAAAATCTTATTCCGAACTCATTAAATTGCCTTATGCTCGATTGCCTAAATTTCAAGATGTAAAGCGAAATGAAGCAGTAGTATTTAATTTCCCTGCAGGTGATACGGTAGCCATAGAAATGCAAAATAGGACCTATTACCAAATGCTAAGGGAGTACAACTCAATTTTTGGTGTAGAGAATGGCAGAAAGTACTTTATGAATGGCATGCCCAAGAAATACCAATCAAAATTTATTGAAGGATATCTTCCCGGTGAGAGAAACATGGACCCTAAAGTTGCGAGAAAGATTGTTGAAGAAGGATACGAAGTAACGGCAAGACCGGTAGATAAAAGAGAAAATTACATTAAAAGATGTGTGGCTTTACCCGGTGACAAACTTCACATAGTAGATGGAAAGCTTTTTATAAACGATGGTGAAGCTTTTCAGGCAGAAGGTATACAAACGAGTTACATCATTCAAACTGATGGAAATGTTATTGACCATCAACTCTTGTATGATAACGAAATCACAGATTTTAATGCCCATAGCCTCGGCTATAGAATGCATTTAACTGAAAAAAGCCTATCCTTTGTTAGGTCTCTTCCACAGGTTAAACAAATTATTAAAGAAAATAAAGAACTTGGAGCTTATTCTGGCAGTCAAGCTTCTGCCTCTCCTATTTTTCCAAATACAGATACAACTTTATGGACAGAAGACAATTTTGGACCTATCCACATTCCCTACAAAGGAAAAGTGGTAGAACTTAGTCTAAAGAACCTTCCCTTCTATGAAAAAATCATTAGAGATTATGAGTTAAATGATTTAGAGGTGAAAGATGGAAAAATCTATGTAAATGGTAAAATTGCTAACTCTTATAAAATTAAAATGGATTACTACTGGATGATGGGTGACAACAGGCACAACTCTCAAGATAGTAGGTTCTGGGGATTTGTTCCAGAAGATCATATTGTTGGAAAAGCTGTATTCATCTGGTTATCTTTAGATCCCAATAAAAGTTTTCTAAGTAAAATTAGATGGAATCGTTTGTTTAGCATTATTCATTCCGACGATGATGCTTATCAAGAAAGAAAAAAGATAGCCCAATAATGAACAATTGCTCAATTTAGCAACATAGATAGTAGAAATGGCAGAAACGGTAATTCCATACAAGGAGAAAGAAAATAGCAAGAAAGAACAGGTGGCTGAGATGTTTGATAACATTTCACATCGGTACGACTTTCTCAATCATTTCCTATCGCTTGGTATCGATAAGCTTTGGAGAAAGAAGGCAGTTAACATTTTACGACCTTCTGACCCTAAAATGATTCTTGATGTAGCTACTGGTACAGGTGATTTCGCACTTGAATGTCTTTCCTTAAACCCTCAAAAGATTTATGGCATTGACATCAGCAATGGAATGCTTGAGAAGGGTAGAGAGAAAATCACCAAACGAAAAGAAGATCAACGCATCGAACTTAAATATGGCGATTCTGAGAACATCCCTTTTGAAGATGATACGTTTGACGCTATAACAGTCGCTTTTGGAGTGAGAAATTTTGAAAACCTTGAAAAAGGACTTACTGATATGAGGAGAGTGCTTAAAAAGGGCGGGAAAGCGGTTATTTTGGAATTTTCGAAGCCAAAAGCTTTCCCCATTAAACAGATATACAACTTCTACTTTCATAAAGTCTTGCCTTTTATCGGCAAGATCGTTTCTAAAGATGCATCTGCTTATACCTACCTGCCTGAATCAGTAGAAGCTTTCCCTGAAGGAGCTACTTTTGAAGGCATTTTAAAGAAATTGGATTATAATTTAGATCGCACCCATTCACTATTTTTTGGGATTGCTTCAATTTATGTTGTTCAGAAATAACTTTCAGGCCTACCTTTGCACCAACCAATGAATCGTATACTTCTCTGTTTTTTCTTCCTATTACTAAGTAGTAGTCTCTTAGCACAAACGCCTAAAGTGAAGAATTTACAGCGTTTCGATACTAAGTTCATTCATTTCGGTTTCTCTTTAGGGTTAAATTCTGGGCATTTTGCTTTACACCGTAAACCTTTCAATAGATCAAGAGATTCTTTGGCCAACATCAAGGTAATTAGTCAAAGCGGATTTAACTTGGGAATTGTAAGTGACATGCACCTACACAAGAATTTTAATGTTCGTTTTGTGCCAACATTAGTTTTTGGACAGCGAAACTTAGAATACAACTTTGTTAGTTTTCAAGGGGTAAGACAAACGGTTACTAGAGAAATAGAATCTACCTATTTAGACTTCCCAATACTTTTCAAGTACCGTTCTAAGCGACTCAACAATTTTGCAGCATACATTATTGCTGGAGGAAAGTACTCTATAGATCTTGCTTCAAACGAAGATGTAAAGAATGAAGACATCCCAGAATCTATAATTAAATTAAAAAGAAATACCACTTCTGCCGAAGTGGGTATTGGAACAGACTTCTTTCTCCCCTACTTTAAGTTTGCTATAGAAATTAAGATGTCTTATAGCCTGCAAGATGCGCTCATAAGAGACAATACAGAATTGAGCGACCCTTTAGAAAAGATAGTTCCTAAAATGTTTTTCATCAGCTTCTTATTTGAAGGTTAAGATCGAGAAGCATTAATATTTCGATTTTTTAATTCTAACAGAGCCTATACCCCTACTTAATAAACTTACTTCGACTGTTTCTTTTAGGGCTTATTAAAATAATTGTTTGAAGGCATCGTTACTGCCATCAGTGAAACGAACCATTCTAAGCAGCACATTACTCCTAGTATCTTTCTCATTATTGGCCCAAACCACCAAGGTCAAAAACTTAAACCGTTTTGATCAGCGAAACTTCCATTTTGGAATTGCCATTGGAACAAATTCAGCTGGTTTTGCACTGCACAGGAAACCATTTAATCACTCAATTGATTCTCTAAACAATGTTGTAGTAAACAATCAAGCTGGTTTTAACATAGGTATTGTAAGCAGCATAAAAATTTACCCTTACCTCAGCCTGCGCTTCATTCCTACCTTGGTACTAGCACAAAGAAACATAGACTTTAACTTTCAGAATAAAAACAATGAGGATTATACTACAAGTAGAGCAATAGAGTCTACCTATTTTGACTTTCCCTTATTACTTAAATACCGCTCTAAGCGGCTTAATAACTTTGCAGCCTATTTTATTGCTGGCGGTAAGTTTTCCATAGACTTGGCTTCTAATGAAAAAGTGAATAATCTGGATATTCCTGAATCAATTATTAAATTGAAAAAAAATACCACTTCTGCTGAAGTAGGTATTGGGACAGACTTCTTTCTACCCTATTTCAAGTTTGCCATAGAACTCAAGATGTCTTATACACTCCAAAACACTTTAATTAAAGACAATACGGAATTAAGCGATCCCCTTGAGAAGATTCTTCCCAAACTATTTTTTATCAATATCTCGTTTGAAGGCTAAACCCGACTCCCGAGTTACCCCATTTAGGCTAACAATTACTTTACCCCTTTCTGAGGATGTTTTGGGGTAATGTCTCTATAAAAGTTCTGAATCTGAGCCAAATCTTTTTGATAATTTCCACTGGGTTTAAGCATTGGGCCTATACCAGCATGCTTCTTTTTATAATCTAAGTACCCTAATACTATGGGAATATCAGCTCCCTCAGCAATAAAGTAAAAGCCTTTTTTCCATTCTGCCGAATAGCTTCTAGTGGCTTCAGGTGTTACTAAAATACAAAGCTCTTCCCGCTCTTTATAGAGTGCAACCATTTTATCCACCATATTCTCCTTGCTTTTCCTGTTTATGGGTATTCCTCCCAAGCCGCCTAAAATATTTCCTAAAGGAAAAAAGAACAGTTCTTTTTTTACCGTATACTTCAAAGGAATATCCATCAAGTAAAAAGCTGCCCGAGCATACAGCAAATCCCAATTACTGGTATGTGGTGCCGCTACCATCACAAATTTCTTTAGCCCTTCTGGTATTTCTCCGATTACTTTCCACCCACTTATCCAAAGGATAATTCGAGACAATAACTTCATGCTCCAAATATAACTTTTACATCGATTTGTTTCCTCATTATGAGGTAGTTAAATTAAAATAATTACTTTAGACTTCTAACTACATCAAAATGAAGACAATACCTCTACTATTCTTGCTCTTTGTAACACCTACTGTCTTCTCTCAAATTGGTGGTAATTCTACTGGAGCACGATCCTTTGGTTTAGCAGGAAATACTACTCAATTAAAAGACCTCTGGAGTATTGAAAATAATCCAGCTGCTTTAAGTTTTATAAAAGTTTGGCAAGTGGGAATTTCATATGAAAATTATTTTTCATTAAAAGAGCTTTCAACACGTAGCATACTCATTTCTTCTCCCATTTTTGATGGAGCCTTTGGTTTAAGCTATAAACAATTCGGGTATAGTGCTTATAATGAGAATAAACTAGGATTTACTTATGGACAACTTTTGGGAGAAAATTTTACCATGGGTATACAGTTAAACTACCTTAATACCCGTATAGAAGAAGGTTTTGGAAACAGAAATACAATTAGTGGCAATATCGGTTTATCGACTAAACTTACCAATGAATTAAGCATAGCCTTCACCATAATAAACCTTAACAGAGCAAAACTAGCAAGCTATAATGATGAACGTTATCCCACTCTACTCAACATAGGAATTTCTTATGAATTTTCTAAAAAAGTGCTCTTTTTAACTGAAGTAAGCAAAGACATTGATTATAAAGCTAATCTAAAAACAGGAATAGAATATCAAATTGGAGAGTTATTTAGTATGCGTTTAGGATATGCTACTAAACCATCTATGAATAGTTTTGGCTTTGGGTGTATGCTAGAAAATATACAAATAGACCTGGCTTCTAGCTTTGATCATCAACTTGGCCTAACAACACAAGTTAGTCTTTCTTATATACCACCAATAAGAGAAAGGTGAAAACAATTATTCATATTATTATAATTCTTTCTTTCTTTCCTTTTAAGCTTTCATCTCAAGATTGGAACGATAACGACATAGAGATTATTGAGAAAAGAGTGGACTTCTTATTAGACTTAAATGAAGGAGGAGAAACTGACTTTACTACTCTTTTTGAACAACTTGAGGTATTTTATAAACACCCCATAAATCTTAACAACACTAATAAATCTGAACTAAAAAAACTAGGCATACTGAATGACATTCAAATTAATAACTTGCTCAAGCACATTGAAATAAATGGAGAATTTTTGAGCATTGAAGAGCTTCAAAGCATTGATAGTTTTACCTTGAATACCATTCGCTTAATTACTCCTTTCGTTAAAACTGCTAAAAGTCTTAAGCAAAACTCACTCTTTTTCAATAGCACCCTTAAAGAAGGTTCTTCTTCTCTATTTTTAAGGTACACAAGAGTTATAGAAAAACAAATAGGATATATAAATGACAAAGCTTCAACAGAAAGCTCAAACCAACAATACTTAGGGAGTCCTGACAAATTATTCTGTCGTTATCGCTTTAATTATAGTAATAAAATTAGCATTGGCCTAACTGCTGAAAAAGATGCTGGTGAGGAGTTTTTTAAAGGAAGTCAGAAAAGTGGTTTTGATTTTTACTCTGCTCATTTTTTTGCTCAAGATATAGGTAAAATCAAACAGATCGCTCTAGGAGATTATCAAGCTCAGTTTGGTCAAGGCTTAACTTTTTGGTCAGGTTTAGCTTTTGGAAGATCTCCAAGAATTTTTACCCTAAAGCGAAATGCTCAAAAGATTAG
>Ga0316204_10012196_pt1 | contig 10553 bp, 7 predicted proteins | sample 6monrhotite_MG_2_FD_205661 | JGI IMG/M metagenome (GOLD analysis project Ga0316204, IMG submission 205661) | Microbial mat bacterial communities from mineral coupon in-situ incubated in ocean water Damariscotta River, Maine, United States -... | ecosystem: Environmental > Aquatic > Marine >... | reverse complement strand
CCAACGGGCGTTTGAAATGTATTTTTCCCGCTTCACCGTGCGTCTTAAATGGACGCATTGAAAAGTTTTGTCGATAAATTCACTAGTAGCAAACCGAGCGCTTTAGCGGGTTATACGATGGATCGTCATGAAGCCAAGCGGTTTGCCCAAGCCCCGATAGAGATTCTTCCTTACCTATTAAGATGCGTCGGCGGTGTTCCACTCGTCGCGTAAGTAGCCCATGATATTGCAACGGACTGCAATCGAACCTGTTTTGTACAGCGCCCTCTGTCTGGTGGTCTGTCTGTGCGTATGCGGTTGCCGCTTGCCCGGTCGAGGTGTGGACAACAGCATAACCTCGTACGAACGCGCCACCATCTCCTATGATGTCGCCGGCTGCTGCCGTAATTTGTTGACGGGTGAAAGCGAAATCACCCCCGTGGCGTACAGCACCGATCAAACGACGGCTTCTGAAGACTCGGTTTGGAAATCGGCGCAACTTTCGATCCAGTTCCCGCACCCCGACGAAGTGGCCAATATGGCCCAAGTCAAATTGCGGCTGTCGAGCCTCGCCCCGGACGATGAAATGCCCCGCGTATCGGGTACCAGTCCGCTCGCCGCTGGAGTTTGCAACGACGAACTGTGGGTGATGGACATTCCCAAGGTCGAGTTGGACCAATTATTGATCCAACTCTCCAACCGCGGCGAAACCGGGACCGATCAACTCCCTGCCGCCGATGCACACCTGAATGTGACGGTCAACCAACAGGACACCGCCAACACGTCGAGTCGCGAACCGCAGTTGGATGAATTTGTGAAACGGGTCTATCAACAGGGCCGCCTGCGTGGATTTATTCCCTGCCAACAGGCGCAACAGTCCTCCCCACAAGCCACGCCCCGCTTTCCGTCGCTGACGCAAACGTCATTTCAACTCGACCAGAAACTGTAACAGGTCCGCCGCCTGTTCCGCCGTCATCTCCCGCAGCAGCATTTCTGGCATCAGCGACTTGTCCTGCGGTTGCAGAATCTCGATGTCAGCGCGGGCAATACGAATCAACTCGTGTTGATTGTCTTTGAGCACCACTTCGTCGTCGGTATTCGCCACCAGCAATCCGGTATGCACCTGCCCCCGTTTGGTTTCGACGATATAGCTCACGTAATCCTTGTGGATCTCCTTTGACGGGTTGAGAATCGTATCCAGGATTTTCATCTTGTCATTGTCCTTTGCCACGTGCGTTAACTCCGGCCCCAATTCGCGGCCTTCGTCACCGATTTTGTGGCAATCGCGACACTGCACGCCAGCCGCTTTGAAAAACAACTCCCGCCCCCTGTCGGCATCACCCGTCAGCGCCAGTATTTGTTCGGGACGAATCAGCGACCCCAGGCGACGCACACGCTGTTCTTCAGGGACAAATCGTTCGAACAGATCCCGCACCAGCGGATTCGCGTGAGCAGCGCCGGCGTCGATGATCTCCGCACGCACCGGCGAAGCAGAGGGGGATCCATCGACCAGACTCACCGCAACCATTGCTCCACTGACGTTTTCGAGTAGCTTCTTGATCGCCGCGGTCCGTTTGGCGGCCGCTTCGCTGTTCAAGTCCTCGGGCTCGGCAGCGGTCGTCGCATCCCCTTCGGCAGGCAATTCGGCCACCCATTGCCGAAACAATGTCAGTGCGTCTTCATCCACGACTGCCGACCCCAAAACCGGCATCCGCCCCTGCCCCAGTTTCGATAAGCGATACAAAATCACCGACCGCTCAGGAGCCCCTTTGGCAATCAACTGACCGTTATCGATACTGAAGTTTCCATGGTTCGGCGGCACGTTAAAAATGTTCGCCTTTTTTTCATCGCTGGTGAACTCTAATTCCATCTTCGCATTGCCGCCGCCGTCCGAAACATGGCAGTGCGAACAGTTGGCGTGCAAATAAGACCGCGCACGGGCGTTCAATTCGGCCGATTCGTCATACGGGTTTGAAAGCTTGGGCAACTCCACAATTGGCTTTTTCGGCGATTCCTTAAACATGCCGATATGATCCCACGCACGGATTTGATTATCGGTGACTGCGCCAAAGACGTGGTCCCGATTCATTTGCAACGTGTTCAGCCCCAACACCCACTTGGCGGCGCGGGAATGGCAACCCATACACTCCGTGCGTGCCGCATACCGCCATGTCTGTTGCCGCACTCCCTTCGGCTCAGTCGCGTCGCGAATTTGAAATTTGCGGTCCATGCCGTCGCGACCGACCAAATCGGCGTCGTCCCCGGCATCGTTCCACATATAGGTATACGCCATCCATTCACCCTCTTGCCGCGTCAGCAACCGCGTTTCGATCGGACGCCGACTCGCCGGATTCCCCGTTTCCATCTCCAACGACAACGTCTGCGCCGCCACGGTACTTTCGGGAAACTCCCAACCGCGATTGTCTCCGTACGTAATCTGTTCGTCCTCCGGGACTCCCACAAACCGTTGGACGTGCGCGCCATCAACCCATGCCGGCGCATTGACCGAATAAGGCAACACCCCCGCCGCAGGAAGCTGTTCGGCGACCGATGTAAACAGACCGGTCTCACTCAGCTTTCGCGGAAACTCCTCCGCAGAATGCGCCGGCGCGCCGCTCGGCACCAAGGAAAAGATTTCACCGCTCAACGCAACTAAGTACATTTCGCGATCATGATCATGTCCAAACGTTGCAACCTTATACGTCGAGTCGGACAGCCGCTGGTGGTCTTTGACCTGTTCGTCCTCATAGCGAAAGCCCCAGACAATGCCCGTTTCATAATCGCAATAAAGATACATGCCGTAAAACTCCGGCCGTTTCTTCGCACGATAAACGTATCCTCCGGTGATCGAGCGGCTTTCCGAATGCGGATGCTCGACGATAGGCTTATACAACTTACCCGGCCCCATTTCGCGTTCTAACATGAACGGGTGTGAACCTTCGTAGATGCTCCAGCCATAATTCCCACCGCGACGAATCAGATGGATCATTTCCCACAGATCCTGGCCAACCTCTCCCACCCACAAGTTGCCGGTTTCACGATCGAAACTCATCCGCCACACTTGACGATGCCCGTTGGTCCACGCCTCGGGAATCGCCCCATCGACATCCAGAAACGGGTTGTCCGGCGGGATGCTGTATTCTTTTCCTTCAGACGGGTGATCGACGTCGATCCGCAAGATGCTTCCCGTGAAATCGCTCAGGTCTTGTCCCGTATTGTCGACGTCGGATCCGCTCGTCCCATCCCCCGAACCGATGTACAAGTAACCGTCGGGGCCGAACGCCAAATCGCCGCCGCCATGGCCGGCCGTCGCCCATTTCACAATCAAGGTTTCCGACCCGCGCACAAACTGCGGTGGATTGGTTTTCGTCAACTGAATCCGATAGATGTAATTGTGTTCTTTCTCCTGGCCGTCCCGTTTGGTGACGTTCAAGAAAATGTAAGCGTAGCCGTTCTCCGCATAATTCGGATGCAGCGTGAGCCCCCACCCACTGCCGCCGATCGATTTGTCAATCCACTTCATGTCGAAGATCGCAACGCTATCCGAGACATCCGGGGCATCCTCGAATGTCAGCAATGTCCCGCCAACCTCGAAAATGAAAATCCGATTGCTATCCGGTTCGGGCACCATCGCGATTGGCTGCTTGAATTTGAGGTGCGGATACTCGCGCTGCAGCTTGTAAGGCGGTGGAGGCTCGGGTGAACCTTTGACCCGCGATGTCGTCCATGGCACCCGCCCTGACAATCCAAACGGCTTTTCCGGCTCAGCAAGTTTCGATTCTTGGGGCGGATTCTTCCCAACCGCATCATCGGCGGTGACAGAAATCGCGATCCAGCTCCAGACAACAACCAGAGACATCATCAAGCAGGTAACGCGCGCGAGTAGCCGCATAGATACTCCTCTCAGGAAGCCGCTTTAGTCATTCCCACGAAAGTGGTTACATCAGCGTTCGTGGATTCGATCTTAAGCAACCCTCTGCACAAGTTCAACGCGGATCGTCGCCGTCGTATCCAGGATTGCTGGTGATCAAGGAGGCAAAACGTTAACATCGTCAATGTCACCCACCATCCCCGCCCTGTTTCCCGATTGGCGCCCCGCCGCTATGTCCGCCGCACTGCTGTTTGACTTAACTCCCGATCAACTCACCCAGTGGTGCACTGCGCACGGCCACAAACCGTACCGTGCCCGTCAGATATTCCACGGCGCATTTGGGCGGCGGGTCGCTGCATTTTCCGATATGAGCGAATTGCCCGCAAAACTACGCGAGCAATTGGCCGAGAGTTTTCAGTTTTTCTCTTCCACAATCACCGCCCACAACGTCGCCAGTGACGGTACCGAAAAACTGCTGCTAGCGATGCAAGATGGCAGTACGGTCGAATGCGTGTTGATGCGTGAAGGCAAACGCCGCACGATTTGTATCAGTACGCAAGTCGGATGCGCTATGGGCTGCGTGTTTTGCGCCAGCGGCATGCTCGGTCTCACACGCAACCTCTCCGCCGGAGAAATCACTGAGCAAATCGTACGTTTGGATCAACTCTTGCCGGCCGAGGAACGCATCACCAATATCGTGGTGATGGGCATTGGCGAGCCGCTCGCCAATCTCGATAACCTTCTCCAAGCACTCGATCACGTCACGGCCGATGGCGGCATGGGCATCGGTGCCCGGCGGATCACGATTTCAACTGTCGGGCTTCCCGAGAAAATCCGCCGTCTCGCCGAGTGCGGCAAAGCCTATAACCTCGCCGTGTCGTTGCATGCCCCGAACGAGGAACTTCGCAGCCAGATCATACCCGTCAACGAGGGAATCGGTTTAGCGGCGGTCTTGCGAGCCGCCGATGACTATTTCGAAAAAGTCGGCCGCCGCGTTTCGTACGAATACATCTTGCTCGGAAAACTGAACGATGAGCCGGAGCACGCGCAACAGTTGGCGAATCTCTTAAAATCGCGATTCGCGCACGTCAACTTGATTCCCATGAATCCGGTCGAGGAGTCTCCCTTCCGCAGACCCAGTGAACGCCGCATTCAGCGTTTTCTGGAAATCCTCCGAGAAGCCGGCGTGCCGGTCACCGTTCGCAAACGCAAAGGGGCTGACATCGATGCAGCCTGCGGACAATTGCGACTCCGCCAACACAATGACAGCGCATTGGTCGACCTGAATTCATGAGCCGGGGCTCAGACGACAGGTTTATAAGGTCTCGCTCGCAAACTCATCTGGCTTAAACTCGTGGGGGTCGAATCCGACCAACCGGTTATCGCGAAACACTAAGTAGTATGTGTGGCTCTTGCTGTCCGGCCCGTACGCGTACATTTTGTCGCTGGTATGGTAGGCGTTGTTGTTGGTCTTGAGCAAACGGTCACTTGGTTCAAATCGTCCCGACTGCCCAATCACTCCGTTGACTTCCACCCGCGTCATGCCGTTTTCCAAACGATTCGCCAGCAACCATTGCAACGCCTTGGGATCCTGGGTTTGCTGAAAACGTTCGCGGTGTTCGTTTTCATCTTCTTGTGTGATCTCAGGTGTTACCGTAAACATCTTTTTGATCGGAGCGGTATCAAAGGACTCGCAACCACTGATTGCGGCCACCGTTACAAAGACCAATAACAACAGTGCGGAACGCTTCACGCATGGAAAAAATGTTGCCATGTCACTTTACCTCCGAGTCGGGCTACGCGCAGCCTGAGCTCATTTTGAGAGACGTGTTTACTTTGGGGGATGTGAGAGGGGCGGGAGTCTACGCGAATTCCCCGCAGGGGAAAAGAGCGTTCTGATTTAGACCACAAACAATTCCATGAATTGATCTGCCGGCATGGCATCCAACTGCGACGGTTCGGCGAACGCCGCCATCACTGACGCGCATTGTGTGCTGTCGAATTGCGTTGCCATGTTATCTTGGAACTTTTGCTCCAACAGCGGCATCCCTTCGTCGCGACGACGGCGATGCCCAATGGGATATTCCACCTCCACACGTTCGGTCGACGTACCATCCGCGAAAAACACCTGTACCGCATTGGCGATCGACCGTTTCTGGGAATCGAGATAATCCCGCGAATACGCCGGGACCTCGACAACTTCCATCCTCGCGCGCAATTGATCAATCCGTGGATCCGCCGCAGCGGAGTCCTCATAATCGTCGGCGGTCAGCGTCCCGCGAATCAGTGGCACCGCGGTCATGTATTGCAAACAGTGATCGCGATCCGCCGGATTATTCAACGGGCCGGTCTTGTCGATAATCCGCACCGCCGATTCGTGCGTCTCGATTCGGATTCGCTCAATCTCATCCAAACGATCTCTGACCTGTGGATGCAATGTGACCGCCGCCTCTACTGCGGTCTGCGCATGAAACTCCGCCGGAAATGATATCTTGAACAGCACGTTCTCCATCACGTAACTCGCCAATGGCTGAGCAAGTTCAATCGCCGCCCCCTTGAACAACACATCTTGAAATCCCCACGTGGGAGCCGAGAGTGCCGTGGCATAACCCATTTCGCCGGTCAGAGCAATCAACGCCAGCCGCACCGCACGACTGGTCGCATCGCCAGCGGCCCAACTTTTACGCGAACCGGTATTGGGGGCATGCCGATACGTCCGTAGCGCTCCCCCGTCGATCCAGGCGTGCGACACTGCATTGGTGATCTGTTGATTAGTCGCCCCCAACATCTTCGCCGCGACGGCCGTACTGGCGACGCGGACCAATAGCACGTGATCCAATCCCACACGGTTGAACGAGTTCGTTAGCGCCAACACCCCTTGGATTTCATGCGCCTTGATCATCGCCGTCAAGATATCGCGCACCGTCAACTTTTGCTGCTGCGCGCGATTCAGATAATCCGCGCAGGCCAAGATCGCCCCCAAATTGTCCGAAGGATGCCCCCACTCCGCCGCCAGCCAAGTATCATTAAAATCCAACCAACGAATCAAACACCCGTTGTTAAACGCCGCCGCCACAGGATCTAATTCGTAAGCCGTCCCCAAGACCCGCGCCCCACCGGACATCTCCGCCCCCAGCACAACTGGCCCCAGCATCTTCGCGCACGCCGGATAATTCAGCGCCAATAACCCACAACCCAGGCTGTCCATCAAACACCACCGCGCGGTGTCATAGGCCAGGTCACTCTCAATCGACGCCTCCGCTGCGTACTCCGCAATCTCAACCAGCAACCGGTCGGGAACCTTTTCCGTCAACTGAATTCTGTCGCTCATGTTTTCCTACTTAAAACCTACGCGGGGAGTTTGAAGCGACTACCGAGCCGCGATTGCCACGTTGCCGTCTATGACACGCTCAATTCGGCCGTTCCATATGCACCAACCAATCTTCATTCAACTCGACATGCTTGATTCCATATCGCCGAAACGTATAGGTGACATGAATCTTCCCATCGGCCGTTTGCAACAACGAGGGGTAGGAATACTCGCCCGGGTTCGCCTCCAATTTCAGCGGTGCCTCCCAGGTCCGTCCTTCGTCGGTCGAACGGGCGATGCTGAGCGGGGTTCGGCTATTTTCTGAATCGTTGTACACAATCACCCAGTGCCCGTTGGCCAGTGGAATCATTGAGATCCCCGAATCGGGATTGTTCAGCGTGGTTGGCTTTGCCTCGCTCCACGTCTCTCCTTGGTCCTGCGAGACAATTTGCGAAATCTGCGGGTACTTGCGCATCAACGCCACCAGCGAACCATCTTCGCGCTCCGCCAACGCCGGTTGGCTTCCGCCATCGGTGAATCCGCCAATTTCCCAGGAATCCCCGTCGTCGCGGCTGATCAAAAAGGTCGATCCATCCCGTCCATCCACGACCGCTTCCACCGGCAAAACAATCGTACCGTCCCGCAGTGTCAGTGGGCGATTGCGGGGCACGGCCCACAGATCTTCGTCAAACATTTCGCGATCCTTCGACCAGGTCCGCCCATTGTCCTCCGAAGTGCGGAGCATCAACCGGCAGCGGTCCCACCCCCCACCACGACGAATCGGACGCGTCGGTTCCATCCGGCACCAGACCATTTGCAGCCGTTTGCGGCCGTCGACAAAAATAATCGCGTTGCCCGGCGGCAGCAGCGCATCTTCGATCAACACTTCCGGCTCGCTCCAAGTCCGTGAGTCTTTCTCGCGGCGGGCAAGAAAAATCATCTGATCGTCACCCGACTCATAATTGCCGCCGTACCAAACGCACAACAAATCCCCATTGGGCGCCTGTTCAACTACCGAACAATGATGCACCGCCGCTTGTGGAATCTTCTCAAACACCAATTCCGACGAGAACGACAATTGTCCATACGGATTGTCGCGTTTTATCGGCGACAATTTCGCACCAATCGCAGAACCCGTCGCTTTGTCTGATTTCGGCGTGATCTCTTTTTTTGCTAAAACATCGCGAATTCTACTCTCCAACCCACCATGTCCGGCAGCATTTGCCAACCCGCCGTGATAGATCAGTTTTGACGCCCCATCCAACATAAACACCTCCGGAGTCACGCTGGCTCCGAATTGTTTGACGATCTTTCCTTGCGGATCGCGATACAGCGGGAAAATCACACCCCGCTTTTGGATGAAATCCGCCAATTCGGCGTTCGTCACCTCCGGATCGGGAACAATGCCCACAAAGAGCACGTTCTTGCGCCGGTATTTTTGATAGAGCGCCGCAATTTCGTTGATCGCTTTTTCTGTCACGGGGCACCGTGGCGACAAAAAAAGCACCGCCGTCGCCGGCCGTTCGTCGTAGTTGCGCATCGTCATTTTTCGGCCATCGTGGGTCAGCAGATCCACAGGCCCCATCGGCTCGCCCAATTTGGATTCCGCACCCAATGTGGCGGTATCGAGTGTGGCAACGCACATCACAGTGACGGCAAACAATCGCAAGATCATGTTGGCATTCCAAGTCGTTGAATTCGGGAAATCTTAATGTCGGGCATCACGCGCAGTGCTCGGCAAACAAATCCGTCCCGCGCGTGCGAGGCTCTATTATGCCCCAAACCGACTGCTCGACTCAATGAGGGGGGCCCGGAAAAGTCGCAGTGATCCCCACTTCGTTTTTAATTGGCCTTGACGTTTTTCAGGCTTTCTCCGATACCTCCGGCTCCGTTTGGCAACCCGCCCCACTGGCCTATCTCAAAAGCAGGAACCGACCCCGTTACCATGCGTTTGTTACAACGTTACGTTCTGTTTGAGTTGTTGCGTGTCTTCGCGCTCGCTCTGACTGGATTGACGCTCATGTTGACATTCGTCGGCGTGATCGGCGAAGCCACGCGCAATGGGCTGGGACCGAAATTGATTCTACAGATCCTGCCATACATTGTCCCCAGTCTGATGCCGTTTACCATTCCAGCGACATTGCTGCTGACAGTCACAGTGGTCTACGGCCGCATGTCGGGGGACCAAGAAGTCACTGCCATCAAGGCGGCCGGCATCAATGTGATGTCGATCATCATGCCCTCGATCATCATCGGAGTCGTCCTCAGTCTAGGGACGTTCATCCTCACGGATCAGTTCATTCCCTGGGCCAAAGGCCGCACCAAGCAAATCGTCGCCACCGGGATGGAGGACATCTTTCTCGACATCCTCCGCGCAAAACACAAATTTGTAGAAGACAAAATCGGCATCGCCATTTCCGTGATGGGTGTCGACGGGCGAACGCTCATCGGCCCGCGAATTCACTTCAAGCCGGGGCCGGGAAAGGCCATTCATATCGAAGCTGAAACTGCCACACTGGGGTTTGACACGGAAAACAACGAAATCCGACTGCGGATGTGGAATGGAACGATCAATACGCCTGGCAATGGCGGGGTCCGGTTTGTGCAAGAAGACCACGCGTTTCCGTTGCCCCGCGACATCTCCGAAATGCACCCCCGCGACATTTCCATTTCCCGCATCTATAAGGAGATCGATTTCACCACTGCGAAACGGGATGCGGAGGAACATCGCCGGATCATTCAAACCGCGTTCTCCCTCACGCATGGTAATTTTGAGGCTCTCGACGGCGCACCCTTCGTCCCCGGCCAATGGGAAAATGTCTACGCTCAACGCCGAGCCGGAAAATTGCATACTGAAATCCACACCCGCTACGCCTTGGCGGCCAGTTGCTTTTTCTTCGTGTTGCTGGGAAGTTCCTTTTCCATCTATCACGGCCGCAGCCAGTTTTTGACCAACTTTTTTGTCTGTTTCATGCCGGTGTTGCTCTTCTATTACCCGGTCGTGATGCTCATGATCAATCTCTCCAAAACCGGCACCGTCAATCCCTTATGGGGCATGTGGGCTGGAAACGCCGGTCTGTTTGTCGTTGGCATCTTCATGCTCCGCAAAGTGCTGCAGCACTAGCCGACGCTATTCTAGCCCCGTTTGCCGCGCTTTGTGAGGGGCCTAGAACGTGGGCATCCATTCCGCCGAGCGGAGCCGGTCGCTTCCCTAATGGTGGCTGCGACCCTAGAATATTGGCCGACATTCCCCGAATACGTCCGCCGTATTCGCCATTAGCCCCATCGGAGCCTCCCATGAGATCCCTACCGTATCGTTACGTCCTCATCGCCTTGGCGATCGTATTCCTGGCGACCCCGTCGCCGATTTCCGCCGCAGAGGATCAAGCTGTA
>Ga0316204_10012194_pt1 | contig 10554 bp, 9 predicted proteins | sample 6monrhotite_MG_2_FD_205661 | JGI IMG/M metagenome (GOLD analysis project Ga0316204, IMG submission 205661) | Microbial mat bacterial communities from mineral coupon in-situ incubated in ocean water Damariscotta River, Maine, United States -... | ecosystem: Environmental > Aquatic > Marine >... | reverse complement strand
ATATTCAAGTTTGTCATTTTCAATAGCATGGACCATCTTTCTTGCCGCTACTTCCGCAGGGATACCATGTTCTTGCTGCTCACTCATTTTATTGAGTGGGTCTCCATGAGCATTTAGCGCATTGATAGTAATATTGGTATGAATAAAGCCAGGGCAAATAACGGTTATTTTAATATTATCATCATGCACCTCAGGTCGTAGGCATTCAAAAAATCCATGTAGCGCATGCTTTGATGCACCATAAGAAGAACGCAGTGGAGTACCAATTTTACCCATTGTACTACTAATGGATACAATATGACCAGATTTGTTTTTAAGCATTTGAGGAAGGACTGCTTTGGTCAGCCCAATGGTTCCAAAATAATTCACTTCCATGACCTTTCGGTCCACTTCCATTTCGATATCCTTTACCAATCCACGTTGGCTGATTCCTCCATTGTTAATTAGAATATCAATATCTCCAAAAATGCTTTGGGCTTTTGCTGTAATCTCTGCAAATGATTCTCCATCAGCCAGATCTAGTTTAAGAATGGCAATATCATCCTTGCCAATTTCTGTTTTAACTCTTTCCAGTTCATCTGTTCTTCTAGCCGAAAGAATAACTTTAGAACCTCGGTTTGCCAGTTCATGTGACAGTGCTTCCCCTATTCCTGAAGAAGCGCCTGTAATCCAAACTACCTTGTCTTTTACCTTAGTCATAAAGCTAAATAATAGTAGGTGACGAAAGTACAATAAAAAAACATGTTAATCATATTTTGCGATCGTAAATTACATAGTCAAAATCATAGTCGTGATTCTCATCTGAGGAATTATGTATTCGACTTGTTTCCTTCCACTTATCCATTGAAAATTCAGGAAAAAACGTATCTCCTTCAAATATTCCTTTTACCTCAGTGATATACAATCGGTCCGCCAAAGATAAGGCCTGTGTATAGATTTGACCACCCCCAATAATAAATAACTCCTCTTCATTCTGGTCACGGGCAACTTGAATACCTTCATCAATAGAATGGACTACTTTAGCACCTTCCACTTTGTAAGACTCCTGCCGGGTTACGATAATATTTGTTCGGTTTTTTAAAGGTCGATATTGATTGGGTATGGATTCGTAGTTTCTACGACCGGTAATAATGTGATGTCCACGAGTAGTCTCCATAAAGTATTTCATGTCTGAAGGGAGACTCCAAACTAAGTCATTGTCCTTGCCAATTACCCGGTTTTCAGATACTGCGGCGATCATTGATATTATCATAGTGTGGCTCCTCTTAAAAAGTCTTCAACAGTCATCCTTCTTTTACCTTCCAATTGTAATTCTTTAATACTTACCCAACCATCAGACGTTTTGAAATAAATAAAGTTTTTTTGATCTGTAATAAATTCACCAGGTTCTTTTTGTTGTTCTAACTCATCTTTAACCAATTCAACCTGAAAAAACTTACAGTTCTTGCCGTTTACCATCGTCCATGCTGCCGGATAAGGAGACAGTCCACGAATGAAATTTCGTATCGAAACGGAATTTTGATTCCAATCTATTTTGCAGGTTTCCTTATGGATTTTTGGAGCAGGTTTAAGATCAGGGGTCATTACCTGTTGAGTTACTTCAGGATTATGGGTCATGATGGATTGGGTAGTTTCCAGCACGAGTTCTGCACCTTTATGCATCAGACGTTCATAGAGACTTCCTGCAGTATCCGCATCCGTTATGGCTACTTTTTCCTGAAGTATAATATTTCCGGTATCGATCTCATGCTGAAGAAAAAATGTGGTTGCTCCGGTTTCTTTTTCTCCATTAATTATGGCCCAATTAATTGGGGCGGCTCCACGATACTGTGGTAGTAATGAAGCATGAAGATTAAAGGTACCATATTCAGGCATATCCCAAACAATCTCCGGAAGCATACGAAATGCAACTACCACCTGAAGATTTGCCTGATAACTTTTTAACTCCAGGTTAAATTCAGGAGATTTAAGGTTGGTAGGTTGAAGAACAGGTATATTCTGGCTTAATGCATAAGTTTTTACAGCACTCATACTTAATTTGCGCCCTCTTCCTGCAGGACGATCAGGCGCAGTGATTACTGCAACAACCTTAAATCCGGATTCTACCAGGATTTTTAAACTGGGCACTGAAAATTCCGGAGTGCCCATAAATATGATTCTTAAGTCTCTCAAATTGATTGTAAAAGTAGAAAAAAAATATCAGGGATAAAGAAGGTATATTTTTCTTTTTATCCTATAGTCATCCAGCCCCTGCTGCCAACTTTTTCGAATTTCCTCCTCGGACATTCCTTGTTCAATCTGTATCCTAAGCTGATCGGTTCCAGCCAACGTATTAAAATAAGAAATAAAATACTTCTCCTTATTTTCAAAAAGATTATAATAATGAATCAGGTAGCTTAGATCTAGTTTAGATGGAGGTACAGAATTTCTTAAATCCACCCCAAAGCATTGTTTACCTAACAATTTTGGATTGCTGGCCATCCCTTCAATAGATTCGGGGGTAAAGGTGAATGTCCCAAATTCCGGGTCAGTATATCCGGCCACTTGAAAAGGAAAGACAGTTCCTCTCCCAATACTAATTACGGTTCCTTCGAAAAAACAAAGAGATGGATACCAGGCAATAGATTGATCATTCGGGAGATTTGGAGAAGGTTTGATGGGCAAAGAATAAGAAGTCTGGTGGTTATAATTTTCCAATGTAATTACCTGAAGCGCAGTTTGCACTCCTCCTTCAAGCCATTTTTCTCCATTTATCATTTGGGCAAGTTCACCCAAAGTAAGTCCATGAACTACCGGTATTTCGTGCATTCCCACAAAGGATCGGAATTGAGGATCAAGTATAGGGCCATCTATATAGTGTCCGTTGGGGTTAGGCCTATCCAATAGGATCATTGGTATGTTATTTTGAGCACAGGCCTCCATCACCAGGTGCATGGTACTGGCATAGGTGTAAAATCGTACGCCTACATCCTGAAGATCAAATACCATTATATCAATTCCGGAAAGAGCTTCTGGGGTGGGCTTTTTGTTCTTTCCATAAAGGGAGATAATGGTGAACCCGGTGGATTCTGCATCATCGTCATTGACCAGTTCACCAGCATCTTTATCCCCTCTGAATCCATGTTCAGGGGTAAAAATTTTACTAATATTGATTCCCTCAGACAGCAGTGTATCTACCAGATGTGTGGTTCCTACCAGAGAGGATTGATTGACCACTAAGCCAATAGATTTTCCCTTGAGAATATCAAGGTATTCGCTCATGCGCTCAGCACCAACCACAATTTTGTCACTCTGATTTTTTGACTCAGATTGACAGGCAAATAAAAGGAAGAGAATCAGTCCTGTGAGGATTTTTCTTGTCATTTATTTCGTTTAGCTTTACGGATTCAAAATTAATGAATATATCTTATTTCATATCGAAAAGGATTGTAAATGCTGAAAAAAAGTCATTTTCAGCTACTATACACCTGGTAGGAGTTGCTTCGATCGCTCTTGGACTTGCCACTATGATCATTTCCTTTTTAATACTGGTAGGATTTCAGAATACCATAAAGGAAAAAGCATTCAGCTTTAGCGGTCATTTCCAAATTTCCAGATTTACCTTGAATAATTCATATGAGATAGATCCCATTTCGATGAATCGGGATTTCTTTACGAATTATAAGGATTATGAATATGTGGAGCATATTCAGGAATATGCGCTTAAGCCAGGTCTACTCACTAAGGAGGATGAAGTTACCGGAGTAGTTTTCAAGGGGATAGGGGAGAGCTTTGAATTGGATCGTTTTGAAGAATACCTGGTTGAAGGTGAATTTATCCAATTCAGGGATTCTGTGGATAGCAAAGATGTGGTGATAAGTACTGAAATTGCCCGACAACTTAAACTTAAGCTAAATGACGAGGTAATTATCTTTTTTGTACAGAATCCACCACGCTTTCGGAAACTAAAGATCCGTGGGATTTATGAAACCGGCTTGGAAGATTTTGATCAAAAAGTAATTCTAGGAGACATAAAACTTGCTCGCCGTCTTAACAACTGGCCGGATTCCGTTGCTGGTGGATTTGAGGTTTTTATTAAGGATGTTGGCAAGACCAAAGAAGCTCATTCCTACTTATTGAATGTTACTGATCGGGACCTTTATGTAGAGGATGTAAGTAATCTTTACTTTCAAATATTTGACTGGCTTAAGCTTCTCGATAGAAATGTTGTGATCTTTTTAAGCATAATTTTATTCGTAGCCGGTTTTAATATGATTTCCATTGTACTTATTCTTATTATGGAAAGAACTCATATGATTGGAATGCTAAAGGCATTAGGAGCAACCAATGGTACTATTCGCCGGATATTTGTATTCAATGGTGGCTTACTGGTATTAAAAGGTCTGGTGATCGGTAATCTAATCGCCATTGGCCTTGGGTTTATCCAGTATTACTTTAAACTGATTCCATTGGATCCGGTGAATTATTATATGGAGTATGTACCTATTGAGTGGGACTGGATGATGATTCTTAGCCTTAATCTTCTAACTATTGTGATCATTGGGCTGGTACTCTTTATCCCAGTAGCTATGATTGCAAGGGTTAGACCAATACGAGCTATTCGTTTTGATTGATAGGATTTTTCATTTCCCAAATCATTACTCGCTTTTCTTCTTTCCCTATTTTTTCAATTTCTGAACTCGTGTGAGTATATCCAATCCTTTTAGGGATTCTTGCACTGGCAATATTTGCCTGATCGCAATAGATTAGCATTTTTTTAGCCCCCACTTCAAATCCCAGATAGGTGAGTGCCTCCGAAGCTTCAGTTGCATACCCCTTACCATACTTACGATAATCAATAATATATCCAACTTCTAAAGAACCATTTCCCCTACGAGTAAACATAAACATCATACCTATTAGGCGAGCAGAATTGTGTTCGTAGACTCCGTAGATATATTTTTTATTTTGATTAAAACTCTCCTTCCATTCTTTGATTTGCAGTTTCTTGGTTTCCACCGATTGGGGTTCATTTTTGGCCCAGGGTATCCAGGGCGTCAAGTGAGGTTTGTTAATAGAAAGAAGTTGTTGAACCGATTCAGCATCCTCTTCACGAAAGGTACGAAGGGTTAAATTCTTGGTATTAATGGTTTGAGTAGTGTTTATCATGAATTCTGTTCTTACTTGATTTCTATTTTTTCACGTAAATATTAGCCAATCGATAAAATTTTCGTTTAAATTTAAATCTTTTGTTCAACCCAAAATTACCTCCTATGCATAAATATTACTATATGTGGTTGTGGCTGGTTTTATTACCAGGCTTCATCCAAGCCCAAGAATCTGTTGATCTTGACAAAGTAGAACCCGGAAGATTTGATCAGGGAAAGATGTGGACCTTTGAAAATCCACCCGTTGAATATTTTCAGGAAGCATACAATTTCACTCCAACCGACGAATGGATGGAAGATGTACGAAAATCTGCTCTCCGTTTTGCCACCTGGTGTTCTGCCTCATTTATCTCCGAAGAAGGATTAATTATGACCAATCATCATTGTTCTAGATCAGTAGTAGGATCTGTAATGAATGAAGATGAGAATTTTGATGAAAATGGATTTTATGCTGAAACCCGTGCGGATGAACGTAGGGTTCCGGATTTGTTTGTTGATCAATTGGTCGTACTTGCAGATATAACAGACGAGGTAAAAGCATTGACTGGAATCTCTGAGGATTCTGCCCTGGCAGTAGTAGAAGCTAAATATGCTGCAAAAGAAGAATGGTCTGGATTGAAAATTGAAAATCGAACTTTTTACAGTGGAGGAAAATATTCTCTTTACGGTTTTAAAACCTATGAGGATGTTAGGCTGGTACTTTATCCTGAATTGGCTCTTGGGTTTTATGGAGGTGATCCGGATAATTTTACCTATCCAAGATATAATCTTGACTTTACTTTTTTCAGAGCATACGATGAGAGTGGAGAACCTTTAACACCATCCAATTACTTTACCTTTAATCCTGCTGGAGCAGAGGAAGATGAAGTAGTATTTGTGATTGGTAATCCTGGCTCTACAGGTAGATATCTAACGATGTCACAATTGGAATATCAGAGAGATACATCAGTACCTGCAATTCTTTCCTATCTGCAGGATAAGATGGAAATTCTTATGGTGGAAGCGGATCGAAGAACAGATATTTATAAAAAGGATAGTATTACTAATCAGGCTTTTAGCTTAAGTAACTCAAACAAGGCTTATACGGGTCGATTGGAAGGATACTATGACCCTGTGTTAATGACCAAAAAAGCGAAGAAAGAAGAGCAGGTTCGTACAAATGTAAAGGTAGAAGGGGACGATCCCTGGACGGAGATTGAAGCCAATGTTGCAGAAATGTCAAAGATCTATGGAGATTTGATTTTCTTGTCACCGGGACAACTAGGAGGTAAGGTAATGCAGATTCTTCATAAGCTTTATAGCTATAGGCTTGCTCTTGAACAGGAAGAGGAAGAAGCGATAGAAGCACAAAAGACTGATATTGAAACTCTGCTTTCTGATTTTGATCCTCAGCTTGAACGTGCTCTCTTTGGCTCTCAGTTAGCTGAAATTAAAGAGCATAGTAAGGGTGGTTTTATTGATGGTCTGCTTGCAGGAGCAGATCCTTATGATAAAGCAAAGGAATTGATTGATGAAAGTATGCTTATCAATGATGCCGAGAAATTTTTCAAACAAAAAGCAGGTAAACTGGATAAGGAACCTCTAATGGCTTACGCTAATGAATTTGTTCCGAGGTATCAGCGGAATGGGGCGAAATATGGTCAGTTATCAGCTCAAAATCAGGAATTTCAAAAGAAGATTTCAAATTTAACTTTTCAATTGAGTGGGGTAACCAGCCCTCCGGATGCCACGTTTTCCTTGAGGTTAGCTGACGGTATTGTAAAAGGCTATGAGTACAACGGAACGGAGGCTCCTTATAAGACTACTTATTTTGGCTTATACGATCGACATTTTTCGAACAACAAGGAGTTTCCATGGAACCTTCCGGAAAAATGGAAGAATCCACCCTTGGAGTTATTGAAAGCTCCCCTGAATTTTGTTTCCACAGCAGATATTATTGGGGGTAATTCAGGGAGTCCAATTATTAACCAGAATGCTGAAGTGGTAGGGTTAGTGTTTGATGGAAATATAGAAAGTCTTCCAGGATACTTTATTTATGATCCAGCAATTAATCGTACGGTATCTGTGCATGCGGGAGGAATTGCTGCAGCTGTGAAATACATTTATAAAGCGGAGAGATTATTGAAAGAATTGAACATAGAATAACCTTTTTAGGACTAAAAGATTCTAAAAGCCCGGCTAAGCCCGGGTTTTTTTTATGATTTTGAAATAAGTTCTAGACTATATAATTCTACAGGTTCATGTTTACCTCTGGGGATAATCTTTTCCACAAAAGAAAACGATATTTCTGTCGTTGACTTTAATAGGTTTAGCAATTTTTTAGAAATTAGAAAATCTTTTTTTAAACGCTTACAATTTTCCTGGATTCGAGAACCAGTATTTAATACATCGCCGATATAAACAATTTCTTTTTTTACCTCGCCTATCCAGGTGACAATTACCGGACCGCCATGCATACCGGCTCTGAATTCAGGAAAGTATCCATATTTGGATAAATAAATGTCTTTTTTTCTGTCGATGAGCTTTTTCATCAGAAAGAAACATTGAAGCATATTATTGTTTTTCAGTCCTTGTCTGTAGGACCAACTAAGAACAATTTCATCCCCTACATATTGATAGATCTGAGCATCAGTTTTGATAATTGCAGCAGAAATATCCGAATAGTAGTCTTTTATAAAGTTTGCAAAACGGATATTTCCGAGTTTTTCTGCTATGGTTGTAGATCCCTTTAAATCAATAAAGCAAAATATACGATTCACTTCCCTGGGATTATGATATTTCCCTGTAATAAAATTCCATAATTCACCCTTTCGATGAAGACTATTAATTTGATCAATACTGATTAGGATTAATAAAATCGGGTAAATGGTAATTATGTTAACCAGGTAATTTTGACTGAAAAAATAGTTGATCAATAGATTTATAAATGAGTCATATGGGAAGATGGAAAACCATAATCCATTTACTATAAATAAACTAAAGGAAATAACTAATGTATAGACGATGGACTTGACTATAATTAGATAAAAGAACTTTTTATTTCTAAATTTCTCTTTAAGTAAGTCTTCTATAATTGCGGTAAATCCGAAAATTATGGAACCGACTGAAAGGCCTCTTAATAATAAGGGAAATAATAACTCCTCTGAATCAGTTTCTAGCTTAATTAAATATTCAAAAGCTGCATATAATGTTCCTATTAGTGCTCCAATGAATATATTTTTAACAATTTTGATGGTCATGACGACACATGTTTATCGAATAGTATAAGATACTATGAAAAGTTTAAAGAGAAAAGTCTGAAATCACATAAGTCTTTAAGGTTCATGGATTTAATGAGCTTCGGCATATAATGGCGAGTGAATAGCCCACGTCATCGGCGGCCATGGTAGAACTGGTATACACTAAGCACTTGGTGCTATGGTAACTGTTATTTTTTGTTCTTTGTTCCTCGTTCAATTTAGCCACTATTTGTTGTAAAAAATTACTAAATTTAAGGGATATGTCATTCAAAATAAACTTATTGATTATCCCGTTTTTACTGATTTTAGTTTCAGCAAAGACTCAAGACCTTTCCGAAGTCCGGCAAAATATTATTGGAAACTGGGACCTGGATATGGAGCAAACATGGGATGTTTACAACTATACCAAGGAGCATATGTCCGGGAAGCAGATTAGAGAATTCGAGGAGTTTTTGACCATGTTTGAAGTATACAAATGGATCATTCGGGAGGATGGGTCAATTTCTATTTCCTTTCAATCCAATGGAAGAAATTTCCCTTCCCAAAATTCTACATATGAGATTGAAGAAGTAGAATTATCCAAGAATGAGCTTAAACTGATTGGAAAGAATCCAGTATTTAATCCTTGGGCCGAAAATAATAAAGGGATAAAAATTACCGCCAATAAACAATCCAAGTACATCCTCAGCTGTGGTCCGAAAAAAATGATCATTTATGACATCGGGTCACCGTTGGTGTTTAATCGAATAGAGTAGTGATGGATTTGATCTATTTATTTTCAGTACTCGACTTTTATCCTTAGCCTTAGTCTTTTATTAATTGCTTTTTAACAATAATTATCATATTTCTTCTCCGGGCTCATATATTACTTTTTCTATTCGATTATCCACAGGATCCAGAGAATTTAAGTATCGATAAAGCGCCCTTAACTCTACTTCATTCATTTGTGCAAAGGTACCCCATGGCATAGGAGAGGTTGGAACAATACGTCCAGCCTTAAAGCGTTGAATAAAGACTTCTTCTGTCCAATCCTTTATAATTCCAGTTTGATGTGGGGTAAGGTTGGGAGTAACAAAACTGAATCCCTGTGTAAACACATCAGGAGGCATCACCATACCTCCTGCAAGTTGTGGTCCGGTAAACTCCCCTGTCTTTAAATCGCGCTCCGTATGACAACCATTACAATTGGCAACACTATTGGCAATGTAGGAACCGTATTCTATACTGGCCTCCGGTTTGATCGATTTAGGTGGAGTGCCATTTGGTCCCTGTGGCATTAGTATTCCAAATGTTAATAAGGCTTTGCCTAAAAAAGTATAATCCGATCGTGGTACTGGGTTATGTACCGGTTCCTGTGAACGTAGAAAGGCAATAACACTGGCCACGTCCTCGTCAGACATGTTCTGAAAAGGCATTAGAGGAAATAACATTTTACCTGTTGGCGATACCATATGTCTTAATGCTCTGGCAATTTCCTGATCACTGTATTTGCCAATACCGGTCTCTTTATCTGGTGTTATGTTGGGTGCTCGAAGTGTGGCAGGGGGGATGGGGAGTTCCCAACCTCCTGATAAAGGAATAATAGCACCCTGATCAACTGCCACAACCATATCGTTGGGAACATGACAGGTAGCGCAATGTGCAGGACCAAAGGCCAGATACTTTCCCCGAGCAATTGAAGCCGAATCCATGGAAATGGTAATTTCCGGATAGGGAGCTTCAAAATCTTTGTCCCAGGAGAGATTGATAAAAACAACCAATCCGATTGCAACTATTATTGCCAGGGCAAGAAATCCACCCAGGACTTTTAGTAATTTTTTCATGAGATTTGAGTTGGTAGATACAAAATGTAAGAAAAAATTTATAAATAGAGGGAATTTCTGAACAAAATTTTAAGTAATCATCATTCGGAAATCACTGACCAATGAATGCCGCTTAAAAGCTCCGAACAGAAGGATGAATAGTTGCGCCAGCCAGAGAACTTCAGCGCAAACACTCTCAAACCCCAGGTTCTTAGTCACTAGTCACTAGTCCCTAGTCCCTAGTTCTTAGTTCCTAGTTCCTATTCGCCTTCGGATACTTTCTAAACCAGCTTTCTATTTTCATTTGTAATACCCCAATAACCGCTTCCTTAAAGATGCCTTTAGACATTTTGGACTCTCCTTTGA
>Ga0316204_10012193_pt1 | contig 10554 bp, 8 predicted proteins | sample 6monrhotite_MG_2_FD_205661 | JGI IMG/M metagenome (GOLD analysis project Ga0316204, IMG submission 205661) | Microbial mat bacterial communities from mineral coupon in-situ incubated in ocean water Damariscotta River, Maine, United States -... | ecosystem: Environmental > Aquatic > Marine >... | reverse complement strand
CAATCAGGCCATCGTAATCAGCGGGGGCCAAAAGTGGCTGATCGGCCAGACACATCATGAAGCCATCCGTGTCATTACCAACGGCGGCGACCCCGACGCGGACGGAAGACACCTGACCGTCGCTGAAATTCAAATTGATTACCGTTTCTACCGGCAGCCCTGAAAGTGCACTTTCGACCTGATCGGCCTCGTGCCCCAGCACGACGACGACACGTCCGGCTTTGCTGGCACACAAAGCTTTGGCAACGCGGCGTACCACGGGTTCGCCGTCTATGTGCTTCAGCAGTTTGTTGTCTGGCCCGAACCGCTTGGACAGCCCGGCGGCCAGCAAAATCGCCGTGATTCCCGTCATCGATAATGATCCCGTTTAATGCGCGCTCTTGGCGGCGGATGAAACAGCTTTATCGTCGCTCAAGGGTACAGAGTCCACCCCACCCAGACGGCGTTCCCGGACTATTTCAGACAAAATAGACAAGGCAATCTCGTCGGGCGTAATCGCCCCGATGTGCAGCCCGGCCGGGGAATGCACGGCGGCGACGCGCTCGGCATCCCAACCCTCGGCTATAATATCTTCCTTGATCTTGTCGGCCTTGCGGCGGGAGCCGACGAAGGCGATGTATTCCGCCTTGGTATCGAGCGCCGCTTTCAGGCTATCCCGGTCCCGTTTGCCCTGGCTGGACACCACGACGTAGCGATTGGTCATCATTTCTTCGGGGATGACATAATCTTCAAAACGATGATCGGCCTCGGCGAAGGCTTCCAGGTCAGCTGTAAGTCCTGCCACGGAAACCACATAACCCATGGATTTCGCCAACCCGCTCAGCGCCTTGGCCACCGGCGAGGTGCCGATGATCAGGATGCGGGGTTTTGGCAATACGGGCTCTACGAAAACTTCGGTGATGCCCTTGCTGGGGCAACTGCTGCCGTGCAGTTCCATGCCCTGGGGTGCTGTGTCGTCGTTTTCCAATTCATCTTTCGGACGAATTCTAATCAGTCGCGGCTGGCCATCGGCCAGGGCCGCCATGGCCGCCTTGCGCACGGCACCCACCGTACAACCGCCGCCGACCCAGCCCGCCGCCGTACCATCGGCACGGATGACCATTTTGTCGCCGGGTTTACCCGCCGTGGAATCTTCGGTACGGACCACCGTCGCCACGGCAAAGGGCTGGTTTTCTCCCTTGTAGCGGGTCATGCAATCGACAAATTCGTCGTGATCAAACGCCATGATAAATTCTCCGTTTCCTAAAGCTTGGCCAGATAGGGTTCCAGATCTGCCAGACTGGCTAAATTATGTGCCGGGGCCAAAAGATCAAGGTGCGGCAAGGCCGCTTCCATGCCGCGCGCCGTTGGCTCGTAGCCTTTCCAACCCATCATCGGGTTAAGCCAGACAATGCTTTTTGCCCGTTTCTTCATAACCGCCAATTGGTCGGCAAGCATTTCCGGTGGGCTGGTATCATAGCCGTCGGACAAAATCATCACCACCGTTCGCCCATTGAGCACCCGGGCCCCATGATGCTGGTTAAACATCTTGAGGCTGTCGCCAATGCGCGTTCCGCCGGACCACCCGGTGGTCATCAGGGACAATCGTTCCATGGCTTTTTGCGGATTGCGTTCGGCCATGACATCACTGATATGAACCAGACGGGTGTGGAAAATATAGGCCTCGGCCTCGTGGAAGGCTTCGAGGGCACCGCGCATAAAGCGCAGGAAAAACGGGCAGTACTGGTTCATGGAACCGCTGGCATCCATCAACATGACAAGGCGCAGGGGTTTAGGTTTGCGCTGCCGAAAGGCCAGCCTGACCGGTGTGCCGCCATAGGGGATGGAATAGCGGATCACCTTACGCAGGTCGAGCCGCCGCCCGCGTGACGCCGACCGTTCACGCCGCGCCAGACGGTACCGCAAAGACCTTGCCAATTGTTCGGCCAGCACGAAGGCCTGTTCCATCTGTTCAGGGTCGTGGACATGGCGCAGGTCGACCTGGTCCAGCCCTTCGGTACGGCTGGCACCTTCGCTGCGGCTGTCGCCATCGACAATGTGACCGCCATCGTCCTTTTCAATCTGGTCAACCTTCCATTGGCCGCCATTGCCACCCAGGTCTTGCAAGGTCTTGCCCTTGGAAGACCGTTCCGACATGCCGCTGATGCGCGCCTTGCGCTTAAGCCCCACGCGTAACCAGTAGGCATCGAACAATTCATCAAAGCGGCCCCAGTCCGCCATGCGGGTACACAAAAGCGCCCGCCAAGCATCTTTCAGGGTCGACGACTTGTGCCAATCAGCACTTTCGGCGACCACCAGACTGTCGAGAACTTCGCTGACACCGATGACGAAATTATTATCACGCAGGATGCGCACGAATCCCGTCATGCGGCGGGACAATCCCGATACCGTGTTTGGGCCTGCGCTCAGCGCCACTGACATTTCAGGCCACCTTGCCGATCAGGCGTTCAACCACTTCAATGGGAATCTGGCCCTGGTCTTCACGGGTTTTAAGCAGACACATCAAGGTGTCGTGCACGGTTTCGGGATCGCCCGCCATATCGCTGACACCAAGCCCGACCAAAGCGGCGGCCCAGTCCAGGGTTTCGGCGATGCCCGGTTTTTTGCGCAGGTCTTCGCGGCGAACCGCGTGAACGAAACGAACAATTTGACCTGCCAGCACCTGGTCTATTTCCGGCAGGCGGGCGTTGACGATACGCAGTTCCTTGTCTTCGCTGGGGTAATCCACATAGTGGTACAGGCACCGCCTGCGCAGCGCGTCGCTCAACTCGCGGGTACCGTTCGACGTCAGGATCACATAGGGGATGGATGTGGCCTTGATGGTGCCAAGTTCGGGAACGCTGATCTGGAAGTCCGACAGCACTTCGAGCAGATAAGCTTCAAATTCTTCGTCGGCGCGATCGATTTCATCGATCAGCAGAACCGGAGATGTTTCCATGCTGATGGCCTGCAAAAGCGGCCGTTCCAGCAGAAAGTCCCGTTCGAAAATATGTTTTTCCCGTTCCGTCGTGGACAGGTGTTCGTTTTCGGAAATCTTGATCGCCAGCAATTGCCGCTGATAATTCCATTCATACACGGCGGCTTGTGAATCCAGGCCTTCGTAACATTGCAGGCGGATTAACGGGCAATCGAGAACGGTGGCCAGGCTTTTGGCGACTTCTGTTTTTCCGACCCCGGCGTCGCCTTCCAGCAACAGCGGTCGTTTCAACCGTTCCATCAGGGAAAGTGCCGTGGCCAATTGTGGGTCGGCGATGTAGCCGGCCTTGGTGAAACTGGTCAGTACGGCTTCGCGAGAGGTTTCCATCGTATCCTTTTACATAAAAAATACCCCCGGTCCCGGCACATAACGGCGGAACCGGGGGGCTTTTTCAAGTCCTTCTGGAACTAGCCGGTCAGGCCTAATTCCTTGCACTTCTTCCACACACTGCTGGCCGTGTGTGGCATGGGCATGTGGCTGACACCTAAATGGGCGAAGGCATCCGTGATTGCGTTGGAAAACGCGGGCACACCGCCCACGTGGGGGCTTTCCCCCACACCCTTGGCACCGATCGGATGATGCGGTGATGGTGTCACCGTATAGTCGGTTTCGTATGCCGGTGTTTCCACTGCGGTTGGCAGGAAGTAATCCATCAAAGTCGCACCAAGGACGTTGCCCTCATCATCAAAGTCGATGACCTGGCCCATGGCGACGGCAAACGCTTCCGTCAGGCCACCATGGATCTGGCCTTCGATGACCATGGGGTTGATGCGGGTGCCGCAGTCGTCCAACGCATAGAAACTGCGGATTTTGCTTTCACCCGTATCCTTGTCGATATCGACGACACAGATATAAGCGCCAAACGGAAAGGTGAAGTTTGGCGGGTCGTAATAATCCACCGATTCAAGGCCCGGTTCCATGCCTTCGGGCAGGTTACTGCCGTAGGCGGCAAAAGCGATTTGCTTCATGGCCATGCGTTTTTCCGGCAATCCCTTGACCTGATAGCCGTCGATGTCCCATTCAAGATCATCTTCGGCCACTTCAAGTATGTGGGCGGCGATTTTTTGCGCCTTGGCCCGGATCTTCCGCGCCGCATTGGCCGCCGCGGCCCCGGCCACCGGGGTCGAACGTGACCCGTAGGTGCCCAAACCGTAGGGTGCCGTGTCGGTGTCACCTTCTTCGATGGTGATATCGTCGGACGGCAGTCCCAGTTCTGTCGCCAAAATCTGGGCATAGGTCGTTTCGTGCGCCTGCCCCTGGGATTTTGTGCCCAGACGCGCAATGGCACTACCCGTGGGATGGATGCGAATTTCGCAGGAATCAAACATGCCGATGCCCAGGATATCGCAATTCTTGCTGGGGCCCGCACCGACGATTTCGGTGAAGAACGAAACGCCGATCCCCATCAATTCGCCCTTGGCCCGTTTTTCGGCCTGTTCCTTGCGCAGTTCGGCATAACCAACGCTCTGCATGGCTTTTTCCATGGCTGCCGGATAATTGCCACTGTCGTATTCCCAATCCAGCGCCGACGTATAAGGGAACTGTTCGGGCTGAATGAAATTCTTCATACGAATTTCAGCCGGGTCCATGTTCAGCTTTTGCGCCAAGACATCTACCATACGCTCGATCAGGTAAACCGCCTCGGTCACCCGGAAGGAACAGCGATAGGAAACGCCCCCCGGTGCCTTGTTGGTGAACACCCCGTCGACGTTAACATAGGCGGTTGGAAAGTCGTAAGAACCGGTGCAGATGCTGAACATCCCGGCAGGCCATTTGGTCGGCTGGGCATGGGCGTTGAAGGCACCATGATCGGCCAGAACATTGGCCCGCATGGCCAGGATCTTGCCATCTGCCGTCGCCGCCAGTTCACCCGTCATATGGTAATCGCGGGCAAACGCCGTGGTCGACAAGTTGTCGATACGGCTTTCCACCCACTTGACGGGTTTTTTCAGCACGATCGATGCAACCACCGAACAAACGTAGCCGGGGTAAGCACCGACTTTGTTGCCAAAGCCGCCGCCAATGTCGGGCGCGATAACCCGGATCTTGTGTTCCGGCAGACCGGAAATCAGCGATACCACGGTGCGGATCACGTGCGGCGCCTGGAAGGTGCCATAGAACGTGAGCTGTCCCGAAATGGGGTTCATATCGGCGACACAGCAGCAGGTTTCCAGCGGACACGGATGCACGCGCGGATGGTACATATCCTGGGAAACGGTAACGGCAGCGCCTGCGAATGCCTGATCGGTCGCGTCCTTGTCACCCACCTGCCAATTAAAGATATGGTTGGGATGGGTGCGCGGTCCCTGTCCGGCATCGTCCTTGCCTTCGAGGTCGGGACGCAAAACCGGCGCGTCGTCAAGAAGCGCCTTTTTAGGATCGACCAGCACCGGTAGTTCTTCATAATCAATTTCGACCGCCTGAACACCGTCGGAAACGGCGTAGCGGTCGGTGCCGACCACAAAGGCGATTTCCTGATTCTGGAAATGCACCTTGCCGTCGGCCAGCACAGCCTGGGTATCACCGGCCAGTGTTGGCATCCAGTGCAGGCCCAAGGGGCGCAGGTCATCGGCCGTCAACACCGCGAGGACACCTGGAATTTTCAGGGCTTCTTCGGAATTGATCGACTTGATATTGGCGTGGGCATAGGCGCTGCGAACAAAGTCGCCATAAACCATGCCCGGCAACTTGACGTCATCGGTGTAGTTGCCCTTGCCCTGAATGAAGCGAATATCTTCCTTGCGCTTTTTGGCGCAACCGATACCGCCCAGTGTTGCTTCCCGTTCTTCGTGGGTCAGCTCTTTTATTTCGTTCATTCCGCTGCCTCCCGCTGGCCGTTCAACCGGCTCGCTGCAAGTTGTATGGCCTTGACGATGTTCTGATAGCCCGTGCACCGGCACAGGTTACCAGCGATTCCGTTACGAATTTCTGCTTCGCTCGGATCAGGATTTTCCTGCAACAGGCGATGGGTCCGGGTAATCATGCCCGGTGTGCAAAAGCCGCATTGCAGGCCGTGGGCCTCCATGAAGGATTCCTGAATTACGCCGAGCGAGCCATCGGCATCGGTCATGCCCTCGATCGTGGTAATTTCTGCACCGCTGGCTTGTACCGCAAACACCGTGCAGGATTTGACCGAGGCACCGTCGATATCAATCGAACACGCCCCGCAGTGGGATGTCTCGCAACCGATATGCGGCCCGGTCAGGTTTAGTTGTTCGCGCAGGAAATGGATCAGCAGCAGGCGCGACTCGACCAATTCCTCCACTTCCGCCCCGTTGACGGTCATTTTTACTTGGACTTTACTCATGTGTTCATTCTCCCCAATATTTTTCAGCCGCCAGCGCGTGCAAGCGCGCTGCGAATGGCACGGACGGTCATTTCACCGGCCATGGCGGTGCGATATTCGGCTGAGCCCCGCATGTCGCTGATGGGATCGGCAATCGCCATGGCGGCGGCGGCGGCGGCCTTGATCGCCGCATCGTCTACCGACGTTCCGACCAGGCATTGCGCGGCGGCTTCTGCCAGAAGTGCGGTATCGCCAACATTGGTCAGGGCGATGACAGCCGAGGCACAGGTCCCACCGTTCATGGTCAAAACCACGGCGGCGGCGGCGGTTGCATAGTCGCCGGTTTTGCGCTTCAATTTTTCGTACGCGGCACCTTGGCCAGACGGAGCTGTCGGAATTTCGATCGCCGTCAGCAATTCACCCTCTTCAAGTTTGGTAAAGTAGGCCGCTTCGTAAAAATCCCGCGCCGGGATAGAGCGCGAACCGTTCGGGCCGGTCACCTGATAGGTCGCGTTCAGGCACATCATGATGGCCGGGATATCATTGCCCGGATCGCCGTTTGCCGCATTTCCGCCGATGGTTCCCTTATAACGAACCTGCGGGTCGGCGATGACTTTTGCCGCTTCGCGCAAAATCGGGCAGGCCGCAGCCAGTTCGTCGGACGTCATAACATCGGCCTGGCTGGTCATGGCGCCAATGACGATGGAACTTCCGCCGACAGTGATGCCCTTGAGTTCGTCAATGTCCTGCAAATCAATAATATGACTGGGCGCCGCCATGCGGAGCTTCATCATCGGGATAAGGCTTTGCCCACCGGCAACAACCCGTCCCTCGTCCCCATACTCGGCAAGAAGCGAGATTACTTCATCTACCGTGCCCGGACGATGGTATTCGAATGAACCTGGAATCATATCCGTCTCCCCATTGCCTTCTGTGGTGAAGGTTGTTCTGAACTTGACCGGTTAGATTGATCCGGCCTTGGGGATTATTGTGATAAGAACGCTTCAAAGTGACAAATTAGAAAAATCTAAATTACCTCAATTTAATATGATTATTTTTCAATGCATTACGCTGAAATATCTGCATGAACGCCGCTCGTAGATGCACGAATTTTTCACAAGAGTCGCCTTGGCGTTACCCCGCTATTCAGCGATGGCCGTCATGCCAAGGGTGTTCAATGTGACCCTCAACAGCTCCATCTTGCCCCGACTTACCGGCACCTGAAGCTCGTTTCCCGCCACAATTACCGTTACCTCACCATGTTCCTTCTGCCGGTTGAACACCTTGATTTGACGAACATTAACCATATGACTGCGGTGGACACGCAAAAATCCATGCGGTTCAAGCTTGCGCTCAATTTCCGAAATGGACAGGCTGCAAAAGAATTCCTCGTCTTGGGAACAGACCCGGGTGTAATGGGAATCCGCATGAACGCAGATAATCTCATCGGCATAAACATGGGTCCGGCGCTTTCCGGCTTGTACCGGAATTCTGGTTTTTTCCGGGGCCAAAGGAGGATCATTATCCACGGCGGGCATAGGAGACGCACCATTTTCTTTCGTCGAACCGGGAGCTGGATCTTTTTCCCGGCGCGGCGTATCGGGCACCGGGGCGGCCAGGAAGAAGGTTGAACCCAACAGGAAAAATGCGGCAATGGTAATCACAACCGCCATACTGGCATTTTCGATGACCGGCGAGGCAATGGCCACCGCACCCCCTGACACAGTGAAAGACACCGCCAGCATGCCGGTGTAGTGCATGCCCGATATCCCCAGTCCCATGGCGATGGCCGCAGGAACCTGTTTTAGTTTATTACGCACCCGCAAGGCTAGGTACAGCGCCATGATCGAGGCCCCCGCCCCGACCAGAACCGAAACTACAACCAACGCCGGGTCATAGGTGACGACAATATTCCCCCGGATGGCATTCATACCAACATAGTGCATGCCGCTGATGCCAAATCCAAGCAGCAGCCCGCTGAGCATGGTCCGCCCCACAGTGACACGGCGAACCGTGACCACATACAAGGCCACTGCCGTAATACCAACGGCGATCAGCGCCGAAAGCAGGGTTCCCTGAAGGTCATAGCTGATGGCAACCGGCATGTGCATGGCCAGCATGCCGACAAAATGCATGGACCAGATCCCCCCGCCAATGGCCACGGCGGCAGCAAGCACTGTCGACTTCCAAGACGCTCCTGAAAGCCGGGTCAGGCGATCCATCAGGTGAAAACAGGTATAGCCACCGCAAATGGCGATCAAAACCGAGAGCATCACCAACAAGGGATCGTATTGGGCGATCATCGGGCCAGCGCCCCCCGGGCGGCAGGACGAGCATCCGCCAGGTCATCAATCTGCATCTCGATGACCTCGCCCGGATAGGCATCAATCAGGTATCGCGCCCCGCTTTCCCCTTCAAGTTCATGCAATTGGGCAAAGAAATGCCGCCCAATCAGAAGCGGCGATCCTCGCTGTCCCTGACGCAAAGGCACGCACAGGTTACCCCCCTGGTGCGGCGCAAAGCCGCTTATCAAGGCATCGATGACCGCCGTCGACGGCACCGGGTCATTGGCCAGGCAAACGATCACGCCATCGGCATCCGCAGGAAGTGCCGACAGGCCACGGCGCAGCGACGTCGCGATACCGTCTTCATAGGTCGGGTTATACGTGAAAGACACAGCGTAAGGTTTCAGCGCGGTTTTCAGATCATCTTCATGGGCACCGGTGACGACATAAACCCCCAGGGCAGAACTCGCCATCGCCGCGCCGACGACCAGGGCGACATTGGCCACGCCACCCAAAGCGTCTTTGACCCCTGAATCATCACCTGCGGCCAGCACCAGGCCATAGACTTTCAGGTCATGGTCCGTAACCGCTCGGGCCGCCGCCGCACGAGGCATAGGCCTGTCGGTAATTTCCTTCAACAGGCCGCCCGCCCCCATGGCCGCAAAATCCTTCGCCGACAATGGCAACCCGCAGAACAGGCGTTGCAGGACCCAGTCAAAACCATTGAGACTGGGCGACCGGGCGCACCCCGGAACCCCCACCACGGGAATTTCACCAACCCGGCCCAGCAACAAAAGATTCCCGGGATCAACCGGCATGCCCAAATAATCGATCTGCCCTTTCGCCCGTTCAATCGCCGCCGGGATAACATCGCGCCGGTCGGTTACGGCAGAGGCCCCAACCACCAGAATAATTTCCATGCCGGCATCAATCTGCGCCGTTATAGACCGGGACAGATCCGCGATATCGTGCGCACATTGGTTTTCCAAGGCCAGCCTGCCGCCAAGGCCTTCGATGCGATGGCGGGTTACCGATGACGTCTTGGTCAGAATTTTTGTAGGCAATCCGGGCAGGGTTGTTTGAATCAGGCCGACATCATGGCTTTGGGTCGCCTTCACATCAAAGTTGAGCAATCCGGCGCAATGTTCGGCAGCTTGCAAAATAGCGCCTGAGACGGCGAACGGAATGATCTTGACGGTGCCAACCATCTGGCCCGGCTCGACCATGGCGAACGGCGGCAATGCTGCCAGCGTCAGGGATTCATGGATACCGTTTAAAGCATCCAGTTGACTGCGGTCATAAACCAGTACGCCATAGTCACGCGCCATCAGGTTAACGCGGCCGCCAATAGCTTCTTCAAGTACAATGCCAAGCCCGGCGACCGCCGTAGCCAGCCTGTGCGCCGCTTCGGCTTCAGACAAATCCGTGACGTCGGATCTTGCGACCATGATCGTCTCGACCCCGGCGTCGCGGAAACACGCGATATCGTCGCTTGAAACGATGTGCCCTTTTTGGATTCGGCCAGAAGGCATCCTGAACGAATGCGCCAAAATGGCACCTTCGGCTTCATCAATTGGAACAACTCCGAAATCCATCTTCCCCAGACTTCCTTCCCCAATGGCACAAGAGAAATAAGGCAACACCCGTCGCGAGACGACCGTGCTTATGGATTGTGCCAAGATGCAGTTTGAAATTGTCGCACGATTGATGGCAAGAAAAAAGAAGATCGACCATGGTATCGCTCTGGGTCAAAAAAAACACAAGCCGACACACGGCAGAATAATTAGTTTACGCCTTGCGCGCCAAATTCAACGCAACAAGTTCTTCTTTTATCGCCTCTATGACCTGCCGCACGTCAAATGGCTTCGTCAGGTAGGCCTTGAATCCTGCGTCCTCAGCCTTTTTTACATCGTTTTTCATGGCGGCGGCACTGATGGCTATAACAGGAATGTCTTTCGTCGCCTCAATCGTACCAAGAACTTTCTTGGCCGCAATACCGTCAATTC
>Ga0316204_10012191_pt1 | contig 10556 bp, 11 predicted proteins | sample 6monrhotite_MG_2_FD_205661 | JGI IMG/M metagenome (GOLD analysis project Ga0316204, IMG submission 205661) | Microbial mat bacterial communities from mineral coupon in-situ incubated in ocean water Damariscotta River, Maine, United States -... | ecosystem: Environmental > Aquatic > Marine >... | reverse complement strand
TCATGGTCGCATCGGCCTTAAAGACAGGAGCCGCGGTTGCGCTCTTTTTAACTTTTGTATCTTCAGGTTTTTCTGTTTTTACTGACTTGGAAATTTTTTGTTCTTTTTTCACCGGGGGTACCGCAGCAACATTGTCATTTTGTGCTGACGCAACCGGTTTTTTTATTTGTGTTTTTAGCGGTGGTGTAATCGGCGCTACTGGTTTACTTTTAGCTTGCTCAGTAAGTTGAGTAACGGGTAAGTCATCAATTGCATGTTCCGGTGCATTAAAAATAAACTGGCATTTACCACAGCGAACTTTGCCTTTTGCAATCGCTAAATGGCGGTCAGTGACTCGGAAGCAGGTCGAACATTCTGGACAACGGGTATACATGGGCTAATTATACGCATAACTCTTTATATATATGAAATAGTGCTTATTTTCGTACGCCGGCTAAACAAACCCAGTCTTCATGTTGTTTCCAGATTTGAATATCAAAATTTGTTTGATAAGCCGTAAGAACATTTTCAGCTTGTTCAGCAAGAATACCCGACAAAACAATTTGCCCATTAGGCAGCGTGAGTTCTGCAAAATAAGGGGCGAGCTCAACCAGTGGCGAGGCAAGAATATTGGCAAGTAATAATGACGTAGTTTGATTAGGGAATTCTTTTGGCAGATAGGTTTTTATCTTGTTAGAAACTGTGTTTTTTGCAGCATTATCATGCGTTGCAATGAGCGCCTGGGGATCAAGGTCGATGGCATCGGCATGGGTTGCGCCGAGCAGAATTGCGCCAATGGCTAAAATGCCAGAACCACATCCAAAATCAATAATATCTTTTCCAACGGGTGGGTTGGCATCAAGCCATTCCAGGCACATTGAGGTTGTTGGATGAGTACCGGTACCAAAGGCTAGTCCGGGATCGAGTAGTATATTAGCTGCATCGGCCTGGGGTGGTTCAAATGTACTGGGCACAACCCAGAGCTTTTCGCCAAACTGCATGGGTTTAAAGCTATCCATCCAGGCGCGAACCCAGTCTTTGTCTTCAAGTTGCTCGCCTTTCCAGTCAGGGATTTTTTTTCTTAACTGTTGCTCGACTTTTTTAATAACAAGCTTCAAGTTTTCATTGGCCTCAAATAAGCCTACCACCCGGGTTTGCGACCACATCGGTGTGGTACCGGGAGTGGGTTCTAATACGGGTTGATCCTGCATATCCTGCAGGGTGACAGAGACTGCACCGTGTTCCATTAAGGCATCGGAGAGTTGATCTGCAGAACTTTCATCTGTGGGAATAATGAGTTGAAGCCAGGGCATAGTGTCGTAATGTGTATCTTTTGTTTTAGGGCAAAGAAAAAAGCGGGTGATATCACCCGCTTTCATTTTAGATTAAGTTAAAGCTATTTTGCTTTAGCCTGTTCTTTTTCTTCGAGTTTCTTTTCCAGGTAATGGATATTGGTACTACCGGCTGCAAAACCCGCATCATGGAACAACTCTTGTTGTAACGGGATATTAACTTTAATCCCTTCAATCACCATTTCATTTAATGCGGTACGCATACGCGCCATCGCAACATCACGCGTTTCGCCATGCGAGATGACTTTTCCAATCATCGAATCATAATAAGGTGGAACACGGTAACCATTATAGATATGCGTATCGACGCGAATACCCGGACCACCTGGCGCATGGTAAGCGGTAATCGTACCCGGTGATGGCATGAAGGTTTCTGGATCTTCAGCATTAATACGACATTCCATCGCATGACCGTTGATTTTGATATCTTCTTGTTTATACGCCAAAGGTAAGTCGCTGGCGATACGTAACTGTTCACGTACAATATCTACACCCGTAATCATTTCTGTTACCGGGTGTTCAACCTGAATACGGGTATTCATTTCAATGAAGTAGAATTCACCATCTTCGTAGAGAAATTCAAAAGTACCGGCACCACTGTAGCCAATATCCACACAAGCCTGGGCACAACGTTCACCAATTTCTTTACGCATTTCTTCAGTGATACCCGGAGCTGGCGCTTCTTCGATAACTTTTTGATGACGACGCTGCATAGAACAATCACGTTCACCTAAATGAACAGCGTTGCCATGATTATCCGCAAGCACCTGAATTTCGATATGGCGTGGGTTGCTTAGGAATTTTTCCATGTACACCACATCATTATTAAAGGCCGCACCGGCTTCTGCTTTAGTTAACGAGATAGAAGAGAGTAATGCGCCTTCTGCATGGACAACTCGCATACCGCGACCACCACCACCACCCGCGGCTTTAATAATAATGGGGTAACCAATACGACGCGCGTGTTCGAGGTTTTTCTCTGCGTTATCGTCGAGCGGGCCATCTGAGCCAGGTACTGTTGGAACACCAGCTGCTTTCATTGCTTCAATCGCGGCAACTTTATCGCCCATGATGCGAATTGTTTCAGGTTTTGGGCCTATGAAGACAAAGCCACTTTCTTGAACACGCTCAGCAAAGTCCGCATTTTCTGACAGGAATCCATAGCCAGGATGAATACCCACAGAGTCAGTGACTTCTGCCGCACTAATAACAGCAGGAATGTTCAGGTAGCTTTCCATTGATGATGCAGGACCAATACAAACTGATTCGTCTGCAAGGCGAACATGTTTTAAATCTCGGTCGGCTTCTGAGTGAAGCGCTACGGTGCGAATACCTAACTCGCGACAGGCACGCAAGATGCGTAGTGCAATTTCACCGCGGTTAGCAATAAGTACTTTATCTAACATAATAAACTCGTTTTTTTACTGCCTATATTTAGGCATTATCGAAGAAAAGTGGAAACAACTTACTCAATAATGAATAGTGGTTGGTTATACTCTACGGGCTGTCCATTTTCGACAAGAATCGCTTTAATGGTGCCGGCCTTATCAGCTTCAATTTGATTAAGTAATTTCATTGCTTCAATAATGCAAAGCGTATCACCCACATTTACTTTAGAACCTACTTCAACGAATGTAGCGGCACCGGGTGAAGGTGCCCGGTAAAAACTACCTACCATCGGTGAGTTTAAAACATGCCCTTCAATCACTTCTTCAGCTGCAGCAGGCGCGGCTGCTACGGGCGCTGCGACTGGAGCAGGTGCTGCAATTGCGGCAGGTGCTGCAGCAACCGGCGCAGTGGAATTACGACTAATACGTACAGATTCTTCACCTTCGTGAATTTCGATTTCAGCAATACCGGATTCTTCGAGTAATTCGATGAGTTTCTTTACTTTTCTTATATCCATAATATTTTCACCTTTATAGGGGTTAAGTGATTCGTTTTAAGCAAGGGATTGAATTGCTGATGTTACAGCCAGCGAATACCCCGTTGCGCCCAGCCCGCTGATAACACCTTGAGCCAAATCCGAAAAATAGGAATGACGACGGAAGTCTTCGCGTGCATGGACATTTGATAAATGAACTTCGATAAACGGGATGTTTACCGCAGCCAGGGCGTCGCGCATCGCCACACTCGTGTGGGTAAACGCGGCGGGATTAATAATGATGTAATCAACTTTACCTGATGCTTTTTGAATGGCGCTCACTAATTCATGCTCAGCATTACTTTGACATGTAGAGAGGTCATGCCCGGCAGTTTTGGCCTGCTCAATGAGTGAGGCATCGATATCGGCTAACGTGGTGGCACCGTAAATTTCCGGCTCGCGTGTACCAAGCAGGTTAAGGTTAGGGCCATGTAGTACCAGAATATTTGCCATTTAACGGTGCCAATAAATTTTGTTGTTTTTTACTATGCAATATCCATGCAAATGTATGCACAATCACGACATGATTGAAGCATTTGAAGCTCATCCTGAGCGGGTGTTGTGAGGTTATTGTGCCTCAAGATAGAAAAATTGTCCAATTAATGGAATTTTCCCGAAATTCGCTACAAATAATAGCAAATTTCGAGGAAGTTAGCATGCCAACCGGTTCACAGATATAAAATATGAGATAGAGGGGGCTGAGATGATAAAGATTTCAACGCAAAGACGCGAAGAACGCCAAGTTATGCAAAGGAAAGTACCATTTATAAAGTAACAGCGATATATGGCTGTGAAGCTGAAACTATACTTCAACTTATAGTTTGGTAAAAAATAATTATAAACTCTGCGGTCCTTTGCGTTCTTCGCGTCTTTGCGTTGAGGTTTTTGACTTTGACTATATTAAAGCAGCGGTTTGATCATACCTTCTACTTGCTCGAAAGTGAGTTCAGTACGCAAACGATGAATAATATTACCTTTTCGATCAACAATCACAGTATAAGGCAATACACCTAAGCGATTGCCATAGGCTTTGGTGATTACGCTACCATCTTGATCTGCAAGCAATATCGGGTAGTTCATGCCCATCGGATCGGTAAAATCAATAACAGCCTGTTTTGCGTCAAGTGCAATACCGACTATCTGAAGGCCTTTATTTTTATACTTCTCTTGCACTTCAATGAAAGCAGGCATTTCTTTTCGGCAAGGTGGGCACCATGTTGCCCAGAAGTTAACCATTAAGACCTGGCCATCCCATTCCTTAACATCGCGCACTTTTCCTTGAGTGTCTTTAAGTTTAAATAAAGGTCGAATATTTGAGATTGCCATCTCTTTAGTTGGAGTTAATTTTGTTTCAGCTAACTTTTGTTCATGTTGCCAGTTGTTGAAAATAAAACCGGAAATAAGCCCGGCCGTAGCCAGTCCAACCATCATCAATGTTGAATTCAATTTTGACATAATATTTTTTTATTAGTTTTTATTCGCACTGTTATATTTTTAGTATTTGTTTTACATGTTTGATAAACACTTCGGCATTCATATTACCAACGATTCGGTAGTTACGTATTTCCTTGCCGTCTTTGCCAAAGAATAAAATAGCAGGTGGAGCCTGAACAGAGGTGTATTTATTCAGAGCTTGATCTTGCTCATCATTATCAGTGACATCTGCCTGTAATAAAACAAAATCTTTTAACAATGCCTGTACCTCTTTGTTAGTAAAAACATAATCTTCAAACTGTTTGCAGTAAGTGCACCAGTCGGCATAAAAATCGAGCATGATATATTTGCCAGCAGCTTTAGCCGCAGCAATTTCATTTTTTAAGTCTTGTTCAGTTTTTATGCGCTTAAACTTTAAATGTTGTTTTTCAACAGCGCCGCCATTACCTGCCGTTAAACTGGAACCATGCATAGGATCATTAAAATTACGTGCGCCAGTTACACCACCTAACATCACGATGACACCATAAACAATAAAGACAACACCGAGGCCTTTCCAAAACTTAAACCAGCCAGAGACATTTTCTTTTATTGGATCTAATGCACCAAGGTAAACACCTGCAACAATGAAATAAGTCGCCCATAACAACATAATGGTGGTTGATGAGATAAAGCTAATGCGTTCGAGGAATAAAATAGCAATGGCAAGAAGTATCGCACCGGCACCGGCTTTTACCGTATCCATCCAGGTACCTGCTTTTGGTAATACGTGGCCACCCAATGTTCCAACGGCAAGCAAGGGTAAACCTAAACCATTGCCTAAAATAAACATGGCGAGGAAACCAATCACCGGATCACTTTCAGTTGCAACATAAGCGAGAGCGCCAATAATTACAGGGCCAGCACACGGGCCTATAATTAAAGCTGAAGCAGCACCCATGAAAATAGCGCCGTGCAAAGAGCCACCTTCTTGTTTATTACTAAAGTTACTTAACCAACTTTGTACTGATGCCGGCATTTGAATGCTATAAAAACCAAACATGGAAAAAGCCAGGGCAACAAATAAAATAGAGAAAGGAATGAGAACCCACGGACTTTGGAAGTAGGCTTGCAAGTTAACACCACCGGCAAACAAGGCAACAGCAGCGCCCAATATACCAAAGGTGACCGCCATACTTTGAACGTATGCCATCGATATAGTAAAAGCAGTACCACGATTAATTTTCTCACCATGACCAACAATGATAGAAGATAAAATGGGGATCATAGGATACATGCAGGCAGTAAAAGCTAAAGCTAAGCCGCCAAGGAAAAAGTAAATAAGAATTTCAATAAGGTCGCCAGACTGTAAAACTTGTAGTGATTTATCTTGTTCTGAAACGAAGTCTTGTTTTGCTATAGACGTATCAGCAGCAGCAGGCTTACCACTAACTGAAGAAACAACGCCACCCGCAGGTAAATCAAAGCTGACAGTCTTGCGGATTGGTGGATAACAAATACCGGTTTCTTCTGCGCAACCCTGATAAGTGAACTGAACTTTAATTGTTGTCGCTTGAGTGTTGCTTCGATTTAATGCTATGACAGCTTCAGCAGCATCATGAAAAACCTGAATTTTGCCAAAAAATTCATCGTTCTTAGTCTCACCAGGCGGCAACACTGCTTCGCCTAGTTGAACACTGTCACCTTCGATTAATTTGAATTTAAACTTGTCGCGGTAAAGGTAATGTTTATCTGCAATTTGCCAGTTAGCTACAATATTGTTGGCATCTTTAACATCGGTCGTGAGTTTGAATGCGACATCCGGTTCGAGAATTTCGTCTTCGTTTCCACCTAAACCAAGATCATTACTTAAGTCGCTAATGGCTGCTACGCCATCACTGCCAGCTGCAGAAACAAGTGGTGTGTTGAAGGTGATAAATATGGAGAGTAACAGTAGTAATATTTTGTTGGTGTTTTTTATTCTCATTATTAATATTCCGTAGCTAATCTAACAATCTAATGTAGTGGACTGGATCCAGTTTAAATAAATTTTTGTACCTGACACGATAGGGACAGCAATGACTTCAGGAAGTTCATAGCTATGAAGCCCCGCAATGGCCTGTTCTACTTGTGAAAACAGCGACTGGCGTGTTTTTATAGTTAATAGTATTTCCTGGTCACGCTCGATTTTCCCCTGCCATTGGTAAACGGATTCAACACCGTTTACGATATTTACACAGGCTGCCAGTTTGTGTTTAACCAGTGTTTCAGCAATTGATGAGGCCAGCTCACTTGAATTGCAGGTTGTTAACACTATTATATAGTCATTCGTCGCCATCTATATACAATATCAGCATACTAAGCCCGTGGAAATGGGTATATGCACACTGTGAGCCAGAACTGCAATGTGTATGAATTAAGGGGAAAAACGTGTTTCAAATTTTATTAGTTGCCTTTTTGACCGTACCGATTCTTGAAATTTATCTGTTATTTCAGGTAGGTGGGATTATCGGTGCCGGCTGGACTATTTTCATTGTTATTGGCACCGCTATTCTTGGTGCCAGCTTGTTACGGCAGCAGGGTTTTGCGACATGGGCAAGGCTGACGGAAAGTATTGCCCAGGGCCAGCTACCACCAACAATCCTCGTTGAAGGCATACTATTATTGCTTTCAGGGGCGTTTTTGCTCACCCCAGGATTTTTTACTGACACCATTGGTTTTCTATTTCTTACCCCCTTTATTCGTAAAGCGATTGCGGCTTCCTTGTTGCGGCGCGGCGTATTTATGGCGTCTAGCATGCACTCTGCTTCCTTCACACAAACAAGGAGTGAACCTTCTGCGCAACAAAATAACGTGATCGAGGGTGAGTACGAAGAACGCCGTGATAAAGATTGAGATGACGATGACGTCATTTTCTGAATAATACTCTGCCGGACCTTGAATTCGGTTGACAGCCCCCCCAATATGACCATAATTAGCACTCTTTGGGTGCGAGTGCTAACTCATTAGCGCGCATAACAAGCCAGTTTGAAATAAGAATTTTGGCATAACTTAATGAATTTATTAGATTTTTCCTTAGGAGAAAACAAAAATGAAGATCCGTCCTTTACATGACCGTGTGGTCGTTCGTCGTATGGAAGAAGAAACAACATCTGCTGGTGGCATAGTACTGCCTGGTTCTGCTGCAGAAAAACCGACTCAAGGTGAAGTGGTTGCAGTGGGTAATGGTCAAGTGACCGATAACGGCGTGCGTGCATTAGACGTGAAAGTGGGTGATACCGTAATGTTTGGCCAATATGCCGGTACTGAAATCAAAGTTGACGGTGAGGCACTGTTAATTATGTCTGAAAGTGACATTGTTGCTGTTATCGAGTGATAGTCAACTAAAGAATTTTAAGTCTAAAAATTTAAGAATTTAATAAGGAAGAAATATCATGAGTGCAAAAGAAGTTAAATTTAGTGATGACGCGCGTCTTCGCATGCTGTCGGGTGTAAACACGTTAGCAAATGCAGTAAGGGTTACTTTAGGTCCTAAAGGCCGTAACGTCGTTATAGAAAAAAGTTTTGGTTCACCAACCATCACGAAAGATGGTGTTTCAGTCGCGAAAGAAATTGAACTAGCAGATAAGTTTGAAAACATGGGCGCGCAAATGGTGAAAGAAGTATCATCTGCAACTAACGATACAGCAGGTGACGGTACAACAACGGCAACCGTATTAGCACAGTCTATTTTGACTGAAGGCATGAAAGCCGTTGCTGCGGGTATGAACCCAATGGATTTAAAACGCGGTATCGATAAAGCCGTTATTGCTGCGGTTGAAGAATTAAAGAAAATGTCTAAGCCATGTTCAGACGATAAATCGATTGCCCAGGTAGGTACAATTTCAGCGAATGCTGACAGCGAAGTGGGTAACATCATTGCTGAAGCAATGGCTAAAGTAGGCAAAGAAGGTGTTATTACAGTAGAAGAAGGTTCTGGTTTTGATAATGAACTTGATGTTGTAGAAGGTATGCAATTTGATCGTGGTTATCTTTCTCCTTACTTCGTAAACAACCAGGAAAGTATGACAGCAGATATGGATGCACCCTATATTTTGTTATATGACAAAAAAATCTCAAACATCCGTGAGTTATTACCAATATTAGAAGGTGTTGCAAAATCAGGTAAGGCTTTATTAATTATTGCTGAAGATGTTGACGGTGAAGCATTAGCAACACTGGTTATTAATAACATGCGCGGTATTGTTAAAGTTGCTGCTGTTAAAGCACCTGGTTTTGGTGACCGCCGTAAAGCAATGTTGCAAGACCTTGCTATCCTGTGTGGTGCGACAGTTATTTCTGAAGAAGTGGGTTTATCTTTAGAAAAAGCAACGGTTGAAGATTTAGGTTCAGCGAAAAAAATCATTGTGACTAAAGAAGAAACGACATTAATTGGCGGTGCTGGTAATAAGGCTGATATTGATATTCGTGTTAATCAAATCCGTACTCAAATGGAAGAAACATCTTCTGATTATGATAAAGAAAAACTTCAGGAACGTGTTGCTAAGTTAGCAGGCGGCGTTGCAGTCATTAAAGTGGGCGCAGCAACAGAAGTTGAAATGAAAGAAAAGAAAGATCGTGTTGATGATGCATTGAATGCAACTCGCGCAGCAGTTGAAGAAGGTGTTGTACCTGGAGGTGGCGTTGCACTGGTTCGTGTTGCGGGCTCTTTAGCTAAACTAAAAGGTGACAACCACGATCAAGACATCGGTATTACTATCGCGCGTCGTGCAATGGAAGAGCCAATGCGTCAAATCGCATCAAATGCAGGTGATGAAGCGTCTGTTGTTGTAAACAAAGTTGCAGAAGGTAAAGGTAATTTTGGTTATAACGCAAGTAATGCTGAATACGGCGATATGATCGAAATGGGTATCCTGGATCCAACTAAAGTAACGCGCTCAGCATTACAAAATGCGGGTTCAGTTGCGGGTCTTATGATCACAACAGAAGCAATGATTGCCGATCTTCCTGCTGATCCAGCGTCTGCACCAGCGATGCCGGATATGGGTGGTATGGGCGGAATGGGCGGCATGATGTAAATCGGCTTGTCCTTTTGCGGCAACTCTGCGTTGCAGAACGTGCTCCGCTGCTCATGTATTTAATATACATTGCGCTGCTCGCACATCCTGCGCCTTGATTTGCCACAAAATTCCTAAGCCTCTGAGAGGTTTGAAAAGCTCGCTGGAAACAGCGGGCTTTTTTTATGAGTGAGTTTTATCGAACCAGTCATTGCGAGGAGCGTAGTGACGTGGCAATCTGTAGATGTTTAATACTTTAGTAACGATAGGAAAACAACAATGAAATTATGGCCATATGTTTTAGGTGCGTGGTTGCTGTTAACGGGTTTGAATTCCGTTATCAGTTTGAATTTTCAGTATGAAAAAATGGTGATGGGTGTTCTTGCGCTAGTTGCCGGTGCGCTGGTTATTCTTCGTAAATAGAGGTTTGAATTTTTAAAAATAAAAAAGGATAAAGAGTATGAAACCGATCAGCTTTCAAGGTTTTCTTCTTCGATTTTTGTTTGCGCTGTTACTGGTACTGCTGACATATAATCCAAGTGGCTATTCCTATTCGCATTGGTTACAAAATAGTTTTTCTAATTTTGGTCCTTTGCTTGGTATTGCGGGTATCAGTTTAATTATTGGCTGGGTCGTTTATATTCGAGCGACGTTACGTTCGCTTGGTTTAATTGGTTTGATTTTAGCGGCATTGTTTTTTTCAGCCATCATGTGGTTGTTAATTGACTGGGGCTGGTTAGGTTTAAATAATGTAACGGCAATGAGCTGGGTGATCCTGGTTTTAATTTCTGCCGTTCTCGCCGTTGGTGTATCCTGGTCCCACTTTCGTCG
>Ga0316204_10012190_pt1 | contig 10556 bp, 8 predicted proteins | sample 6monrhotite_MG_2_FD_205661 | JGI IMG/M metagenome (GOLD analysis project Ga0316204, IMG submission 205661) | Microbial mat bacterial communities from mineral coupon in-situ incubated in ocean water Damariscotta River, Maine, United States -... | ecosystem: Environmental > Aquatic > Marine >... | reverse complement strand
TTTGCTCTTTGGTCACGCTAACTTCTCTAATTCTTCTTTAGCCTCATCAAAGTCAGGATCAATCTCAAGTGCTTTTTCAAACATCTCTTTAGCCCTGTCCTTATCTTTCATCAAGACCATAAGACTAGCGTAATTAAACCATGTCAGCTCATAATTATCATCAATCATAATTGCTGCTTTGTAATGCTCTTCTGCTTCTTCATATTTTTTCATCGAAGCCAATAAGCGTGCTATGGCATTGTGTGTCATATCATCATTTTCTTCAATTCTTAATGAGGCTCTGTAGTATAAAAGTGCTTCATCATCTTCACCTTGTTTAGATAAGATAAAGGCTAGTTTGTTCAAACCTTCAGCCATAGACGGGAAGTCATTGACAATTTTTTCTAATTGTTCTTTTGCACCAGCTATATCCCCATCCATATAAGTTTTATCAGCTTCTTCTATGCGCTCATCAAAACTAGGTGTTAAAGCAGCTTCTTGTATCTCTTCTATCTCTCTTAAAGATTCAGGCTCCGCGTCCTCATCAATATTTTGTATATGTGCATATACCTGATAAGCAAAAAAAGCTGCTGCGGCTAACATGATCAATTGAAAAAGTGTCATTTATTAGTTCCATTTAAATTATTTTTTAAATTATAGCTAACTTATGAATAAAACTTTCCGTACATTAATATAAGCTAATAAACTACCTAGAAAATAGAAAGTCTCATTAAAACTCAGTGGGCTTACTTACAAGATACAAGCAGAACTAAAAAATAAACTATCTGGTATAATTTCAAAAAAATATTTAGGAATTTATTTATGGAAGATATGTTTACAAGTTTAGAGACATACGGATATATTGGACTTTTTTTATACTCTTTTGGCGGCGGATTTGTTGCTCTTATGGGTGCAGGTGTACTCTCATATACAGGACATATGGACCTAAGCACCTCTATCTTAGTTGCCTTTGTTGCAAACTTTATTGGTGATATGGTGCTTTTTTATATGGGGCGTTACAATAAAAAAGATGTCATGGCATATATGCATAAACATAAGCGTAAACTTGCTCTTTCACACATCCTTATGAAAAAACATGGTTCATGGGTTATCTTTTTACAAAAATACGTTTATGGTATAAAGACCTTGATCCCTTTAGCCATTGGTCTTACAAAGTATGATTTAAAAAAATTTGCTGTTTTGAATCTGATAGCAGCTGCCATTTGGGCCCTAGTTGTTGGTATAGGTTCATATATGGCTGGAGAAGCTATTAAGTCTGTTTATGAAGTTATCGCCCAAAGACCTTGGATCGCACCAGTAATCCTATTTAGCCTTGTAGGTGTCATATGGTGGTATTTAAGCGCACAAACTAAAAAATAGTTTGCATTAGCTAAAAGTCACACATTGATTCTATTGCTGTGTCAAACTCTTTGTGTGATACTCGCACTTAGATATCCGTTTTAACATTGGATAGTACTCTTTTTCATCATCTGAATAATGGTTATAAGAGGCTGTTCCATCATCATCTAAACTAACACTTACTACCCTTCCCACCGTAACTGCTATCCACGATATTTCAGTATCGATCTTCATTTCAGTTCTTGCATTGGGATCGCGTACTAGATAGTTCTTTCCATCTTTGTTACTTCTTACTACATAAGCAAAGATATTGGAACCTTTTTTACCTATGATATGTTGAATCTGACCTTCTATATGTACTTTTTCACCTGTAGATGGAACTGAGGTCACCATATCTCCACATTCTGAGGCGACCATCTTGTTATAGGCCAAGGCATTTAAACGATAAGATTCTGCTTTTAAACGTCTCTCTTTTGCCATTTTAAGGTCATGTTGTCGTTTAATCGCAGAAACACGTGCTTTTTCCTCATTTTTCTCTTTATTAACCCAAAAGTCATAATATTCATAAGATTTATAACGTTGTGTGTCTTTTAATGCAAGTTTGTGCTGTTTTATAAAAAACATCTCTTCTTTAGTTGGAGAAGTTTCTAAAAGAGGAAAAAGAAGCGCAAAATTATGCTTATCTCCACTGATCAAACAAAGTTTACTTTTTTTGTTCATCTCTTTTTGTATATAAGCCTTGTGACTATCCACCTGTCTTAACTTAGAGATGTACTCCAAGGCAAGGTCATTATCACCATACTCATCTGCCATATATCCCGAAACAGAACTAAAGTTTAAAAGCTGTACATATTCATTACATTTTTTATTGATCTTTACCAGTCTTTCATCGGATGAGTCTATAATCTTTTTACATGAGTCTTGAAAGTCGTATAAGGGTTCTGCAAAGGTTGAAAATGCCTTTGGATGTTTATCAAACTTTTTATTCATAAAAGAGATAGCTTCTATAGGAAGAACATCCTCTTTGATCAACACCCCAATAGTGTTATAACTAAGTCCTGTTTTTTTCCAACGCTCTGCACGTTTTGGTGAAAGGCCAAGAGCTTTCCACTCCTCCGCTTCTTCTAAGTTGATTCCAACCGCAAACCAGCGCTGACGTTCAGCTTCGATTTTTTCTTGTTGCTCTAGAGACTCTTTATTCAAGCTTTCTGAAGATATATATTTACGTTTATATGATTTGTTTTTTCTATTTTCAAGGTTCTTAACACTATTACCAAATGTACTACTTTGACGCTTTTCCATCTCAAGACGTAATTTAGTAAATTCATCTGGTTCAGGATCACCGCCACAGGCACTAAGAAAAATTGCTATTAATGAGAATGAAAGTACACGAGCGTACATATAAGTCCTTAAAATAAAAATTAAATTATAGTATACCAAATAATAATAAGATATAGTAGTTATTTATTGGAGGATGTTTTCTTCTTGCATCAAACACTAAAGTGTTGATGAAGAAATAGTTGTGGAATATGTCTTTTTAACTTAGAAACTGATCAATAAAAGTTTTCCTACGGAAAACCGCTATTCAGCTACTTTTCGAGGAAAGTTTTTCCTACGGAAAACCGCTATTCAGCTACTTTTGGGCCAGCTGCAGAGTAATCAAATTCACTGCTTTCATCATTATAACGCTTGAAGTTCTCAATGAACATCTCCGCTAGTTTGTCACGTGTCTTTTCATACTCTTCTCTGTCTTTCCAAGCCAAACGCGGATTGAGAACAGCAGTATCAACACCATTTAATGTTTTAGGGATCTTAAGACCGAAAGTAAATGTTGTATCAAACTCACACTCGTTTATAGAACCATCAAGAATACCATTGATACATGCACGTGTATTTTTAATACTCATACGCTTACCAACACCATAGGCACCACCTGTCCAACCTGTATTTACAAGATAGACATTTACATTATGCTGATCGATCTTTTCACCAAGAAGTTTTGCGTAAACCGTTGGATGAAGTGGTAAAAACGCTTCACCAAAACATGCAGAAAAAGTAGCTACTGGCTCAGTAATACCACGCTCAGTACCAGCGACCTTAGCTGTATAACCTGATAAGAAATAGTACATTGCCTGATCTTTAGTAAGCTTAGACACTGGAGGTAAAACACCAAAGGCATCTGCTGTTAAGAAGATGATATTTGTCGGATGACCTGCTTCTAGCGTTGGTACATGGTTCTCGATATGTTCAATCGGGTAAGAGACACGTGTGTTTTCTGTTTTAGACTTATCAGTATAATCAATATTACCTTCACCGTCTATCACAACATTTTCTAAAAGTGCATCTTTACGAATGGCACCAAAGATCTCAGGTTCTGAGTCAGCATCAAGATCAATTACCTTAGCGTAACATCCACCCTCAAAATTGAAAACACCATACTCATCCCAACCGTGCTCATCATCACCGATCAATGCACGGTTTGGATCTGTTGAAAGTGTTGTTTTACCTGTTCCAGATAGACCAAAGAAAAGACAAGTGTCTCCATCTTTACCAACATTTGCAGAACAGTGCATAGCCATTTTCTTCTCAAGTGGAAGCCAGTAGTTCATCATAGAGAAGATACCCTTCTTCATCTCACCACCGTACCAAGTACCACCAATGATAGCAATGTTTTCTTCAACATTGAAAAGAACAAATACTTCAGAGTTCATACCCATCTCTTCCCATTTGTCATTAACCGCTTTACATGCATTTAAAACAGTAAACTCTGGTTTAAAGTCAGCTAAGTCTTTTTCTTCTGGACGGATGAACATATTTTTAACAAAATGAGACTGCCAAGCGATCTCAGACACAAAACGAACTGAACGCTTTGATGAAGCAGAAGCACCACAATATACATCTGTTACATAGATATCTGTATTTGAAAGTTGCGTCTTAGCCACACCAAGAAGTTCTTGGAATATTTCATTGCTGATTGGCTGATTCACATCTCCCCAAGAGATATATTTGTTTGACTCTTCTTGATCAACAAAATATTTATCTTTTGGACTACGTCCTGTAAAAATACCTGTATCAACCGTTGTTGAACCGGATGTTGTCATCTTACATTCGTTGTTTTTAAGTTCGTGATCGATTAACTCATCAAAGTTCAGATTATAAAAAACCTGTCCAATATTTTCTAACCCTAAATTTTCAAGACCTGCTGGATTCATGGTGTTTGATACCTTATTTATGCATTTCAGATAGTGTAGTATCTGATATGTTTGCTTTTGCTTAAATTACTAAATATTATCTAAGCTTTTTTAGTTGGCGAAATTATAGCCATTACTCTCTCAAATCCAAAGAAAAAAACAAACTTTTTCAAAGAAATTTGTTTTTTTATCAATAAGTTAATTTATTTTAATAACAACGGTTAATAATATATTTTGTTATTTGAGAGCTTTAGAACAGATAGTTTAGTTCCATACGTAGTTCTGCGTGGTCATTTGTAAAGTCCTCTGTCTGTTCTACATATTCTGTTCGTAATCGACATGAAAGATTTGGCACCTCTTCAATATCTTTTATCAGACCTGCGTAATAGATATTGGCATCTTTTGCAAAGACTTTTGTATCGTCATAATCTTCACGTGTGATTGAGGCATAAGTCTTTAATCCCTCCACAAGGCCCGATTGAGAAAAGTCATAACTTCCTCGTAAACGTAATGTCTGTGTATTTGCCAACCAGTTATACCTCGCCATAGCACGGGTATACCCACCGGTAATAAAACCACGCCAAGGTGTAATAAAGTCCGCTTCATCTGCAATTTGGGTGTATCCCAAAGATACGGAACCTGCATCTTTTTTTAATACTAGTCTTGCAGCCGTCATATAACTATCAACACTACTAGGATCCGTATAAGCACTTCTTACCCAGGCAGTACCGCCATTGGCATCACTTGCAGCTAAACCACTTAACGAGGCACCACCTATTTCACCCGCACCTTCATCAAACTGCTGTACATAACGCACCCCAGGTGTTAAGATATATCCTGAGCCAAGGTCTATGTTATAGTTTAACTCTAACATAGCAGTGATAAAAAGGTCTTTTAGATATAGTGCCGAAGTACTTATTTTCAAGTCTTTTGTTAAAACTCCTTTAGTATGTGCATCAAACACAATCAATGCTGGATTTTCATCTTGAGATATTTTTCTAAAATTTATAGCATTAAGACCTCTATGCACGGCGCTATCATCATTTTCATTCCATTGCGTTCTTGCCGCTGTATTAGAATTATCATACATGATTACCGAATGAAAACTATCATGATCGCGTAGCTTTTGACGCGTTAAATAAGCCATTTGAATACGTGTTTTTTCTAAATTTTTACTTTCAAAGGTAAGGCCTTCAAATGTATTTGGAATCATTTTGCTATCATTGGATTTTATAAAAAAACTATTAAATATTTGCCTTCCAAAACGTGTTTTAAACCCTGAATTTTCATATTCTAAATAGCTTTGCGCTAGTGTGGCAAAAGAACTTCCTGCTCCTGTTACTGCATTATAGCGGCTAATAGTATCCTTACCTGCTTTTAAAAAGGCTACATTAGAAGGCTGATTATCAAGACCGGTACCTGCACTTGTGTAATAGGCACCTAACATTGCAGAAAAACCTTCGTATGAAGCCGTCTTGTATAAAAGACTTCCACCGACTCCTAAAATATTATGACTCTTTTGTAAGGCGTTATCGTTTTCATATTCATAAAAAAACCAATGTGTACGAAACCGACCATATAAAGTCCCCTCACTTAAGACCTCAGAAAGACTCTCGGCCTTAGCTGGATCAATCTTATAATCAATCATATAGTTTGGCAGGAGCGTATGCTTGACTGGCTCAGCGTTAGCTGCTAAGTTAATTATTACCAAAAAAATACCTATCTTTAGTATTTTCATTTTTTCTCCCCATCTAATACTGTTATACTGTATGCTTTAAAAATAGCTAGCAATTCATCTTCTTTTTTTACTTTTAAATTCTCATAACTTTTGTGCGTTATCTGCGCACTAATCATCTCACCATTACTTAATGCAAGATTTAACAAGGCATCATTCCCATTGATAATAATATCTTTTACTTTAGTTTTTAATCTATTTCTACTACTAATCTCTTTATCAAAAGATTTACTGACAGAAATGGACTCTGATTCAATCAGTACTGATACAAATGAACCAAGGCCCAGGTTCTTGATCTTTAAAAACTCCATAGGCGTCTGTGCACTTATGATCTCATTTGATTCAAGTTTAAGACTTAAAACAGCCTTTGTGTCTTGTTCCAATATATCAATTATTTCAGCATTTAAACGTGAAAAGATAAAATCTTGCTTGACCTCATCATCTAAACTTTCAAAGGCCTTGCTTAGGGTTGACAAGTGTTTTTTATGTAAGGCGTTCACCTCTTCATAACGACACATCAACTCTTTTGCGTAAGCAGTAACAATGGTTCCACCCCCACCTTTACCGCCACTAATACGCTGAAACAGGGGTTTGGATGTTATAGAGTTCATCTTATCAATCCATGCCCATGCAGTTTTGTAAGTAATATCCGAAGCCTTGGCTGCCTTAGATATAGAGCCATAAACAATTATATTTTCAAGTAGCTTTACTTTTTTAGCACTTAAAAATGATTCCTTGTTTTTACTCAAACAAAGATCAGAGTCTAAGCTCAGTCTCATGTTTTTCATAAGCGTAGTATACTTAAGTATATAATGAATTTCAAGTCATATGGGAGTACTTTGTGGGATACTTTTTCTTTAACGCTTTTTTTACACAACTATTTTATTTTTTTAAGAAGTAAATTTGATTGTATTACATATAATTGCCCATACAACTAAAAGGACCTTTATGCATAGACTTGAAGATTCACTAGGTTTTCAAATAAATCTAACAGCCAACGCTATGAAAAATCGCTTTAATCATTTTTTAAAACCCTACCATTTGACTTCAGAACAATATGTCATCATGAAGTCAATCGCAGAAAACCCTGATATAAGTCCGACCGGACTCGCCGATATAACCTATAAAGACAAGACTACCATCACACGGATGATAGACACCCTTGTCAAAAATGAAATGCTGGTTCGTATCCCAAAAGAAGATGACAGGCGCGCCTATAAAATACAATGGAGTGATAAGGGTAAACGCATTATGAAAGAGATCATTCCTATCTCTGATAATGTAATAACAAAGTTACGTGAACAATTTTCAAAAGAAGAACTTACCAGCTTTTTATCTATCTTAGAAACATTAAAAAATACCCCTTGCTTGGAGAGCTTAAAATGAGATACCTTTACCTACTGTTTTTATCCCTAAACCTTATGGCTGCTGTTGTAACGGAACCTATTGAAAAAGGTCAACTTCTTAAAAAACAACACTTTAACGGCACCGTGAACTTTAATCAAAAATCTCGTTTAGCTTCAGAGAGCACAGGGCTTATCACAAAGGTCTATTTTGATGAAGGTGATTATGTATCAAAAGGTAAACTTCTTCTAGAAGTCGACGCACAAATCCTCGATGCCAATATCAAGGCGACTCGTGCTTCTATAAAAGAAATAGAGTTTTCACTTCAAAAAGCTGAGCTCGATTTTAAACGCTATGAGGCCCTTCTTGCCAAGCAAAGTGTTTCAAAACAGAAATATGATGAGTTCTATTTTCAAAAGATGCAGTTAGAACAACAACACCTCTCATTACAATCTTCCCTCAAAGCACAAACTATTGCTAAAAATAAAAAATCTTTAAGGGCTCCTTTTTCGGGTTATATCTCTGAGCGCAGTGTTGAAGTGGGAGAGTGGCTAAAAGAAGGCCTCCAAGTAGCGCTTTTAATAAATCCTGCTAAGGTAGATATCGTTATTCACCTTCCCTCTTCATATATTCAAAGTATTTCAAAAGATAAGACTGTAATGGTCTTTATCAATAACAAAGCTTATGAGAGCAAAGTACAGAGCATACTGTTAAGTGGAGATGAAAAGACACGAACCTTTCCTTTAAAACTACGCCTGCTTCCAACGGATGATACCTTTTTTGATGGAATGCAAGCACGCTTAAGCTTAGAAAAATCGCAACAATCAGATCTTCTTTTGATTTCCAGAGACGGAGTTATCAAACGTTTTGGAAAAGATGTTGTCTTTATCGTACAAGACAACAAAGCAGTAATGATACCGGTTACTGTTATAGGTTTTGAAGGGGGGAAAGTTGCTGTATCCTCACCTGAACTCCATGTCGGTGATCTTGTTATCACTAAGGGAAATGAGCGTATCCAACCCAATCAAGAGATACAAAAATGATACGCTTCTCTCTTCTAAAACCTGTTGTCATCACGGTCGGGATCTTGCTCATCCTAATTTTTGGTTTGATTTCGCAAGAACGCTTGCCAAGACAACTTACCCCAAATGTCATACAGCCTGAAATTGCCGTAAACACTTTATGGCCAGGTGCTAGTCCTAAAGAGATAGAACGTGATATCATCCAAGAACAAGAGCTTGTCTTAAAAAATACACCCGGTCTGGTCAAGTATGAGTCTCAGGCAAAAGACAACAGTGGTTCATTGACCTTGACCTTTAAACTTGGTGTTGATATCAATAAGGCTATGCTTGATGTTTCAAATAAGTTAAATGAGGTCGACAACTATCCTGAAAATGTTGAAAAGCCCGTTATAAAAGCAACCGGAGAAAGTGCATCACCTGTCATCTGGACCATGCTTCAAACTGTTGATGGAAACCCCATAGACATAGACCACTATAAGACCTATATGGAAAATGAGATACGAGAACATTATGAACGAATACCCGGTGTAGCCGAACTGTTTATGCGTTCGGGCACACAAAAAGAGATGCAAGTTCTTTTAAACACTCAGAAGATGGCAGCCTATGCTCTTAGTATTGATAAAATTATTGCCGTCATACAAAGAAACAATGTAGATATTTCTGCCGGGTCTATGGATGTCGCAAGGCGGTCTTATCGTATTCGCACTACATCTCAGTACAAAACACCTCAAGATATACAAGACCTGATCCTTATCTCAAATGGACAACAAGAAGTTCGTCTGGGTGAAATAGCCACTGTCTCTTACGGCTATGCCAAAAAATCTTCGATCTCTTTAGTAGACGGTATTAAAGGGCTTATCATAGGGGTCAAGCCCGAAGGTGACGCCAACATTGTCAAATTAACGGATGATGTTGAAGCAATGGTCAAACATATCAATGAAACCCAACTAAAAGATATGGGCCTTCATATAAGATGGCTAAACGATAAACGAGACTATATCCAAGGTTCCATCGACCTTGTTCAACAAAATATCTTAGTCGGTGGTATTCTTGCCATCATCGTCTTACTTATATTTTTACGAGCAGTCTCTTCGACAACGGTTATTGCCCTGGCTATTCCCATTAGTATCATATCAACCTTTATCATCTTAGAGATGCTTGGACGAAGTTTAAACACTATCTCTCTTGCAGGTATCTCATTTTCGGTTGGGATGCTTGTCGATTCGGCTATTGTTGTCTTAGAAAACATTGACAGACACAAAAAGATGGGTAAAAAGTTTTTTGATGCTGCCTTAGATGGAACGCAAGAGGTTTGGGGTGCACTCATCGCTTCTGCACTGACGACAATCGCTGTATTTTTACCTATTATCTTTTTAGAAAATGAAGCGGGTCAGCTTTTTAAAGACATCGCAATTAGCGTGACAGCAGCTGTTAGTTTTTCTCTTTTTGTTTCTATCTCAGTTATACCTATGTTATGGAATCAACTTATGAAATTTTCCAAACATGAAAGCCATCAAGCCAAAGAAAACCCTTCCAAGATCGTCAACCTAGGAAATGCTATCAACAATAAAATCATGTTTTATGTGCATTGGACACTTAGAAGCAAAAGCCATCAAATCATCACTGTCTTTGTATTGGTTCTATTTTCAGCCACAAGTTCCTACCTTCTTTTTCCAAAGATGGAGTACCTTCCTCAAGGAAATAGAAACCTAATCTTTAACATTATGATCCCGCCTCCGGGCTTATCGTATCAAGAAGGTAAAGACATCGGTATAGATGTTTATAAAAAACTTGAAAAGTACACTAAGGCTGACGTTGATGGCTATCCTCAGATAGAACGTATCTTCTTTGTCGCAGGGGGTGACTTTATGCTCTTTGGTGCACTTAGTAAAGACCCAAGCAGAGCAGCAGAACTCATTCCTATTC
>Ga0316204_10012189_pt1 | contig 10556 bp, 9 predicted proteins | sample 6monrhotite_MG_2_FD_205661 | JGI IMG/M metagenome (GOLD analysis project Ga0316204, IMG submission 205661) | Microbial mat bacterial communities from mineral coupon in-situ incubated in ocean water Damariscotta River, Maine, United States -... | ecosystem: Environmental > Aquatic > Marine >... | reverse complement strand
GAGCAGACGTCACCCGAAACCGTTTGCAGAGGCGTCCAGATGGTTGTAGCTCGCTGTCATTGACGACCAGCATTACTGACCAGGCCAAAATATGAACATTAAACGCTACGCCCTCATTCTTGCGCTCGTAACGGGTGCATGCGTTTCAGGTCATTCACAGATTTCATCGCTTGAGGAGACCAAGGTCAAATCGGAGGTCAAGACGGAGTTCGAAAAATTGGTGAATGCGACGAAATCGAGAGATCACGATCTTTACTTCTCGTTTTTTGAGGCGAGCGCATTCACGGCTTTGACTGCGAACGGATCAACTCTGTCCTCGTTCGACGCGTTCAAACTGATCTATGAACCGCAACTGGGTGCCGTTCAGTCTTACAACGCTCTGAATTTTGATCCCATCCATATTCAGGTCATCGATCCGCGTAACGCCATCCTTACGAATGAATACACCGCTGAAGTTGTCCTGATATCCGGCGAAGTTGTTTCAGCATCGGGTGCGGGCGCACAGTTTTGGTCAAAATCAACAGGTGAATGGAAATTGGTTCACGTATCCGACGCCGTGAAACGGTAATGGCTGGATCGTGCGACGTCGCTCAACCGAAACAGACGGTGCTGAATCCATACAACGACTGCTTTGTCGCCACCAGAGGCTGTTGCGGGGCGAGTTTTAGACGCTTGGCTAACGACCGCTCCCGGCGTCAGTGCGGACATAAGTTGATCGTCAGGCTCGAGAATGTTTCCTGACATATTGAATAGGTACGAGCTGAACTAGTCGGCGCGTGGGTCCTCAGCGTTTGAGTGAAGTGTTTCACCTGGCGTAATATAAATCTCAGTTGTCCGAACTAGCATGGTTTGTCTGTGCCAGCAGCCCTTGGGAATAATGATGAAGCCGCCAGAAGACACTTTCTGGTGGATCGGACGTCCATTGTCCGCTGGTAGAATTTCTACTGTTACCTCACCTTCGATGATCTGAAGCAGTTCATCGCAGTCTGGATGCATTTCCCACGGCGATGGTCCGCCGGTTTCGCTCCAAAAGACTCCGACGTCACCACCATTGAAACCTGCAACGGTGGCGAACTCCAACTCAGAAAGGTCGGCTGCAATCCTGTCGGGATATGTTGTGACAATCTTCATATTCAGAACCTCCTTCACCCAGCATAGCAGAAATGTTTGCAATTCCGATGTCCGCTCCTGACCAAAAGAAAACACTGCGAGCGACCGATCTGGCGCGAGAATAGGACGTTGGGCACGTTGTACCAAAAACACACGCTATCGGAGCTATACCTAGGCTTAAAAAACAGCGCATTCGCAGGACCTCAGTCCATTAAACCCAACAGCAAGTTCGATGAAATTTTTTCCCTACTTGTTCACCGGTGCGGGGGTTTCCGACAGTTTGTAAGTCTCAAGACTGGACAAATTTGGTCCATAATCCTCCGTCGGGGCTTCGAGATACTTTGGATCAATGGCCGCCGCCGCATCGACTATTTGTTGGGGAATACCGTCCCATGTGTCACGCCCACTGAAATCGCAGACATAGACACAATGACCTAGCCTCTGATCCATGAGCATCCATGGCAACCAAGGTGTGATCCGGTTCCAGACTCCCATGTGCTCAATCGAAGTCAGGTCAGGATCCTGCAATTTCGCTTTAGGAAAATTATAGGAGAACATCTCTGAGACCCGGGTCATTGCACCGGGGCTTTCGCGCGGCCACTCATCAGGTTGTAGGGCCGAAGGATAAAACAGATTTATATCGCGATACATCAGCACACGGTCGCCAAAGTCGCGCCAATTTAGCAGGTAGGGTCGGCGCGGCGGGCGTTCTGTGTTCAGGCCGCCATAGCGCGGCGGGTCTGGATAGAATTCGGTATAAGTGAAATTGAACGGGTCATTTGCGATCGGCACCACATTTACACGTTCGCCGCTATACGGGTTCAGATAGGTTTCAAGGATCTGACCAGTGTCCTTGTCGAGATAAAACCCAACTTCGCGAAGAACCTTTCGGTAATTTCCGTCTCCGAGTGGCAGCATCCGGGCCACCGAAAAACCTTCGAAGTCGAACAAGTGCTTATCAACCTCGCCTGGGCGTGTGCCGATGACACGGCCACCATACCAGCCATACTTCTCTTTTTCAGGAATGGTGTTTCCCTGAATTTTGACAATCATGTCACGGTTCCATCGTGGATTGTTGAACTCCAAAGGTATGCGGTCTTTGCCAAGGCCGTCAGCTTCGGTGGTCGTCGCATTTGTGGTTGTTTGACACGCTGCAAGCCCGCCTGCGGTAGCCATGCAGCCGCCTAACTTAAGGGTGTCCCGGCGATTAAATGTAGTCTTCATAGAAAGTCCCCGTACTCTTCTAATCTGAAGAACCACAACTCGGCTTCTTAGTTTATCATGGCGTTAGAGATTATCGATAGGCGGTCAAACCACTCGATCCCAAAAGGGCGCCTTTAGAGGACCCAAGAGATCTCTCGCTAAGCGTCAGTTTAAGGGCGTTTTAGGCCGCTGAGCTAATGTCTCCTCCTCCCCTCTCAACACCCAACCACAAACAAATACCCGCGCTCGCGCTTGATCACGGTCCAGTTCAGCGCGTCCCGATCCAGGACCTCATGAAAGCCTGGAATATTTGAGCGCTCGTCCGCGATCAGGACGTGCGTGCCTTGCGTCGCAATGGCCAGAATGGATTTCAGGACCGCGTATCTTGTATCGGTCTGAAGCATGTGCAGCGTGCGATCGATCAGGATCACGTCATAGGGGCCGCGCCACGCATAGTCGCGAATGTCGGCGACGTCCGCCGTGATGCTCAATTCTTCGTCTCGCGCCGCCCTCAGCAAGTCGGCGATGCCCGTGCGGGATAGATCGACGCCGTGAACAATGTGCCCCAGTCTGGCAATGAACAGGGCATCGCGGCCTTGCCCGCAGCCAATGTCGAGCACAGTCGCATTCGACGGTTCGTATGCCTCAAAGAACTCGACAAATTCGCGTGTCGGTTCGCCGAGTCCATTTGGGTTTTCCCGATAGAATTGCTCATAATCTGTCGCCATGCCCTAGCTGTCTCATTGCGCAAACGATCTGGCTAAGTGATTTTGCAGCGCTCATCACTGAGCTCGTTTTTGCGCCGCATTGTCCGCCCCCAATCCGACCCAGTTCCCGCGTCCCTATAGTCTTCGCCATGCCGAATGCTGACCTCTCCGCTCTGCAGCGCGCCTGGCCGATGATCAGCCATGTGATCAGCCTCTTACAAGTGCGCCTGGGCGGCCTCGGGCCGGGCGCGAAGCAGTGTTGGCAGGTCTGGCATCTGGCCCGCCTGGCCGAGAGCCTGATGCGGCGCTGGTTGATGCTGAAAGCGTGTACGGGCGAGGCTTGGCCAATGGTTCGGGTTGGAAATCCGCCGACGTCTGCGCAGGCCTCCCGCCCTGTCATCCCGGAAAGGGCGCCAGCGCTTATCCGGGACCCAGACGCCTCTGGGACGGACCGCGCGAGGCTGGGTCCCGGACATTTTCGCAAGAGCGAAAATTCCGGGATGACAAGGCGGGCGCCGCTCTTCCCGCTCTATGAGCCCGAACGCGCCCTGCGCTTCCTGGACGAAACGCCAGACCCGCATGCGTCTGAAACCACGCCTCCGCCTCTGTTCAATCCGGAAACTCTCAGGCGTCGCTGCGCCGCGTTGAGCGATGTCATCACGGCGCCAGAGCGTCATATCAAGCGTATGGCGAGGTGGCTGGCGCGGGCAGCAGCACGGGGGAAGACCCGGTTCGGGCGCATACATCCGCTGCGGATCAGCTGGCCGCCGGGCAGCTCGCGGCGACAGAAGCGGCTCGATCCCGAACGGCAAGGCATGCTGGGCTATCTCGATGAGCTGGCGCGGCAGGCGATGGTGCGGTGCGGCTCGCCTTGATTTCAGTGACGCTCCCTCGGACTTGATCCGAGGGTCCAGCACCCAGTCTTGCGGCGGCAGAGGGAGAGGTCATGGCTCTCTCGGTCGTCGCCGCACGTGCTGGTGTTGGGTTGCCCAGTCAAGCTGGGCAAAGCGTGGGAAGTGCGCGGGGTCTTGGTTGGATTGGCCCTCAAGCAAAGAAGAACAAATAGATACAGGCCAGCAGCGGCAAGATCCCCATGGCGAACATTGTCCGGATGAATTTGTAATGCGCCACCCAAGTGTCGATGCCGGTGTCGCCGCTGTCGCGGCTTTCGGTCTCCAGATCGATCCAGTCATGCTTTTTGCTGAACGTGTCCGAGACAATATATTGGTCCAGCGAGTTTTCGAAAAACCGGTGGGCAAAGTAAAAGCTGATCGAATAGGCGATGATTGCCAGCATCAAGATGATCAGCCAGCCGACCCAGCCCATGCCGCCGCCGCTCTCGATCTGGGCCCAGAAGGCAACGCCCGTCGCCGCGCCAATCAGCGCCGCGACCAGAACCAGAGTCCATAAACGTTCGGGATTTGGCGTCTTGATCTCGTCGGCCATGACCAGCGCTCCTTTTCAAAGCTGGCTGCAGCGTATAACAGCCGGTCCATGACGACCACCCTCGACCGCCCCGCCCCGATCAAACCCAATGCGATTCCGAAAGTCGGGATTGTCTCCCTTGGCTGCCCGAAAGCGCTGGTCGATTCCGAACGGATCGTCACCCGCCTGCGCGCCGAGGGCTATCAGATCAGTCCGGACTATACCGGCGCCGATCTGGTCCTGGTCAATACGTGCGGCTTCCTCGACAGCGCCCGCGAGGAGAGCCTGGACGCGATTGGCGAAGCGATCGAGGCGAATGGCAAAGTGATTGTCACGGGCTGCCTCGGCGCTGAACCGGAGGTGATCGAGAAGGCCCATCCGAAAGTGCTCGCCGTCACGGGGCCGCACCAGTACGAGCAAGTCATGGGCGCGGTGCATGAGCATCTGACCCCGCCGCATAATCCGCATGCCGACCTGGTCCCGGAAAGCGGCCTGCGCCTGACGCCTCGGCACTATGCGTATTTGAAGATTTCCGAAGGCTGCAATAATCGCTGCAGTTTCTGTATCATCCCGAAACTGCGCGGCGACTTGGCCTCGCGTCCGATCCACCACGTGCTGATCGAAGCCGAACAGCTGGTCCGCGCCGGGGTCAAGGAGCTGCTGGTGATCAGTCAGGACACCAGCGCCTATGGACAGGATCTGAGATACGCCCCGCAGACCTGGAAGGGCGAAGAGTACGAGACGCGCTTCCTCGACCTGGCACGCGGTTTGTCGTCCCTCGGCGTCTGGACTCGGATGCATTACGTCTATCCGTATCCGCATGTCGACAAAGTCATCCCGTTAATGGCGGAAGGCCTGATCACGCCGTATCTGGACATCCCGTTCCAGCATGCCAGCACGAATGTCCTGAAAGCGATGAAGCGCCCCGCCAAGCAGGACCGCGTCCTCGAACGCATCCAGCAATGGCGCCGCGACGTCCCCGACCTCGCCATCCGCTCGACCTTCATTGTCGGCTTCCCGGGAGAGACGGATGAGGATTTCGAAATCCTGCTCGACTTCATCCGCGAAGCCAAGATCGACCGCGCCGGCTGCTTCAAGTATGAGAACGTCGCGCATGCCGATAGCCGTGACCTGCCTGGGCATCTGCCTGAAGCGGTCAAGGAAGAACGCTGGCACCGGTTCATGGAGACGCAGGCCGAGATCTCAGCCGCCCGCGCTGCGGCGCAAATCGGTACGACTCAGGATGTGATCATTGATGGCCCGAGCGATGAGCCTGGTGAGTTCCTCGCCCGCTCGAAAGCAGACGCGCCGGAGATTGATGGCGTCGTCTATTTGAAATCCGAACAGACGTTATCCCCGGGTGACATTGTTCGTGCTAATATCACGGATGCAGACGCGTATGACTTGTATGGGCAGCAACCATAGCTGCGCGCCAATCAGGTTGGAGAGAAAAAATGCGGACACGGTTTCTGGGCGCATTGATAGGAGTCGCCATGACGTCACTGACAGGTGCCGCGCAAGACAATAGCGGCATGACGCAAGTCCCTGCGGAGACCGATTCCGAAGCGATCACTCTGTATGATGGTCCAGCGCCCGGCTCAGAAAATGCTGCCCAATCCGAAGCCTGGTATGATGTCGGGACGGAGCGCTGGGTGGCAAATGTAACTGTGCCAACGCTATTACCGGTATTGCCAAAGGATCCGAGCACCACGCGCGCCGCTGTCATCATTGTGCCAGGCGGCGGGTTTCAGTTTGTCTCTATGGACAATGAGGGCTATCCGATTGCCAATTGGCTGGCTGAACGCGGCATCGCGGCCTTCATCCTGAAATATCAAGTCATGCAAACCCCGGCGGGTGCCGAAGCCTTCGAGGCTCATATGGCCCGGATGTTCACACCCCCGCCCGGTGAAGCACGGATCGACGTTCGCCCAGGCATCCCGCTCGCGATTGCCGATGCGCAAACGGCTCTGTCACTGGTGCGCAGCAAAGCTGACGACTGGGGCTATGATGCTGACAGGATCGGCATGCTCGGCTTCTCAGCTGGCGCGATTGCAACATTGGGCGTGACCCGATCAGACAGTCCCGATGCGCCAAAACCAGATTTCATAGGCTATATTTACGGGCCTATGGACAAGGCCGACGTCCCGAAAGACGCGCCGCCAATGTTCGCCGCACTGGCCGCCGATGACGACTTGTTTGCCGGGCAAGGCTTCGGCCTGGTCGAGGCCTGGCAAGCCGCCGGCATCCCAGTTGAATTGCATTATTATCAGTCCGGTGGACATGGCTTTGGCAGCTATAAGCGCGGCGTTCCAGCCGACGCCTGGTTTGACCAATATGTCGGCTGGATGGAGGCGCAAGGTCTGCTCGCGCCGGCTGAAACGGACTAGGCTTTATTCGCCGAGCTGGTCTTCGAGGAATTCAGCCTGCGCACGATAGTAGAACAAGCGGTTGGATAATTTTCGCCAGCCATGCCCCTCATCTTCGATGCGGATATATGGCGTGTCGATCCCATTCGCCCGCAGCGTCTTGACCATGATTTCAGTCTCGTAAATGTCGATCCGCGGATCCATCACACCATGCGAGAACAAGACAGGCACTTTGATTTGATCCGCCAAACGCAACGGAGAGTTTTCAGTATAGTAATCGATCCATTTCTGCTCACGGATATCGCCATACTCAATCCGGTCAGAGGCTTGCAGCGCTGGCGATGCAATTTGCAGAGCCGTGACCCAGTCGGCAACACCATATCGACTGATTCCGACGGCAAAGGTCTCGGGATAAAGCGCCAGGACTGCGTTCACCATATAGCCGCCATAAGAGCCGCCAGAAACTGCGGCACGGCTAATATCGACACGGCCATCTTCACCAAGATAGGCCGCCATATCAATCAAGTCGCGAACACTGTCGCGGCGATTTTCCTTGTCATCCAGCGTCACATAGGTACGGCCAAATCCAGTCGATCCGCGAACATTCGGTTCGAACACAGCGATGCCGCGATCGACATGGTACTGAACGATCGGATCAAACGTTGCCATCGACTGCGCCGTCGGTCCGCCATGAACTTCGAACAGCACTGGCGGCGGGCCATCATCAGAACTCGACGTGTCGTCTGGCAAATAAAGCAGGCCCTGCACTTCAACGCCGTCGCGCGCCGTGATGCGGACGCTTTCCGGGCGCACGAAGCGGTCAGGGTTCAACCCGGCCAATGTCGCTTCAAACGTTCGACTGATCGTGTTGCGCGCCATATCCCAGACCACGATGTCTCCTGGCGTGCGCCAACCATTCACATTGATCGACATCCGATCCGTGCCAGAGGCGCAGCTAATCCCATAAACGCCCTCAGGCAGGTTCGGCGTCGCAACGGCCTCGCCAGTCGCCAGGTCTTTGACGTGCAGGGTCTCGAAACCGTCAACATTTTCAGTAAAGGCAAGATATCCGGCATCAGATCCACAAAGCTCAATCCCGCCAGCATCTCGCTCGGTTTCGACTGCGACGCTGATTTCGCCGGCGGCGGCATCATAGAAATGAACCGCGGCAAATTCACGATCGACATTGCTGGCAAAGTAGAAGCCCGAACTGTCCGGACGCCAGGCAAATCCACCATCCGCGTGATTGGCGCGCGGCTGAGGTGTCGACACGGCGGTCATGTCGCCGCTGTCCAGGCGCATCACATACAGATTGTCAGAATCCTCTCCGACAGTCTCAGTGACAATGACATGCTGACCATCCGGCGAAATCGCACTGGCCCGGAACCCAAACTTGCCCTCGAAGAGCATTTCGGTTTCGCCCGTGCTGAGGTCAGATTTGTAAAGATCAAAGTCGAGACCATTGCGCTCCGTCGACGCGAAGACGGCTTGCTCGCCATTCGAGGCGATGTCGCCAAACGACCGGAACCCGCCTTCAACGGCTGGCAGCAGCAAGCGTTCCGATGCCCCATCCGCGGCGACGAAAAAGTATGACTCCAACTCATTGCCATCATTGTCTGCACCGTAGATCAGGCCTGATCCATCTGGCATCCAGCGGAAAAACGTCACGCCATTGCCATAGGTCAATTGTTGCGGCGCACCGCCAGTGGCACGGGCCACCCAGAGCTGAGGGACGCCTGTCACGCTATACCGAAACGCCACATGCTCACCGCCCGGTGACAAGCGGGCACCAGATGCGCCGCGAGCCAGAAGGTAACGCGCAATATTGGCCGGATCGCTGCCTGCGAGACCGACTTGAACGGCGCCCGGTGTCGGGGAAATCGCTTCGAGCTGATAATCCGGACCGCCAATCGTCTCGTCAGCTTCAAGCACGACGACAGGATCGAGCGGCACCGGTTGCGGTTTGGTCTCAGCAAGTACGGAAGTCGTGCACGCGCCCAGCGCGAGGGTCATGGCGAACAGCGAAACAGTCGATCTTATCATGGTCTTTCTCCGATCAATTATTGGTCCAGCGTCTTGGCAATGCCTTCACGGCGCGGATCAGCCCCGCCGAGCAAGCCGTCTTCGGTGACCAGGATGACGTGCAAGCCGCTATTTTCTCCGCGGCGTTCCTCGACATTATAGCCGAGCGCCTTCAGCTCATCAGCGACTTCCTGCCCGCCGGCGCGATCGACTTCGACGCCGACGCTTTCGCCGCGCGCGATAATGTTCGGGAGCGCGACGGCTTCTTGCGGCGTGTGATCCCAGGCGAGCACACCAATGATCGACTTGGCGGTATAAGCAACAATGGAATTGCCGCCTGGAGACCCGGTGACCATTTTGACCTCGCCATCGGCATCAAAAATGATGGTTGGCGACATCGAGCTACGCGGGCGTTTTTTCGGTCCCGGCGCATTGGCAACGGGCAAGTTCGACTTGCGCGGCTCGCGGGCGAAATCTGTCAGCTCATTATTGAGCAGAAAGCCATTGACCATGCGCGAGTTTCCGAACGCGGCTTCGACAGTTGCAGTCATGGCGACAGCGTTGCCCTCCTGATCAATAATCGAAAGGTGGGTTGTGCCCGGTGCATCCTCTGTCGGGTCCCGGCCCCACATGCCGACCATCGGATTGCCGCCAAGCGCCACACCCGGATCACCTGGTGTTGGCGTCGCTCCGGGCTCGAAGACTTCAGTGGCCCGAACATCCAGATATTTCGGATTGATCAGATCTCTCGCTGGGACCTGCACAAAATCGGCATCCGCAACATAGTGATCGCGATCTGCATAAGCCAGCCGCTGGGCATCAACAAAGGCCCGCAGCATTTGTTCAGGCTCAGTCGCATCTTCCGGCAACAAGCGATCATAGAGGCCGGTAATGGCATTCTGTGTCACTCCGCCCGAGCTTGGTGGCGGCGCCGAACAAATTTGATAGTCACGCCAGGTTCCGCAAAGCGGTGGGCGGACTTTTACTTCATAGGATTCAATATCCGCGACACTGAGCGATCCAGGTCGCGGCGCTTCATTCAGGGTCGCAACAATCGCGGCGGGAATTTCGCCCTTATAGAACGCGTCCACACCCTCGCTTGCAACCCGGCGCAGCGTTTCCGCATAGTCTGGATTGTCACGAACCGCGCCTTCCGCCAGGGGTGCGCCATCCGGATAGAAATAGGCGGCACTGACCGGATGGTCGTCGATCCGGGTAAATTGACGAATACGCTCATTTGCAAGCACGCTGGCAAGGCGCGGACTGACCACAAAGCCTGTCTCGGCGAGGCCGATAGCGGCGTCAAAATTACTCGCCCAGTCCAGACGCCCATAAGTGTCATGAGCGGATTTGTAGAGCGCGACGGCGCCTGGAACGCCGGCAGATTTCCCGGATTGCCAGGCATCCAGGAAGCCGAGCACTTCACCATCTTCGATGAACAGGTTCTCATCAGCAGCCGATGGCGCCGTCTCGCGGCCATCAAAGACTGTCGTCTCGCCGCTGGCGCGGTCAAAGACAACCATGAACGCCCCGCCGCCAATGCCCGAGGATTGCGGCTCCACCAATCCGAGAACCGTATGCACCGCAATCGCGGCGTCGACCGCATGACCGCCATTACGCAACACTTCAAGCCCGGCCTCGACCGCGCGGGGGTCTGCCGCCGCCACCATCGCACCATTTGTCCATGCCGCCTGGCTCTCCTCTACGGGAGGCACGGGCGGTG
>Ga0316204_10012188_pt1 | contig 10559 bp, 8 predicted proteins | sample 6monrhotite_MG_2_FD_205661 | JGI IMG/M metagenome (GOLD analysis project Ga0316204, IMG submission 205661) | Microbial mat bacterial communities from mineral coupon in-situ incubated in ocean water Damariscotta River, Maine, United States -... | ecosystem: Environmental > Aquatic > Marine >... | reverse complement strand
CAAAGCGGCTTTCGGCCTTGATCCGACCTCAACCGATGTGGCCGGACGCACGATTGGCGATAACTTTGCTTTGATGCGTGAACTGAGGGGAACAACCAAGTACTGGGCGTGGGTTATGTTCGACGGACTGCCCTTGCTCGGGATGAGCCTATGGCTGATTTGGCTGGCCCTGAAGGTGTTGGGGGATGCCGCCGACCGACCAACACGTGTTTTTCTTTTAGCGGCCGTGATGGCGCCGCTGAGCTTGAATATCATTGCATTTGATGTCGTCCGCTTTGGCGCGGCATCTGTCCTGAGCGGTTTTTTGGTCTTGGTGCTCTTAACGCGGTACGTACCGGGCTCGGCTGGGCGGTTGGAGCAGGTGCTTGGGTGGCCGCTTTTTCTGCTGGTGCTGGTGCTGAACGTTAATATGTTTACAATTCAGGTGAATGTTGGGGCAGGTCACACCAGTCAATTCCCTTGGGTGATCCTGACGCAATTGCAGTGGTTGGCACCTTGAGTGTATTCTTACTTGCATAATGCGCGCGGCTTTCGTATGTCACATCTCGCACCGGCCTTAGGGGTTTAGCTCAGTTGGTAGAGCGACGGTCTCCAAAACCGTAGGCCAAGAGTTCGAGTCTCTTAGCCCCTGCCAGTGCCACAACGTCCTTCCCGAGTTGATCCTGAGGTCCCAGAGAGGCCCGGAATGGCCCCTCGGTGGGTGTGGTGAACGGGTGCTCCGGGAGTCCGTTTCGTTGGTTACCCTCCCTGCGAGTTGTAGAATTCGGAATGGCCTTGTGCAGAAATCAAAGTTGTAACTCGGAACAACATATCATTTCAGGATACGGGTCAGACATTGTGATGCCGTGTCGTGGGTTCGGCACAAAAGTTTCTGCACGACTCCTCATTTCTGAAGTCCGACTTATCGGGACCGACACATTTTCCGACAAAAAATTGCCGAGCCTTTGTAGTCGTTCCAGAAGGAAGTGAATTCGCTGCCCAAGGACGTATTGCCATAGTGATCCGGGACGGCAGCCGGAGAATCGGTTTCCTCCGATATCCTTCACCAAATGGTGGCGTTTTCGAAGTTTGGATATACAATTGGCATTCAAACGAAATTTGCACGGTCGGATCGAAAAAATGGGCACAAGAGGTATACCATCCACAATCCTATCCGCGTGGCAGGAACGAGTTCAGGTTGCGCCACGCGACATTGTTCCTACCGATCTTGCGCTTCAGGCCGCCTTGGAGCTGCAAGATCAACTGATTGACCTGATTGAGCGTCAAGGCGGGGTGATCTCTGGCGGAAAGATTGGCCTAAGCGACCGTCGCAGTTTTGCCCAGCTGGGTGTAACGGAACCCCTTTCTGGCCTGCTGTTCGATCACATGTACCTGCATAGCGGCCAAAGGCTGGCGCTGTCAGATTTCGTTCAGCCCCGGGTGGAGGGCGAACTTTGCCTGATATTGTCAGCTGATCTGGACGAATTAAACCTGACGGAACAGGAGGCAGCGAGAGCCATTGCCGCCGTCGCACCGGCAATCGAGGTAGTGGACAGCCGGTGGTTGGACTGGGGTGGGTCGATTGCAGCCGTTGTCGCGGAGAATGTATCAGCCTCGTTTTACGTCTGCGGGGAACCTGTTGCCCTGACTGACCCGGGTGTCCTGGCATCAGCCGAAATGCAGCTTTCCATAGATGGCAAAACGGTTGCCACGGGCGGGGCGCAGGCTGCGTATGGTTCTCCAGTGAAAGCGCTTCATTGGCTGGCGCAGACCCTTGCGCGACGCGGGCGGCCTCTGAAGGCGGGGCAGCATGTCATGAGCGGCGCATTTGCACGGATGACGCCCGTGCAGTCTGGCCAGCTCGTCTCCGTTGAATTCCCGGGCATCGGCAAGGCAGAACTGACCTTTGGATGATCTCATCTGCGGGTGAGGTCAGTCGTTCTCTATCCCACCCTTTCCGCCGCGAATTCCCAAGCGTCGTGCTTGTTATTGCAAACCCAGAAAACCTTCGCGTTTGCAGCGGGGTATCTGCGGAGGTGCAGCGACTTACACTGAACCGGTCGTTCGTTAGTATTGAGTTGGCTAAAAACCAAGCTGCCCATTCGTTGCAATCCAGCTCAACAATCGAGACGAGGGTCTTTGTGGACCAAAGTACGTGCAGCGGATTCACCTACAGAGACCGCAAACTGGCGTTCTTATGTACAGCTGAACCGGCCCGGCGATGCGGGGCACCGCATCGAACTACCCATTCAAGAATTGTGCTGAAGTTAGCGAAAGTGAAAAGCATATGGCGGGACCAGCCAGCCTATCGCGCAATGCTCTGTGCTTAACAAGCCACTTAAAGCCACCTATGACTTGAGGGTCGTTGGCCGTAACTCATTCTGCTCATTGCTGGAAAGCTCTTGCCGAAATAGGTTGTAATTTTACGCGCGCTAACTAATATTTTTTACAGAGACTGGAATTCAATACACTGTCCGATTCCAGAAAAGAGCACCGAACCAATGGAAGAACCCGGCTATGAGTGATCCAAAAATCAGGAATATGGAGGACTTTGCAGCTGTTAGTGGTATTTCCCGTCCAACGGTTTCAAAGTATTTCAATGATCAGGAAAGTGTGCGGAAGTCGACACGGGAGAAAATTGAGGCTGCATTAGAAAAACATGATTATCGGCCGAACATTTATGCGGTTAATCAGAACCGACGTCAGACCAAGAATGTAGGCTTGGTGGTACCTAACTTAACCGATCCGTTTTTTGCCGGTATTGCGCGGACAATTGAAGGGCTTATCGTCAAAGCTGGTTTCAATCCTTTGCTGCTCAGTTCGCATGGCGGGCCGGAACAAGAGATTTCCAACCTCGACAGCCTTCGATCCATTAAGCCCGCTGGTGTGTTGTTGGCGCCGCTTGGACGGGCATCCTTCAATGATCAGGTCGCAGAGTTCACAAGCGAAGTTCCAACTGTGCTTTTCGACGCAAATCTCGACGATATCGGTGAGGCGTTTTTTGGGTCGGATAACAATCAAAGCATCAGCCAGATTGTCTATTACCTTTGCCGTTCAGGAGAGCCGCCAATATTCTTCGAGATGAAGACACCGATTAACCCAAATGCTTACAAGCGGCGCACGGCCTATATCGCGGCGATGGAACGACTGGGGCATGAACCGCATCTGATTCAGGTCGATGGACAGGGTTGGGATTTCGAGGATATTGGCTTTCGTGAGGGCACCCGGCTTCTGTCGGGTCGGAAATTGCCGACGAATACAGTTTTGTGCTCAAACGACCGATTGGCAATCGGGTTGCTTTCCGCCGCTTTTGAATGCGGTTTCAACGTAGGATTAGATGCTGATGCTGATTTAAGGATTGCGGGTCACGATGATCATCCATTTTCGCGCTATACCTGCCCAAGCCTGACGACGGTTTCCCAGGATTACGATGCAATTGCGGCAAAAAGTGTCGAAACGATTCTGTCGCTGATTGAATCTGGCGAGCGTGAAAAAAATCGAGAGGTGAAGCTGTTCGACGGACGTCTTGTGATGAGAGGGTCGGCCTAAGGCTATGTGTTTACTCGGATTAATACTAAATTTTACGCGTGTAAAATATAAATTGACTGCGAGTAGTTTTGTGTCCTAGTGTCACAGGGCAACATTCAAGTTAGGGAGGATCCACAGGATGTATCTTAAGAAAGCACTTTGTGCGGCAAGCGCCATCGCCATGACGGCAAGCGTCGCTAACGCAGCCGAATCGCTCACGATCGCGATCGTGAACAACGGCCACATGATCAACATGCAAACGATCGCCAAGGCCTACACTGCCGAGACCGGTGTTGAACTAAACTGGGTATCGCTGGAGGAAGGCGTGCTGCGTGAGCAGGTCACTTCGGATACTGCAACCGGTGGTGGTCAATATGACATCATCAATATCGGCATGCAGGAAGCACCAATCTGGGGTGCTGCTGGCTGGATTGAGCCACTGAACTTCGGCGCAGCTTATGACGTTGACGACATTCTGCCCGCTATGCGCAATGGTTTGTCCCATGAAGGCACGCTTTACGCTGCGCCTTTCTACGGTGAGTCATCGATGGTCATGTACCGTAAGGATCTGACCGATGCTGCTGGCGTATCGATCGCCGACAACGATAGCTGGGACAATGTAAAAGCAGCAGCCGCTGCGATCCACGACCCAGACAACGGCGTTTACGGCGCATGTCTGCGTGGTAAGCCGGGCTGGGGTGACAACATGGCGTTCATCACAACTGTTGTGAACTCTTTCGGGGGCGCTTGGTTCGACAAAGACATGAAGCCGGCACTTGATTCCGCTGAGTGGAATGCTGCGATCAACTTCTACGTTGATCTCTTGGGTAACTACGGCCCTCCAGGCTCTGAAGGTAACTCGTTCAACGAAATCCTCGCACTTTACAACGAGGGCAAATGTGGCATGTGGATTGACGCGACAATCGCCGCTTCGTTCCTGACCGTTGACGGTGTTGCTTACGCTCAGTCGCCAAACGCTGGTAACCCAGTTGGTGCAAACTGGTTGTGGGCATGGGCTATGGCCATCCCAGCTGGTTCGCCAAATGCAGAAGCAGCAGCAGACTTCATCGAATGGGCAACTTCGAAAGATTACGTCCAGGCCGTTGGTAACCACCCTGATTTCGGCTGGGGCTCTGTTCCAACTGGTCAGCGTGCATCAACTTATGCGATCCCTGAATTCCAGGCCGCAGCTGGCTTTGCAGCAGCAGAACTTGCCGCAATCGATAGCGCAGCACCAGGTGCAACCGATATGAAGCCATACGTTGGCGTTCAGTTCGCAGCCATCCCGGAATTCCCGGAAGTAGGCTCGGCAGTTGCTCAGGAAATGGCAGCTGCACTGTCTGGCGCCAAGTCGGTTGAAGACGCTCTGGCCGCGTCACAAGCTGCAGCTGATGCGATCATGCGTGAGGCAGGCTACTACTAAGTCGCGCTCTCCCGGAGGGTCCGGTTTCGTCCGGGCCCTCACACACCCAAGGTTCCTGTCGCTTGTATTGCTTTGCCAACCCAGCGACACTCAGCATCTGAAATTCGCAACCTAAACGTCACAAGCAACGCGTAGTTTTCGTTTTGCTGGGAGGACAGATTATGTCTGACAGAAAACTTCCTCGGCTTCTTCAAACACCAGCGGTACTGCTGCTTTTGATTTGGATGCTGATCCCACTGGGGATGACTTTATACTTCTCATTCATCCGGTATGTGCTGAACAGCCTTCGCCGCCCGGAATGGACATCCCCCAGCATCAGCAACTGGCGCGGCTTTGGCAACTACGAGTTTGTTATGAACTCTAAGGACTTCGTTCTCGCCATACAAAACAGTCTGTTCATTGTGTGCAGCATATTGTTCCTGACTGTAATACTGGGCATCCTGATTGCAGTTCTGATCAACAAGACCTTTCCCGGGCAAGGCATCGTCCGCGTTTTGCTGATCTCGCCCTTCTTCGTAATGCCTGCAGTCAATGCCGTTCTTTGGATCAACATGATCCTTGATCCTGTGCTTGGCCTGCAGGGGATTGCAGTTGCCGGAATTAACGACACCTTGGATGGTCTGAGGCAAATGCCAGTTCTCGGCGGTTTCTTTTCACTTTGGCCCGAGTTCGAACCGATTTCGTTTCGCGCAACCCAGACGTCGGCCATCGCTGTTATCATGATGGTGACCTGGCAGTGGACGCCTTTCGCGGTCCTCATCTTCATGACCTCGCTTCAATCCGAGGATCAGCAGCAGAAAGAAGCGGCTGTTTTGGATGGTGCAGGCACCTGGTCTCAATTCCGATTTTTGACCCTGCCACATTTGGGTCGCCCAATCGCGATTGTGGTCATGATCCAGGCGATCTTTCATTTGTCGCTATATGCGGAAATCGAAATCGTAAGCCGGGGCAACGGCAACAAGAACCTGCCCTATCTGATTGGTGAATTTGCCAACAACAACATTGGCGCAGCCAGTGCCACCGGTATCTTTGCCGTAATCCTTGCCAACATCGTAGCCATCTTCCTGCTGCGCATGGTTGGCAAGACCCTGATGGAATAGGAGGGCCAGATCATGGCAATCGTTGCACAATCCTCGAAATTCAGCGCCTATGGGCGGCCTGTATTGGCCTGGGGTGTCGGATTGATCTTCTTTTTTCCCATCTTCTGGATGGTTCTGACGAGCTTCAAAACTGACGCCGACGCGGTGAAGCCAGAATTCCTGTTCTTCTTCACCCCGACGCTCGATAACTACCTGAACATGACACAGAACTATGACTATTGGCGCTTTGCAACCAACTCGGTCATCACTTCAGTCCTCGCGACGGTGTTTACTCTGTTCGTCGGTGTCCCTGCTGCTTATGCGATGGCTTTCAATCCAAGTCGTGCGACCAAAGACGTTCTGATGTGGATGTTGTCAACAAAGATGCTGCCAGCAGCGGCGGTGCTTTATCCGATGATATTTCTCGCCAAAGGCATCGGGATTTATGACACCCATTTCCTGATCATTACGGTGTTGAGCCTTATCAACCTGCCAATCGCGATCTGGATGCTGTTCACCTACTTCAAAGAAATCCCTAAGGATATCATCGAAGCGGGCAAGATGGACGGCGTCAACACCTGGGGCGAGATCAAAGAGATCCTTATCCCGCTGGCCTGGGGTGGCATCGCATCAACCGCGCTATTGGTCTTCATCTTTTGCTGGAACGAAGCTTACTGGACTGTACGTCTTACAACCATCGACGCGGCAACACTTTCCAAACTCATCGAAGGCAACCGCGCACCGGAAGGCCTGTTCTTCGGGCGCCTTTCAGCAGTCTCCACAGCAGCAGTTGGACCAATCGTTGTCCTTGGGTGGTTCTGTCAGAAACAACTTGTCCAGGGCTTGACCTTCGGCGCCGTCAAATAAGGAAAGATCATGGGAAGAATCGTATTAGATAAGGTTTCGAAAAGTTTTGGTGAAACTGAGGTCATTCCACCTTTGGACCTGACCATTGAAGACGGCGAGTTCGCGGTCTTCGTAGGCCCCTCGGGCTGCGGGAAATCCACGCTTCTGCGGATGATCGCGGGTCTGGAGGACCTGACCTCGGGCAATGTCGAGATCGATGGCAGCGACATGACCGAGGTTCCGCCCTCGAAACGTGGCCTGGCCATGGTGTTCCAGTCCTATGCGCTTTACCCGCATATGACAGTTCGCAAAAACATTGGTTTCCCTCTGCGAATGGAGAAGATGGGTCAGGCCGAAATCGATAATCGCGTTGAAACCGCCGCTCAGTCGTTGAACCTGACGGACTATCTGGATCGCAAACCGGGTCAGCTTTCCGGTGGACAGCGTCAGCGGGTTGCCATTGGCCGCGCCATTGTTCGTGATCCATCGGCCTTCCTGTTTGACGAACCGTTGTCAAACCTCGACGCGGCTTTGCGTGTCGGTATGCGGCTTGAGATCAGCGAAATGCACGAGCGCATGAAGACGACTATGATCTACGTGACGCATGATCAGGTCGAAGCCATGACAATGGCGGATAAGATCGTTGTTCTTCAGGCCGGTGTGATTGAGCAGGTCGGCTCGCCTCTGGATCTCTATCACAAACCGCGCAATGTTTTTGTCGCGGGCTTCATCGGCTCGCCGAAGATGAACATCTTCTCGGGCCCCGAGGCTGAAAAGTTTGGCGCCCACACGATTGGTATCCGTCCCGAACACACCGACGTCAGCATGAAGGAGGGCACCTGGAAGGGCACCGTGGGCGTTGCGGAACATCTTGGATCAGACACGTTTATCCACGTCCATAACACCGGGCTTGTAGACATGGTCACAGTACGCATCAAAGGCGATATCTCGGTGAAGCACGGTGATACAATCTATCTGACGCCACAGGCTGACCAGATTCACACGTTCGACGCTGAAGGACTGCGGATCGAATGAAACGTCTGGATGGCAAATCCGCACTGATTACGGGGTCTGCCCGGGGTATCGGACTGGCCTTTGCCAAGGCCTATGCAGCCGAAGGCGCGCAGGTTGCCATTGCAGACATCAACATTGAACAGGCGCGCAATTCCGCGACCGAGATCGGAGACGCAGCAATTGCGGTTGAAATGGATGTTACCCGGCAAGGCAGCATTGACGCGGCTGTTGCGCAAATCGTTGAACGGCTGGGTCAGATCGACATTCTCATCAACAACGCTGCCGTGTTCACGGCCGCTCCGATTGTTGAGATCACGCAAGATGACTATGCACAGGTCTTCGACGTCAATGTCGCCGGAACCTTGTTCACCACGCAGGCCGTTGCACGCCATATGATCGAGCAGGGCATCAAAGGCAAGATCATCAACATGGCCAGTCAAGCGGGACGCCGGGGGGAACCCCTGGTGGCCGTTTATTGCGCCACAAAAGCAGCCGTTATCAGCCTGACCCAATCGGCGGGTCTGAACCTCATCGCGCACGGAATCAACGTGAATGCTATCGCACCTGGTGTGGTGGATGGCGAGCACTGGGATGGTGTAGACGCCTTCTTTGCCAAATATGAAGGCAAAGCCCCCGGAAAAAAGAAAGAAGAAGTTGGAGGCGCTGTCCCCTTTGGGCGGATGGCCCAGGCTGAAGATCTAACAGGGATGGCGGTATTTCTCGCCTCAAAGGACGCCGACTACATTGTGGCTCAGACCTACAATGTTGACGGCGGAAACTGGATGAGCTGATGAAAGATCGACCGCAGGGAAATGACCTAATGAAACTTAACAATGCTACACTGAATGAGCTGCCCGAGGCTGTCCTGCGTCCACAATATGACCGTGCACGGTTGAAACCGGGTATTGTTCACATCGGCCTTGGAAATTTTCATCGTGCTCATCAGGCCTGGTACATTCACCGTCTAATGCAGCAAGGCGAAGCTTTGGATTGGGCAATCATCGGGGCTGGTGTTCGACAGTATGACGCCACAATGCGGGATAAGCTGCTGGCGCAGGACTGTCTGACAACCTTGATTGAGTTGGATCCCTCTTCGAGCTCTGCCGAAGTGATCGGCTCAATGCTAGACTATCTGCCCATCGAAAAGGGCAATGGGCCCTTGATCGAACGGATGGCTCAGTCAGACATCCGCATTGTGGCAATGACCGTGACTGAGGGCGGGTATTTCATTGATCCGGCCACCAAGGGATTTGACGCGACACACCCGGACATTGTCCATGACAGTCACAATCCGGATACGCCAGAAACCGCATTCGGAGCGATCGTCGCAGCACTTCGCCTGCGCCGCAAAAATGGTGCCGGCCCGTTTACCTGCCTGTGCTGTGACAACCTGCTGGGCAACGGGGGTGTTCTGCGCCAAACCGTTGTGTCTTTGGCGCGACTATCCGACCCGGAGCTGGCAGACTGGATCGACACCAGCTGCACCTTTCCAAATTCTATGGTCGATTGCATCGTTCCGGCAACGGGCCCTGACGAACTGGCGTTGGCGCAACAATTAGGCATCGACGATCAGGCCCCCGTGGTTCATGAAAACTTCCGCCAATGGGTGATCGAAGACAAGTTCTGCGCCGGACGGCCGGATTGGGACAATGTTGGCGCGACGTTCACAGACAAAGTTCACGATTTTGAGGCGATGAAAATCCGGATTTTAAACGGTGGTCATCAGGTGGTCTCAGTGCCTGCTGAGGTTCTTTCGGTCAAGACTATTGCAGATTGTATGGAGCATGATCTGATCAGTCCGCTATTTACCAAAGTCGCTGAAGAGGAAATCGCCCCTCTGATCAAACCTGTCCCAGGCATGACCACAAAGGATTATGTCGGGCTAATCCACAGCCGGTTTTCGAACCCAATGATCGTCGATAAGACACGCCGCGTGGCTTTTGACGGCTCGTCCCGCCATCCGGGCTTTGTTATCCCGTCGATTCGCGAAGGACTGGCGAATGGCACCCCAGTCGAGGGACTTGCCTTGGTCGAAGCCGCTTGGGCTCGGATGTGCGAAGGTACGCGTGAAGATGGCAGCAAGATTGAACCCAATGATCCATTCTGGGAAGATTTGAATGCGAAAGCGAGCGAAGCCCGAAAAGACCCGAGAGTGTGGCTTGAGATGCGCCAAATTTACGGCGACCTTGCTGATGAACCTCGATTTGCAAACAGCTTCATTCAGTGGTTCAACATGATTTGGGACGAAGGGCTGGAAACAGCAATCGCAACCTACCTGGAACCCTGAGATATGCCCCATATTGGATCTGATATGGGTGCAACCAGCTTTTACGCCTTATTGTTCACTGAGGAAATCCTATGATTCTTTGCTGTGGAGAAGCTCTCATCGACATGATCCCTGAGCAGACGCTTCGGGGCCCGGATGGTTACGTGCCCCGATCAGGTGGAGCGATCTTCAATACGGCCATTGGCCTGGGGCGACTGGGATGCCGAACAGGTTTGTTGAGCGGCATTTCAACAGATATGTTCGGACATCAACTTATGGCTGAACTAAGGGCGAGCAATGTCGATACCCGCAATGTCATTCGCTCAGATCGACCAACAACATTGGCCTTTGTAAAGCTGTCGGATGGTCACGCGTCTTATTCGTTTTTTGACGAAAACTCGGCGGGTCGGATGATCGCTCCTCA
>Ga0316204_10012187_pt1 | contig 10559 bp, 7 predicted proteins | sample 6monrhotite_MG_2_FD_205661 | JGI IMG/M metagenome (GOLD analysis project Ga0316204, IMG submission 205661) | Microbial mat bacterial communities from mineral coupon in-situ incubated in ocean water Damariscotta River, Maine, United States -... | ecosystem: Environmental > Aquatic > Marine >... | reverse complement strand
CCAAACCTATAGTAACTTCGGGACAGAATGCTTTAAATTCAAAATAATTGCTTAAAGTACCAGTAATATAAGAATTATGTTTATGGCCGCTGTCGAATCTCACTTCCTGCCCTAATAAACAGCTACTAATGCCAACGGGTATTTTGTTTTTTGATGGGGTTTCATTCATACGAGTCTAATGTTTGACATTTTTCTAATTAATAAAATCTATAGCGTCTGCTTCCAGGAAAATCAAAAATTGTCGAGTTCGAGAAAATAAAGCTGTCACGCTATTAAGAAGTTTTTGTGAATTTACTGATCAAGTTCAATCATGACCTCATTTCTGCGCATTGAGGGCAGCGTCCAGGGGGGATTATAGAAGGCATATTTTGGAGAACCAATGGTCTGAATTTGATTTTCTTTAACATGTTCGAGCAGCTTTTTTTCATGTCCAACAACATTCTCATTTGTATTAGAACCAGAAAATCGTATGACCATGAACTTCCTGGATGAAATTTCAATAAGGTTAACCCGATCATTATTCGGTTTTGGGATGGAGACCAGACTGTATTTTGAAGGCATTACAAAACTAACCCTCCAGGCGTCACCAGAAGATTGCTGTTGCACTGGCGCTGTCATGGCGATCTTTTGATTTTCTTGCTGCTGTACAGGTGCAGTCATTGCAATATCCTGATTAACCGTGTTGTTGCCAAAAATGTAATCTGCCAGCAGCCGGAAACCATCACTAATGGCCTCTTTGCGTTCACCTTCTACTTCAACCTCTGCAATGAGCATAGGTGCATATTGTCTGATTTCAATATTATCGACGGATGAAACGACTTCATAGTCAGGGTGTTCTACGTCACTCATAATGGGACCTATCATTGAACAGCCAATCAAAAACAGCGAGCTTAGTGTAATACCAATAATCCACTTTTTCTTCATCACGATTCTTTTTATCCTCAAATAACATTAGCACTTTCACATATAAGTCCTCATCGACCCGAAAATACTCAAACCGTTTTAATGATGAGAAGCCAGCTTATTTTTTGTTATATCCATACTGTTATTAAAATGTTTGTTTATAACGTCTTTTAATGCATCATTAATGTTTGAAAATTTAAATTGAAAACCATCCTCAAGAATTCTTTTCGGAGCGACCTTTTGACTTGACAATAATATTTCGCTCATCTCACCAAACAGTAATTTAATCACAAAAGAGGGCATCGGGGCTAAAGCGGGTCTATGAAGTAAATTTGCCAGTGTTCTAGTAAATTTACTATTGGTCACCGGATTCGGTGATGATAAATTATAAACTCCTTCACATGAATGATTCATTAACCAATTAATGGCTTCAATATAATCATTTCGATGGATCCAGGATAGATATTGTTTGCCACTGCCTAATGTGCCTCCCATGCCGAATTTAAAGGGAAGCCAAAGTCGTGATAACATTCCACCATGCTCGCCTAAAACCACTCCTGTTCTGACTATGCACAACCTTTCACAGTAATCAGATAATGATAGTGCGGCATGTTCCCAATCATTGCATAATTCTGCTGCAAACCCGTGACCCAATGGACTGGACTCATCGAGTGTTTTTTCATTCTGATTGCCATAAAATCCAATTGCTGATCCAGAAATAACGACTTTAAAGTTTTGCTGAGTATTCTTCGCCCAATCCGCTAAAGATTTCGATAATGCAATTCTGCTATTTCTTAACTGATGTTTGCGTCTTGAGCTCCAACGCTGATCAGCAATGCCTTCACCTGCCAGATTAACGAATATGTCAAACTTCTCGCTTAAGTCCGATAAATTCATACAAGCAGTCACTTGATTGTTCCAGGTTTTATATACCCAATCTGGTCGTCGGGTATAAACTGTCACCTCATATCCTTTGTTACACCAATCGGAAACTAATCGATGCCCAATAAAGCCTGTACCGCCAGTAATCAGAATTTTATAACTCATTTTCTCACCTAAAAATATAATCTATATTTGTTAATACTGAGTATTGCCCAAATCACTTATCTTTTTTAATTCAAGATTTTTGTAACGATTGGAATTTCATTCATAGCAATAGATGATCTTAATTGACTGAGCAAAAGATAAAGACCACCTAACTTTCTGTGTAAAAACATCAAATCAATGGGCGGTATATGACCCGAGTGGTTTTGTAATCGCATTTGTATGAAGCACTCATTCATACGACGAGCCAGGTCACTTTGACCGTAGTCATAGCTTTGTACCATAAACGGTTCTGTTACCATCCGCAGCAAGCTTAACATCTGCTTTTCATAGCTTAATGACTCATCTCCTTTTAAGTAGCCAACTTTTTGCGCACTTAAACTTAAATCATCATCAGAGCCATCAATCGCGGCTTGTAGCAATTGTTTTAAATGCATTTGTTGGTCAGCTTTATATTCGCGCGTTGCACCAAAATCGAGCAAACCAATGACTCTGTTATCAAAGTTATATCGATAATTAGCAAAATTAGGATCAGTTTGAACAAATCCCCATTCAAATACTTCTTTTAAATTCAGTTCCAAAATATTCAAGGCTATAGAGTGACGTTCATCTCTAGAACATTCAAAGCAATTTTCCAGAGTATGGCCTTTAATATGGGTCATAGTGAGTATATTATCCGAACATAAAGAAGGTATTGTCTCTGGAATTGTAAAGCGCTCATCAGTACCTAAAAATTTTGAAAACGTATCTAACGCATCAGCTTCAAGCTCATAATCAGCTTCAAGGTACAACTGATGTTTGGCTTCTTCCAGTAGCGATTTAATGTTTAAGTTTTGGGGAAGTATTCGAAAAATACTCAATAAAGTAGCAACATTATCCACATCACTATCAATACTATTTTTGATATTGGGATATTGCACTTTGATAGCAACAGGTTGACCATCTTTTAGGCGTGCTTCGTGTACCTGACCGATTGAAGCTGCAGCGATAGGAGTAAAATTGAAATATTCAAAATGCTCCTCCCATCCAGTATCTAGAGCCTCATTCATTACTTGAGCCACTTGACCAAGCGGCATTACATTTGCGTCTTGCCTCAAACTGGATAACATATTACTGAATTCTTTTGGTAGTATTTGTCCGCCATCCATGGAAATAAGCTGACCTACTTTCATTGCGGCACCACGCATTTCAGCCAATTTTTCTGATAGCCTTCGGGCATTATCGGGTGTAAGAAGTATGTTTTTTAATTCAGGTTTTTGACCGCTCGCAAGTTGATTAAAACCTTCAGTAAGTGCACCTTGAATAACCCCACCAGCCAGTTTTCCAAGTAGTGATAATCTGCCAAGTCGTGAATGCGTCACTTTGTTTTCAATGGCCATCGGTTTTACCTTTAAATTACATATATAAAATCAGAATTTTTTCATAAAATTCTGGGTGTCGTTTGGATGCTTTGGCGATCAAATATCTAAACACCTTTAAATTAATACTATACCCAATTAAACTTTTTGTCTAGGACATATTTACTTATCTGTATAATTCGACTATATTGTCATTGTCAAATAATGGTTATATGGAAAAAAAGGCACATATTATCAATACGGATGATATAAAAGAGATTCGTTTATGAAATTAAATACCATCGATCATATTGCTATCGCTGTTAAAAATATTCATAAATCCACACAGTGGTATCTTGAATATTTTGACTGTCAGGTTTTATATGAAGATGAAACTTGGGCATTATTAGAGTTTTCAAATTTAAAATTAGCACTAGTAAGTCAACAACAACATCCTCCCCATTTTGCTATCAATTCTAATTGTCCAGAAATTTATGGTAAGCCAACAACTCATCGGGATGGTTCGGAGTCTATCTATATAGTTGATCCTGATGGTAATTCTATTGAAATGATTAAATACCCTTAAAAACTTAGTGCAAAAGTTAACTATGAAATAATATGATTTGAAAACTGAATCGCTGCTATTAATAAAGTTAAGATTAATTCTCATCTGAAATGAGTGCCTCCAATAGGTCATGTTCGATAGGAATAAGAAAAGACTGATATATCCTTAACGCCCTAATAGACTGAATTCGCAAAAATCAATTGTTCCGCTTTGGGCGATTTCGATATTTTGTGAGAAATTCTTTCAACGTATTTGCTCCTGCTCTGCCTGAATAACTCAGGGTGTGAAGTGGATATTCATGACGACATATAAAATCAGTCAAGTCGACTAAAATCGGATATCCGCCATATATTTCTGGCTAAAGAATGAATTTAAAAAGCGGCCATTCCGGAATTGCTTTTTTTACTGTTTTGAACTTACACTTAGCTTACAAACAGGGTAGCACATTCAAAAGAGTGCGCCATTTTCGTAATTAACGGTTTAACTGCTAATAAAATACTGTGACATGAAAATATCGATCGTTATTGCTCTAATCGTTTTTTGTAACTTATCTGGCGTTCAGGCAAAGTCCAATCTTCCACTGGCTGTTGTCGGGCAATCTTCAGAGATGGTTGTTGTCAATGAGGTATCTCTGACAGGCACTGTGTATTCTCACCGATCAGCCAGTCTTTCTGCAGCCGTCAGTGGGCTGGTTGAAGCTATGCTGATCGACGAAGGACAACGTGTTCACAAAGGGGATGTCATTCTCAAGCTTGATCCAGAGCTTGAAAAGCTGAAGCTGAATGCTACGATTGCCGAAACCTCGAAGGCCCAACATGAACTTGCTGATGCTAAGCGTCGACTTTCCGACGTCAAGCGGCTAGTAAAAAACAACAGTGTTTCAAAAAATGATGTACAATCCATGCAGTCTGAAGTCAGTGTTGATAGTGCTGCATTACAACGTGCCAGGGCAATACTGCAGCAGCAGGAAGAACGGTTACGCCGACATCAGGTGTTGGCGCCATTTGATGGTGTCATCAGCAAAAAATTAGTAGAGGTTGGCGAATGGATTTCACCAGGCGATGTCATTGCTAATTTGGTTGCAACCGACAATTTACGTATTGATTTTCAGGCACCACAGTCCGTTTATCCCTTGACCACACTTAAGACCCCAGTCAGGGTTAGCCTTGATTCCATGCCTAATCGATCTTTTGACGGAAAAATAATAGCCATTGTCCCAGTCACCAATGAAGAGGCACGTACATTCATTATCCGGGTCACCCTGGATGCAGATGAATTACGTTTGATACCCGGTATGTCTGCCAATGGCATTCTGAAACTGGATTCCGGCCGGAAAGCGGTCGTGGTGCTAAGAGATGCTATTTTGCGACACCCGGATGGAAGGACGACAGTCTGGATTGTCAATCAGGATAAGACGGTTTCTGAACGGCTCGTAAAAACCGGGTTGAGCTTTAATGGCTATATTGTGATTGAAGAAGGATTGGAAATGAATGAACGAATAGTCCTCCAAGGCAATGAATCGCTAAGAGAAGGCCAGATGATCTCCATAAAACAGGAGTAATCCACATGTTTGAAGCCATTATTAAACGCGGTACGCTGATGACAATAGTGGCACTGATCATTTCTGTGCTGGGTGTATTGGCAGCGCTGAAGATTCCTGTTCAGATGATTCCGGACCTTGAAGTTCGTACCATATCTATCCGAACCACCTGGCCGGGCGCCACACCACAGGATGTTGAAAAAGAGATACTGATTGAACAGGAAGAACACCTGAGAAGTGTCCCGTCATTACAACGTATTGTTTCAACCGCTTCATTTGGGAGCGCTTCCATAGAACTTGAATTTCCTTTCGGCATCAACCTTAATGAAACTCTCATAGCCGTAAGTAATGCACTTAGCCAGGTTCCGTCCTATCCCAACAATGTCAATGAGCCACGTATCTATGCGACCTCGTTTTCAGCAAACTCTTTTATGTATTTTCGGGTCATGCCACTGGAGGGAAATCCACGGAATCTGGAGATGGCTCCCTTGCAGGACTTCATCAAAGATAATGTGGCATCCCGAATGGAAACGGTACCCGGTGTGTCAGAGGTGAGAACCTACGGAGGAGCGGAACGGCAGGTTCAGATATTGATCGATCCTGTGAAACTGGTTGAAAGAAATCTTACTATCTCCGATGTCAGAAGCGCCATTAGAGAGCGTAACCGTGATATTTCTGGAGGGGAGATCGAGTCCGGCAAACGACGTTATCTGTTAAGAACAATTGGTCGTTTTAACAGTATTGATGAGCTTAATAACCTCATATTGGCGCGTGAAGGGGATTCAGTCATCCGACTTGGTGAAATCGCCCAGATAAAGATGGGACACTTTGAGATCAGTCGTGTCTCTTATACCGATGGTAAACCCGTCATTGGCATGTCTGTCAGGCGGCTGGCCGGTTCCAATGTCATCGATATCAAGCGCAAGATGATGGATGAAGTTGTTGACATCAATAATGAGGTTTTAATCCCTGCTGGTATGCATATGCGACTGATAGCAGATGATGTCGGTTATGTGCAATCCTCGATATTCAATGTCTGGAAGAATCTTAGCATTGGTGCTGTTCTGGCCAGTCTGGTGATGTTTCTTTTTCTACGATCTGGCAGTACCACGCTAATTGGCGTGATGGGCATACCTATCTGTACTATTGCTGCCTTTTTGGGTTTGCTGATAGGGGAACGTACTATCAATGTTATCTCCCTGGCAGGCGTAGCCTTTGCCATTGGTATGACGCTGGATAATAGCATTGTAGTACTGGAAAGTATCGAACTTGCCCGCCACAAAGGTTTGAAACGTTTTCAAGCCGCCCTCGAAGGTGTTCGTCAGGTTTGGCCGGCTATACTCGCCTCAACCATGACGACGGTTCTTGTGTTTGTGCCTATTTTATTCATTGAAGAAGAGGCTGGACAATTATATTCAGATGTTGCTATTGCGATATCTGCCTCTATCCTGGCTTCCATGCTGGTCGCAATAACCTTAATACCAACTGCTTCTGCAAGACTGGCGTTTCATACCTCACAAAGTGAAGCGAATCACAAACAGCCAGCCTGGAGTCATTTTATACTGCAGAGTATCGGCTGGCTAATCAGAGGTCGCATAAGACGCATAGTCGTAATTTCGGTCGTTGCAATAGGGAGTATGTCCATCATTTATTTTTTGACACCTGCCGCAGAATACTTACCTGAAGGTGAAGAACCCAAGGCATTTGCCAGTATGACATCCCCCCCCGGTTATAATCTGCAAACCATGAGCGCCATTGGGCTTGAATTACAGGAGTATTTCATGCCATTTCTTGAACATTCACCAGAACAGTTTGAAAATGGAGATACCGAAGTGCCTGCACTGGCCTATTTTAATCTCAGTATACAAGCCAATGGTATCCGCATTATTTCCCAACCGAAGAACCCAGCGCAGATCAAACCCATGATGAAGGCAATCGCCAACAAATACAATACCTTTCCCGGTATGCGTTCCTTTGTGACCAGAGGTTCAATCATTACCAGCAACAGTGGGGGTAGCCGTAGCATTAACCTGGATATTTCCGGCCCAACATTGCAGGGAATTTATGATGTGGCACTGGCTGCTGACCAGCGTGTCAAAGAAGTTTTTGATAATCCAAGGGTGCGGGCCAACCCATCAACCCTGTCTTTATCTCAACCGCTGGTAGAAATAAGACCTGTCTGGCATAGACTTGCCGAGATAGGCATGTCAGGTACTGACCTGGGTTTTACTGTGGCAGCTTTAACAGACGGTGCCTTTGTCGATGAATTCTTTCTTGATGATGAAAAAATTGATATATATATCTACAGCCACCTGGGTAATGAAGCTAAGTTGGAAGACATGAAGCAGTTACCAGTCTACACACCTGCGGGCTCAGTCGTGCCACTCTCTTCACTTGCCACGATCAGGGAAACCGTTGATACCAGCACGATCAGGCGGGTTGATGGTAAACGTACCGTAACGCTCAATGTTATCCCACCCGATGAAGTACCACTTGAGACCGGTGTTAATATTGTAAGGCAAGATGTTGTCGGTTATCTGCAGCAGGTAGGTGAAATACCCAACTATGTAAAAATCATAATATCTGGTGCCAGCGATCAGTTGGATGCCACCAGGGAAGCCTTGTCCGGCAACTATATGATTGCATTGATCATCATCTACCTATTGCTGGTTGCTATCTTCACTCACTGGGGATATCCATTACTCATTATGACAACCATACCTCTGGGTATCGCTGGAGGGGTTTTGGGATTATGGTTGATGAATCAGCTTGGCAGTTGGCTACCAGCATTCGGACAGCCCGAGATAAGCCAGTCATTTGATATGATAACCATGTTGGGATTTCTTATTCTGATGGGAACAGTGGTTAACAATCCCATATTGATTGTGCATCAGGCAATGAATGCGCGAAGAGCTGGCATGCAGGCTGTCGATGCCGTTCAATATTCTGTAAAAACACGTCTCAGGCCTATCACAATGTCTACATTGACAACAGTGTTTGGGCTTGCGCCATTAGTTTTGCTGCCCGGTGAGGGAACAGAACTCTATCGAGGGGTTGGTGTCATCGTAATGTTCGGTATACTCGGATCTGCCTTGGTCACATTGACATTTTTACCAGCACTGACGGTATATTTTGTTGAAAAAACGAGGCCAAATATAACGTCATGATACTCAGATTGTAAAATAAGTGGCACAAACCATAGAAGAGAAACTACAAATAAGGTCAAGAGGGACCTAAATTTTTTGAATGGCGGCTATTCAAAAACTGGTAGGCAAGTAACATGTTTGAAGTACCGATAGTTGTTGTAAACAACTCGCCCCTATGCGGTCCTACCACTAATTTGGCCACAACCTTAATGCAATCAACCAGTTAAAGAGCATATATCCCGTCACAATCTGACTATAGCAGGTTTCAGCCCTAGAGGCACTTTCTGGCTTAGCTTTTTTCGTCGTAGAAGTGGGATTTTGTGAATACGGTGGGTTTTAGAGGTGGTTTTATGGAAGGAACTGGCGGCGCAAGCCGCCAGTGAGGGCCTTAGCCTTCAATGATGAGGTGCATATAGTTTTCTTTGATGAGTTTGACATGCTCTTGCCATTCGTAGAGTCGCTCCCAGGCTTCGACCATGTCGGTGTAGTTGGCTGGCAGGTATTTTTGTTCATTGAGGACAAAGGCGGCGGCGATTTGCTCCCCCGTACTGGCGGCAGTGCTGCCATGCGCTTTTAGCTCTCTAGCCACGTCAATGATTTTATAGATAGGCCATTCATGAGTTTCCATGGTTCGGCTCTCCTTAGTTAAGATTGGATGATTTATCATCAGGGAGTGTCCGCTGCTGATGGTTGAACAGAGCATCGAGCGCAGACCTGTCAAGGGTCGGGCTGCTTTCTAGTCCGATGCATTTACCCTTGATGGGTTGAGCACGGTGCTATGGTGAACCAGCAGTAGCGGACACGGTGGGTTCGTCTGGACTCGGACTGGCTCTTTAGTTGGAAGAGGCACAGAGGGCAGCGCAAAGCCGGACGGAAGACCGTTTGCGGGCTGAAGCGGCTTTGTGGTGACCGGAGGTGTTTTTAGCTCGGGAACTCAAGGACAGGCACGGAAGCCCCCTGGCCAGGGGGTTGGGGGTCGGTAAACAGGGAGTCTCTTTTGCCGGCTGCTGCTGTTTAGCAACCAGCCGCCTTGAAGTGCCCGGCCATTTAACATAGTGCAGATTATGCGGCGCAGCAAACCGTTGGGCGCTGGGTGTGCTGTTTCAACACGCTGTGCCCAACTGCGCATAATCTCTGCATTATGTTACTTGGGTGGGTACGGTTAGCCTCAAGCGTGAGGCTGACAGTGGTTTGCTTTAGCAAACTGCTGACTGGTTTGGTAAACCCATAAGGAGCCGTTTTGCTCATGAAGGATTGGCAGTGGGCTTGCTTGCTTTTTTAGCAAGACCGATGACAAACCTTGATGAGCAAAGCAGCGGCATTCTTTCTTTAATACTTTACGGACAGTCGCTAAGCTCCAGTTGTCCATGCAAGTAGAGTTTAATCCTCTTCTCTAATCAGCAAGCTTTAGTCTTTTGGCTCTTCTTTATCAAGCTTTGCTGGATGGGTCGCCGCATGGATTTCCCTGAGCTTTTCCACACTCACCTGAGTATATATTTCAGTGGTGGACAAATCTGAATGTCCAAGCATAGCCTGTATAAAGCGAATGTCTGCTCCATTATCCAGCATATGGGTCGCCATGGCATGACGGAACAAGTGGCAACTCCCTGGTTTATCAATCTTGGCATGATACAGGTAACGTTTCACCAGAGCAGACAGCCGATTCTTGGCAAAGGGTTCCCCATAATCAGTCAGAAACAGATGCTTTTCATGAGAGTCATTGATCATCTGTGGTCTGGATTCAAGACGATACTTTTCCACCCAATACAAAGCCCGTTGTCCCAATGGCAGCATCCTGTCTTTCTTGCCTTTGCCTTCCCGAATCAGCAAGGTTTCTCGTCCTCTATCCACATCATAGATATCCAGATTCACCAGTTCCATTCTGCGGATACCACTGCTATAAAGCAGTTCCAGTATGGCCTTATCCCTCAAACCATAAGGACAGCTTGTATCAGGCAAACTCAGGACTCTATCCATTTCATTGATACTAAGTATGTTCTTCGGTATGCCTCGTCTATGCTTAG
>Ga0316204_10012185_pt1 | contig 10563 bp, 10 predicted proteins | sample 6monrhotite_MG_2_FD_205661 | JGI IMG/M metagenome (GOLD analysis project Ga0316204, IMG submission 205661) | Microbial mat bacterial communities from mineral coupon in-situ incubated in ocean water Damariscotta River, Maine, United States -... | ecosystem: Environmental > Aquatic > Marine >... | reverse complement strand
ATGAGACCGCTGAAAGTAGGTTTGGTGTTACCATCGCACCACCTGCGGCGAAGACAACAATTAATCCGTACACTAAAAACTCGTTTTTGAAAAAAGGAAAGGCAATTAATGAAATTCCTGCAATGAATAATCCTAAAACGATTTGCTTTTTAGCAGATAAGACCTTTTCCCCATAACTGGCAAAGACAGGCTGTAAAATTGCCATTACTGAACCACAAATCATGAAGCCGATACCAACTTGGTTACTATTAAATGCCAATTCGTCTTTACCATAAATGGAAAACACAGTTTCAAATAGTGTGACGACAAACTGCATCACAAAAGAAATCATTAAAATAATGATGAAGTATTTACTAAATGAAAACCGTAAGCTTCGTTTCTCTGTAATAAACTTATTTATTCTTGCTGTATTCTTTAACCATTTAGATATAATTAGTAAAACTATTAATCCTAAAAGTGAAGCAAAAAGGAATGGTACTGAAAATCGGTCTAGATGTAGTATTCCAAGGGAATATTCTAAATGTACATCTGTTTGAGACAGTAAACCTCCTATGACAGGACCAAATATTACCCCTGAACTAATGGCAACACCAGACCATGCCATTACTTTGGTTCTTCGTTTTTCGGATGTAATATCACTTAAATATGCATTGCTAACTGGGATAACTGAAGAAGTAAATATTCCTCCAAAAATACGTGCAGCATATAGCATGGTCAAGGATGTAGCAAGACCTGTGAGCAATTGCATAATTACAAATCCAATCAAACCAATAATAATTATGGGTTTACGACCATATTTGTCCGATAGCTTTCCCCAAACCACTACGAATAGTAGCTGAAAAAAAGGATAGATGCTCGTGAGCAGACCAATGTGAAAGTTAATAAGGTCGGTGTCGAGATTGTCCTTTAGTGCTAATCTTTCGGTATAGTAAGGAAGGGTTGGCAATAAAATACCATAGCCCAACATCACTACAAATAAACTCAACAGGATTAAAGATATCCTGTTGAGTTTTTCTTTCCTATTCATTATTTTTTGCCGATTTTTCGCTTTAATAATTGTGCATTAATGGCCACTATAATGGTACTCAAACTCATAAATACTGCACCTACCGCAGGACCTAAAACAAAGCCCGAAGAATATAGTACACCAGCTGCCAACGGAATAGCAACAACATTATAACCTGTTGCCCATACCAAGTTCTGAATCATTTTGTTGTAGGTAGCTTTTCCAAACAAAATTAAGTTGGCAATATCTTGTGGATTACTATTAACCAGAATAATATCGGCTGTTTCAGCAGCCACATCGGTACCAGAGCCAACAGCAATTCCCACGTTAGCCTTTGCAAGTGCGGGTGCGTCGTTCACACCATCTCCTGTCATTGCTACGAATTCTCCATTAACTTGAAGTTTTTCTACAATTTCAACTTTTTGGTGTGGTAACACTTCTGCATAATAACCATCCAAACCAAGTTTTTCGCTTACGGCTTTGGCTGTTTTTTCGTTATCGCCAGTTGCCATTAAGACTTTAATATTGTTCTTTTTGAATATTTTGATAGCTTCAGCAGACTCTGGTCTAATTTCATCCGCAAGAGCAATATATCCTGCTAGTTGCCCATCAATTAAAACAAATACTACAGTTTCTGCAGCATCACTATAAGCATCTTCAGGAATCGTGATTTTTTCATCCCTTAAATAGCCTGGGCTAACTACTTTTACTTGTTTACCTTCTACATTTGCCTCTACGCCTTTACCTGTAATTGCATTAAAATTTTCAGGATTGGGAATCGTAATCTTATCTTCCTTAACTTTTTTAATAATACCGACGGCAATAGGATGTTCCGAGCTTTGTTCCAACGCACTTGCAAGCCGCAACACTTCATCTGAAGAATATTTTTCATCTACCGATTCGATTCGGGTAACGCCAAAGTCCCCTTTAGTTAATGTCCCTGTTTTATCAAATAACAGAGCCGATATCTTACGGGATTCCTCAAAGGCCGTTCTATTACGAATCAATAATCCATTTTGGGCAGAAACAGCGGTAGAAATTGCAACCACAAGTGGAATGGCAAGACCCAATGCGTGCGGACAAGCAATAACCATAACAGTCACCATTCTTTCTAAAGCATAGACAAAAGGAAAGCCTAAAATCAACCAAACTGCCAACGTGCCAAAACCAATAGCCAAAGCGATATATGTCAACCATTTTGCAGCTCTATCGGATAGATTTTGCATTTTAGATTTGGTTTTTTGCGCCTCCTCAACCATCGTGATGACTTTGTTGAGATAGCTGTCTTTTCCAGTATGCTCCACTTTTACTTTTAAGGTGCTATTACCATTTACCGAACCACCAATAACCTTGTCTTTTTCTTCTTTTTTTACAGGTTTGGATTCCCCTGTAAGCATTGATTCGTTTAGGTAACTCGAACCATCTACTATTATTCCATCAGCCGGAACTTTTTCACCAGGCTTTACCAAAATCACGTCATCTTTTAACAAATCTTCGAGAGGGATGTCTTCTATGGTGTCACCCTTTACTCTATGGGCTTCCGCAGGCATCATACTAACCAACAACTGTAAGGCTTTTGAAGCACCCAAAACACTTTTCATTTCAATCCAATGGCCAACTAACATTATAGCTATAAGTGTTGATAATTCCCAGAAAAAGTCTTCTCCTCTTAAGCCAAAAACCGTAGCAGTACTATAAAAATAAGCTACAGAAATTGCCATAGAAATCAAGGTCATCATTCCTGGCGCTCCTTTTTTGATTTCAGACCAAAATCCTTTTAAAAATGGCCAACCACCATAAAAATATACTATTGTGGAAAGTGCAAAAAGGATATATGGATTTCCAGGAAGTAAAAATTCATAACCGAAAAAATCTTGAATCATTGGCGAGAAGAATAATATTGGAATGGTAAGCACAAGCGTTACCCAAAACCGTTTTCTAAAGTCTGCAATCATCATTTTATGATGGTCGTGACCCATTTGGCCGTGTCCCGGATTGTGACCCGAATGGTCTCCACCTCCGTGATTCATTTTAGAATGGTCCTCTTTTTTGTGTTTCTTCTTTGAATGGTCCATTTTAGAATGGTCCATTTCTTCGTGATTGTGATGTTCGTGATTTTCCATTATTGTCTTGTTTAAGTGTTATCGTAATTTTTTTCTCATAGCTTCCGAAATGTTTTCGGCGTATACGCCATATGCATCTACCAAAAGTCCTTTAATCCCATTTTTTGATGAAATAGCATAAAGCACACTATTATCGTGGGTACTGCTCATACCTTCAAAACGATGCATCTCATCAACATCAAAATCTTCTGGGTGTATTTCAATTTTTAGTGAGGCACACTCCAAACATTCAGGTTTTAGGTTAAAATCGTATGTATAACCATTTGCCTGTAAATCGTTTATTGCTTCTGAAAGTGTGTCGTAGTTGTTCATTTTCGTTTTATTTATAAGTCATTGTAAAATAACTGTTGTCTTCTTCTGTAAACTTCTGAAAGGTCAATAAGCCTTTACTATTTAATTTTTCGTTGACGGTATAGTTGAGTTGCTTAATGCGGATTCCCCACGCATAAGCCTTAATATTGATTTTTGAATTAATATTGTTTTTGTTGTCCTCTGATGTTCGGTTGTAAATCTTTATGATGCTTTTTGAACCAAAAAAATTCAATAAGCCCGAGTCAAAAGTCATTTCCAATTCTATATCTTCAAGGTTGTCCAAATCGTAGAGCTCTTTAAATTTTTTAGAGGTGGTATTAATTTCGGTCTCCTTTGATTTTGGATTGGAAAAAGGGAAAGCCATTACCATAATACTGGTTTCATTTGGTTTACAGCGATAGGTTGTTGTATATTTTTCTGTAGACTTTTTGTCCTCATCAAACAATTCTGTAACCACTTTAATTTCATAATATTCATTTTTCTTTATTGTTTCATCAGCTTCAAAAGTTTGTTTGTTTAGAAAAGCACCTTCTTTATCAAAATTTTCCCGAATGACAACTCTACCTGAAATCTGCCCAATGAGCATTTCAGTTTGTCCATTCATTGTGATACTGAATAAAATAAATAGTACTATGAAGCCTTGTTTTCTCATATATGATGCATTAATTTTTTTACCTCTTTTGCCATTATATCGCTTAAATCAATTGCGTTTGAAGGATGAGGGATGGTATTACAAGTCACTATTTTTTCCACCCCAGAATCCGATAAATCTTGATAAGCATTTCCTGAAAAAACTGCGTGAATACCAACACATATAGGTGGTTTCATTCCTGCTTTTTTCAAATGCTGCACGGTTTCAATCATTGTTCGCGCTGTGGAAATAATATCATCTACTAAAATAGGTGTAGCATCCTTGTATTTGTTCACATCAGGAACAGAGACTTCTACATCACGGTCGCCGTGACGCACCTTTTGTAATACTGTAAATGGTACTCCAGCATTTTTGGCGACTTCGGAAACCCATTGTTCACTTTCTGAATCGGGTCCAATAAGTACTGGGTTTTCGATGTTTTCTTTTATCCATTCTGAAATAGCATCGGCCGCATGAATCACTTTATTTGGAATTTGATACACTTCTCCCAAAGAACTAATTCTGTGCAAGTGAGGGTCAACCGTGGTAATGCTATCGGCAAAACCTGAAATCAATTTTCCGAAAAAACCAGAAGTTACGCCTTCACCTTCATTAAAGACTTTGTCCTGACGCATATACGCCAAATAGGGTGCTACCAAACAGGTGCACATTGCTCCCAATGATTTGGCTGTGTGGCTTAAAAAATAGAGTGGTAACAGTTTTGCGTCCGGTTCGTGCAAGGTGCATACCAGTACCACACATTTATCTTTTACATCAGATAGTATGCGTGTGTAGGATTCCCCATCTGGAAATTTGCGCAAGGTAGCTTTACCTATTTCTGCATCCATTTTTGTTGCTAATAGTTCTGTTAGTTCTTCATTTCCGGGAAGACTGAATAATATTGTTTTCATAGTATATTTTTAGATTATGGTTATGATGTCGTTATGGTTGTTTTTATATTCCAATGCATAGTTAAGTTCGCCTTTGGATTCAGCGTATATGGTATATAGCAATTGGTTCTCTTCGATTCGTTCTCCCAAATGGGTGTTTAAAAGAATCCCTGCGGATTTAGATTGAGGTGCTCCTGAAAGCTTGGCGAGTTTTGCAATCTTTCGGTTATCAATTCTTTTTAAAACTCCTGACTTTTCGGCTGTAATTTCAATTTTATAAGGTGCTATAACCGGTTTTGAAAAGCGGCCTTGTGCTTTGCAAATAGCTAGAAATTTTTCATAAGCTTTTCCAGATTTGAGAATTTGATTTGCGGTTTTTAATCCCTTCCTTTTTTCTACTTTTCCAGAAAGCTCTAATATTTCAGAAGCTAGAAGCATTGCTCTTTCTTTTAGGTCTTTGGGCGCATCTGCTTCATTTTTCAGAACTTTTAATATATCGATGGCTTCTAAAGTAGGTCCAATACCTCTACCGACTGGTTGTGAGCCATCTGTGATAACAACTTTTACATTCAAGTCAACAGCTTTCCCAACGGTTTCCATATGATTCTTTAGTTTTTGTGCCATTTCAGTACTGCGTACTTTGGCAGTTTCGCCAACGGGAATATCAATGACAACGTGTGTGGAACCTGCCGCAGCTTTTTTTGAAAGAACCGAAGCGATGAGCTGTCCTTCGCTATCTATATCCAAAGCCTTTTCAATTTTAATAAGAATATCGTCCGCAGGGCTCAATTGGGCTGTACCGCCCCAAACTATACAGCCTCTTTCTTTTTCAACCACAGCTTTTATGTCTTCGGAAGAAAGTGTCACATTGGTCAGTACTTCCATTGTATCAGCGGTTCCTGCTGGGGAAGTAATGGCACGTGATGATGTCTTCGGCATCGTAAGCCCATAAGCAGCAACAATTGCAACTACCAGTGGTGTTGTTCTATTTCCAGGCAATCCGCCAATACAATGCTTATCGACCACGATTTCTTTGTTCCAATCCAGTTGGTTTCCAGATGCAATCATCGCTTTGGTGAGGTCGGATATTTCATCAATGTCCATTCGGTCTCCCGCGCAGGCAGTTATAAATGCTGATAGGTGGATATTGGAATAATCACCTTCCACGATATCGGTTATAATTTGGTTATAAGCTTTGTAATCCAGTTTTTGATTATAGATTTTAGCCCTTACGTGGCTTAACGATTCAATAGGCTCCAAATGGGAAACATAAAGCGTGTCATTTTGGGAAACGTTTAGTTTTTTAGCGGCAGCATCCGATAATCCGATTTCATTGGGCAACAGAATATCTGAATTTAAAACATTAAGACTTGCTACGATTGATGTGGTTGCATTGAATATCCTAATTCGAGTAAGTGCCTCGAACCCTTCTGAAATGCACACGTGGCAGTCTTCTCGCATATACACCACATTTTCGTTTTGGGTGTAAATTCCTAGATGTTTATATTTTAATATGTTTGAGTGTGTGGCCATATTTATTGATTGTTGTGATTTATTCTATTTCTTTGATGGTGTATAATTGCGGGATTTCAGCATCCCAATCATAGGTCTCCTTTATGCCTTTTTGCAATCCTTCTGCACTTTCTTTTTCACCGTGTACAATGAAAATACGTTCGGGCTTATTTTTTATCTTGTCCATCCAATCCATAAGTTCTGTGTGGTCAGCGTGTGCCGAAAGACCTTCAATTTCTGCAACCTGCATTTTAAAAGGCACCCATTTTCCATAGACTTTTAGTTCTTTTTCACCTTCTAACAACTTTCTTCCACGTGTGCCTTCAGCTTGATAGCCTACAAAAAGTAAAGTGTTATTTGTATTTTGGGCTTGGGTTTCGAGATAGTTTAGCATTCTTCCACCTGTGAGCATTCCGCTTCCTGCAATCACAATTTTTGGTGTGTTGTCAGTTCGTAATTCCATTGTTTCACGATAACTGCTAACCACCGTGAAATAAGAACACATCTCATCACATTCGTGCTCTTCAAGTTTGTGCCAATCCCTAGTACGATGAAACAACTCCAAAACATTAGCTCCCATTGGACTGTCCATAATCATTTGTACTTTGGGTATTTTGTTCTCCTTGAGTAATCTCCAAAAAATGAGCATCATTAGTTGTGCACGCTCTACAGAAAAACTGGGGATAAATACGCTGCCACCTCTATTTATGGTATCGTTGACTAATTTTTCAATCTTCGGAATTGCTTCCACTTCATCAGGATGAAACCTTCCTCCGTATGTTGATTCTATAAATAGGATATCGGCTCTTTTTGGCTTCAAAGGTGGATACAATAGTAAATCGTTTGTTCTACCTATATCACCTGAAAAAACGAAGCGTTTTCCATGTACGTCCAATTCGATAAACGTAGCACCTAGAATATGTCCGTTATACTGAAATCGCGCCCTGATACCATCAAATAATGGAATCCATTGCGATTGGGGAATTCCTTTAAAATGCGGAACGGTTTTTTCCACATCCTTTAAATCGTAAAGCGGTTCCGCAGGGCTGTGTTTAGAATACCCCTCTTTGTTAGCACGTTCGGCTTCCTGTTCCTGTATTTTAGCACTATCGTTCAATATTATTTTTGCTATATCTAATGTGGGATTGGTACCATAGATGGGACCATTAAAACCTTGTTTTACCAATCTTGGTAGATATCCGGTGTGGTCCATATGGCCGTGTGTAAGCAATACCATATCAATTTCCGAAACCTTTGCGGGTGGATATTGCCAGTTTTTCAGGCGTAATTCCTTCAGCCCCTGAAAAAGTCCGCAGTCTATCAGTATCTTTCTATCTCCTGTATCTACCAGATATTTTGAGCCGGTTACTGTTCCTGCCGCTCCCAAAAAGTGGATGTTAATTTTATTGCTTTTCATAATTATGTTAATTATTAATTCCGCCGCAGCAGGACGATGTATTCCCTTTGTTTTGGCTCGGTTTGTATAAATCTATTATCTTATTATATAAATCCTGCGAATCCTCTTTGATATAAAGTGCTACCTTTTTTATAGAGTTAGGTTCTAACTCTACCATATCCAATAGTACTTCAATGGCTTCTTCAAGCAATTTTGGGTCATCTTCTAATGCTTCGTAAAACGGCTCAAAATCTATGTTGTTCGGTTTTTGTATTTTATCTGTTTTCATAAGTTTTGTTTTAATGTTGTTGAACTTTTATATCATAATCCTTAAGTACTTCTACATAGCGCTTCCGAATCTTCGAGGACATTTTTATGTCGAGATTTAGGCACTCCTATTTTTTCCAACAACTTTGGGCTTTCATGAAGCTCTTTACAGAGCACGATGCCTTCATTCAATAATTTTGTTTTTTCAGCTTTTGTAAGTGTTGTTAAAGCCGTTAAGGGATGCAGACCAGATTTATCAACTCTATATTTAAGACTATTGGTATTAGGATAGTCCCAGCTCACTAGACCTAATCCCATGCATGTTCCATATTGAATAGCATCGGTTGTAAGTCTTGTATTTGTATATACCCATCCTTGATGAAACTTCGTTTGGTGACCAGGTTGCTTTTGCCATTGTTTCTCTACGTCCAGAAACCTGGATTGTATATAAAGAGGAATTTTCACGTTACAAGTTCTGCCTTGGTCACTGTGATATTTACATTCTATCATGAAGTGTTTGTTGTCCTTTAAAGCAGCTACATCTACTTCATGTTGTACACAATGTCCTTGCACAATGACACCAACTTTTGCTTGAAAGCCTTCCTGTTCTAGAATTTTGCCGACAAATTTTTCAAATGGAAAGCCTGTGGGTCCAAGTTCCATAATTGCTTTTTTGAGTTTGTATTTTGAAGCACTTACACGAGATTTACCTTTTAGCATTTTAAATGCCATTTGATAGATTTGCTTGGTGGTCATTCCATCGTAAATGACTTTTTCAATCTTTTTTACAATTTGCTCAATCACAGTTTTTTTGGCTCCCGCTCTCTGCAAGGAACTGATTAACTTTTCAACTTGAAAAGCTGCAGTTTCTCCACTTGCTTTTATAATCGTTATGTTATTCATTGATATGGATTTTTTTTATGTTAGCTAAAGCAAAGACGATAAGAAAAAAGCTTAAAAATATTTCGAGCATAACTACAAACTTGGCTATTTCGGAGACTGGTGTAATGTCGCCATATCCAACTGTAGAAAAGGTTATTACACTGAAGTAAAAGAAATGGTATAGATTGTATATGTATGAATTTGAATAATCAGGAACGCCTTCAAATGTCGTATGACTGAACTGAAAAAGACAGGTGTAGTCAGTCGCAAAAGAAAAAATACTGATAAATACTATTAATCCAAAAACCCATAGCAATCTCTCTAGCGAATGGCAAATTTTGATCATTTTGGAAAGTTGTTTCAATGTAGTTATAGTAATCAGAGCAGTTTTTCCGAGTGCTGCGGTAGCAATGATAATATGAAAAGGCCAAGAACTGTGATCAATCATTGACATTAAAATGACATATAACAATGCTATTACTAAAATTGTAATCATAGGTAAGGCCGTTCTACCAAAGAGTAATTGGTAAAAGGGCTTTTCTTGAATATGTTTAATATCTGGCATATTAAAGTGTTTTTAAATATGTAAAGTCATTACGGGTAGTGTAGAATGATTGGTGACCCCTTCTGCAATACTCTTAGAAAACAGGCTTAGAAAACCCGTTTTTCCATGAGTGCACATTGCAATCAAATCGGCACTATTATGCTTTAGATACGTGTTTATTCCAGTTTCAACCTCCATTTCGTTATATACATTCATTGTAAAGCTTTTTAATTCGGGGAAGTGCTCCACAAAACTCTTGATTGGGTTTAATCCCATTGCAATGCTATTGGAGTCGGATTCAGTATTTATGCGCAAAAAATGTATTTTAGCATCGCATTTTTCGACTATAGACAGAACTTCTTGAAATGGATGTTTGACATCCTCTTCAAAAGAAGAAACAAATAGAATATCCTTAAAGGGAAATGTCACGTTCTCTTCTTTGACAACGATAATGGGCGCATTGGCTTTTCGAACTATCTTTTCAACATTACTTCCTGTAATTTCCCTAATCACACCTTTAGTTCCGCTACTTCCGGTAATGATGAAATCGTGATGAAAATGACCAGAATGTTCTAAAATATCTGCTTGTCCAGCATCATATTGAAGAAAAGTGCGACATTTAAGTCCACTACGTTCTGCCTTTTTATCCAATTCTCTTAAGGCCGACTTGGCAATTCCTATTTTCTTTAATGTTTCTGGATATCGCTTTTCTTTTTGTTTATCCAATTTAACCCAGTCCACAGGTGTTTTCATTAAATGCAAAAAGTGAATTTCGGAATTGTATAGCTTGGCCATTTTGATGCCAAGATTTGCCGCTTTTGTACAGTTTTCAGAGAAATCGGTAGGTACGAGTATATTTTTCATTTTTTCATTTTTTAAATTAACTGATAGATATTTCATTCCCAGAGGGAATTTCTTTTTCAAAACAATCCAGATTGTATATAGTTGTTTCTGCAATATTGGTCAATGCTGTTTCGGTTAAAAAAGCTTGATGACTTGT